>Ga0181533_1005745_pt1 | contig 11704 bp, 7 predicted proteins | sample PEATcosm2014_Bin_45_FD_119772 | JGI IMG/M metagenome (GOLD analysis project Ga0181533, IMG submission 119772) | Peatland microbial communities from MTU Mesocosm Facility, Houghton, MI, USA - PEATcosm2014_Bin11_60_metaG | ecosystem: Environmental > Terrestrial > Soil > Wetlands > Peat | place...
GGCCTTCATGCAGCTACTGTTCGCGGCGAAGAAGCCGACCATCGGGCAGGCAGTCGCCGCGGCCAAGGCCGCGACCAGCGACCTCGACGTCCGCCGCACCTGGATCCTGCTCGGCGATCCCACGACGAGGCTCCAGTAGCCAGCGGTACAGGCCACAACGCAAAAATCCCAAGAGCCTCAACGATGGCCTGGCCATCAACGAGGCTCTCGGGACGTCTGTTCCCGGTCTGAACTACTGGCTGGGCAAACTTTCGCAGGTGCCTGATTGCCCGCAGTATTGCCCCTCATTGCAACCGTACAACCTCTGATTCGACCCTGCACAGTCGGGATCGAAGGCGCCGCACAGGCAGTCGCAGCCGTCGCCAGCGTTGTAGTAAGTCGGGTCGCAGATCCATCCCGCGGGCGGCGTCGAGGGCGGCGCGGGGTCGGGCATCGAAGGCGTCATCATGGTCTGGCAGACACCGGCCTGACCGGACTGAACGCAGGCTTGTCCGTTGCTGCAGTTGTACAGTGCCTGACCGGGAAGGGCGCAATCCGGATCCCAGGAACCGTCGCCACAATCACAGCCGTCACCCGCTCCGTAGAAGCTCGGGTCGGCAATCCAGTCCGAAGGAGGCGGGGTCTTTCCGATGGTGAAGCTCTGCACTGTCGATGCCCCCCCCGCATCGGTGATCGTCGCCTGGATCTGCATCTCCTCCACGAAGTTGAGCGGCGCAGTCCACACCACCTGCTCACTGCCAGCGCCCAAGTCGACCGGCGTCCCGAAGGTGCCCCGCGGGGCGCTCCACGCGAAAGTCATGGCCGTGCTTTGCGGATCGGTCGCCACCACCGACAGGGTTACCGTCTGGCCGGCCACCACCGACTGGGCGGACTGGCTGGAACTCACGATCTGCGGCGGCGAGATGACCGGCGGTGCCGGGGCGGCGGTAATGGTCAGCGAGCCTGCGCCGGTGCCGCCGCGGCCGTCGGACACGGTCACCGTGAATGTGCAGGTACCGAGCGCGGGCAAGGTGTTGCCCAAGGTGAAGGTCGGGCTCTTGACGTTCGACGCGCTGAACGTCCCGACACAGCCACTGTCCGTGGACCAGGAATAGGTCAGCGGGTCGCCGTCAGCGTCGGTTGCCGTGCAGTCCAGCGCCGTCGTGCCACCAACGTCGATGCGACCTTGCGTCGAGGTCACGCCGCTCACCACGGGCCAGTTGTTGAGAGTGACCGCGATGGTCGCGGTGCTGCCGGCATCAGTCTGCGTGCAGACCGTGATGTCAACGGACATGGTCGTCTGTGCTCCCTGATTGTTCTGGACCTGAACCGTGATCCGGTAGATCCCGTCCGTCCCTGGCGCGGTCCAGTTGGTCGAGGATGTGTTTGCCGAGTCGAACGTCCCGCTTGGTGAGGTCCACAGGTACGAGAGCGTATTGTTTGCATTCGGATCGTGGGCGCTTACTGACAAGGCGACTGTCGCTCCGTCGCTGACGGTTACCGACGACGCGATCAGGGCATCGATCACCGGCGACGCACCATCGGTCGCGGGCGGCGCATTCGTCTGCTGGCCGCCGATCGATACCGACGCCGTCTGGCCGGAGGTGATCGTAACCCCGGTGGCCACGCCGCTGTAGATCACTGTGCCGGAAGCGTCGAGGACGGAGAGCGTGAACGTGCGATTCGTTCCTGCCGGGATGTCGTTGAGGTTGGCGACCCACTGGTTCCCGACCTCGGTTAGTGGAACTACGATAGGATCCGTTATTCCATCCCCGGTGATGGTGACCGTGACCGTGTAGTTGCCGTCTGCTGGGAGTTGCACATACGTCCTCACTCGCGCCCCGCCAAATGCCGGGGCGTTCGTGCGTTCCGAGCAGCCGGACGACGACAGCGTGAATAGCGCAGCTCCAACAACAAGAGAGAGCAACCACGCCAGGTTCTTCATGACATTCCTCCTCGAATCGGTTTTCTTGGATCTCAGCATCACGCCAAACAGGAGATGCAACCCCAGGGCCAGTGGAAAAGCCGGACGATCACGCCTGGGTGCCGGAAGAAAGGACGGCGGCCCGTCAGCAGCTAGATGGGAGGGACGCCGAAAAGACGACGATTGATGGCGATAGCGTTGGAGCGGTCGACGTCGACCAAGACCACGTCTACGACCACCACCGATCGCTCCTATTCGATGCGCGCCTCCATTTTGGAAATCCACCCCTTCGCCGCGCCTGCCGGAACGCTGTAGGTAGGTGTCGTCTGTCGGGGTGCCGACGCGCGATTTGCCGCGGCTGCGTCCGGTGACCGACGGTCCGGGCGGACAACCGGCGGCGCAACGCCATTTTGCGGGTGGCCCTGCGCTTGCTTTGTCCCGACACAGGTTGACCGCCTCCCGAGCCCTCCTCTTCCCGAGCCGCGTTTGGGTTTCTCCTTTCCACGAACGCGTCACGGGAAGAGGCCGGGTAGGGCAACCCAAATCCCAGGAGGGACACCATGCAGTCTGAACGTTGCGATTTCCGGTTGGACGAGGTTCCCGCAGGCGCCGATGACCACGATGTTTTCGATGACGGCGACGAGATGCAGCTTCTTGCGAGCGAGCCGGCCGCGGCCGAGCCCGAATCCCTGCGCTTCTGCCGCTTCGGATTCGATGCCAGCGCTCTGGACGCCGCCGAACCGGGCACCTCGCGCGGCCGCGTGCTAGTGGTCGACGACGATGGCGCTTTCGCGCAGACCTGCGCGCGCATGCTGGATGCCTCTGGCTATGCGGTCCGCGTCGCCAACGATGGCTGGTCGGCGGCCAGGCTGGCCGCCGAGCAACACTTCGACGCCATGGTGACCGACATCAATCTGCCCGACCAGAATGGCATCCAGGTCCTGCAGGAGATCCGCAGGACCGACAAGGACATGCCGGTCATCCTGGTCACGGGCTGCCCCGATCTGGACACCGCGCGCGCGGCGGTAGAGTGGGGCGCGATCAGCTACCTGCTCAAGCCGGTGTCGGCCGCGCAGCTCGATCGCGAGCTCGACCGCGCCTTGCACAGACGACGGACCAGCAGCCGGATGCACATCGTGGAGGACCAGGAGAAGGCGCAGGAGAGCGCCAGCGAACGGTTCTCGCGGGCACTGGGCTGCCTGTGGATGGCCTTCCAACCCATCGTCTCGTGGTCGCAAAAAAGCATCGTGGGGTACGAGGCGCTGGTCCGGACCAACGAGCCCTCTCTGTCCACTCCGCTCGACCTACTGAAGACTGCGGAAGATCTCAAGCAGATCGGCCTGCTCGGACAGCGCATCCGCCGTCACGTGGCGTCGGTCATGAGCGCGTGTGCCCACCCATCGCCCATGTTCGTCAACCTGCACGCCCTGGAACTCCTCGACGAGAGTCTCTTCGATCCCGCGGCTCCGCTGGCGGCGTTCGCCAAGCAGATCCACTTCGAGATCACCCAGCAAATCGCCGTGCACGACACCCGAGACTTCTTGGCCCGGACCAGGCGGCTGCGTTCGCTCGGCTACAAGATCGCGGTCTGCGACGTGGCCGGGGGCTCCTCGGGCCTGGGCCGTCTGGCGGTGCTGGAGCCCGACGTGGTCAAGCTCGAGATGTCACTGTTCCGCCAGATCGAGAACGTCGCGGTCAGGCGGAAGCTGATGCGCACGGTGGTGAATTTCTGCCAGGAAATGAACCTGCCGCTCATCGCCGAGGGCGTGGAAACCGAGGCTGAACGCGATAGCTTCGCGGCCAACGGCGGGGATCTGATGCAGGGCTATCTGTTTGCCCGGCCCGATTTTCCGCTGCCGGAACCACGCTTCTAGGGGCCACGCCGTGCTGCTCGATTCGAAACGGCCTGTGCCTGCTTCCGGGAGCGGCGTTCTGGGAGATGCCGCCAGCAGCCAACGCAGCCGCATCCTGTCTGCGGCGGCCAGCCTGCGACTGGTCGGCTCGGTGATGTTCCTGGTCGTTTCCATCGTCCTGTGGAAGGGCTCGGGCGACGCCGAGTGGGGCCGACAAGTCCCCCTCTTAATCGCCTACGGCACCCTGGCCTCGATCACCTTCGCGACACAGGGGCGCACCGTGATGCTGCGGCTGGCGTGGATCCAGCCTGTGCTCGACGTGGGCTTCGTCTATGCCGTGTTGCGGACCGCGCTGCTGGTCGGCAGCATGGGCGCCCAAACTATCGCCGGTCTCAGTGTGGGCGTCTTCGTGCTGCCCATCGCCGTGGGCGGGCTCGCCTTTCGCACCCGCTGCCTGGTGCTGGTGACGCTGCTGGCAACCCTGTGCGAGCTGTCGCTCATGCAGCAGGCCGATCTGAACGCGCTGCCCATGCTCACTGCGGTTGCGGTGCTGCTGCTCGCCGCGGCCAGCAGCAAGCTGGCGCGCGAGACCGCCGAGGCCGAGGTCACCCGGCGCATGCTGGCCGAGACACGTGACCAGTGCGAAAAGCTGGGCAACCTTCAGCAGGAGAAGGACAGCCTGGTGCGAGTCATCGTGCACGACATGCGCTCCCCGGTGGGCACCACCATGCTCTCGCTGGAGTATTTGGACCTGGAGATGAGACGCCATCCGGTCAGCAAGCCCTGGCTGGAAGCGGTCGAGGAGGCCCTGGCCGGCTCCGGTGACGTGTCCGAGATGATCGCGCAGATCCTGGACACCACGACGCTGGAAAACGGCCGCATCAACCTCAATCTCGCGAACCTCGAAGCGCGGGATCTCTTGGAGAAAGCCCGTGACAGCACCGCCACACACGCGCGCAGCAAGTCCATCAGGATCGAACTGGACGCGGAGGATTCGCTGCCGGTCGCGGCGGATGCGCGCCTCTTCCTCCGGCTCCTGCAAAGCCTGATCACCGCTTCCATTCGCCGCACGCCCAACGGAGGCCGCATCCTGCTAGAAGCCACCCGGCGCGCCGACGAGGCGTGGCTCGCGGTCCACTGCACGGCGGCCAAAATCCCGCCCGAGCAGCGCGAAACCACCTTCGACAAGTTCCAGCCCGGGGATCACGGCACGCGCCGCCTGTCAGGCTGGGGCCAGGGTCTGTATTTCTGCCGGATGGCCGCCCATGCGCACGGGGGCAGCCTGGCCGTGGAAACTTGCGAGGGCTGGCCCTCATCCTTCGTCATCCACATGCCCATGGCTCAAGCCCAAGGCCAAATCAGCGCCGCTGGCGACAAGGCCACGCAGGATTCCCCCGACCCCGCGATAGCCGCGTGAAGGTCGCCGATATCGCCGATCGCGTGGGGCGACCGCAGATCGCCCCACGAGGCGGTGCGTTTCGACTCGCCGACCCGTCGACCGAGTCACCGCCTGTGCGACGTCCGTTCCGCCTCCAACCGTCGCAAGCGCAGGTGCGTCTTGATGCGCGCAAGCACCTCCTCCTCGACGAACGGCTTGGGGACGAAATCCGCCCCACCGGCGCGGAAACACTCGACCTTGTCTTCGCTGCCCTGCACCCCGCTGATGAAGATGATGGGAATGTCGCGCAGCCGCTCGTTCTGCTTGAAACACCGGCACACCTCAACCCCGGACATCTCGGGCATGCGCATGTCCAGCAGGACGAGATCGGGCGGGTCCGCCTCCGCCGCCTTGATGGCCAGCCTGCCGCTGGTGACCGGCCGGGGCACCAGGCCGCCGCGCTTGAGGACCGCGGTCAGAAGCCGCAGGTTGTCGACGGAATCGTCCACCATGAGAATCTTACTGCCTTGCACGTCGTCTTCCATCTCGTTCCTCTCGATCAGATCAGAAACTCCTGCATCCCGCCGTAGTCGAAGCGATCCGCCATGCGCCGAAGCGCGGCAGCCGCATCTGGTTGCGTGCGCGCGATGATTTCGACGATCGCCACGATCTCGTCGTAGTTCGCGGCGACTGCGGCTGCGCCAAGCCTTGCCAGAACGTCCTGGGGAAGCGCCCGCAGCGCGTCCCGGTCGAGCGGTTGCTGCTCGATCTCGTCCTCGATCGCAGGCCAGTCGGTGCCGGAAGTGCAGACGCCGCCGTCCAGCACTGCCCGGATCTTCCGCGTCAGATCGGCCTCACTGAACGGTTTGGCGATGAAGTGCGTATCCGCATCCAGCACGCCGTGCTGAACGATCGCATCGTCGGTGTAACCCGACATATAGAGGATCTTGAGGGTCGGCCTCGTCGTCGCCAGCCGCTCGGCCAGCCGCTTTCCGCTCATCCGCGGCATCACCACGTCGGTCAGAAGCAGATCGATCTTGCCCGCGTGCCGCTCGCAGGTGATAAGCGCCTGCTCCCCGTCGGCGGCGGACAGCACCGTGTAGCCGGCGGTTTCCAGCAGCCTTGTCGCCAGCCGGCGCAGGGCCTCCTCGTCCTCGACCACCAGGATGGTTTCGTCCCCTTTCGCCCGACGGGGGATTGTCCGTGGCCTGGCGCGGGTCGCGGCCGGGGCCGAAAGGTCGCGCCGCAGATAGACCTCGAAGGTCGTCCCCCTGCCGACCTCGCTGCGGACGAAGATGCTGCCGCCGCTCTGCTTGACGATGCCGTAGGCGGTTGACAGCCCGAGGCCGCTGCCCTTTCCTTGTTCCTTGGTGGTGAAGAACGGCTCGAACAGCCGCGCCATGGTCTGGCCGTCCATGCCGATCCCGGAATCGGTGATTGCGACCACGACGTGGTGCCCTGGCTCTATTCCCTCGTGCCTTGCCGCGTGCTCCGCGTCCAGTTCCAGGTTGCCGGTTACGATGGTGAGCGTGCCCCCCTTGGGCATGGCGTCGCGCGCGTTGACCGCCAGGTTCATGATCACCTGGCCGATCTGGCCCGGGTCGGCCTTGACCAGGCCCAAATTGGGCGCCAGGACCAGTACCAGATCGACGTCCTCGCCAATGATCCGGCGCAACATCTTCTCCATGTCGGCGATGGTCTGGTTGAGGTTGATCTGCTCGGGCTGCAAGACCTGCTTGCGACCGAACGCGAGCAACTGGCGCGTGAGCCCGGCCGCACGCTCGCTCGCCTTCGCCACCTGCCCGAGATCGCTGGCCAGCGGATCGTCCTCGCGCAGCCTGCCCAGGCAAAGCTGGGTGAAGCCCTGGATGACGTTCAAGCAATTGTTGAAGTCGTGCGCCACGCCGCCGGCCAGCCGCCCGATGCTCTCCATCTTCTGCGACTGGAGGAACTGCGCCTCCAGGTCGAGATCGTGGGTGATGTCCCGGTTGACCGCGACGTAGCTGGTGACCACCCCGGCCGCATCGCGCACCGGCGAAATGGTCGACTCCTCCGTGTAGAGAGTGCCGTCTTTCTTCTTGTTGACCATCCTCCCGCGCCAGGTCTTGCCGGCCGTGATGGTCTCCCAGAGCCCGCGATAGAAGGCCTGATCCTGTACGCCGCTCTTGACCAGGCTCGGGTTGCGGCCGATGGCCTCGGCGCGCGTGTAGCCGGTCACGGACTCGAAGGCCGGATTGACGTACTGGATCGCGCCGTGGATGTCCGTGACCAGCACCATCTCGGCGGCCTGCTCGATGGCCATGGTCAGCCGCTCGCGCTCGGTCTCGGCCCGCTTCTGGTCCTCCAGCGCGCCGAGCAGCGCCAGGCGGGAGCGCTCGGCATGGTCGAGGCTGCGACGAAGCTCGACCTCCACTTGTTGGCGCTCGGCAATCTCGGCCTCCAGGTGATCGTTGGTCCGGCGGAGGGAAACGACCTTCTGCTCGATCTCGGCCTTGGCGCGCTTCAGGTCCAGATGGGTCCTGACCCGAGTCAGGATCTCCTCGCTGCGGAACGGCTTGTACAGGTAGTCCACGGCGCCCGCCTGCAGGCCCGCCACCCATTCCTCGACCTCGGTGAACCCACTCATCAGGATGATGGGAATGTTCCGCGAATCCTCGCTGGCCTTGAGCCGCCGGCACACCTCGATCCCGTCTATCCCCTTCATCCGCACGTCGAGAAGGATCAGGTCGGGCGGGCTGGCTGCCACCGCCGCCAATGCCGCCTCGCCGCTGTCCGCGCGCCGCACCCGATAGCCCTCCCGGCCGAGGATTTCGACCAGCACCCTGAGCACCGCGGAGGTGTCGTCGACCGCCAGGATGGAGGCCGGCTCGTATTTGCGCTCCCCGCTCATGACCCAGGCTTCCTGGCCGGAACCTTAGCCGGGTCGCCTTGCTGGCTGGGATAACGCGCGGGCTCGCCCAGGCGGTGGCACAGTTGGTTGACCTCACGCTTGAGTTCCTGCACGCGGTCCTCGCGGCCCAGCATCACGTCGTGCCAGCGCTGGAGTTCCTCGACCTGGGCCTTGATCCGTTCTTCCGCGCGCTTGCGCTCGGAGATGTCGGACGCGACCACCCGGCACTCCTGGCCGCCCTCCCCGGCCGTGCCGGTGAGTTCCAGAGCGAGCGACGGCGCTCCTTCCGCGTGCAACACGACCTCGCAGGCTTCCTTGCTCTCACTGCCCCACACTTTGCCAAGGAACGTGTCGAAGACCGGGCGTGATCCGGCGGCGAGCAGAACGCCCATGCGCCTGCCGACCAGGTGCGTGCGCTCCAGGCCCAGCAGGCGCGCGCCGGTCAGATTCACCTGACGGATGGTGCCGTCACGGCCGAGGGTCAGGTAACCCACCGGCGCGGACTCGTACAGATTGGTGAAGCGCGAGAGCGACTCCTCCAGGTCTGCGCGGACCTGTTGCAGTTCCTCGTTCTGCATCTCCAGCTCGACCTGGTGGACCTGCAGCTCGTGGACCAGGCCCGCGGATTCCGGCACCGCGGCCGCCGCGACGGCACCGTCGCGGATCCTGGGAAGCCGCTTCTCGGCCTGGCGGCGCAGCTCGCCCGGATCCCTGGTGCCAGTCTTTTTCGTCATTCAGCCCTCTCCGGCTCCGCCTGCCTGCTGCGCAAGGTCGCCTCCAGGAGCTTGGCGGCGGTGACGTCGACGAAGGTGATCACGAGCCCGTCGATCCGGTTGTCCATCGTGCGGTAGGGCATTATGCGCACCGAGAACCAGCGCCCGTCGACGGTGGTGACCTGGGTCTCCTTGAACGCCAGGGTCTGCAGCACCATGCGCGCGTCGGCGGGCAGCTCGGGATAGACGAGGTCAGAGGCCAGGTCGGTGATGGGCCGATCGACGTCGCCCGGGATCAGCTTGATGATCTTGGTCATCTGGGCGGTGAAGCGCCGTACATTCAGCCGGGCGTCGAGGAACAGGGTGGCGATGTCGGTGCTGTCGAGCAGGTTGCGCATGTCATCGTTGGCGCGCGACAGATCGTCCACCTTGGCCTGCAGCTCGTGGTTCAGGGTCTGCAGCTCCTCGTTGAGCGACTGCATCTCCTCCTTGGAGGTGGTCAGCTCCTCGTTGGTGCTCTGCAACTCCTCGTTGGTCGACTGCAGCTCCTCGTTGGCTGACTTGAGTTCCTCCTGCGAGGTCTGCATCTGCTCGCGCGTGGTCTGCAGTTCCTCGCGCGCCTGGCGCAGTTCCCGCTCCGTCCTGGCCAGCGCCGCGGGGGCCGGCCTGCTCTTGCCCACCCGCTCGACCGCCGGGGGCACGGCCGCATCGGCAAACGCGATCAGCACCATCCCGCGCAGCCCCTCGGGTTCTAGCAACGGCTCCACGGTGATATCCACGGACTGCACGGCCCCGTTGCTCCCCATCTTCAAGCCCGCCCGGACCACCGGCCGTCTCTCGCGCAGCACTTTCTGGAATGCGCTGCCCAACTCGTGGCGCAACCCCTCGCGCGCCATCGCATGGACGTTCCAGTTGGCCTTGCCCGCCGCCGGCTCCAGGTACTTGCCGGTGCGGCCGCAGATATGCAGGATGTCGCCCTGCTGGTTGGTCAGCACCGCGGCCGGCGAAAAGCGTTGCAGCAGGAGCCGATCGGCCAGCGCGCTCAGGTTGGGCGCGGGCGCCTTGCCGGCGGCGCTGGGTTCCACCGCGGACGGACGGGCGTGGAACGCGGCTGGAAACTCGACCGGTTCGGCTGGCCCCGTGACATCCAGCCGGCGGTAGATGCGCGCCCGGCCGTCCACCGGCGAGAACAGCTCGGCAGCCGCGCCCAGCGACTCCGCGCTGCCCAGGAAGAGAAGCCCGCCGGGATTGAGGCTGTAGTGAAACAGCGGCAGCAGCTGCTTCTGCAGCTCGGGCGTCAGGTAGATGAGCAGGTTGCGGCAGCTCAGCATGTCGAGCTTGGTGAAGGGCGGATCCATGATGATGTTCTGGGTGGCGAAGACCACCATCTCGCGGATCTCGGGGCCCACACGCCAGCCGTGCTCTTCCTCGACGAAGAACCGGCGCAGCCGATCCGCCGAAACATCACCCGCGATGTTCGCGGGATAGTTTCCCTGGCGCGCCCTTTCGATGGCGTCCTTGTCCAGGTCGGTGGCGAAAATCTGCAGGGACAGGCGGCCGGTGGGTCGCGACCCGGCCAGCGCCTCCTTGAACGCGATGGCCAGCGCGTAGGCCTCCTCGCCGGTCGAACATCCCGGAACCCAGGCGCGCAAGGCTTTGCCCGGGCCGCGCTCCGCCAGCAGCGCGGGGATCGCCTTTTTCGTAAGCTGTTCCCAGGCTGGTGGATCGCGGAAGAAGCTGGTCACGCCGATGAGCAGTTCCTTGAAGAGCAGCGCCGCTTCCTGCGGGCTTTCCTGCAGGTAGCTCACGTAGCCGGCGATGCTGTCGAGCTGGTGCAAGCCCATGCGCCGTTCGATGCGGCGGTAGATGGTGCTGCGCTTGTATTGCGAAAAATCGTTGCCGGTCTGGCTGCGCAGCAGGATGCAGATCTTCTCAATGGCGCTCTGGGTTTTCGAGGCCAGGGCCAGCTCCGGCCGGACGCCGGTCGGAGTGTGCGCCAGATAGGCCACGATCTTGCCCGCCAGCTCCTCGGCCGGCGCCACCACGTCGGCCACCCCGGCGTCGATCGCGCTGCGAGGCATGGCGTCGAACTTGGCCGAGGCTGGCGCCTGCACGAACACAGCCCCCGCCTGCTCCTTGATGGCCCGCAGGCCCAGGGTGCCGTCTGATCCCATGCCCGAGAGAATCACGCCGACGCTGCGGTCACGCAGATCAGCGGCCAGGGCGCGGAAGAAGAAGTCGATGGGCAGGCGCAGCCCGCGCGGCGCCGCGGGCGCGAGCAGGTGCAGCACCCCGTGCAGGATGGACAGATTCTTGTTCGGGGGAATCACGTAGACGTGATCGGGCTCGACCATCAGGCGATCTTTGACCTGGACCACCTTCATCGGGGTGGCGCGCGCGAGCAACTCCACCATCATGTCTTTGTGGGTCGGGTCCAGGTGCTGGACCACGACGAAGGCCAGCCCGCTCCGGTCGGGAACGTGGCGGAAGAACTGATCGAGGGCTTCCAGCCCGCCTGCCGAGGCGCCGATACCGATGATGGGGAAGGCGGCGGGTTTCGCGGAAGCCGCCCCGGATCCGCGCAGCCGCACCGGTTCGGGCGCATGGCCGGCTTTGCCCACATGGACACGCGCATCGCGCCGCTGCGCTTTCACCCCGTTGGCTGGCCACGCGGGATTCCTCTTCTTCACGGTGTTCTCCCTGTTCGCTGCCCTTCGCCAGGTACTCGCGCCGCCTTCCCCTCACCCCGATGCAAGGGAAGAGACGCCATCCGCCCAGCCTGAAGAGCAAGACTACTCCCGTTCACCACAACGCGCAACGCAACCGACGCGCCGCAATCCCGCGATAGCCGCAGGAGGTCGTGGTCGTAGACGTGGTCGTGGTCGTGGCCGCCGGAATTCCGTCCTGTTTCGCCCCCTCGGCACGACGGAACGACGACAACCTTTCTTCCCGGCCGGCCAAACTCCC
>Ga0181533_1005746_pt1 | contig 11703 bp, 11 predicted proteins | sample PEATcosm2014_Bin_45_FD_119772 | JGI IMG/M metagenome (GOLD analysis project Ga0181533, IMG submission 119772) | Peatland microbial communities from MTU Mesocosm Facility, Houghton, MI, USA - PEATcosm2014_Bin11_60_metaG | ecosystem: Environmental > Terrestrial > Soil > Wetlands > Peat | place...
CTGCCGCCACAGCCGCCGGTTTGAAGACTACTGGGAAAACCGTCGTTGACTATTGCCCCCTCCATGTCGCGCACCCGTTTCTTCCGGGCCGGCCCACTCGATAGCCTCCATGATCCACGCCATTCTCCGCAAGCTCATCTCCGAGCCCAGGCGGGGGCGTTTGTAACGCGATGCATACACGTCGAAGCGAAACGGACCATTGGCGCCGGCGGGAACCGCAAAACGCAGCGTAAAGGCTCCGGGGCCCACCGGCCAGCGGCCTAACTCGCCGGTTTCCGCGCGAACTGTCAGAGTCTGGCCTTGAAGGCCGAGTTCGTCTGGCACGTGACCGCGCACGATCACGGCTCGGGCGGTTTCCGGCAGCATCCATTTCAGCCGGCGGGCCGCCCAACGGTCGGCATAAAGGCCTTGGCTATGCCGGTGAAGCAACATGATGGGAGCGCCCGCCGCGAACCTGAGGAAACAGCTCGCCAGGCGTGCGGGAGCGCGCAGCCACGCGGGGATCCCGTTCTCCAAGGCGCTCTTCCATTGGCTGCGGAACATCTCCAGCCGGTAGGTCCAGTATCCCGGGGCCCGCCGCAGTCCGGTGTGACGTTCCAGCACGCGCCGGATCTCCTGGATACGCAAGCGGCCGCCCGCGAAGCTCTTGGCTTCCGGATACTCGCGCAGCACGCCGAAGTATTCCGGAACATAGTGCAAGCCGAAACGTTTTCCCAAGCGGATGAGCAGGTCCCAATCCATCGTATAATGCAGATCCTCGTCAAGCCAACCGGCCTGGGCAACCGCGGCACGGCGGAAGAACGTGGATTGTTGCAGGATGTAATCGGAGAGATACACGAGCTTCCAAAGATTGAACGGCTCGGTGGCGGGAAAACGGCCGGTGATGCGGCCCTCGCGGTCCATCAAGTGCCCTTCGCCGTAGATGGCGCCGATGTGCGGCGGCGCCGCGGCAAACGCGTTCACGGCGCGCGTGACGGCGCCGGGCAGCAAGAGGTCATCCGAATTCAACCATGCCACAATTTCGCCTTTGGCCATGGCGAAACCCTTATTGATGGCGTGCGACTGCCCGCGGTCCTTTTCGCTGATCCATCTCAACCGGCTGCCGTACTCGGCCGCAATGGCGGCTGTGTGGTCGGTCGAGCCGCCATCCATCACGATATACTCGACGCGCGGGTAATCCTGCGCCAGGACGCTTTCAATGGTGGCGCGGATGAACTCCCCCTGGTTAAAGGAGGGGGTCACGATGGTTACGGTTGGCGTGGCGCGCCCTCCTGTCGCTGTTGTAGTTCCGCTCATGACCTGCTAACGTGATCTTTCTTCGCTATGATCATCACGCGCAGCCCGATGCGGATTTCGCTCGGCGGAGGCGGCACGGACCTCCCTTCGTATTATCGCGAATTCGGCGGCTTCCTCATTGCGGCCGCCATCGAAATGCCTCCGAGATTAATTAACCGCTCCATTATTTGCGAGGCTCTGAAGCTGGCCGGCGTGCAACATCCGCACCTGGAGATCACCAGCATGTCGACATCCCGGCGGGAAGCCTGGGCCGAAGCGCCATACGGAGCTTATTGAGCACACTTGAGGCCGAACGGGGCGGAAAAGTGAGTGGCGCAATTAACAACTGAAGCGCGATCCAAGCGCCCGGCGCTGACGCCAAATATCTTCCAGGCATTTCTTCACGATGTTCAGGTCGGGTAAAATAATTCCGACTCCGCCGGGCTTGACCTCCCAAACCGGTTTGCCGGCTCGCCGCGGTTGGTGTTCCGTTTTCCCAGTTACGACTTTCGCGCCCAGTTGAGACATTCGAATCATGAATTCCGGGACCGCAAGACCGCTGGTTGAATGCAGCGTCATGTTTTGCAGAAAACTCGTTCGGAACAGATTAAAAGCGGAGTCGAAATCCCATACCGGACATTTGTAGAACAGGTGAACCAGCGACTTGAAGCCAAGCCCGATGATTTTTCGCTCCAGGGGATCCTTGCGCCGATGCCGATTGAAATGCACGAAATCAGCGTTCGTAGTGCGCTGGATTTCGATCGCGCGAAACAGATCGTCGAACAAGAACTGGCCGTCGATGTCCGTATGAAATACGAATTCCTTGCGAACCTGAGTGAGGCCGAACGCAAAAGCCGGGCCGTAACCTCTGGATCCGGGAGGTTGGTGAACGGGACGGACGCGAGGGTTGGCGGCGGCCATTTCCGCCAGAACAGCATTGGTTTGATCTTTTGAGGCGGGGTTCGTGACGACTACGATTTCGTAATCGTCAGTAGTCTTTTCCGCCAGGGCGACGAGTTGAGGGACGGCCCACCGCACGTTTTCTTCTTCGTTGTACGCGAGGCAGAGAATGCTGAGGCTCGGGAGAAGCACTTCACTGTGTCCGGGGAAGACGTAGCCCGTCTTCCGTTGATGGGCGTTGCCCGAGCCATTGGACGATGGACCGAATGGCTTCCGAGATCGCCTCCCCGGAATTGCGAGGCAATTCAAAACCAGCTTGTCTCAGCCGCGTTGAATCGACGCGGCACTGTGGTATATCGCCGGGCCAGCCGAAGGGAGTATCGCCATAGGAAATACGCGTTTTATTCGTAAGCCCCAAAGTGGACAGGAGCGTAGCCGCAATGCATCGCACCGCGACGGCATCACCTGGCGCCACGTTATATAACTCGCAACCGGCTGGCGAAGATTTTGTGAGTAGTCCCTCGGCAAACCGGATTGCCGCCACCAAGTCGCGCACATAAACATAGGGCTTTGCCTGGTTCCCGTCCCCTAGCACCGGCAGGATCGATGGGTCCACGGCCAAATGCCGAATAAAGTCGAAAATAACGCCGTGGGTAGTCCGTTCCCCCACGATATTTCCAAAGCGCAGTATCACAGCGGACAGGCCGAACGTCCCACAGAACGCTGAGATGAGCGCCTCCGATCCCAGTTTCCCGGCACCGTATAAGCTGGTTGGCAGATTAGGACCGCGACCCTCATCGGCCGGCTCCGTTCCGATATTGCCGTATACGGAACAGGAACTGGAAAACAAAATCTTGTTTACCAGGCTAAGGCGCATCGCCTCGAGCACGTTATAGGTGGCAATCGTTTCCTGCTCGAGGTCCAGTCGGGTATTCTTGATGCCCCAGCGGACGTCCGGGTTCGCAGCCAGATGAATGACGATGTCAACTCCAGCGATAAGCGGGACAATCCTGTCCGCTTCCAGCAGATCTACGGTGTGGACCTTCAAGCGGCCGTCGCCTTCGTGGTGGACTAAATGCTCACGGCGGCCAGAACTGAAATTATCCAGCACTCGCACTTCCCTGGTTGCCGGGCCGGCCAGAAGAGCGTCCACTACATGCGATCCGATAAAACCGCCGCCCCCGGTCACGGCGTACTTCCAATTGAATGAAGGTGTCATTATGACTGCGCCACGATGGTAGTGCCTTGAAAATCGAAATGAAACCGCATTTCCTGCAACTTAGCACACCGCATAGCGGCTCGCAAGCGCGGCTTATCCTTGGCATAGAACATGAGGAATCCACCGCCGCCGGCACCGATCAACTTGCCACCCAAAGCACCGTTGCGCCGGGCCAGTGCGTAACAGTCGTCTATTTCGGAACTACTCATCCCCCGACTGCGCCACCTTTTTCGCTCCCAGTGCACATTCATCAACTCAGCAAACGCTTCCATGTCACCGCGTTCCAAGGCTTTCTTACTTTCATAGCCCAATTGTTTCATGCAGTGCAGATTGGCGATCATGTCTTCATCGCCACCCAGCGTCTTTACATTCTGATCGATCAAAATGTCGGAGGAGGAACGCGTCGCGCCGGTGTAAAAAAGCAGCAGGTCTTCCTCCAAACTTGCGAGCGTGTCGGAACTCAACCGGAGAGGCACCACCTCGACATCCTCGTTAGGATGAAACGTAAATTCCGTGATCCCGCCGCAAGCCGCTATGTACTGGTCCTGCTTACCGACGGGTTCCTTCAAAATGTCGATTTCAATTTCGCAAGCTTTGCGCGCGAGCCGCTGAGGTGAAATGAAGATCCGCTTGTAAGTGTGTAAACCGCGCAACAGCGCGGTGGAAAAACTTCCCGACGATCCAAGACCCGTACCGGCAGGGACATCCGCCATGGAAGCGATGTCGAGGCTTGGACGGGGCAGGTCCATCATGACCAGAGCCTCCCGCACAATCGGGTGCTGTATTTCGGAGGTTTCCTGAACGACCTCCATCTTCGAGTACCGCACCGAGAGATTTTGCGTAAAGGTTTCGTGCAATGTGATATAGACGTACTTGTTGATAGCAGCCGCGATCACATATCCCGTATGTTGGCGATAGTAAGACGGCAGATCGGTTCCCCCGCCTCCGAGGGAAATGCGCAGCGGGCTTCTGGCAATAATCATTCGGGATACCTTCGCCGCCGGATTGCGCCCCTTAGGATTCCTCCGCCGGAAAACACATCGGGATCCATGCCGCGATCTTAGGCCGCAACCGGCCGCCTCGCCACAATAACAATCTGTGGCCCTGCCCATTTCGGCGTGATTCTCATCAGATCATACATGATGCGCATGACCAACCGGATCAGCACCGGCGGGCGCCGGTTGGAAGCCGCCGATCGCATCACGGTGTCAAACATTGCGTTCGCCACAATTTTCTGGAACGTCAGTACCGGGAAGCCGCAGTTAAAGCTTTCGACGATTTCCATGCCTGCTGAAAGCACCATTCGTTGCAGCGCCGCGCGTTGGTAGTGCCGCAAATGGTGCAGCAACTCGAGATCGATACGGTAGCGCGGTCCCGATTGTGTGGTGAGGATCAGATATCCTCCTGGGACGAGCAGACCAGCGGCATTCAACAAAAGGGCGTGATCCCTCTCCACGTGTTCGATCACTTCAGACGAAGTTACGATATCGAAGCCGCTCCGGCCGGCACAAGCAGTCGCCCTTTCGACAAAATCCGGAGCAGTGACATCGGCCTGGAAAAAACCGATTCCCGGGTAACAGGCCTGGTTGTGACCAATGACTTGATGGGAAACGTCGCACCCTGCAAAGCGGCCTTCCGGGAAATCCCCCTTTAACCGAAGAAGCAAACCCGCATGACCGCACCCCATGTCCAGTACCGACATGCCAGGTTTCATATAGCGCTTTAAGCGGCCAGAAATCAACCAGTAGCGAAACAGATTCGCCGGATGGTACTGCGCCGACTCCTGGAGGCGCACCCAGTACGCCTCATAGTCGCCGACGGTGTTCGAAGGAGTGGACATGAAACTAATCGGCAAAACGCTTTCTAAGCTCAGTGAGCGATCACACCTTCCCCGGAACCGTAGCACTTGCTATACTACAATCGTCCCGCAGTTCCAGACGATTCACTCCCACACTTGGCCACTGGTATCGTGACCACGCAGCGGACGAAGACGACATCGCGCTAGGCCCTCGCAGCGAGCGTCCACTCGTTGTGCGCTAAGAATGCGACCGTCCGCAGCACGCTTTCTTTGATAGTGAGTTCCGGCCGCCAGCCAAGTGCCCGGATACGGCTGCAATCCAGAAGGATAAATGGATTGTCGCCCACCCAGCCGCGTTCTCCGCCGGAGAAGCGAATTTCGGGCTGAACGCCAAGTTGACCACAGATCCACCCCACCGAGTCTCTGACTTCACAGTATTCGTCCGTCCCCAGGTTGAATATGTTCACCCGGGCTGCAGCTTTTTCAATGGCTACCAAAATGGCCGAAACGCAATCCTGAACGTGAAGATAGGATTTCCGCTGGTGGCCGTTTCCGAGCACCTCGAGACGCTCCGGATGGTCTCTGAGTTGGCGGTAGAAATCGAATACATGGCCGTGCGTGTAACGCTCCCCCAGGATGGAAACAAACCGGAAGATATAAGACTGCATGCCGAACCCTTCGCAATATGCCTCGATCAAGCCTTCGGCTGCCAACTTCGACGCGCCGTAGAGCGACGTTTGCAACGGGAACCCGGCGTCCTCAGGCGTGGGGATCACTTGCGGTTCGCCGTACACAGCGCTGGTAGAGGAGAAAGCGATCTGGCGAATGCCCGCCGCCCTCATCGCCTCCAGCACGTTCCATGTAGCGATGGTATTCTGTTCCAAGTCCTTTCGGGGATGATCGAGACCCCAGCGAACATCCGCATTCGCGGCCAAGTGGAAAACAAAATCACAGCCCTGAATGGCGCCGGTGAGCTGATCTAAATCCATCAGGTCGCCACGCTCCAACCGGAAAGACGGCGATTGAACGGCCTGTCCCAGAAATTCCATCCGGCCGGTCGAAAAATTGTCAAAGCCGATCACCGAGTGGCCGGCCTGTAGGAGCCGATCCACCAAATTACTAGCGATGAAGCCAGCGGCTCCAGTAACGAAAGCTCGCAAAAATCCTCCTAGACACAGAGCGCGCCCGCCCCTGCGCTTAAATTCGCAAGATGGGGCGAGGTTCCAAATTGAGCTATGTCTCGATGATACATTTTGAGTTTATTGAATGCAAGGGGGAGGGCCTAGCCCACGCCTAGCTTAGCCGGCCCAAAAGTTGGCCAGAGCATCAAGAAGGAATCCAGACGAGCTGTACAGCCGATGGTTTTCCACTGTCACTTTGATATGCCGACCACACTGACGCCGAGACATATGATCCCCACGCCAACCCATCGCATCGGGGAGACCTGCTCTCCAAACACATAGTGCGAGAGTGCGGGCACGAAGCAATACGATAGCGCCAAAATCGGATAGGCATAGCTCAGTTCCAGCCTTGACAGCACTATGAGCCAGACGACAAAACCCAGGGCATAGAGCGCCACTGCCGCCAGGAACAGGGGGTTGCCGGCAAGCCGTGCGCACACACGCCATACAGAATCGCCGCCCGCCGTGCCTAACGGACCGATGCCCTTCATCACGTACTTCAACAGCAATTGGCCAGTGGTGCCGATTGCGGGAGCCGAGAACGCCAACAAAAGAGGTTTCACCTTTTTCGATCCTTTCGAAGGGCAATTGAGATCCGTAATCCGGGCTGAAAAGCCGGTGGCCGGAATTTTGAGACTATATTATACCCCTTGGCACGACCTCGCGGACACCAAAAACGGGGGTGCGTGTGAGAGTTTAAGATCTTGAGATCCGGATGAGCCCCTAAGAGTGACTAAGAGCGCGATGGACAGCGCGGCTGATCCGTGTAAAGATAAGGGCTTACCTTTCCCAAAATGAAGATCTGTGTCTTTGGTCTCTGGCATCTTGGCTGTGTAACTGCGGCCTGCATGGCAGAACACTTTCCGACGGTCGGTCTGGATCCGGATCCGGCGACTATCGCCGATTTAAAGGCGGGCGAACCACCGATTCTCGAGCCAGGCCTTTCCGATCTCATTCGGACCGGTATGTCCACCCATAGGCTGCGGTTCACGGATGATGCCGCCGAAGCGGTGAGCCAATCCGACCTGGTGTGGGTCGCCTTCGATACTCCGGTCGATGAGGAAGACCGGGCAGACGCCGCCTACGTGGAAGGTCACATCCGTTCCCTGTTCCCTTGGTTGCGCGACGGTTCCGTCGTCCTGATCTCCTCCCAACTCCCGGTGGGTTCTACGCGCCGCATCGAATCCGCCTACCGCGACCAGTACCCAGCCACGGACGTTCGTTTCGCCTATTCGCCCGAGAATCTCCGGTTAGGCAAGGCGCTCGACGTATTCCGAAAACCAGAGCGCATTGTAGTTGGTACCCGAAGCGCCGAGGATCGACGGCGGCTGGCGCCCGTGCTGAAGCCCTTCTGCGAGCATTTGGTCTGGATGTCCGTCGAATCCGCAGAGATGACCAAACATGCCTTGAATGCATTTTTGGCGGATTCGATTGTTTTTATCAACGAGATCGCGAGGTTATGTGAGGAAGTCGGAGCCGACGCCAAGGAGGTTGAAAAGGGTTTGAAGACGGACGAGCGGATCGGTCCGCGCGCTTATTTGGGCGCGGGGGCCGCGTTTGCCGGCGGCACGTTAGCGCGGGACGTTTCGTTTCTTACATGTAAGGCGAGGGAACTGGCCGTTCCAGCGCCTTTACTGGAATCCATTCGGCTGAGTAACGATTTACAGAAGAATTGGGCAGGCCGCAAACTGGAATCCCTTCTGGGAGCTTTGGCGGGCCGAACTGTCGCCGTACTCGGGTTGACGTACAAGCCTGGCACCAACACGCTTCGGCGCTCGGCAGCCATTGAGCTCTGTCGTTGGCTTTCCGACCGGCAGGCGAAGGTGGCCGCGTTTGACCCGGCGGTGAAGGAACTGCCTGAGGAGTTGAGACGGACCATCAACCTCAGCGATTCCGCCCTGACGGCCCTGAAGGACACTGATGCGGCCGTTGTGGCAACGGAGTGGCCGCAGTTTCGCGAGCTCAGCGCCCGGGACTTGATCGACGCGATGAGAACACCCATCGTTCTAGACGCGAATCGATTCCTGGAGAAGGCTCTGGCGGCAACTCCCCCTCTCCGTTACATTGCCGTGGGTCTACCTAAGGAGTCTGCATGAAACTCGATGGTTATGGAATTGTCATCACCGGCGCCAGCCAGGGATTGGGTAAAGCGGTTGCCGGGAAATGCGTGCAGGAGGGGGCTCATGTGGTGATCTGCGCCCGCGATGCGCATCGGCTTGAAGACACGCGGGCGGAACTTGCCTCCAAGGCGGCTCCCGGACAGCAAATCGTCTCTCAGCAAGCGGACGTCTGCCGCCGCGACGACATCCGCCGCCTTTTTGAGACGGCGTCGAGCAGCCTGCCGAAACTGGACGGGCTCGTGAATAATGCCGGAGTGTATGGCCCCAAGGGACTCCTGGAAGAGGTCGATCTCGATGAGTGGTGGAGCGCGATTGAGATCAATCTCCTCGGGGTGGTCCTTACCTGCCGCGAGGCGCTGCCCATATTCCGCCGTCAAGGACACGGCAAAATCGTGAACCTCTCCGGCGGCGGCGCTACAGCGCCGCTGCCCCGCATCAGCGCGTACGCGGCCAGCAAGGCCGCTGTTGTGCGGCTTACCGAGACCGTGGCGGAAGAGACCAGGGGCTCCGGCATCGACGTGAATGCCATCGCCCCCGGCGCGCTTAACACCCGCCTCCTCGATGAGGTGATTTCCAGCGGCCCCGAATCGGTAGGCGCCGGTTTTTACGAACGCGCCCTCAAACAAAAGCAGCAAGGGGGAACACCACTGCAAACCGCGGCGGACCTCTGCGTATTTCTGCTTTCGGCGGCGAGTAATGGGATTACGGGCAGGCTGATCAGCGCGGTTTGGGACCCCTGGCGTGGGTTGGCGGACCGCCTGGACGAGCTGAACCGCGGCGACATTTACACGCTGCGCCGCATTGTGCCCGCGGACCGAGGCCTGAATTGGGAATAAATTCATGCGCGTAGCAATCATCGGTTGCGGTTTGATCGGGCAGAAGAGGCTGCGCCTGCTCGGCCGCGATCATCAGTTGATCGTCGCCGTCGATTCCATACGGGAGCGCGCGCAAGCGTTGGCCGGCCAGCGCCCCGGGGCAGACGCCACCGCGGATTGGCGGGAGGCCGTCAGCAGATCCAATGTCGATGCGGTGCTGGTAGCGACTACCAACCGTTGGCTGGCCCCTATCGCGCTTGCTGCCATACAATCCGGTAAACATGTCCTGGTCGAAAAACCCGCAGCCCGCAATTCCGCTGAACTTCAGCCGCTGGTAACTGCTGCCGCTGCGCGTAAAGTTTGTGTTCAGGTCGGATTCAACCACCGGTATCACCCGGCCTTTCGAAAAGCTCGTGAGATCTTCGAGTCCGGCGCCTTGGGTCCGCTGATGTTCATCCGGGGACGCTACGGCCACGGCGGCAGGCTGGGCTACGAACGGGAGTGGCGGGCGGACCCGGAGATTTCGGGCGGGGGTGAACTGCTGGATCAAGGCGTCCATCTGATCGACCTCGCCGGCTGGTTCCTGGGCCCGTTTGTTCATGTGGAGGGTTACGCTCCCACGTATTTCTGGGACATGCCCGTGGAGGACAACGGATTTCTTATGCTCCGCACCGCAGCCGATCAAGTCGCTCTTCTTCATGCGAGCTGCACGGAATGGAAGAATCTGTTTTCGTTCGAGATCTACGGCCGCAACGCCAAGCTCCACATTGAAGGCCTTGGTGGAAGCTACGGTTTGGAAAGGCTATGTTTTTATCGGATGCTTCCGCAAATGGGCCCGCCCGAGACCACCATCTGGGAATATCCTCAGGAAGATCTCTCGTGGCGCCACGAGCTCGAGGCATTTTTTGGATTCATCGAGCGGGGAGAATCGCCGCGTCCGGGATTGCCGGAAGCGGTAGCGGCGCTTAAAATCGTTGAGGAGATTTATCGGAAGACGGGCTCGTGATTGCTACGCGCACGCCGCTACGCCGGCGACATGCAGAAGCCACCCGGATGCCCCAGCCTTGGGGCACCTGCGCCCCCGCAGAAGACGCACGCGCTGCACGGCCACTCAACCTTCAGGGCTCTGAGCCGACCCAGCCGGCATGTACCTTTCAGCGGCGGTGGGCGCCGGGGTGCTCTGTGGCGCCGTCTCCGCAAGCCGGGCACATCGAGTGCATCGATTCTCGGGCCGGACAGGCCTTTGCTGCCGGAAATGGTCGAATTTCTGGTTCTGGGGGCGGCGGGTTTTACGTTCGTTGACCTTGGGGAACAGTTCCGGGCAGTTTCAGAAGTACAGACAACGGTGCCTTTCTCCGGGTGCCTCCAACTGGACAGCAGCGCAATCCGGCGCGACAGTGTAGCTTAGCTTAGCTTAGCTTAGCTTAGCTACTTTCCCACTTAAAATTCGGAAAGCTGGCAGGGACGCATCTGCCGTGGAAAAATTGGCCGGGCTGGTGACGTTCAAGGCGTGGGAGCGGAACACGGAAGGTGATTCAGAATGTGTGTTTCGGTTTTGGTGTTGAGGGAAGAGATACGCAGAGGGGTGCCCGCGTAACGGTATTTTTACCGTAGGCGTGCTTGCTCGGCCAGGTGGGTGCCGATATGAATGACATTGTCGGCGATTACCCCAAGTCCGACCCAGCGCTGGATGCCGGCCGGCCCTTTATAGAGTGATCGCCGCAACCCATGTCGGCGTTTGAGAACACTGATGCGGCCTTCACACCCTGTGCGCCACTTCTGAAGTTCCTTAAACCAACGCTGCTTCTGCCGCTGTTTGCGCGCGGGGCTCTTCGTGTCATGGCTCGGAATTGAGACCCGGCTGACTCCCATTTGCTGGGCCTTGGATTCGTTAGCCGCCGAAAAGAATCCGGGATCGGCCGCCACGTGCTCCGGGGCGCGTCCGAACTGTTCGACATGTTGCTCCAGACATCCTTGCAGCAGGGTAGAGTCGGCCGGTCGCTGTTCGCACACTTGGTAATGGGTAACGATCTGGTTCTCCGCCTCTTGAATCAGGACCAGTTTGCCGAACTCATTGGGCTTGTGAGCCTTGCCCTTGCGGATCACCTCGGTGTGCGTCTCCAATATGCTGAGCAGCTTTCCGTCGGCCTTGGTGTTGCCGCGCAGCACTCGCTCCCGTGTCTGGCGCAGCACCTGCTGGACTCGGGGAATCATCTCATCCAGTTGCTGCTTGGCTTTGTGCATTACCGACAGATTGCCTCGCTTGACACGTCTGGCAATCTCGCGCGCAAACTTCTTAGCTTGCCCGGTCACCCGGCTGGTGATTTCCAGAAGTTGCAGGTAGGCCTTCTCCATCTTCTGCCGGCCTTTCTCCGTCTTGTTCCGGCTGGCGCGC
>Ga0181533_1005748_pt1 | contig 11702 bp, 16 predicted proteins | sample PEATcosm2014_Bin_45_FD_119772 | JGI IMG/M metagenome (GOLD analysis project Ga0181533, IMG submission 119772) | Peatland microbial communities from MTU Mesocosm Facility, Houghton, MI, USA - PEATcosm2014_Bin11_60_metaG | ecosystem: Environmental > Terrestrial > Soil > Wetlands > Peat | place...
TATTTTCCATTTTTCCCTCGTTGTTCAGGTCTTGTTGGGCAGGCCCATCTTGTGGCGGCCGTGGACCGCCCGGCCCAGCTTGTCGTTGTGCTCAAGTGCCTGGGCGGAGGGGGCGTCCTCCGGCTTTTGCCTGCGCGGTCCCATGGAGTTGAGGTCGCGCACCCCCTGTGACGTGTGGCCCACGTTCTTCTCGCGGCGGCGGTTCTTGGTCATGCTCGGTCCTTCCTGTGAATTCTCGGCTCAGTGGAACCAGGTGTCAAGCGTGAAATTTTTGCTACCCTTGCGACCCGGGAGTGTGGCCCTCGTACGAGCAGCGGCTGCACACTACCACCCGCACCCGGTCGCGCGGGTACGTCTCCGTGTCGCAGAGGAGGCAGCGGATCGGCTCCGCCGGCTCCCAGTGGTCCTTGTATCGCTTGTACGCCACCATGGCGATCCGGGCGGCCAGCTCCTTGGTCTGCTCCACGGTCGTGCCCGTGTGCATGCTGGGTGCCAGCATTATCGCGATCTCCAGCGCGAGCTTGGGCGTCGTCTCGCTGTAGTCGAAGTCTATGAGCAGCTGCCCACCCGCCACGGTCCTACTCCTCCAAGACGCAGGCGACCCGCGCCTCCTCCAGGCACTCGCTCGCTGGCTTCTTCTGACTCATGCACTCGGCCAGCCTCGCCCTCTCGGATCCTTTACCAAAACACCCCAGGTCGGTGGTCCGGCTGCCGAGGTATATGAAGCAGGTGGGCGCCACGACCGCCAACAAGATCGACATCAAGACGAAGATGAGCTTCAAGGTGCTTATCACCTCCTTCACGAGCTTCGTCAGCTCCGCCTCTTCCGCGCTACTCACGGCGTACCTCCTTGGTTTCAACGAGCATCGAAGACGTGTCCTGCTCAGTCGAGCCGCGCTCCCCGTACTCCAGCCGCAGCTTCTCTATCGCGCGGTGAGCCGCCTCGGAGAACGTGGCGCCCACGTGGTACTCTCCCGCGCCGCTGCTGCCGACGTAGTGCATGACATATACCGACACCAGCTTGCCGCTACCGCGCTCCGCCGACAACCTGACCGTCAGGTTGGGGTGTCCCTCGAGGAGCTCGCGCATCTCGCTCGCCCTCGGGTCCGGGTGGTCGCGCACGAACACCTCCAGCGCGGCCACCGTCGCCAGCACGTCGGCGTAGCCGGCCTCCCGCTCGAACGCCATGAGCTCGTCCGACGCGTCGTTGAGCTTCTTGTATAGCCGTGCCCGCTCCGCGGCTTCCGCGTCGGTCACGGCGACACCTCCCTGGTCGACGTGCACTGTAAGATCCTCTCCATCCCCGGCCAGATGAACCCGCAGATCAGGTCCCGGGCCTGCATCAAGTCGTCGGCGGCACACCTCGGGTCTTCCTTGTTTTTCAGCACCGAGTCCGCCTCGGTCAGGCAGTGGATCGCCTGCTCGATCATGCGCCTCAGCGTCACGTTCCGGTCGTCAGATGGCATGCGTTCGTCCTCCCGAGCTGATTATGTACTCACCCACCACGCCACGCCCGTACCCCCGGCAGTTGATCGCGCGCACTGCCGGCACTAGGTCGCACCTGAACCCCTCGTCCCGGTAGAGGTCGACGACGTCCTCGTCGCAGGACTGCGACGCGATCACGTGGACCCCCGCCCCGGCCAGCTCAGCCGCGTAGCTGACCAGGCGCTCCTGGTCCTCCCGGCGGAACTTCTCCGCGGTGAAGCTGGTGAAGTTGGCCGTCTTCGTGAGGGGTGAGAACGGTGGATCCAGGTAGACCAGGGAGCCTTGGGGCACGTCCCTCATGAGGGAGAAGTCGCCCAACGTGATCGACGCGACCGAGTCCTGGAGCCGCCTCGCGCAGGCCTCGAGGTTGTCTGCGTCGCAGACGGTCGCCTTCGGGTTCTTGCCCCAGGGGACGTTGAACACCCCGTTGGAGTTGACCCGGTAGAGTCCATTGAAGCAGGTCTTGTTGAGGAAGATGAACCGAGCTGCTCGCTCCGCAGGGGAGAGCAGAGAAGGCGCGAGAGACCGGTACTGCAAGAAGAGGTGCTCCGGATCCTTTCGATAGGCCTCCTCGATGTCCTTGAGCACACCTACCAAACCAGCTACGTCGTCGCGCACCACCTGCCAGCTCACGACGAGCTCGGAGTTCAGGTCGTTGAGGTGGGCCCACCGCGGAGCGAGCTCCCAGTAGAACGACCCCGCGCCCACGAACGGCTCGTAGTACCGGTCGCGGTCGGCGCGCCACGACCTCGGCACCCGCTTGAGCAGCTCGGGGAGGAGCTGACGCTTCCCTCCGGCCCACTTCACGAAGCTCCTGGGCCGCGGCCCAGCCTCCGCGGCCTCCGCGCTCGCCCTGCGCGACCTCGACTTCTTCGACACTACCGTTGCGATCATCGATCTCCTCCGTTGTGCCCGCGACTTGACTTGGACCCGCGAGCTGGCCTGCACCGACTCTCCACCGAACCCAGCTGCTCCGACAGGATCTTGTGGCTGTCGCAGTATATTATCCCGCAGCGGGCGCACTTCCACTGAGGCTTGCGCGGACAGCACGCCTCCGTGAGGCCAGACTTCGGTGTGACCACGACGACCTGCTTCCAGCAGGCCGCCCACCTACGCCACTTCGGCCGGTGGGTCCACGCGTGCCGGCACCTGGGCTTCCTGCCCGTGATGCGAACAGAGGTCCTGACCATCGCTCCCGAGTGGTTGATCAACTCCAAGCGGATCACGTCCCCCGCTCGCAGATCTCGCGAGGTAGCGAAGGGAGCGTCGTTCAACCACATGTTGAACGAGACCTTCCCCGCGAACGTGCCGTCGAAGATCACCTTCTCCGGCACGAATGGATGCGTGACGACCTGGTCGGCCCTGGTCGCCTCGTAGGGCGGTGCCACGAGCTCTCCCAGGCTCAGGGTGACGTGCTCAGCCACGACTGTCTCCTTTGCGAGGCCGGCCGGGCCGCCTGACCGGCAGCTCCGCCAGGTTGATCTTGAGGCAGCGCAGGCGGGAGTAGAGGTACCCCCGCCGCACGCGCAGGAGGGCGGCCGCCTCCTTGCGCGAGCCCCCGCACGCCTGGATGGTCTTGATGAGGATCACCCTCTCGTACGCGGCCATCATCTCGGCGAGCGACGCCGGCTGCCTGGGCACGGGAGCGCCCGGTCGGGGAGGGGAGGGGATCGTCACTCGGCCTCCTCGTCGTCTCCGTAGCCCATGTTGACCGCCTGCTCGTAGAACTGCAACTTCAGCTCGTGCCAGAACCCCAGCACCGTCCCCCGGCGCTTGTAGCGGTGCTTTTCCGACGTGTTCAGCATGGTGTAGACGTCGTGGTACGCGAGCCCGGTCCGGAACCTGTCGTACCCGGGCAGGTTCTTGTTCCGCCCCCACCGGCTCGGCATCTCATCCCAGAGGCCCACAGTGTACCGCGTGATTGAACGCGGGCGTCTTCCCGTACGACGAGCTCTTCCAGTGGCGGATCCACTCGCGCAAACCGCCCGGCCCCGGGTCCCTCACCGTGAGGAGGGAGCTCGTCCTGACGGTAGCGAGGCGCTCGACCTCCGCGTCGGCCGCCGGACCTTCGAGTCGAAGACTCTCGTCGTAGAACTCCGGTATCCGGAGCTCGTAGCACAGCTGCATGTCCTTCACGGTACCCTCGCTCTGGCGCGCCCGCTCGAGCCCCACCGTGACCGCCATGGCGTGGCAGGTCGACAATATCTGCAGGGAAGCCTCGTCGAGGAAGTGACCAGGGAAGGTACCCTGCATGTGGCGGTACATCGAGTGCCATATGACGGGGACGGCCCCCATCTCGGCGATCAGGACGCCCAGGTCGACCGCCCGCCGCACGTTGATCTCCATGTCGTACTCCGTGGGACCCCGGAAGGGACCGCCGACGTACACGCGAGGCATCGTGAAGCTCACCGGGCTACCCACGAGACCGACCTCCTTTCTGCTTCTTGACCCTCGTCTTCTTCGCCGCGGGGAAGTAGACGTCATCGATCTCTACGTCCCCCGCGTTGAGGAGATCGTCAGCGTCGATGTGGATACCACTGAACAACTCGAAGTCGTCCAGGCTCATGGGCAGGTCGAGGTCCCTCATCACCTTCCGCTTGTGCTCTGGGACCTCGACCTTGAGGTGTCCTTGGAGCTCGAAGCAGACCGTGACCGTCATCATCGGTCCCCGCCACGCCTCGGCGGTGTCCCCGCCGGGGGACGCTCGGCCGGGCCCGGAATTCAAGTACTTCGCATTTTCACCCATAGTCGATCTCCTCTCATACAGCTGCCGCCAGCATGGACCTGGTCACCGTGTCGAAGCTCTCCCTGATCTCTGCCTCGAAGTCGAAGCCGCTGGGTAGCCGGTCGCCCGAGCGGAGCTCGTCGACGCTCCAGGGCCTGGTCTCGCCGTCGGGGTAGTGGAACCTCTTCGACAGCATCTCGAAGGTGAGGGCCTTGATCACGAGCATCTCGAACGGGGCCGTCGTGTACTGGCCGTCCACCATGGTGCGGTAGAGCTCCCGCATGCGGGTCATGCGCTGCACGCCGATCCGGTCGCCGGCTATTATCTTGTCGAGCTTGTCCCAGGCCTCCTGCCCCCGCCCGAGCGAGAACCCCTTCGCCTTGGTGAGACGCTTGGGCTTGAACGTCCCGTCCTTCTGCAGCTCGAACCCTTCGCCGCGGTAGATCTTGGGTGCCACGAACTCGGCCCACTCCATCTTCTTCTCGAGCTTGAGGGCGCCGAGCTTGTCGCCCGTCTTCAGGTCTGCTTTCGTCGACAGGCTGTCGGTGTTGTGCAGCAGCACCCTCCCGAGCCCGTCCACGAAGGTGTGTGCTCCCTCCACCTCCAGGTCGTACACGTAGTCGTCCGTCACGTGGGTGTACACCTTCGTGACCCTGCCCGGGCGCTCGCTGCCGACCGGGTGCTCGCGCAGCGCATACGCGTCCTTGTCCGGACGATAGAGTATGGAGTGCGCGAGGCCGTGCTGGCTCATCAAGAATGACATGCCGGCTGCCAGGTGCTGGGAGTTCGTGGTGTATATCTCTCGATCTCCACAATGATCTATGGACCCGTCGCCCTCGACCATCTTGTCCCAGAACACCTTGAAGTCCCGGTCGTCGAGCTCGTACAGGAAGGAAGGCAGCTTCCTCCCCCTCGACCCGTAGATGCCGCCCAGCTCCCCGAACAAGCACGCGAGTAGGCCCGCCCCGCTCCTCAAGTAGTACACGTTCGACCCCTCGCTCCACAGGGGCCCTGTGAAAACGACGTTCTTGGTTATCCCGCGCAGGTCGCCCCTCAAGTCGAGCAACCACTTTTCTTTGTTCTGACTGAGTGAGAAGCAGTCTCTAGACTTGTTGGTGAGTCCCCTCAAGCTCGAGCTGCCCTCCGCTATGAAAGCGGCGAGCACGCGGAGCAGCCTGTGGAAGTCAGCCGACCCGCGCTCGTAGTGCCGCTTGAACAGCTGGGAAGGCTCGTAAGAGCCCGTGTACCTGATCCAGTCGTCTCCCTCCGCCACCAGCCGGTGCTCGATCTTCCCGCCTCTCCGAGCGGTGGTGTGTATCGTCCTCTCGAAACCCTTCACATGATCCAGGACGTCGATCCTCTCCGCCGGTACCGGCGGAGGAGCGGCCACCGTCTCGAACTCCATCTCTCGCTCGATGAAGTCTACCGGCTTTACCTCCCTGCCGCCTACCACCAGCGAGTGATCCGCCGTCACGTGTACCTGCCCCTTCTTGGAGCTTATCAGGTAAGCCGTCTTACGAGTCTTGTGCCGGATGATCCTCTTCAGGGGGAACCACCCCTCCTTCCCGCTGCCGTCCTTCGCCAGCGCCGTCCACCCCTCCCCCAGCGCGCAGGTCTCCTTCTCTCCGCGGTACGAGCTGACGTCCCTGCCCCGCTTGGCCCACACCATCTCGATCGGGTCGACGACTATCCTCCCCTCGGGAGAGCGCAGTACCACCGTCCGGTCGCCCGTGACGCTGTCGCTGTAGAAGGGTGGCTTCTCCTGGCGCATGCACTCCTTGGCCAGGTCATAGAGCGTCCGGCGCGCGATGGCGGTGATCACGGCGGCTATGATGACGTGGCGGTGCGAGATCTTAGCTTCCTTCTCCGCCAGCCACACGCCGGGCTGGAGCATCTGCATCGTCTCCCGGTCGATCTTGTCGGGGTTGATGAGCATCTCCTGCTTGTGCGTCGACTCCGAGCACTTCCCGTAGAGGCTGTTGAGCAGGTACTTGAGCACGAGCTTGCGGAAGTCGGTGGTAGCCACCCGCCTCAGCTCGTAGATCTTGTCGGCGTAGCTCTTGAAGTCGCGGAACGACTCGAAGACGTAGACCTGGTGGACCTTGTGGAGCACGGCACCCTCGCGCAGGGCGAGGCGGATGTCGGTCGACGTGAACCAGCTGCGCCACTTGCCCACGGGGAAGAACACCCGGTTGTCCTTGCGGTAGGGGAGGGGAGGCAGGTACATGTCGGGTACCTCGACCGTCGCGTCTGCCAGGTAGATACAGTCGTCGGACTCGTCGGACGGCAGGGTGAGCCGGTACTCGACGAGGTTGCCCGGCAGGGGGAAGGTCATCGCGTAGGGGAAGCTCGAGTTGATGTCGTAGATCAGGAAGTCGTCGGGGGGGTTGCGGTTGAACACCTCGACCCGGCTCGCGAAGTAGGCCTCCTGGCTGATCTGGTTGAGCGACTCGGAGGTGAAGATGTCGCGCTGGAGGAAAGTCCGGCGGAAGAGGGTCATGGCGGTCGAGGCTATCGTCTGCTGGAGCTGCCCGCCGAGGCTCACGATCTCTGTCTCGAACTGGGATATCGCCTTCCACAGGATCTCGCAGTCGAGCTTGTTGTACAGCTCCAGGATCTCGATGGGGACGTCGCGGTAGAAGACCTTCCTCTCCTCCGGCGAGAGCTCCTCGAAGTCCTTGATGGGCCTGCCGAACCGCTCGCTCATCCAGGCGAGGGCACGAGGGTCGTCGCCCTTCTTGAGGCCGATCGCCTTGCCGATGTTGGCCAGGGAGTCGCGCAGGAGCCAGTAGGAGTCGACGAAGTGCCAGGCGTTCTTGCCGTTGATCACGTGGACGATGATGGCCGAGCTGCCGCTGAAGGAGGCCTTGATCTTCCAGCACCTGCCTCCAGCAGTCACCCCGCTCTCCTCCTCGCTCGTCTTCGAGCCGTCCGGGGCGTACGACGTGCTGGATCGGGTGCCACCCGAGCGCAGCTGCTCCTTGATCTCGCTCAGGAGCTCGTCGAGGACGAACTGCATGTCGGCCAGTCCCCCGGCGTGGGCGAAAAACCAGTCGCCTCGCCGCTCGCGCGTGAGCAGGAAGTCGACCTGCTCGCGTATCGAGTTGAACCTCCGGTAGCACTCCTCCATCACTACCTCGTCCTCGTCGTCGCTGCCCCTCGCCTGCTGGTCGTAGTACCCGGCCAAGCGCAATTTCAGCGCGCTCGTCATGCGCTTCGAGACCGGCAGGGGGATCTTGACGGGGGTCCTTATCCCCTCGACCTTGACCAGGGTGTTGACGAGCGTGGGCAGGGTCTCGCCCGGGACCCACTCGAGGTCGAGCACGCCGAACCGCCGCAGCTTGCGGGTCGACTTTATGGGGTTGAAGACGGCCACCGCCGGTTCTTTCCTCTCGGACGCTGATACTCACGACGAACGAGGCTGATGATGCCGCAGACCACCAGCACTATCCCTCCCACCCCCGCGACCAGGCACTCGAGCCTCTGCCAAGGAGACATCACGTCTCGACCTCGTCCTCGTGCACCCACAGCTCGCCCAGGTCGCGGCCCCTGCAGTTGCACGGCTTCTGCGATGGGCCGCCGTCGGGCGCGGGCTGTAACACGTCGCAGTTCCGGTCGTGTCCCCCGAGCATAGAGGACACCGCTCCCTTCTCCATAACTACCAGCTCCCGCGCGAGACTCGTTCGCTGACGGGCGACCTCATTCGTGAGAGCGATAGATACCCCGCGCTCCTCGTCCAGCAGCTTCCTGGCCTGCTCCACCACCTCGCGCAGCAGCTCAGCGTCGGTCACGCGGACCGACTGGGGAGCGTCATGACGGACGTCGCGCCCCCCGACGAGCCGCATCGCCTCCCTCTCCTTGGATCCCACCATCCGGTCATAAGACTCGTGCTCGCCCGAGTGACCGCGGTCCAGCCGACAGAGGACCTCACCGCCGCAGGTGGGACACTTCCCCCCTTCCCCACACTCACCGAAGTACTCGCCGTACTCGTTCTTGGGCAGGATGACGTGGCCCTCGTGGCCGTCGAGGTTGCCCAGGAGGAGACTACTCTCGTACTCAGTCCGCCCGAGCACGCCCAGCGACTCCAGGTCGATCCTCGCGTCGGGCATCGACCTGGCTAACCTCATCAGGAGGGGGATCGCGTCCAGGCAGACCCGGTGCAGGTGCTCCTCGCCGTGATTCACGCCGCAGTTTACTATGCACGCGTCACAGGTCTTGCAGTAGATGTCCCAGCGGCAGCTCATCGTCTCCTCCTTCAGTTCTTGGCCTCGGGGACCTTCTCGCCCGCGATGCCCTCGCCACACGAGCCGAGCCGCCTGGGCAGGTAGTCGCCCGCCTCGGCGCCGGAAGAAACAGCGTTGGCGAAGAGCGCGTATATGTTGTGCAGGCAGATGGAGTCGGTCTTGTGGCACTGGTCGAGCAGGTTCTTGGAGATCTGGTTACGGATCACGAGATCGACGAACTTCCGGTTCTCGTCGTCTCCCCGGTCGTCGTCCCCGACGCGGTCGGCGTAGATGCTGGTGGCCACGCTGTTGTACACGACACTGAGCAGCTCGCGGTTGGTCGGCTTGTCCGCTCGCCTGTGGAGCTCGCTGGCGATGCGGCCTCGCTCCCGCCTGACGGCGCCTCGCACCGCCTGGCGGGCGACCAAGAGCCCGTACCCAAAACAAAACACCAACACGACGATCTGAGGCCAGTGCATCACTTCTCCCCCTTGTAGTGACCGGGCCGCGACCCGTCCGGGGTCCAGATGAAGCGGATCATGACGACCGACGGTGGCAGCCCCCGCTTCTCGAGCAGCGAGGTCAGCATGGCCAGCATGCCGACCCTGTCTCCCGTCAGCGCGATCTGCATCGCCCCGGTGCCCCACGCCTGCGTCGGATATGTTCCAATTTGGAATAGTCCTCTGTGCCTCTTGTAGAGATCGGCCAGCTCGCCGATCTCGGCCTCGTTCTGCGGCCCGAAGCGGATACCGAACGAGCACCAGAAGCTGCCGCCCATGGGGCACCGCGAGGGGATCGGGAACGGGTCGAAGGCCCGCAGCGCGGACGACAAGGTCGCCACGAGCCACCGCACCCCCTCGAGCGAGCGCCACTCCTCCGGCAGGTTGCGTATGGTCAGCTCACCGTCGACGGTGCCGTCGAGGTTGATGCAGGTGTTGATCGCCATGTCGAGCCCGGACTGCAGGCGAGCTATGTCCTGCATCAGCGCGAGGAGGCGCTCCTGCATCGCCGCCTCCGCGTCCCGCGCCCGCTCGCCGACGGGGGGCAGGACGGGAGCGACCGGAGGCGCCGCCTCCGGGGGAGCCGCCGGCTTCTTGCGCCGCTTGGGGGGCTTCTTCGGCAGCTTCTTCGGTGGCTTGACCGGAGGCTTTACGGGAGGCTTGACCGGAGGTCTGCGGACCGGCTTCTTCGGAGGCTTGGCCGGGGGCTTGCGAACAGGCTTGACTGGAGGTCTAGCCGGACGCCTTCGGACGGGCTTCTCAGGAGGCTTGGCAGGTGGCCTGCGGACCGGCTTCTTGGGAGGCTTCGCCGGGGGCCTGCGGACGGGCTTCTTGGCAGGTTTGGCAGGCTTGGCGGGCTTGGCGGGCTTGACCGGGGGCCTGCGGGCCGGCTTCTTGGCAGGCTCGGCCGGGAGCCTGCGCGCGGGCTTGGCGGGAGGCCGGGCGGGCTTCCTGACCGGCTTCCTGGAGGGCTCCTCGGGCCTCCTGCGCGTCTTGCGCGCGCGGAACCTCCCCTGCTCGTCCCGCGGGAGCGTCCGGCGCTTGCGGAACCTCCCCTGCTCGTCGCGCGGGGGCAGGCGCCGCCTCACCTCTTTATCGCTGCGAGCCATCAGCCTCCCTCCTGGGCGGGCCCGTCTGACAGGATCCTGGTCGCCCGGGCGAGGACGGCGGCCGACGGCGCGCGCAAGACCGGAGCGTCACGCGTGAGGCCGTCCGGGGTGCGTGACGAGTCGTACGAGCGCTTGCGCCGCACGTGGAACCGCCTGAACATCACCTGCTCTCCCCCGCGCAGGAAGTAGCCCGTGCCGACCGGGAGCACCGGCAGGTACCCCAGGCAGCGCGACCGCTGGTCGGCGCTGATGTTCCGCTCGAACCCCGCGAGCCACTCCTTGACCGCGTGCAGGTCGTTCGGCTCGACCATGCGCAAGAGGTAGAGCGCGTCCACCTGGGAGAGGACGTTCTTGGAGAGCACCGCGGGGCGCAACGTGATCAGGGTCGCCCCGATTCCGCGCGAGCGGCCGCGCATCACGAGGCGCTCCACGAGCCCGAGCGACCGGCGCTGCTCGCCTCCCACCCCGCCGAACCGCTGCGGCGCGAACTCGTCCGCCTCGTCGAACACCACGTGCGCGGCCCGGCGCTCGGCCTTGGGCATCGCGAGCAGGCGCTCGCAGAAGTCGGCGCACACCCGGTGCTGCTCGGCGGGCGCCATCTCGGACAGGTCCACGACCACCGGGACGACCGCGAGCTGCATCGCGAGCTCGGCGAGCTTGGCCCCGTGCCTGGCCGAGAGGGGCAGGTGGCCCTTCGGTCCCCCCAGGAGCAGGATCTCGCGTTCGGGTCGCAGACCCTCCGAAGGCGAGCCGTCGGACCTGGCGCAGAGCCCCCACCAGGCCCCTGTCGGGTCGAACACCACGAGCACGGGAGGGTCGGGGGTCGCCATGAGCTCCTCGCACAGCACCATCCCGAGGTACGTCTTGCCAGAGCCCCGCTTGGCCAGGATCGCGCTCATCATGCTGGCCACCATCGAGGTGGGCAGCGTGAGCTCGTCGGGAGGGTCGGACAGCACCAGCCCTGCAGGCGGAGCGCCGGTGGTCACCACAGGTCCCGCTCCCGCCGCGTCCGTCTCCGGGTTGAAGTCCGCGCCGGACTCCAACACCGCTGGCTCCGTCCTGGGCACCGCCGACATGTCGAGTCCGTCTACCAGGTCGGCGAGCGACTGCACGGGCTCGCCCGGCCCGCGGGGGCGCATGCGCAGGTAGTTGCCCGCCCGGTCGAACACGCGGCCGCCGAGCAGGATCTCCCCGATCGCGGCGACCAGCTCGCAGTCGTCGATCTCGTCGCCGAGCTGCGAGGCGACCTCGCGAGGAGTGTGGAACTTGCCGTCCCCGAAGGCGGCCCGCACCTTGGTGGTGAGGGAGGGCGGAGAGCTCGTCTCCAGGGCGTCGACCGTCGCGCGAGCCTCGTAGATCCGGGTGCGGGGCAGCACGCGCGCCGGCTTCCCCTCAGCCTGGTCGTCGCCCGCGTCGGAGCCCACCGACGACGCGGGGCCTCGCAGTCCCGGTCCGGTGGGACGCGAACCCGATGATCTGCCGCCCCGAAAGAGCACAGTAGATCTCTCCAAAAATTAGGTCTTATTATCAGTATCAGGACCGTCGTCGGGCTCGTCTGCGGACGGCGGCGGCACCGGCTCGAGGTCGGACATGTAGCACTGGCCCTGCTCGTCGAACGTCGCCTTCTTGTGCGGGAACCGCCTGGCCAGGGCCGTCAGGA
>Ga0181533_1005750_pt1 | contig 11702 bp, 11 predicted proteins | sample PEATcosm2014_Bin_45_FD_119772 | JGI IMG/M metagenome (GOLD analysis project Ga0181533, IMG submission 119772) | Peatland microbial communities from MTU Mesocosm Facility, Houghton, MI, USA - PEATcosm2014_Bin11_60_metaG | ecosystem: Environmental > Terrestrial > Soil > Wetlands > Peat | place...
CTATATGAAGCCGACAGTTATCATGCTGCCGTTTAACATCATCAGCGAACTTTCTCGCACGCTGGCCCTGGCCGTCCGTCTGTTCGGCAACATGATGAGCGGGGCGATGATTATCGGTATCCTGCTCACGATTACGCCCTTCATCTTCCCGATTGTCATGACGGTGCTCGGTCTGCTCACCGGCATGGTGCAGGCTTACATCTTCAGCATCCTGGCAACGGTTTACATCGCGGCCGCCACGCGAGTCCGGAAGCCCAAGCCTGAACCTGAGGCGAAACATTGAAATATGAACGACGACACCAAAGAGGAGATCCTATGGATAGCATGACGATTATCGCGGTGGCATCAATTGTCATCGCCGGCATCACCACCGGTTTCGGCACTATGGGGCCTGCGCTGGCCGAAGGGAGGGCGGTCGCGACGGCGCTCAGTTCGCTGGCCCAGCAGCCGGATGCTTCCGCTACCATCACCCGGACCTTGTTCGTGGGCCTGGCGATGATCGAGTCCACGGCCATCTACTGCTTCGTGGTCTCGATGATTCTCATCTTCGCCAACCCGTTCTGGAACCACATCATCGCCAAAGCCACAGGAAAGTAAGCTATGTTAGCCGATTGGTTCACCATCGTTGCACAAGCGCTCAACTTTCTCATCCTGGTGTGGTTGATGAAGCGCTTCCTTTACAAACCTATTCTCCACGCCATCGATGAACGGGAGAAGCGGATCGCCAAGGAACTCGCGAACGCCGACGCGAAAAAGGCCGAAGCCCAAAAGGAGCACGACGAGTTCAACCACAAAAACGAGGAGATCGACCAGCAACGCGCCGCGCTTTTGAGCAAAGCGACGGACGAGGCGCAGGCCGAGCGTCAGCGACTCCTCGACGAAGCGCGGAAGGCCGCTGCGGCTTTGAGTTCAAAACTGCAGGAAACGTCGAGAAACGAAGAACATAACTTACATCAAGCAATCCGCCGCCGGGCACAGCAGGAAGTATTTGCCATCGCACGAAAGGCGTTGGCGGATCTCGCCACGACGAGCTTGGAAGAACGCCTGGGCGAGATTTTCACTCGCCGCTTGCGAGAGATGGACGGCCAGCTGAAAGCAGGCCTCGCCGAGGCCCTTAAGACTGCGTCTGACCCCGTGCTCCTGCGCAGCGCGTTTGAGCTGCCTGCGGAGCAACGCGCGGTGATACAAAATGCGCTCAACGAAACCTTCTCGGCTGAAGTCCATGTCCGGTTCGAGACCGCACCGGACCTGATCAGCGGCATTGAACTCACCACGAATGGACAAAAGGTGGCGTGGAGCATCGCAGATTATCTGGTGTCGCTGGAAAAGGGCGTCGACGAACTTCTGAAAGAGAATGACAAACCTGAAGCCAAAGCCGAGCCACAGTCCGATCTGACCCCGCAGATCGCCAAGCGAGCCTATGAACTCTACGAGGAGCGAGGCCACAAAGACGGTAGAGCAGTTCAGGACTGGGAGCGGGCGAAGCAGGAGATCAGAAAAGACGAAGCCAAAGCCGAGCCTAAATCTGAAGTCAAGGCCGAACCTAAGCCCGAAGCCAAGGCCGAACCCAAGCCTGAGGCTAAAGCCGAGCCTAAGACTGACGCTAAGGCCGAACCCAAGCCTGAAGATCCTATGCCCAAAACAAAGAGCCAATAAACATGGAACCTGAGAGCATCCAGAATGTTTTCGACAGCGCGTTTGATGAAATAAGCCAAGTGCGGAAAGCATTCACGCCGCAACTGACGCCACGAGAGGTTGGCGCGATCACCAGTGTCACCACCGGCATCGCCAAGGTGTCGGGTCTTCCCGGTGTGGGCTTTGATGAATTAGTGACGTTTCCCGGCGATGTGCTCGGCATTGCGTTCAACGTGGACGCGGACGAAATTGGCGTCGTTCTGCTCGGCGAATACTGGCATCTCCACGCGGGAGATGAAGTCCAGCGCACGGGCCGGGTCATGGACGTGGCTGTTGGCGATGGATTGCTGGGGCGCGTCATCGACCCGCTCGGTCGGCCGCTCGATGGCCACGGGCCGGTGGCCTCCAGCAAGCGCCTGCCCATTGAACGGCCCGCTCCGTCCATCATGGACAGAGCGCCGGTCACGGTGCCTCTTCAGACGGGACTCAAAGTCATCGATGCGCTCATTCCGGTTGGGCGCGGGCAGCGCGAGTTGATTCTCGGCGACCGCCAGACGGGCAAGACCGCTATTGCGATCGACACCATCCTCAACCAGCGCGACCAACATGTGATGTGCGTTTATTGTGCCATCGGACAGCGCGCGTCCGCCGTTGCGAAAGCCGTGGCAACCTTGCGGGAAAAGGGCGCGATGGATTACACCGTCCTCGTCGTGACCGAGGGCGACGCTCCGCCGGGGCTCGCTTACATCGCTCCTTACGCCGCCACCAGCATCGCCGAGTCTTTCATGGAAGCGGGCCGAGATGTGCTGATCGTTTATGACGACCTCACCCATCACGCACGCTCCTACCGCGAACTCTCTCTCTTGCTTCGCCGTCCGCCCGGTCGCGAAGCGTTTCCCGGCGACATTTTTTATATCCACTCGCGGCTGCTTGAACGTGCAACGCATTTGCGGAAGGAACTCGGCGGCGGCTCCCTCACCGCTCTGCCCATAATCGAAACCGAAGCGCAGGACATTTCCGCCTATATTCCGACCAACCTGATTTCCATCACGGATGGGCAGATCTACCTCTCGCCGTCGCTATTCGAATTGGGAGTGCTGCCCGCGGTCGATGTCGGGAAATCCGTTTCGCGTGTTGGCGGTAAAGCGCAACGTGCAGCCTACCGCGCGGTCGCGGGCGACCTCAAGCTCGCCTACGCGCAGTTTGAGGAACTCGAGACCTTTTCCCGGTTCGGAGCCCGCCTGGATGAAGACACCCGCAAGACCATCGAACACGGACGGCGGATTCGCGCCTGCCTCAAACAGCCGGAATTCACCCCGGTGTCCGTGCCCGCGCAAATCGCCGTGCTGCTGGCGTTAACCGCAGAACTCTTCGACCACGTGCCGCTTGACCAGGTAACGGACGCAGAGCACGCACTACGCGAGGCGGCGGCGGATATCCCAGCGGAGGTGCGCGAGCGATTGGATACCGCCAAAAAATTGAGCGGGGAGGATCGTGAAGCGATTATCCAAATCGCCCGCAAATCGCTTGCTCGCTTCCAGCCTAAGCCTGAAGCCAAAGCCGAGCCTAAAACTGAAGCTAAAGCCGAACCTAAAACTGAAACCAAAGCCGAGCCCGAGCCGGAAGTCAAAACGGAGGTCAAGCCCAAACCTATCTCCGAGGAGAAGTCATGAGCAACACCACGGCGAATATGCGCCGAAAGATCGCCGGAGCCGGGGATCTCCAATCTGTCGTTCGCACGATGAAGGCCGTGGCTGCCTCGAGCATCGGACAATATGAGAAATCGGTGAGCGCGTTGGCCGACTACTATCGCACAGTGGAGTTGGGGTTGGGCGCATGCTTCAGGGAAAGCGGGCCGTCGCCATTGATTGCGGAATGGAAAGGAAAGAAAGTTGCCGGTGCGATTGGCGCGGTCGTGTTCGGCTCAGACCAGGGACTGGTGGGTCAGTTTAATGATGTGGTGGCCGATTATGCGGTTAAAACGCTGGCGGCTCTGCCGACCAAAGCCGAAGTTTGGGCCGTTGGTGAGCGTGTTCATGAGCGCCTGGCGGACGCGGGCCTGCCGCTGATGGGACTCTTCACCGTGCCGAACTCCGTCAAGACCATCACCCCGCTCGTTGGGCAGATTCTTGTGGAGAGCGAGGCGCGCCAACGCCACGGTGAAGTCACCGAACTCCACCTCTTTTACAACCGCCCCACGTCTGGAGCGGTTTATACGCCCGTCAGTCAGCGATTGCTGCCGCTGGACGAAAACTGGCGACGCAAGCTGGCCAAACTTCCCTGGCCGACGGGAAACTTGCCCGAGGTCATGGGTGGCGGCACCGCGACCTTGCGGGCGCTCATCCGCGAATATCTTTTCGTCTCGCTCTTCCGGGCGTGCGCCGAATCCCTCGCGAGCGAAAATGCAAGCCGCCTGGCGGCAATGCAACGCGCCGACAAAAACATCGACGAATTGCTGGAGGACCTCAACCGGACATTTCATCGTGTGCGCCAGGATGGCATCGATGAGGAGCTGTTCGACGTCATCTCCGGCTTCGAAGCGTTGAGCACGGAAGAGAAATAGGGTTGCGTCAACGTCCTCCTGAGCCCATGAGTGCTAAGCGCAACCCACGCGGCCCGCGATACCGAAGGGATGAAGATGAAAATCAATTCAAAGGTGCGCCGGGAAAACCGGGGAGGAGTAGATGGTGAAAGTCCATTGCATTGAAGGAATAGCGAACCACAATGTCCCCGAGTCATGCGCAGGCACCCGTGAGGGCGGCGGCGAAGCGTTGACAGGGGTACACATAGGCCAGTCATTGAGCCGCGAAAATGATTTCCTGTCCCGTACGCCGACACGGTCTTTGACGGGGACGGCAACACAGACGGACGCGTCAACGCAAGCGTTCCGTCTGGACGGCGTGGTCTGAGACCTTGGCATGTGCGCACACTCTTCGCAAGGGAACCGGGAGATCTTGGGTTTGGCCGGTGATAGCATCGCCGGTCCGCAACGGGAAGCTCCATTGTTGGGCAGCAAGCCACTCGATCTCACCCCGCAGATTGCCGCACGCGTCTATGAGCTCTATCAGGAGCGGGTCCACGGTGATAGCCGGCAGGATCAGGACTGGCATGAGGCGGAGCGGGAGATTAGAAAAAATCAATCGGGAAATGTGAAGGTTGCGTGAACGTCCTCGTAACACTCAAAGTGACTGCCGACTGCGGTTCCGAATCCGGCTCGCGGCGGGCAATGACGGCGGGAAATCTAAGGGCCTGGAAGACCTAATTGTGCCGGCGACCGGGAGGAGAAACATGTTATACGAACTCAAGGCATTAATCGGATCTCCCGTCATCGCGACCGATGGCGAGACGGGAAGCATCCGCACTTTTCTCTTCGATGACCAGTCCTGGAAGGTTTGCTGCCTGGTGGTAGACGTGGGAGGCTGGCTGAAACGGCGCGATGTGGTTCTTCCCGTTGCAGCGCTCGAACAGCCCGACTGGGCAAACAAAACCTGTCGCGCTCATCTGACTAGGGTGCAAATGCACGACAGCCCTGTCGTGGATACTGAGAAGCCGGTCTCACGTCAGCAGGAAATTGCCATGCGTGAATACTGGGGCCCGCTGGCATGTTGGGTGAACAGGGAGTTTTTCCTGTCCCACATACCAACTGGAGCGAAGTACCCGGTAAATACCGCCGAGGACCCCCATCTGCGCAGCACCTTGCATATGCTGGGTTACCACGTTTGGGCCACAGATGGTGACTTTGGAATCCTTGAGGGCTTTGTTATGGATGAGGCCAGCTGGCACCTCGGCTACCTCGATGTGAAAAGTGGAGGCTGGCTCCAGAATCGATCGGTTCTGGTCCCCACTCGCTGGGTGCAGTCCGTTTCGTGGGCCGACTTCCGTGTCAATCTGTATCACACGAAGACAGGGATATAGGTCAAGCATCAACAGTGTTGGGCTTCCTGCATTCACCGAAGATTGCCACACACACCTACGAACTTTATCTGTAGCGGGTCCACGGTGAAAGCCAGCAAGATCGAACTGGCTTGAGGCAGAGCGAGAGACTCGGGAAGATCAGGTGTCACATGCGAAAGCGTCGTGAATCTCTTAGTGAGTGCCATGAGCGACAAGCGCAGCCCAAGCGGTTCGTGACACCGAAGGGAGGATGATGAAAATCGATTCGAAGGATTTCCTTGTGCGGCCCGGGAAAAAAGTCGAACTCAGAAAGTGGCCGACGATTGTGAAGCCTTTTTGCGAGTCGAAGGAGCAGTATCAAGAACTCTTGGAAAAACACGTTGAAGAGTTGAGCTCGCTGCAACGCCTTCACTACGCGTCCAACCGCTATGCCTTGCTGCTGATCTTCCAGGGGATGGACAGTGCCGGCAAGGACGGCGCCATCCGCCACGTCATGTCCGGGGTCAATCCGCAAGGCTGCGAGGTTTTCAGTTTCAAACAGCCAAGTGCCGAAGAACTAGAACATGATTTTCTCTGGCGTACGACGTGCCGGCTTCCCGAACGCGGACGGATCGGCATATTCAATCGTTCCTATTACGAGGAAGTGCTGGTCGTTCGGGTGCATCCGGAGATTCTCCGCAACCAAGGGCTCCCGGAAGAGCTGCGCGACGAGAAAACCATCTGGAAGGAGCGGTATCGGTCGATTGTGGACCTGGAGAGCCATCTTTGTCGCAATGGAACGCGGATCATCAAAATATTTCTTCATCTATCGCAGGAAGAACAGTGCAAGCGATTCCTCGAGCGTATTGATGAGCCGGACAAGAACTGGAAATTCAGTACTTCGGACATTCACGAGAGAAAATATTGGAAGCATTACATGGAGGCTTATGAGGATTGCCTGCATGCGACAAGCACCCATCACGCGCCCTGGTACGTCGTGCCCGCCGATGATAAGGAAAACGCCCGGTTGATTGTTTCCAGAATTGTTCTTGATACGCTCAAAGGTCTCAAGATGGCATATCCCAAGACCACGAAGAAGCGTCGGCTCGAATTGCAATCGATCCGGAAGCAGCTAGCGAAGTAACGTTTCCACGAAGGACTTTTATGGGACGAGTCTGCCAAGGCGGACTTGAAACGCCCGCAACATATGGATTATCCAATACCGGAGCGGTATTGCAAGCGGATGCGGTCGGAGTATGTTACTGGTCGCCCGGACAATGAACACGTAAGTTCCAGTCTGAAAGTAAGGAGGAATGCAATGAATGTAATGTGTCGTGTAACCCTGATGGTGGCCGCCGTCGCTATGTTAGCGATCAGCATGCCTGTGCACGCGTCCAAGATGGATGACCGCATCGAATCATCCGCCAGGAAGTCGTATGTATTCGAGACCTACCTCAAGACTGATGATATTAAAATTCATTCCGTGAATGGCGTTGTGAGCTTAACGGGAACTGTCTCCGACGAATCACACAAATCATTAGCTTGGGAGACCGTGGCTAGCTTGCCAGGGGTTAAGAGTGTGGACAACAGGCTAGAAGTCAAAGGAGACCACCCCGCGGAGTACTCAGATGCGTGGCTCAAGATGAAAGTGAAAACCACGCTCTTGTTCCATCGCAGCGTGAACGGCTTAAAAACTGAAGTGAACGACGTCAAAGACGGAATCGTCACCTTGCAAGGCGAAGCGACCAGCCAGACCCAAAAGGATCTGACGACCGAATACGCCAAGGGTGTGGAAGGGGTCAAAGGCGTAAAGAATGAGATGACAGTGGCAGTAGCAAAGACATCGAGCACGGTAGGTCAAAATATTGATGACGCTTCCATCACCGCCCAAGTCAAGATGATGTTGCTATATCACCGCTCGACCAGTGCCCTGAATACCTCGGTCACCACGAAGAAGGGTGTGGTTACATTGGCTGGCAAGGCGAAAAACGCAACTGAAAAGGACCTGGCCACCAAACTCGTCAACGACGTCAACGGCGTAAAGAGCGTAAAGAACCTTATGACCATCGAGTAGTCCAAATAGACACCCACGGGCTTGCCCGTGGATGTCTATGCTGCGCATAAGCGAACCAGATACCCAAGCACTTTTCCATGAAGGCGCAGGCCTAAGTGCTCTTTTTCTTCAGCCACGAGACGTCCAGGTTTTCACGCAGTCTGGCAACTCCGTTTTGTGGTGCGCCTTCTGATGAGCAGGTTCTGCATGAGCAATGCCGGGAGCACTGAATGAGCACTGAGCGGCCCGACCTTCCAGCAACAGCGGAACAGAAAATCAGTCTCTTCCGCAACCCTGTCAGCCTGATTGGTGCTGCCATCGCGGCAACCAGTCTCGCGACGATTGCCTTCCTGTACTTTGTAAACTTCGTCTCCGTTCGACCGAGTCCTTACGTCGGTGTTCTCCTCTTCATGGTGGCTCCTGCCTTTTTGATTCTGGGCCTTCTGCTGATTTTCCTCGGAATGCTGCTGGAAAGGCGGAGAAGACGCAGGGGCAAACCGGGCGTGATTCCACGGTTTCCCAGAATTGACCTCAACGTCCCAGCGCAGCGCAACTCATTTGCCTTTTTTGTTAGCTCCGCTTTCGTGTTCGTGCTGGTGAGCTCCATGGGCAGCTACCGTGCTTACGAGTTCACGGACTCGGTGCAGTTCTGCGGGCAAACCTGCCATACCGTCATGCAGCCTGAGTACACCACGTACTTGCAGTCACCGCATGCCAGGGTTGAGTGTGTTCAGTGCCACGTCGGGCCGGGCGCCGAATGGTATGTGCGCTACAAAGTTTCCGGCTCCTATCAGGTCTATGCCGTAATCTTTCACAAGTACCCGCAGCCGATACCGACGCCAGTTGCGAATCTGCGCCCGGCCCAGCAGACCTGTGAGCAATGTCACTGGCCAAGAAAGTTCTACGGAGCGCAGCTCAAAGTCTTTTACCACTACGGTGACGACGAAAAGAACACACCTCGACAGATCCGCATGCTGATCAACACCGGCGGAGCCCAGTCGAATACTGGATTCCCCTCTGGCATTCACTGGCACATGAATATTGAAAACCGCATCACCTACATTGCAACCGATGCACAACATCAGGTCATTCCGTGGGTCCAAGCCCGGGACATGCAAGGGACGAGCGCGGTGTACGTGGCAAAAAACTCTAGCCTGACACCAAAGCAGATCGAGACAGCGACCAAACATGTGATGGACTGCATTGATTGCCACGACCGGCCGAGCCACGTCTTCACGCCGCCGGATCGTTCAGTGGACGACTCCTTGCTCGCAGGACGGATTGACAGATCACTGCCTTTCATCAAGCAACAGGGGGTTTTGGAGCTCGCCAAGAGCTACGCCACCACTGACGAAGCATTGCGGGGGATCGCTACAGATATACAGCAGTTCTATAGCGCCAAGTACCCGGAAGTGTACGCCAGCCGGAGAACCTCGATCCAAGCTGCGATTGCTGATCTTCAGCACATCTATCAGTCCACGATCTTTCCCTACATGAAAGTGGACTGGCGGACGCACCCCAACAACATTGGTCACTTCTACACGCCGGGCTGCTTCCGATGTCATGACGGGCAGCACGTCAGCTCCGATGCCAAGGTGATCCCAAAGGACTGTAATACGTGCCACACTGTACAGGCTCAGCTGGAGAGTGGAACACCATTGATCCGCCACGAAGAAGGGATCCCATTCAAGCACCCGGTGGACATCGGGGACCTAACCCAGGTGACGTGCAGCGATTGCCACACTGGCGGGGTAGGGCCGTAGCCGCCGCCCGACGCTTTCAGTCCTTCGTCTATTGAGGCAATGGTCAGCAAGGATGGCACCCCAATCAGGCTGGCCGAGACCAGACATCCCACACCAAACGCAAGGAAGACCCTTTTTCAATATCGGCAAATAGCTCTGAATTGAGCTCCCACATATCCGCCAAGAATGAGCAAAAAGGAACAGATCGTTGATTCCTCCGGTGCGATGCTGTCTCAGGTGTAAGTGTGAGTGCGGGGCGGAGACCTGAAGGCGGTTCAAGGCGATGAGCAGGTTCTTTGCGTGGAATCGCGTTCTGCGGCACCTCGGCGCTCCATAGCTGCGAACAAGTCGGTATGCGTGCTGGGCTCATCCATGATGTTTTCTCCGCTTACCAAAACGTCGAAGATGACGACATGAATGCCTTTCGTCTGGGAGGAAAAGTGATCAGGCCTCGCTCGCCTGGGAACTCATTCAGACCTTTCTGACCGCTCCCTTCAGCGGCGCTCCACGCCACCAACGCTGAGTGGTCAAATTGCGGGCGCTGGAGAACTAGGAAGTTACAACGCAAGTAACTGCAGGAGAATTGATGAAAGCGACACAAAAACTTCACGAAATGGGCCAGAGCCTCTGGCTCGACAACATCACACGGGGTCTGCTGAGCAGCGGCACGCTTCGCCGTTACATCCAGGAGCTTTCGGTTACGGGGCTCACCTCCAATCCCACGATCTTCGATCACGCCATCAAGAATAGCAACGACTACGACGCCGCTATTCGCCAGAAAATGAAAGAAGGAAAGGCGGGCGAGGCGTTGTTCTTTGAACTCGCGCTGGAGGACCTCAAGCAGGCCGCCGATCTGTTTCGGCCGATCCATGACTTGACGAACGGCGTGGACGGTTGGGTGTCCTTGGAGGTCTCGCCCTTGCTGGCCCACGACACCGCAGCCACCCTGGCCGCGGCCAAGGCTCTCCACGCCCGCGCCGGGCTCCCAAATCTCTTCATCAAGATTCCAGGCACCAAGGAGGGACTTTCTGCCATCGAGGAGGCGATCTTCGCGGGCGTGCCGGTTAACGTAACGCTCCTGTTCTCGCGCGAACAGTATGTCGCAGCCGCCGAGGCATACCTGCGAGGCGTCGAGCGACGCATCGCTGCCGGGCTGAATCCGCATGTCGGCTCCGTGGCTTCGCTGTTCATCAGCCGCTGGGACGTTGCAGTGATGAGCAAAGTACCCGAGGCGTTACACAATCAACTTGGCGTTGCCATAGCTGGACAGACGTATGAGAGCTACCGTATGGGGCTCAACTCGCCGCGATGGCAGCGCATGCTCAACGCCGGTGGCCGTTCCCAGCGCCTACTTTGGGCCAGCACTGGAACCAAGGATCCCAAAGCCTCCGACACTCTTTACGTCCGGGTCCTTGCCGCGCCCTTCACAGTGAACACGATGCCCGAAGCCACTTTGAAAGCGTTCGCAGACCATGGAGATATCGGCCAAACATTGTGTACGAGTGACGACGACTGCGACGAGGTGCTGGCCAACTTCGCCAAGGCCGGCATTGACGTAGACGCCTTGGGCGCACAACTCCAGGTCGAAGGCGCGGAGTCGTTCGTTAAGTCCTGGAAGGATCTACTGGAGTGCATTGCGTCCAAAAGCAAGGTGCTCAAAGCTGCTTGAGTCCAAGTGGGGACTGCTTGAATCCAAATGGGGAAGAGATAAAGGGCAAAAGTTTGCCACAACGATATCGACAAGATCGACCGGAGGGTATTGCAATGAGGAAGAGCAGTTCGATTTCAGTATTGATATTCGTAGTGATTCTAGGCATCGGCGTAGCACTCGCGTACGCTATGTATAGCGTCTCGAATAATCTTGCAGGCATATGGATAATCGGCATCGCGTTTGTCCTTGCCTCCTTGTTCTCTTCCGCCGTACGCGTTGCGGATCAGTGGAACAGGGCGGTTGTCCTGCGACTCGGTAAGTTCCGCTCTCTCGAGGGGCCGGGGCTATTTCTGATCATTCCGATGATCGAAAACATTCCCTACTGGCTCGACACTCGCGTCCTTACGAGCTCTTTCAAGGCGGAAAAAACTCTGACGAAAGACACCGTGCCAGTGGACGTGGATGCGGTGTTGTTCTGGAAGATTGTGGACCCCAAGAAAGCGGCCCTGGATGTAGCTGACTACCAAAGTGCGATTAACTGGGCTTCTCAAACAGCTCTGCGCGATGTCATCGGCAAAACCATGCTTTCAGACATGCTCGAAGGCAGGGACAAGATTAGTGACGCGCTACGGAAGATCATCGATGAGCGCACTGAACCGTGGGGCATCAATGTCATTTCGGTAGAAGTCAAGGATGTATTGATTCCTTCGGGCTTGGAGAATGCGATGTCCATGCAAGCCCAGGCCGA
>Ga0181533_1005757_pt1 | contig 11683 bp, 13 predicted proteins | sample PEATcosm2014_Bin_45_FD_119772 | JGI IMG/M metagenome (GOLD analysis project Ga0181533, IMG submission 119772) | Peatland microbial communities from MTU Mesocosm Facility, Houghton, MI, USA - PEATcosm2014_Bin11_60_metaG | ecosystem: Environmental > Terrestrial > Soil > Wetlands > Peat | place...
CTCGCGAATCGTGGTCACGTGCTTGTCCCGGAACTTCGCCTTCATCATGTGGGTGGCCATCGGCCCCATCCCGGGCAGGCCGAGCACGAGGTTGGGCATGGTCACCGGCATCGGCATCGCCGGGTTACCGAGCGGCGAGACCTTGAGCAGGCGCTCGAAATCCCGGTGGATGATGCTCAGGCCGTAGAAGGTGAAGAACACCGAGGTGGTCATCCCCGAGGCGGCCGCGGTGGTCGCCAGGATGAGGGGCGGGTAGGCCCAGTCGAGCGTCCCCTTGGAGGCGATGATCGTCGCCGTCCTGGCCCCCGGGTCCCGGGAGGTGGCGCTCGCGATCTCGGATCTCACGATCCGGCGAACGTCCTCCTCGGTCAACGCCGTGTCGATCCGCTGCTCCATGGCCCTCGCCGGGGTCAGGCTGGTGTCGGCCATCTGAGTTGCCACCTCCGCCGTCGCGGCGCCTGCCACCGCGCGGTGCCAGCAGGCTGCCCGCCTCGGGCTTATTGCATCCTTGCGCTTATACGCAAGCAGAGTGTCCACCCTTGGTCCGGCACCAACCAGGGCGGAACGTCCTCGGCCCCGGCAGCGCTGGCACGGAAACAGTGGGGTCCAACGACCCCACGGACAGTGGGCTCGTTGAGTCCGCGGCCTCTCGAAGCCCGGGACTGCGGCACCGGTCGATTCTGCTGGGGGCCCGCCGTTACTTGCGAAGTTACGCAACTATTGGTAGGATCTGGCCATGCTGGAGGATCAGGCCGGGCGCGAGGAGGAGGATCGACGGCGGGACGCCGAGGCGTTCCGGCTTCACGCCGAGCTGTGCAAGGTCCTCACCGATCCCAAGCGGCTGATGATCCTCCAGGCACTCCGCACCGGGGAACTGTGCGTCGGCGAGCTGGCCGGGATCGTCGGGATGAGCCTCCCGAATGCCAGCCAGCACCTCTCGGTCCTCCGCCATGCCGGACTGGTCTCCACCCGGCGCGGGGGGACGACCGTCTACTACTCGATGGCTGAGCCGCGGATCGCGCAGGCCTGCGACATCGTCCACCAGATCGTGCTAGAGCGGCATCCGGAGGCCCGCCCGCGGCGGGCGCACCCGGTCACCCGGCCAGTGGTGGTCGGTGCCGCGGCCGGCTCAGGCCAGAGATAGGAAGAGCCGCTCCAGCCTCTCCTCGTCGATCCCGGCGGCTCCATGGCCGTCGCGGGCGGTCACGCACTGCTGGAGCCCGGTCGCAATCAGCCGGAATCCGGCCCGATCGAGGGCACGGGAGACCGCGGCCAGCTGGGTGACCACGTCGGCGCAGTCGCGGCCCTCCTCGAGCATCCGGATCACCCCGCGGAGCTGGCCCTCCGCCCGGCGCATCCGCCGCAGGACCTCGGGCAGAGCGCTCTCGTCAAGCTTCATGGCGCCGCCCTCGCGCGGGCGCCCGGCCCCGGGGGTGACGGCATCTTCCACGACGCTCACGCCGAGACCGCAACCGGGGCGCCCAGCTCGATGGCGACCGCCGGCGGCCGGAGCAGCGTGCTGTGAACCGTGCAGTGCGCGGCCACCGCCCGCAGGGCTGCCTGCCGCTGCGGAGGCAGGCCGGCGGGGAGATTGATCTGAAGGCGGATCTCCCCCACCCGGTCCGGGTGGGCGGCCATGCCGACATCGGCGGTGACCGACAACCCCTCCACCGGCAGCTCGTGCCTGGCCAGGAAGCGCCGGACGTTGAAGGCCACGCACGACGCGAGGCCGGCGACCAACAGCTCGACGGGAGTGGGGCCGCTGTCGTCGCCGCCGTCCCCGACCGGCTGGTCGACGGTCAGGGTGTGATCGCGAACCGCGATCCGGAACCGGTCGGCGCCGTCATGATCGACGCGCAGCCAGCGGGTGGTCGCACCGTCCTCCGGGCTCATGACCCCTCCCCCGCCTTCTCGGTCGTGGCGAGCTCCCGGCGGACCGCCTCCATGTCCAGCTCCCTGACGGCGTCGATCAGCTTGGCCAGCGCCACGGCGGGCCGGGCACCCGGCTGCTCGAAGACCAGGATCCCGTCGCGGAAGATCATCAGGGTGGGGATGGACATGATTCCCAGCGAACCAGACAGGCCGGGCTCCGCCTCGGTGTCGACCTTGCCGAAGACGATGTCCGGGTGGTCCTCCGACGCGGCCTCGAAGACGGGCCCGAAGGCACGGCACGGTGGGCACCAGGCCGCCCAGAAGTCGACCATCACGATCCCGTCCCGACGCACGGTCTCGGAGAACGTCTGCTCACTCAGCGCGATCGTCGCCATGGCCACCTCGAGTTGACAGTGAAGACCCCGCCTTCAGTATACCCCAGGGGGTATCCCACGAGGCACCGGGCTCAGCGACGGCGGCGCGACCGGCGATCCGGTGGAGGCGGCGCGACCTCGGCCGCGGCGCAACCCGCCGCCCCGAGCCGGGGCGCGGGCTCAGGTGCCGCTGAGGCTCTGCCGGGAGCGGCGCCCGCCGGTGAGACGCCGTCGCGCGCCCATCAGCAGGCCGCGGGTGCGCGCGTCCGCCGCGAGGCGGTCGACGCCGGCCGCGCGCCGCAGGTCATCGAGCTGGGCGCTGGAGAGTTGGTGGGTTATCCATGGGTTCATAGCCATATATGAATCTTGCCATGAATGGGTCAATATGTCAACACAAATCGTGATATAGTTTTATGCCTATGCCCTTCTACCACGAGCCACCGGCGGTCGAGCAACCGCCCATCCGGGTTGTGGTCGGAGGCTCGATCGCGACGGAGCTTGACTGGGTGCTCCTCGCCGCGTCCGAGCCCGCGTTCCGTCGTGACCACGCCACGCTGGGCAGGATCTACGCGGAATCTCCCCGGCTCAGCGAGCGGGTCCGGGGCTTCTGGGACACGCCGGAGTCCACCGATTGCGCGGGCTCGATGGAGCTGGCCATCCTCGCCCACCACGGGGGGATCCTCTTCTCGCTCGATGCCGACGAGCTCCTGGACCGGCTGGAGGGGCTCTGCGCCGACGCGCCGGCCGACCTGCGGCTCGCCTCGGAGACGCCGCGCGACAGGGAGGCCATGAGGGTGCGCCTGGCCCGGCTGCGCTCCTCACCCGATGCCCGCCGTGCCTACGTGGGGCTGATGCGCGACGTGTGGGCCGCGGTCCGGCCCGACTGGGTGCGCAACGGCCGGCGATCGGTGGAGGCGGCGGTCGCGGCCCGGCGCGACGTCCAGCATCGCGGTGCCCCGTGGGAGGAGATCGCGCGCAGCACCTACCGGCCCGGGGGCCGCGTGCTCGACGACCTGGTCGCGTCGCTCCCGAGCGGTGGGGTGGTGGCGGTGGTGCCGGCCTACTTCGCCCACCTGGGGTCGCTGGTCGACCTGCCCGGAATGGTGATGATCGGGGTGCGCGCCGAGGGCAGCGGAGCCGAGGCGCGAGCGCGGACCGAGAACCTGGCGCGCCGGTTGAAGACCATCTCGGACCCCACCCGGCTGGCCATCGTCGAGGTGCTGCGCGCCAGCCCGAGCACCGTCGGCGAGCTGGCCGAGCTCTTCGCGCTGGCGCAGCCGACGGTCAGCAACCACGTCAAGATCCTGCGCGATGCGGGCATCGTGGCCAACGCCACCCGGGGCGGGCGGCGCGAGCTGGTCCTCGAGCACGGCGCGCTCGACGAGCTCCTCGACCACCTGGAGGGGATGCTGGACCCCGCGCGCCAATCGGGCCCACCACGCACGGCGTCGGAGCCCGCCCCGCTCAGCGTCTGACCGGGACCGCGCACCCGGTCGACCCCCGGCGCCGTCGACGGATCCATCAACCGCGAGCGGCGGCCCGATCGGGAAGGTGCCATGATCGGCGGATGAGCACCTCCCCCACGCGGCTGCAACCGCACCACGCCCTCACCATCATCGTGGCGGCCGTCGTCGCGATCGTGGTGGCCTATGTCCTTCTCGGCTGGCTCGGCGGCGTGATCCTCTTCCTGATCAAGACGGTGGTCGTCCTGGCCCTGATCGCGCTGGCGGTGTACCTCGTCCTCCGCTGGGCGGCGCGCAGCCACTGACCGGGCGCGGCGGGGCAGGCGGCCGGGCACCCGGGCCGCGCGTGGAAGAATCCACCCGTGGCCCGCGACCGTGACGTCGACGCCTTCGACCGCCGCGCATCCGGTTATGAGAGCGGGCGGCTCGGGGGCCTGCATCGCGACATCGCCGACCGCACCATCCGGATCGCGCTGGCCGAGGCACCCGACCCCCGGCGCGTGCTCGATGTGGGGTGCGGGACCGGTTACCTGCTGCGCCAGATGGCGGCCCGGCTTCCCGGCGCGGTCGACCTCGCCGGCGTCGACGCGGCGCCCGGCATGATCGAGGTCGCCCGATCGGCCGAGCCCGCCGATCCCCGGTTGCGCTTCTCGGAGGGCTTCGCCGAAGCGCTGCCCCACCCTGCGGGAAGCTTCGACCTGGTGGTCAGCACGACCTCCTTCGACCACTGGGCGGACCAGGGGGCGGGACTCTCCGAGTGTGCCCGGGTGCTCACCCCGGGTGGGCACCTCGTGCTCACCGACCTCTTCTCGATCTGGCTGGTCCCCACCCTGGTCGCCGGCCGCCGCGGTCGTGCTCGGACGGTGGGCCGGGCCTCACGCCTGCTGACCGCGGCGGGTCTCCACTCGCTGCGGTGGCACCCCACGTACACCCTGCTGCTGAAAACCGTCAGCGCCACCACGGCCTGAGCCGGTTCCGGGCCGAGGCCGGAGAGCGGACCTTCCCGGGGCGCCCTGAGGGTTCCTGGGCCGGAAGGCTGGAGAGCGGGAGACGGGGCTCGAACCCGCAACTTCAACCTTGGGAAGGTTGCACTCTACCGTTGAGTTACTCCCGCGCGGGCCAGGGTCACGAGGATACCCCCGGCTCGGTGCAGGCTGCCACCTCGAGGTGGTGGCGGCGCGCCCCGGCCGGCCGCCGGCCAGGCCCCGAACGCGGGCCGGCGCGCGAGGGACCGACCCTCAGCCCCGGCGGAGGGTGAGCAGCCCGGCAACCAGCACCCCGGCCACGCCGAGGGCCACCCCGGCCGCTCCCACCTCGTCGCGCAGCTGAGGCAGGAGGGAGCTCGTGTAGGTCTGCAGGCCGGTCTCCAGGGTGACCCCCTGACCGGCGCTGTGGACGGCCAGGGCGGCCAGGGCCAACCCCACCGCGATCGCCACCAGGGCGATCACGATCGCCGAGACCGCGGCTGCGAACCCGCCCCTGCGTGCGGAGCGGCGGATCACCAGCCCGGAGGCCACACCGACCACGATGGCCAGCTCCGGGAGGACCTGATCGGTCTGGACCGCTGCGGCGGCCCACAGCGCAGCGACCGCCAGGCTCACCACGAGGGCGACCAGCACAGCGGGCAGGAGCCGGGTCTCGTGGGTCGAGGCCGCGGCGCCCGACGGTGACGGTGCCGCTGCGGCCGGGGGCGGCGGGGGTGGGGGCAGGGGTTCGGCACGCTCGGGGGATGCTGCCGGATGGACCGCCTCCGGGGCGCCGGGGGCGGGGCCGGAGACGGCGCGCGGTGCCCAGGAGGCTGCCACCGGCGGCGACGCGGGCGGCATCCCGACCGGCGGCGGCACCACCGGCGCGACGGCGGCCGCGGCGGGGGCGCGAGCGAGGGCGGCCGGCGCGTCGGGCCCGCGCTGAGGCCAGGCGTCCAGGGCAGCCACCGCGGACCACACCGGCGCGGGCGGTGCCGGGGGCGGACCGGCAGGCGCTGCGGCCGGTGCGGCAGGCGCTGCGGCCGGCGCAGCAGGCGCTGGGGGCGGTGCGGCAGGCGATGCGGGCGGGCGGTCAGGGGCCCGGAGGGCGGCGCTCCCGGAGGGCGCGTCCGGGGGCGGTGGCGGCGGGGTCGGGAGCGAACGCGACATCGGCAGCGGGAATCCCGATGCCTGCGGATCCGCCGAGGGAGGCGCCGCGGCGAGTGGGCGGCCCAATGAGACGCCGGGGTGCCAGCCCAACGGCAGCGCCTCGGTGCGGCCGGGAGGGGCGGTCGGAGCGTCGGCCCCCAGGCTGCGCGGACCCGGGCCCGGTGCGAGCGGGACGCGACCACCGGGAGGGCCGCCCGGTCCCACCGGGGACGGGGGCCAGGCCGGCGAGCCGGGTGGACGGACCGCCCAGGTCGCCGCCGGTGGTGCGCCACCAGGCCCCGGGGAGGGGGTCCCGGCGGGCGGGGGGAAAGGGGGACCGAGAGGGCTGACCGAGGGTCGCCGGTCAGGCGTGGGGGTGCTTGGCGGCGGGCCGGCAGGCGGCGGGGTGACGGGCTGCGCCAGCCGATCCAAGAGGGCGGGCGTGCCTCCGGGAGCCGGGGTCGTGTGCGCGATCCGGGCTGCCAGGGGTCCGAGCGCGGCGACACCGGCCACGGGGTCGTCGACCAGGTAGTGCTTGACCTGCAGCCGGGTGGGAGGGCTCACCGGCGTCCCGGTCGGGTAGCCGGACATCCGCGGCAGCGGGGCCTCGACGAAGGCCTCTCCGGCAAGCGCGGGGACCTCGCCGCCCGCCCGCCAGGCGGGTGACGCGTCCACCGGCGTCGCGACGGGCGGAGCTTCGAGCTCGGGGAGCGGCTTGCCCGGATCCGGGCTGACCAGCGGTTCCCTGCAGGTGGGACAGAGGGTGCGCCCGTCGTACCACTTCCAGCACTTGGTGCAGACGAGCTGGTCTGGCATCACGCCTCGCATGATGCTCCCGACCGGGCGGGACCGCCGCATCTCGTCACGTTTGTGTGACCGACTGTCAACGGCTGCATCGGAAGGGCGGGAACGGTCCCGGGCCCCGATCTCCGACCGGGGGGCATGGCGGGTGAGTACCATCGCCGAGTGCTGACCGCATTCCTCTTCATCGTCTGCGAGCCGGGGGCCATCGGCCGCCTCGGCAGGGCCCTCGCCGACACCGAGGGGATCGCGGAGGTCTACACGACCACCGGCTCGGCGGATTTCATCGCGGTGGTTCGGGTGCCCGACCTCGACGCACTCGCCACCACGGTGACCCAGCACATCGCCGAGCTGCCCGGCATCGTGCGCACCGACACGCACCTGGCGATCCGCTCCTACGGGCGAGGCGACGAGACGGCCGCCTTCGACATCGGGGTGGATTGAGCTCGATGCCTGACCAGGGTCCCGGCGCGCCGCGCGAGGGTGGAGCCGGCCCCACCCCGACCGCGATGACCGGGCGCGCGCGGATGCTGGCCGCGCTGCGGCGCCAGCCCGTCGACCGGACCCCGGTCTGGTTCATGCGCCAGGCGGGACGCAGCCTCGCCGCCTACCGCGAGTTGCGCGAGCGGTACGACATCCTGACCATCACCCGGACCCCGGAGCTCTGCACGCGGGTGACCTTGATGCCGGTCAACGAGCTCGGCGTCGACGCCGCCGTCCTCTACGCCGACATCATGCTGCCCCTGGTCGGGATGGGAGTGCCCTTCTCGATCGACCCGGGCCTGGGACCGATCATCCACGAGCCGCTCCGCTCCGCGGCGGACATCGCCCGTCTGGTGGTGGTCGAATCAGCCGAGGAGGCCACTCCCGACCTCTTCACCGCCATCCGCGGGGTCCGGCAGCAGCTGGGCGCTCGGGCCGCGGTGATCGGCTTCGCCGGCGCCCCCTTCACGGTCGCGTCCTACCTCATCGAGGGCCATCCCTCCCGCGACTACGCCCGCAGCAAGGCGCTGATGCACGGCGAGCCCGAGCTGTGGGAGAGGCTGATGGAGAAGCTCGCCGAGGTGACCATCCGCTACCTGCGGGCCCAGGTCGCCGCCGGAGTCGACGTCCTGCAGCTCTTCGACTCCTGGGTCGGCGCGCTGAGCCTTCGCGACTACGAGGCGCGGGTCCTCCCCCACGTGCAGCGGATCTTCGCGGGGGTCGCCGACACCGGCGTCCCCCGGATCTACTTCGGGACCGGCTGCTCGCATCTCCTGGAGTCGATGGCGACGGCCGGCGCCGATGCCGTCTCCGTGGATTGGCGCCTGTCTCTGGACGAGGCGTGGCGCCGGATCGGCACCGGGCTGGGCATCCAGGGCAACCTCGACCCCACCGCAGCCCTCACCTCCTGGCCGGTGGTGGAGCGGGAGGCGCGCCGCGTGCTCGACGAGGCCGGCGGACGCGACGGCCACGTCTTCAACCTGGGCCACGGGGTCCTCCCCGACACCGATCCCACCACGCTCCGGCGGATCGCCGAGCTGGTGCACGAGGAGTCGGCGCGCTGATGTCCTCTCCCACCGGGATCGTGCTGCTCACCTTCGGCTCGGCGGTGACCGCCGAGCAGGTCCCGGCCTACCTGCGCAGCGTGCGGGGCGGCAGCGATGCCAGCCCCGAGCTCACCCTGGAGTTCGAGCGCCGGTTCCGGCGGATCGGGCGCTCGCCGCTCCTCGAGATCACCGCCGCGCAAGCTGCCGGCTTGGAGCGGCTGCTCGAGGAGCGTCACGGCCTGGGTGCCTACCGGGTGGCGGTGGGGATGCAGCACTCGGCGCCCTGGATCTCGGAGACCATCGACAGCCTGGTCGGAGAGGGCATCACCCAGATCTTGGGCATCGTGCTCGCCCCGCAGTACTCGCGCCTGGTCCTCTCCGGCTACGAGCGCGCGGTCGAGCGCGCGCGGGCGCGGCACCCTGACCTGGAGATCGCGCTGGCGGGGCCGTGGCACACCACCCCGGGCTGGATCGAGGGGCTGAGCGACCGGGTCGCCGAAGCCCTGGCGGAGTCTCCGCCGGCCCCGCCGGGTGCGGCCGCCATCATCTTCACCGCTCACAGCCTTCCCCGCGATGTGATCGAGAGGGACCCCGGCTACGTGGACCAGCTCCACCAGACGGCGGAGGCGGTCGTCGCGCGGCTCCGCCTCCCGGAGGGAAGCTGGAGGTTCGGCTGGCAGAGCGCGGGACACACGCCCGCGGAGTGGCTCAAACCCGACCTCCTTGACATCCTCCCGGAGCTGGCCGCGGCCGGTGCGAAGGAGGTGCTGGTCGCGCCGGTGCAGTTCGTGGCCGACCACCTCGAGACCCTCTATGACATCGACGTCGCCGCCGGCGAGCAGGCGGCCGAGCACGGGCTCAGACTGCGCCGGATCGCCATGCCCAACGCGTCGCCGGCCATGATCCGGGGGCTCGCCGAGGTGGTCGAGCGCGAGCTGGCGGGCGCCGTGACCGACTGAGGTCTCCCTCTCCGGGTGCCGGGAGATGGGGGCCGGCGCCAGTTGGTAAGGTCAGCCCCGATGGGACCGCCGCTGATGGGCTGGCGCCTGCGATGAGCTGGTGGGGCGGCTTCGTCCACCGGCAGCGGTGGTGGGTGCTGCTCGGGTCGGTCCTCCTCTTCGTCGCCAGCGCCGGGGTGCTGAGCCGAGGGGGCACGCTCAACAACAGCAACACCTTCCATTTCGAGTCGAGTCAGGCCCTCACCCTCGAGTCCCAGCAGCTCCCCACCTCGATCGCCAACGGATTCGAGCTGGTGCTCGGCAGTCCCTCGCTCACGGTGGGGAGCCCGGCGTTCGAGGCGGCCGTGACGTCGGCGCTGGCGCCGCTCCGCCGCGACAGCAGGGTGCAGACGATCCTGATGCCGCCCCTCGACAGCGAGACCGCCCAGAGCTCGCTCATCTCCACCGACCGGCACTGGGTGGCGGTCGAGATCGGCCTCGACATCCCCACCTTCGACGCGGCCACCCAGGTCTACCCCAGCCTGCGTGCCGAGGTGCACTCCGACGTACTCACCATCCATGCCGCCGGCGATCTCGCCCTCAACAGCGTCTTCAACACCCGGAGCGAGCAGGATCTGCAGCGAGCCGACGTCTCCATCCCGGCGGCGCTCATCCTTCTGGTCATCGTCTTCGGGTCGGTGGTGGCGGCCCTGCTCTGCCTGGGGGTGGGCCTGATCGCGGTGGCCGGCGGGCTCGCCGCCATGTACACCATGGCCCACGTCACCGACGTCTCGACCTATGCCCTCAACGTCGTCGTCATCCTCGGCCTCGGGGTCGCCATCGACTACTCGCTCTTCATCGTGAGCCGCTTCCGCGAGGAGCTGCGGCGGCAGTCGAGCTCCGAGGTGGCTCTGGCGGTGACGATGCGGACCGCCGGCACCGCGGTCGCTTTCTCGGGGATCACCGTCGCGGTGGGGGCCACCGCCCTGCTCTTCTACTCGGGCACCATCCTCACCAGCATGGGGCTGGCGGGCAGCTTCATGGTCCTGATCTCGATCGTCTACGCGCTCTCCTTCCTCCCCGCTCTGCTGGCCATCCTCGGGGATCGGGTCAACCGCTGGCGACCGGGCAGCCTGCTCCGTCTTCTCCGGCCGCGCGGAGCGGTGGCCGTGGGTGCACCCGCGAACACCGGCACGACCCCCGCGACCTCCGCGACCGGCACGTCCTCCGTCACCGCCTCCACTTCCGTCACCGGCTCCACTTCCGTCACCGGCACCACCTCCACCTCCGCCTCGGGCACGGCCGCGGTCTCGGGGTCGCCCGCCGTCGGGCGGGCGCCCGACCCCGGCGGTCACGGGTTCTGGGCACGCCTCGCCAACCTGGTGATGCAGCGCCCGGTGGCGGTGCTGCTGCCCTGCCTCGCCCTGCTGGTGCTGGCGGGTTCCCCCCTGGCCCAGATCCACCTCGCCGAGGCCGACGTCGCCCTGCTGCCGCCCGGCGACGACGCCAGACAGGGGACGGAGCTGCTCACCGAGCGGTTCGGCCAGGGCAACGCCATCGACGTCGTCCTCGACTTTCCGGGCTCACCCTACAGCGCCGGCAACGTGGCCATCGCTTACGCGCTCGGGCAGAGGCTGAGCACCGTCAAAGGAATCACCGCGGTCACCAGCTACGTGAATCTGCCCGGGATGACCGGTGTCGCCACCTACCAGCAGCTGTATGCGAGAGGAGAGACCGCGCTCCCCGCCGCGCTGCGCGCCCAGGTGAGCCAGCTCACCGGGAAGAGCATCGCCGTGGTGCGCGTCTACACGCCCTACGCGGGGTCCAGCGGGCAGGCGCAGGACCTGGTGCGCTACCTCCGCGCCCATGATCGGGTCGCCGGCGCCCAGACCCTGGTGACCGGCAACACCGCCTTCGACATGGACTACGTCCAGTACATGCTGGACCAGACCCCCTGGGCGGTGGCCTACGCCATGGTGGCGACCTTCCTCCTCCTGGTGATCCTGCTCCGCTCACTGGTCCTGCCCCTCAAAGCAGTGGCCATGAACCTGCTCTCGCTCTCGGCAGCCTTCGGGGCTCTGGTCTTCATCTTCCAGCAGGGCCATCTGAGCGGTGTCCTCGACTTCAGTCCGGCACCCCTCGACCCCACCATCCCGGTGCTGGTGTTCTGCGTCGTCTACGGACTCTCGATGGACTACGAGGTCTTCCTGCTCACCCGCATGCGCGAGGCGTGGCGCGAGCACGGCGACAACCGGCGCGCGGTCGCCACCGGGCTCCAGGCCAGCGGGCGGCTGGTCACCGGTGCCGCGGCCATCATGGTCACCGTCTTCCTGGTCTTTGGCCTGGTGTCGTCGGTGGTGGTGATCAAGGCCCTCGGACTGGGGATGGCGATCGCGATCTTCGTCGACGCCAGCATCGTCCGGGCCCTGGTGGTGCCCGCCCTGATGCGCCTGATCGGCCCCGTCAACTGGTGGGCGCCACGGTGGCTGCGCCCCCGCTCCGAGCGGCGGGAGACTGCCGCCGGGTAGCTCGGCGACCATCTGCCCGACTCCCTCCCCCTTCCCCACTCCCCCCCCCCCCCCCACCCCCTCC
>Ga0181533_1005758_pt1 | contig 11680 bp, 10 predicted proteins | sample PEATcosm2014_Bin_45_FD_119772 | JGI IMG/M metagenome (GOLD analysis project Ga0181533, IMG submission 119772) | Peatland microbial communities from MTU Mesocosm Facility, Houghton, MI, USA - PEATcosm2014_Bin11_60_metaG | ecosystem: Environmental > Terrestrial > Soil > Wetlands > Peat | place...
CGGGAAACGCCCGCTCCCCAAACTTATCTACATCGCGGCTCCAGCGGTACAGTTCCTGGCGGCTCACTTCCAGACTGCGCGCCACCAAGCCCGCCGGCTCTCCCGCCCGCAATCGTTGCACCGCATCCAGCTTGAACTCCCTGGTGAACTTCCTTCGAGATCTCATCCAGTTTTCCCTTTCGCTGCATTTTAGGGCTTAACTGGTTGTCTCAAAATTGGGGTCCGCTCCAAGCTTCCAGGAATTCGCCAAACTTCGCTGTAGCCTTGCAAGATAGAGGTTTGCCTCCTCGGCCTGCAACAGAGGCACACATCTGGCGCACTGCCAGGGCTGCAACGATGGATCTATCGGTTGATTGGAAGGACAACGTATGATCGGCCGTCAGCCATCAACTCTAGTCGACCCTTTTTCACAGTTGCACCACCAGTGGACTGCCCGGATATTGTCTGGATGGTCATCTCTCCACGCTCCTCCCATTCCCTTGGGATCTTCGTGGTCTGGCACAACGTCGTTGTAGTCCGTGAACTCTTCGTGGCAGATTGCGCAGATGCTGTTCTGTTCGGCAACCTTCCGCTTCAGAAGTTTCCGCATTTCAGCGGGGGACCTTAGTTCCCGATATCCTCTCGGATGATGCGGATCATCAATGCGTCGAACACCAGGCTGTAATCTGCGCGCATAATGCGTGGGTTCGCGGCCACAGCAGCGGACCGATCTATGGATGGGACAGTATTCATTGCGACGGAGTTTCATGGCATTCCTACGGTGGTGAGACATTGAACTTCATTGAACTTCATTGAACTTCATTGAACTTCAGCTGATCTCGAAGGGTTGGTTGTGCAGGTGAGCATCTGCCATCTCTTCGGTGGCGCCAAGCCTCCACGCCGTACACCTCAAGCCATACGTTTTTGCCAGACATTCACCACAATTTTTCGCGCTAGATTCGGACCACTGCTGCATTTTGCATGGTCAAGGAATTCTCAGCGTGCGCTATACTGCGACGCGTAGACGCCTTTTCCCTGGCAGGAAGACCGCTCATTGCATAACGGCGACAATCCGAAGCGCGGTTGCTGGGAACAGCTGAACCAGCTCAGCGACGAAGAACTGGCCAGTGAGCTTTTGACTGGCCAACACGATGCCCTTGTTGTCCTTTTCGACCGGTACCACAAGCTGGTTTTCGGTGTCGCTCTGAAAATCGTGGGTGATCCCGGCGAAGCTGAGGAGGTCGTGCAGACTGTATTCCTCGACTTCTTCCGTGCCCTGGCAAGTTTTGACCAGCGCAGGGGCACACTTAGAGTGTGGCTGTTGCAGTATGCCTATGGGAGGTCGCTCAATCGAAGGCGGCATCTGGCAGCACACCACTTCTACAATTCTGTAAGTCTTGAGGTGGGTGTCGTTGAGCCTTCATTTAGTTTGAAGACTGCAGACATTGCCGAAGCCTCGCTGCTCATGGAGGAACTGCTGGCGTCAGTAAGTCCACGCCGACGGACGGTGATTGAACTGACATATTTTGAGGGGTTGACGGCTGATGAGATCTCTGACCGACTGGGCCTGCCTGTCGGCATCGTACGGCATGAACTGTATCGAGGGCTGGCTAAGTTAAGGCAGTCGGTCAAGAAAAAACGAGCCCCTGTCAAAGAGGAACACAAAATCCAAGGAAAGGAGATGCTGACCCGAGATGCACAGGCGCTATGAAGAGTTGTGCGGGCTCGCGGCAACCGGACAGATCAACGCCGGCGACGGAGCTGACTTGCAGGAACATCTATCGACATGCAGTGAGTGCCGCGCGTTCTTGGACGATGTCGTGCAGGTCGGGATGCAAGGCGCCCCGGTCGTTGCGGCTAGCCAAGCTGTGCGGGCGGATATCCAGCCTCCCCTCGGAATTCGAGCGCGCTTTTTGGACCGTGCGGCAGCCGCGGGCCTCAACCTAAGTCCTGGGCCCGTTCTTGCGGAGTCCTCGAAACCGGCGTGTCGCCGGGATCCCGTGCGGACTCTTCTGAACGTAAACTCTCCGCCTGTGTGGCGGTTCTGGCAGCGCATCCCGCCGATCCAACCGTTGTATGCAGCGATGGCCTTGGCTAGCTGCGTAGTGTTTGGCGTTCTCGGCTATGTGCTAGGCGTCGCGCGACATCCTGCGCGAGTTATTACCCCGGTGATCGCGGTCTCGAATAGCACGACGCCAGGTGGCCCTGCTGATCGGATTGTCCAGGCGACTGATCAAGAGAAGGCTAAGCTGGAGCAAAAGCTTAGCGCTGTCTCCGGCCAGCTTGCCGTCGCCGAGGCTGAAAAGCAGGAGTTATCGCGGAAACTCGCCGACGTGGTCCGAAACGCCACCGTAGGCGCACAGTTTGACGCGCAATTCAAAGCGACGACCAAGGACCTGCAGGATGCCGAGGATCGGATCGCAAAGCTGAAGTCTGAACTTGAACTTGCGCAACAGAAGCAAACCGAGACCGAAGCCATTCTTGTTGCGCAGGAGCAGGCTGCGCAGGAGGCAAACGCCAAGTTCGCGAAGGCGAATGCCGATCTGCAAAGAGAGCGTGATCTCGTGTCGGCCCGTAGCGAAATCGGCGACCTTATTTCTGCTCGCAATCTGCACATTGTAGATGTGCACGACGCCGAGCCCGGCGGCAAACGGCAGCGCGCTTTTGGGCGCGTGTTCTACGTCGAGGGGCAATCCCTGGTCTTCTATGCGTATGATCTAGCCGCAAACCACCCTGAGAGGAAGGTGGTTTTCCATGTTTGGGGTGAGACTGCCGGTGTTAAGGAAACGACCCATAGTATGGGAATCCTACACAGTGACAACCCAAGTCAAGCCCGGTGGGTGCTAACCTTCGACGATCCCAAGATATTGAAAAGAATCAACGCGGTCTACATTACCGCCGAACACGGCACGCCTCCCAAGGACGACCCTCAGGGAAGAAAACTCCTCTACGCATTTCTAGGTAGTCCGAATCATCCCTGATCTTGCCACCAACCGCTGTTAATCGATTGCAGGTGGCGAACTTCGAAAAGCGTTTTAAGAGAAAGTTAAAGGGCAGTTATTTTTTGGCAAATTCCTTCCTCTTGCCGGGAATACGTTTGCGAGGGGGAAGAACTCACATGCGTTCGCCGAAACTTGTGTCATGTTTGTTTGCAGCCGCGTTTGGGTTAGGTGTGATCTTATTGGCTTCGTGCCTGTGCGCTGCGCAGACGGAGAGCGCAACCATCTCTGGGCGGATCACAGACTCATCGGGCGCGGTCATCATCAAAGCGACGGTCGACTTGCAGAGCGCCGACAAAGGCACAATCGTTCAAACAACCACGAACGACGCGGGCATCTACGTCTTCCCCAGTGTGCACCCAGGCGTCTACCACATTACAGTCCGTAAGGATGGTTTCAAAACAGAAGACTACGTGGGTCTCACGGCGAACGTCCAGGATCATCTGGAGCAAAACTTTCGACTGGTACCTGGAGCTATATCCGAATCCATTACTGTGACTGCTGACCAGCTAAACGTGAATACACAGGACGCAACGGTGAGCACGGTCGTAGATCGTCAATTTGCGGAGAACCTGCCGATGAATGGCAGGAGCTTCCAGACATTGATTCAACTCACTCCAGGGGTGGTTGTTGTACCAACAAACATAGTGGATGGTGGCCAGTTTAGCGTGAACGGCCAGCGAGCTGCCTCCAACTACTGGACGGTAGATGGCGCAAGCGCTAACGTGGGTGTGAGTTCAGGAGCGGTTCCGGGCAATGGATTTGGAGGAGCGCTTGGTTCCTTCAGTGCCTTTGGCGGAACGAACAGCTTGGTCTCTGTGGATGCCATGCAGGAATTCCGCATTCAGACCTCTACTTATGCACCTGAATTCGGTCGTACACCGGGTGCTCAGATTTCCATCCTTACTCGGTCAGGCACGACCAAATTGCACGGTACTGCCTTCGACTACCTACGGAATGACCTTTTTGACGCGAATGATTGGTTCAACGGCTACAAGAACAATCCTCCCCTGCCGAAAGCGGAAGAGCGACAAAATGATTTCGGTGGAACCTTCAGTGGTCCGATCCTGAAAGACCGAACTTTCTTTTTCTTTTCTTATGAGGGTCTTCGTCTGCGGCTACCTCAAACTGCGCTCACAACTGTGCCTGATCTAGCTGCGCGGCAGAATGCCGTCGGTGCAATGCAGCCTTACCTCAACGCGTTCCCGTTGCCCAACGGAACCGATGACGCCGCAACTGGTGTGGCGCAATTCAACTCCACGTATTCTAATGCTGCGACGCTCGACGCCTACAGCGTGCGGATAGATCACACGCTGAATAAGGCTTTGAGTCTCTTCGGGCGATACAATTATTCACCCTCTAAAGTCGTTGACCGCAACGGAGCGGGCTTTGAAGCGCTTAGCGTGCTCACCCCAGCCCGAATCAACACACAAACGCTGACGCTGGGCGCAACCTGGGCAGTGTCCCCGGCAGTAGCCAATGACCTACGATTCAACTACAGCAGGGTGACTGCATCGAGCTACTCTTATTTGGATAACTTCGGAGGTGCTACCCCGCTTAGCACACTGCCGTTTCCAACTCCCTTTACCGGGACTAACGCCGCGCTTAGCTTGAATCTCTTTGCCTTGACTGGTTCAGAACTGTTGGTAGGGGCCAACGCTACGAATCGGCAGCGGCAATTCAATGTTGTTGAAAGCCTGTCCGCACAAAGAGGTTCACACAGTCTGAAATTCGGAATCGACTTCCGGCGACTTTCACCGCAGACCACTCCCGCTCAGTATTCTCAGGTGGCCTTCTTTCTTGACATGGGCTCGGCCGAAACCGGAAACCCATTCTTTGGCTATGTAAGTTCTGCCGCTGGTCCCACACTCCTATTCCGCAACCTGGGTATATTCGCACAAGACACGTGGCGCGCTGGGTCGCGTATTACATTGACGTATGGCCTGCGCTGGGATCTGGATTTCTCGCCATCATCTCTTGATGGACCCAAGATACCTGCAGTAACGGGCTACAACCTCAACGATTTTTCACAGTTGGCCATAGCGCCAATCGGCGCGCCCCCTTTCAGAACTACGTATGGAAATGTGGCCCCCCGTCTGGGCCTGGCTTACGCAGTTAGCCAGACTCAGGGGTGGCAGACGGTGCTCCGTGGCGGGTTGGGTGTCTTCTATGATCTCGTGAGTTCGGAGACAGGAGGGATCATCTCAGGATTAACTCCGCCCTTTGGTGCATTCAATTCTCTTCCAGGTAGTACTTTTCCTTTTGGTCCTACGGAGAGCACTCCTCCCCCGATTCCGTCGTCGGCCAGTCTTGCGCTGCCGGTTGCATATAATCCCAGTTTGAAGCTTCCTTATACGCTGGAGTGGAACATTGCATTAGAGCAGGCTCTGGGCAGGCAACAACAGACAATATCTGCTTCGTATCTTGGTGCGGTGGGCAGGAGACTGTTGCAGACGACAGTTGTCTCATCACCACCGACCAACCCCGATATCCTCTCTGGAAGTTTCATAGACAATACGGCGACATCTGATTACAACGCACTCCAGGTCCAATTCCAGCGGCGCCTATCACGGGGTCTCCAGGCCCTAGTTTCCTACACGTGGTCGCATTCGATTGACACGGGTTCGGCTGGCTCAGCGCAACTTTCGTCCAACGCAGGGATCGGAACCAACCCCAACGCGAACCGAGGACCGTCCGATTTTGACATTCGTCATGCATTTTCGGCGGGACTGACATATAGCATCCCGGAACCGAAGGGGTACGCTCTCACGAGCCTCATTCTGGGGGGGTGGTCGCTACAGAGTGTCATTCAAGCTCGTTCGGCCTCGCCCGTTGATATTTTTGATGCTAATTTTTTCGGAGCACCATTCGACACAGGTATTAGCGCAGATCTTCGACCGGACGTAGTCCCAGGGCAGCCGCTTTACTTGTTTGGGCCGCAATACCCTGGCGGGAAGGCGTTCAATCCGGGTGCGTTCAAAGATCCGCCTGCCGATCCGAAAACGGGTAACCCTCTACGGCAAGGAACTCTTCCAAGAAATGCCTTGAGAGGCTTTGGGGCGGCTCAGTGGGATTTTGCAGTCCATCGAGACTTTCCCATTCATGATTCCCTTAAGCTGCAATTTCGCGCAGAGATGTTCAATATCCTGAACCACCCGAACTTCGGACCGCCCTTCAACGACTTCGGCGAGAGTGGGTTCGGGGTCTCGCAGCAGATGCTCGGGCGTAGCCTCGCTGGCGCTAACAGTGTGGGTGCCGGCGCCTTCAACCCCTTGTATCAGATCGGGGGACCACGCTCCATCCAGTTAGCCTTGAAACTAATGTTTTGATATGACGATTCCCTCTGGGAGCGTCCGTCGAGCAACATGTCCGTGATCCATCCGGGAAGCTACATCTGACTCGGAGAAGCGGGGCTGGGCCTGTTGCTAGAATTGTTTCTCTTTGCGCTGTTGCTCTGTTTTAGCCATTTTTGGGTGAACCGGCGTGAGTCGGCCGGTGTATCCCAGACAGTCCACGGGCCTTGCCGCCAAGTGCACTTTCGATGAAGTCTGACTTAGCGCAGACTTCTCGTTGCGTGTTTGCGACTCGGGACCCTCTATTGCAAAGGATCAGACGATAGAAATGAAAACGGGCTACCAAGGATCAGCACTTCTGAGCATTCTTGCTTTGCTTGTGACACCGTTCTATAGCCTACGTGCGGAACAAAGACGTACGATTACCGTCAAAGACTGTGTACGCACACGGAGAATCGTTGAGCAGGAGGTGCAGATTTCACAAGATGGGACTAAGGTAGCCTACATCGTTAAGGCCCCTGATGTGGTTAACAATCGGAACAATTATCAATTGTATGTCCACGAACTAGCGAAGACCGAGCAGCGTGACAATGGGCAGCTCCTGCTTGACGGTGTCAAGCTCTCTCACATTCGTTGGCTCAACTCAGGGCAAATTGCCGTTCGCGTCGAGAGAAAGATGCAGGGCGAGGCGCACCAAGAAAGCGAACTGGACATCGTCGATCCGAGCACTCGGTCCTTTGAGAAGATCAAATTTCCTACTCCGATGGTGGATTACAGCATAAGCGTTAATGGCGAAGTCGTTGTGTTTTCGAGTGTCGCAGCAACTGAGCGATCAGAGGGTGCACAACGGCAACAGAAGAATCGAGAAGAACGCGGCTACCGAGTCGCTTATGGCGACGGGTCGGGAGGTGGAATCGATCAACCGCCCCAATACAATTTGTTCCTAGGGAGAAGAAAAGAATCAGGAAATCTCGACGTGCAGCAACTGTTTTTCAGCGGCCCTGGAAGCGCACCCCGGAGATCTTCATTGTCTTGGGTCGAACACCTTAACCTGTCCCCAGATGGCAAATATCTGCTACTGAACTACAGTGCGGACGCATTGCCAAACGGATGGGAGGACCAGCCGCTCGTCAAACAACTGAAGGGATTTGGCACACGGGCGGAAACCCACCTTCTCGGACTTTACGAGATCGCAACCGGCCAACTACGAGTAGCTTTCAACTATCTGGGTGTTTTCTTGGTTGAAACGCGTTGGTCAGACGATAGTCGTGCCTACTCCGTAGTGTCTCCTTCACCGTTTGGCACCCCAGAGGCCACAAAGGAAGCCGCTGCGGCGGAGGCATTCGGAAACCCCTATCGTTATATGTATCGTTTCAAAGATGTGTTCGCCGTCGAAGTAAGAAACCTGACAGTCAAGAAGGTGTTCAGTCGCAATGCCGGAGAGCAAGGAACTTCTGAGTTTCTCGATAACGGTCCGCTATATTGGCGACGGAGTGACGGCGAAATGATTGTCACAACGGGTACGCACTTACTTGCGCTGGTGGCATTGCGGAGTGGGGAGTGGGAGCAGATTGACGGATTCGAAATCCCGGAGGACGGTCGATTTGAATCCTCTATCAATAGCAACGGACAACTTGTGGTTGCGATCTCTCAGTCGCCGATGACTCCGCCCAATCTTGTCCTATGGGATTTCCACACGAAACAAACCTCTTTACTTACGGACCTCAATCCGGAGTACCAAGAAATCGCGCTCGGGCGGACTGAAATGCTTGAATGGACCAACCGGTACGGCTCGAAGTGCGCGGGCCTCCTCATCAGACCCCTCGACTACGAAAAAGGGAAGCGGTACCCGATGGTTTTCCTTGCGGCACCTGTCAGCAACGATTTCATCAGCGATTCCCGATACACGACAGCTTATGCACCACAACCGCTGGCAAATGCAGGTTTCGTCGTGCTTTTGGCGCAGTACCCTCTTGACAACGAGATACAAAAGGGCCAATTCCCAGGTGAAATGAACGACGCATACAACTGGATGGCGATGGTGGAAAGTGCAGTGGATCTCCTCTCGGACCGAGGACTTGTGGACAAAACGAAGATCGGGATTGGAGGGTTCAGTCGTACGAGCTGGTTGGCCGGCTTTACGATAACGCATTCCACGTACAGTTTTCACGCAGCGTCCTTGGCAGACAGTGCGCTCGGTAGCTACGGACAATATTACAAATACAACAGTCTCCTAGCGATACGAGGAGCAGAGAGCCAGATCGGGGGACCGCCCTATGGCCCAACCTTCGACTATTGGCTCAAGTATGCCAACCCGTTCAATGCAGACCGGGCAAAAGCTGCCGTCCTGATGGAATTTACGCCTCCAATCGAGGATGCGTACGAATTCTTTGTAGCCCTGGCTCGGCAGGGAAAGCCCGTCGAACTGTATTACTACCCAAAGGGTGCTCATCCATTAGACACCCCCTTTGAACGGGTAGCCTCGCTCCAGCGCAACGTGGACTGGTTCCGCTTCTGGCTCAAAGGCGAAGAAGACGCTGATCCGACCAAAGCTGAGCAGTACACGCGCTGGCGCGAGTTGCGCAGGCTTCAGCAGACGGACAAAACGGGACAGAAGTCAAACTAACCCTCGGGTCTGAAAATGTACTCCGATCAGGGTCACTTCAAGATTGCTGCCTGAAAGACCGCGCGGATCGCGCACGATACGAGGTCGCAGTTTCTGAGCTCTCGCGCAATCTAAGGCACATAGAGGCGCTGGTCTTCGAGTTGACGCGACCGGAAGTCCTGCAGGCACTGCGGCCACTTCGGCCCAGCGAGTTCCAGAGTCGCCGAGAATTGACCCACTGCCCAAAGCATCAGCAGCATAGTCGTAGAGCTCAGGGAGGCCGAAGAAAGAAATGCTCTCCCGTGCCACTTCGCACTCAGTATAGGTCGCGAAACCGTGTGAATCTGCCGCCGAGCCCTATATAGAGCAAAGCAAGGCATCGAGCAAGCCGCCCACGTGGCGGTGGTCGCGGAAAGGCTCGCCAGAGCTTATGCCTCGAGCATCGCCTCAGGAGCGGCTGCGCCGCAGATAGTACCATGCAGCTCCAAGGAAATGAAACCCAGCGCCTGGATCTGGTGTTGAATCTGCTATCGGGTCGGAGAATCTCCTAACTTCTGATGGGCTGGTACACTGCCTGATCGAGGGGAACCATGGCGAACCTGACTGGAGTAACCCGGCAACTGCAGAACGAAAAACAGTGCGTACACGGAGAAATGGAGCGGCTGAACGCGGCGTTGGCGGTCCTGGGAACTCTCGGGGCGCCGGACGGAAAGGCTAAGAGATCTCGCGCCCAAGGTGCGGAGGCCTATGTCAGCGGCCGCCCGCAAGAAAATCGCGGCGGCCCAGCGTGCACGCTGGGCAAAATAAAAGAAAAACCAGCGAACCAAGTGATTGGAAAGAACGTGCGAGGCGGATTTTGTAACATTGCACGAATCCCTCCTGGTAAGGGGGTTTTGTGCAACAAACTGTTACCCACTGCGATCTGAACTATCGGAGTTATGAGCGGCGACATGAGATTCTGTCGCCGAGGAAACGTTGGATCCATAATCGCCTGACCCGGCATGATCGTTTAGGAACGGGCATAGACACATATAAATGATGCGACATCGCGGTCTATGCGCTTATTTTCAATGCTTTACGTCGATTGAAGGGCCATGGTATTTATTTGTAATTATATTGCTATTTTAACGTCATTGTGATACCCTGGCATTGAGCTCGGAGGTCAAGACATGGCAGTATCGACCCCGCCAAGACCCGATTTGTTGGCCTATCGGGAAGCGACCACTCTGGAGTTTTCCAAACTCGTCGCCGAGTTGACGGCAATCCTGGGCAAGAAATTGACGGCCTACATCGCTTCGGTCAAGGACACAAGAGCAGTCGAGCGTTGGATGGCCAGCTCGGAGCCGTACAAGGGAGTCGAAGAAAGATTGCGGTTCGCTTATCGGCTGGCGAAAATGATTAGCGATCACGAAGGGCCACGGGTTGCGCAGGCCTGGTTTACGGGTCTGAATCCAGAGTTACGTGATCGCGTGCCGGTTCGGCTTTTGCGAGAAGAGGATGTGGAGACCGTGGGTCCGGAGATACTTGGAGCCGCGCGCGCATTCTTAGCCGGAGGATAGCGATTCGTGAAAGCCCCCGGCTTGATTTATAGGTTAGGGAGGAAGCCCGATCCTTGGTCTCCTCCTGATTGGGCTTCTGCCGGGCCTGACGGAACCTTCGGCAACCGCTTTGACGACCCTGAAGCGACCTACCGTGTTCTCTACGCGTCGTCGCAGAGACTTGGTTGCTTTGTCGAAACGCTGGGTCGATTCCGTGTCGATCCCAAACTGCTGGCGGAGTTGGCTCAGATCGCGGGAGAGGATGACTATTGTCCCCTTGGGGAAGTGCCTGTGGAATGGGTCGAGAAGCGGATCATGGGACTCGCCACGACCGACAGGGAGTACGCCGATGTTTGCAGCAGCGAATGGATCAGCCGCTTGCGAAAGCTATTGGCAGTCCATTTGGAGAAGTTTGGACTCGCTGAGTTCGACGCGTCGGTCCTACAACAAACGGCTCCACGGATTCTGACACAGTTCGTATCGCGGATTGTTTTTAATGACGGCTTTGCGGGAATCTACTACCGCTCGAAGTATGGGCACGACATCGAGAACTGGGCTCTGTTCGAGCCCTTTCAAATCAAAGTGCAGGAACCTGAGGTCATTCGACCCGATGATGGGGATTTGCAGCGAGCGCTGCGACTTCACTCGTTGACGTTCAAAGAGTAGCGGGGTTGGTAATTCAGCATGACCACCCCGGATTCGCCAAACGTCTGAGCTCGTATAAAGCGTCCGTTGATTTCGCTGATCAAAGGCCGACCGACCCGAAGTGCAATAATTGAAGCCTTAAGAGGTTGCATTTATGAAGAGCAGGTGCGGATACAAAGGCTACGTCATCGAGGCGCGGTCATACGAATTGCGGGACGGTGGGTTCTCGGCGGAGTTCTCCATCGAAGAGCACGACGGCACTGGCGTAACCGAAACGCAGTTTTACCTGCCCGGTACGTTCCCGTCGCAGGAATTGGCGATTGCCGCCGCAACTCAGGCTGGGCGGCAGAAGATTGATGTGGGGTTTGAGCGGGGACGTGCCCTCGTGAACGGCTGAGCCCATATGGGCAAGCCGGGGTTAACGCGATCTCAGAGGCAAAAGCGGCCCTTCCAAAGAATGGTTCCAGCCCGAGCCAGGGCGCTCAGGAAACAGAGCCAATCAATTACAATCCCTTGCCGAGGGGGATTCATGGCAAATCTAAAGGGACTGGCGTCCATAGTGTCGGCGTTGCGAGTCGAGAGAACGAATCTGGCAAGTCAGCTTAAACGTGTTGATGCGGC
>Ga0181533_1005760_pt1 | contig 11674 bp, 10 predicted proteins | sample PEATcosm2014_Bin_45_FD_119772 | JGI IMG/M metagenome (GOLD analysis project Ga0181533, IMG submission 119772) | Peatland microbial communities from MTU Mesocosm Facility, Houghton, MI, USA - PEATcosm2014_Bin11_60_metaG | ecosystem: Environmental > Terrestrial > Soil > Wetlands > Peat | place...
AAGAGCACGAGGGCCATGACACCGGCCAAACACCACAGCGCAACATCCCCTCTCGATGTTCGGTCCTCTGGCATCGCGCACACCGCCTTGATCTCCGAACGATATTTGGGTCAGTCGGATGGAAACAATTCGTCAAACAGGTGTTTGGAGACATTCCTGTTCGGCCCGAACCTATACTACTTTCCCTTCTTCTGCTGCGCCCTCACCTTCGCCCACCGCGCCCGCTGTGCCGCCGCGATCCTCTTTCTGCCTGCTGCCGATATTGTGCGCTTGGGTTTCGGCGCGTGACCTTTCGCTTTTGCCCATCGCGCTTTCTGCGCCATGCTGATCTTCCTACGAGCAGCAGCCGACATGGTGCGCCCCGGTTTCGTGTAGGAACTCCCGCCTTTCAATTTGCCAAGAACCGAAAGAGCCGCATCGAGATGACGAAGCTCATTCACCAGATTCGTTCTCTCTACCCTCAACTCCGAAACAAAGGACGCCAGTCCTGCTAGGTTTGCCATGAATCCCCCTCGGCATGGGATTGTAATTGATGGGCTGTGTTTCCTGAGCGACTGGTGCCGCCGTCAACATATTGCTGGATGGGGATTGTGGCGGGAATCCTCGTGACGCGTCACCTGAAAACCACAGACGATCTGTTTGACTGCCGCTCCAGCCCGAGGACTGAATCGCTGGTCGCGGCAGCGGTTCAATGGGCGGAACGGATCATGAAGAAGATTGATAACGTGTTCTCGGGCTGAGGTTCAGTTCACGGTCGCCCCGCCGCCGCAACGCTTGTACTTCTTGCCGGAGCCGCACGGGCACGCGTCGTTCCGTCCGACCTTGGAACCGCTCCGGCGAGGTCCCGAAGTGCGGGCGCGGCCCGGTCATTGGATAATCCTTATTGCTCACGTCCATTAACATAGGGTTTTGAGTACAATTCGTTTGTTCCCCAATCATTGTTCAGGAGCATTTGGCGGATTATGTCCAGTGGAGACTCCGGCAGCCCCGTTGGCAGCGTTTGCGCGTGGGGTGAACTTGCGCCGGAGTCAGCGGTGATGTCGGGTGCGATGGGAGAAAAAGAAGAAAGCCGCCAGCGAACTGGTGGGCTAGTGGACGGACGAGGAAAATCACTTCGCCGCTTGCGTCAGAATCCAGAATGCAGCGCCTAGCACGAAAGGCAGCGCAACGAAGATAAACCACAAGTGCTTAACCATTCGGCCCGATGCTTCCCTAGCGTCATCGTGAGCGCATTGTGCAATGTAATGGGCATCGGCTGAAATCGGGTCAGCCTCTAATTGCGCTTGCTGTAGCTCCGCCCTTTCCTTGTTCTCTCGCCAAGCCTTTTCCTCAGGCATAAGGAACTCAACTATTTTCCACCATCTGTTTGTGTGTAATGACATAGAGCCTCCGTGTTCAGTTTCCGAACGTTACTTGGCCCACTTAATGCAGTTACCTAAAGAATCATGTGCTGTACAATTTGAATTCCTTCCCGCCACATTCGGTTCTGGAAGCGCAGCATAGAGTGCATCAAGAGCGGGACTACGTGTCCAGCCGAGAGCGAGTCTACGAGGCATAATCAGCATGTCCCTCCGCTTTCCAGGACGCCGCGATTGGGGCACAGACATCTTGATACAGGTCAAGGAGCGTCAGGGGAACTGTGGCTCCCTTTAATCGGGAAATTCGCTTTGAGTTCATAACGCAAAATGGTCCGATCCGTGAAGCGCGGTCTAACAAGCGAAAGCCGGGTTATTGGCGGAAGCGGGTCTGAGTTCCATGGTGCCCACCCTTCGAAAAGCGCGAAGGGTGGGGCAGCCCGCCGAAGTTGCAGAAGTTCGATTGAGAGGGAAACGCAACCGTCTCGATGCGATCACCTTGTACGGGTCACTCTTCAGAATCGATGACCACGCCATTGAGTTCAACGTTAGAAGATTCCACCACTTGCAAGGTCGAGCCAGGCACCAATCCAGAAGCGCCCGAATGAGATCGCACCGTGTTGTTGTTGAGATAGATATTCTTAGCGGCGCCGATGTAAACCGGCGGAAATTCTGGTGCGTAGTTGGAAAATGTGTTCGAATCAATTCTGATATTTGAGGTTCCCAAAAACGTTGAAAGGCCCCAATCAATATTGGGCGAGATCATAGATATTTGCCCGGCAAACGATGCGCGATCCACTGCCCCTGTCGTGCCGACGGAAAACACGTTGTCTCTAATCGTCACGTTGGTGGGGTCGGGTCCCTCGGCGCCGGGGACACTATAAAGTCCGATGCCTGCTGATCCGACGCCAGCAAATGTATTGCCGGTGATCGTGGCTCCCGTGGATTCGAGAAGAAGCCCATGGGTCTGCGATGAAGTAATAAACGTATTATTTTTTATGACCGCCTTAGGCCCATCCGCGGAAACATCGAAGGCTACATACTGGTCGGTGGAATTCAGACCAGTAATAGCTGGACTCAGGGTGACACCGAAACTTTGTCCACCCAACCGCCTGGTGCCGCTAACTCTTGCATCACCGACGGCCGCTCCCGAATTGACATCAACGACTTGAATCTTATCGCCGACCTTCACCGCGATTGCACCGGCTGTATATGAAAACGTTGAGATCGAGGAGTCCGTAGGTTCTACCGCCAGTGCCCCGGAATGAATGTTGATGGAATCGTCTCCGATGCTTTCAAAAAAGCTATTTGTAATCTTGGGTGCTGCCCAGTTCTGGTCATAATGCACCCCATCCCCATTGGTACTTAGGGCGCGATATGTCCCCGTGCCAGGCATGGTATATCCAGGTATCGGAACTTGGGGATGGGGAGAACGTCGAATTTGAAGATCATTGAGCGAGAACCTGCCCGAGTTGTACCCCCAAATGGTCGCCATATCGGGGCCGGCGTAAATGGTCACCCCATCCACTGCGAGATTGGTCACCGCATTAAAGGTCATCATCCAGCCAATGCCGTTGCGCGCGATCTGAACGTAGCGGTCTCCAACCTTGGCGTAGCCTGTCAGTGGAGTGCTGTTACCGCAACCCGTGGGAGAAGTTTGAATCTCCAGTTTCCAGCTATTCGTGATGGCGTCAGATGGCCGCGGGTTGACCGGTACCGTGCAAAAGGAGCCGGGAGTATTTTGTTTAATGTGCGGGTGAGCGGCATCAGAGTTAAAGATCTTTCCATAGTTTCCCCCGACATTATTTTGTGGCTGATATTCGGCGTTCGAAAGCAGTGGCATTCCAGGATCTATGGCTATCGTAATGCTCCCATCTTCATTGACCGCAGTGATCGTACCTTGCGTGAAAGGCGGGTAAAGTTCGTCCATCAAAAAACCGACCAAAGTCACATTCTTCGGATTTGGTTCATCTGGATTTCCAAACCCCTGAAATCCCCCTGCTATCGGATTTTGCAGAATGAGCTTGGTCGAGAGCCCAGCTCCTCCGAAGACCAGATCTTGCGAATTGGTGAGAATGAAACAAAAGCTTGCGAAAGTAACATCCGTCCCAATCTTGAAATCGCCGGCGCTTAACAGAACTTCCGCATAGGCGTTCGGATGCGGAGGGTTCGCAACATGTTTCTCCTTCCAAACATAGGTCTGCGCATTATTGATAGCAGTCTGGATAGCATTGGTTGCGTCGGTGTCGGTGGCCTCTACCTTGAAGATCTTCATGGCATAAATATGGGCGCCGCCATCGCTCGGGAACCACTCCCGGTGAGAGGAAGGCTCAACCCCATAGACATAAAGCCTTTGACCCGGATAATTTTTCCGAAGACGTATGTCGATCGGAATGCGAAACGCAAATCCATCGCCGGAACATGCGGAACTGGACCCACTTCCGGTTTGGACCTCATTGAACGTAAAGTCTTTGACAAAGACACCCCCGTCCTTGATTTCCCCCCCTCTATAAAGTTTAAGGAGGATCGGCTGTGCGCTGCCCGATACGCAGCCAGTAAGAAATTCATTGTTGCCGGCGTCAAGCGTGGCATCAACGATCCGGCCACCGAAGGAATTTACCGCAGCATCGGAGACCATACCGCCCGCGGATCTCCAGTCGGTTGCTCCGGCGAAAGCGTGAAAGAGAGCGAGAAACAGTACACCCGGAAGACTGGATAAGATCAACGACTTAGCTCGTCGAGGTCTCGTTCGGAATCTCCTTTTTGACTTCAAGAACGCTAACGATCATACACCCGTCTCGCCGTTCACGATTCGGTGAAAGGATTTTCATCTGAAGTGCAACGAATCGGTATGCGATCCGCACCAGCACAGCCGAAATTGCGCTTTTTGGGGCCCACTTTTGCAACACCTCTCCTTACCCTAACCCGCCGTAGACAGACTTCGTTGCTAACCTGACCACCATCATCCCGTCGGTACCGGCAGTCGCGCGATCCGAACCAGTATCGCCCTGAACCGCTGCCGAGTCAGATGTCCTTCCGCCAGCAGTAGCCAGTAGTAACGCGCACGCGCAGAGATCAAAGATGAAACTACCGACCTCGTGGCAATCCTTGGATCGGATGGACGTACGGTGCGGGTTGTACGAAAGCAGAAGGACACGGGAAGCTCATAATGTCAGATAGAAAGAGGACGAAGTCGCGACCCAAACGAACTTCAAGCTCAAGGCACGCATCAACCGCTCAGATGCACGGACGATCCGGCACGCCCTTGAGCAACTATCCGCGAAGGGCTTCATGAAGGTACGAGCCGATGTTGCGGATGTCACTGGCAACGTCCATACTCCGACCATGACACTCAAAAATGCGGCGTTGCCGGCTTTGGTCGGGACGATATTGATGACGGTTCTTTTGGTGTGGAATTTCGTCTCCAACGTCCTTAATGTTCTCCGTGGCGTGGAGGCTCCGATAGTGTCGAGCTGGAAGGTAATGTCCATGTCCAAGTGGGTGTTCACGTTGTTGCTGTGTGCTTGTCTTCAAGGCGCTGCGTTCGGCGGAGCGGCGGATGAGCGAGTTCTCTATAACGGCAAGATCTTCACAGGTGAACCCGAGCATCCTTATGCCGAGGCGGTGGCGATTCGCGGCGATAAGATCGTGGCCGTTGGCAATCGCGGTGAGGTGTCCAAAGCCGTGGCGAGCGGAGCGGAGATGATTGACCTCAAGGGCAATTTCTTGATGCCGGGGTTAATTGACAGCCATTGTCATGCGGTGGACGGCGGGCTATCGCTGATCTCGGCCGTTATCGGGGAGAACGTCAGCTCCGTTGATGAACTTGTGGCATTTGCGGCCGAAGCGAAGAGCAGCGGCCACGGAATGCAGGGGGACATTCTGACCGTCAGCGGAATCCCGCTGGCGTTCTGGTCGAAGAACAAGGAACTGAACGAGCGCTTCAATGCCGGGCCCTACGCAAATCAGCCGGTCCTGCTCCAAGGGATGGACGGCCACACAGCATGGGCGAACAAGGCGCTGCTGAAGCGAGCAGGCATCAACAAACAACTCATCAGTGGTCTTGATGCGGTGGGCCGGGCGTACTACGGCTACGGGCTGGATTTCCAGCCGAACGGCTTTCTGGTGGACGCGGGAGTGGACAAGGTCGATGAGGTAGTGCCAAAGCCGAGCAAGGAACGAATGCTGGCAGCTGGACGTGCCGCAGTGCAATACATGCATGGGCTGGGAATCACCGCGTGGCTCGACGCGGCGGCCAGTGAGGAGATCCTAGCGACCTACCGGAGATTGGCTGAAAGCGGCGAGTTGAATTCGCATGTTGCGGCGTTGCCAGTAATCGAATTCAAGAAGGGGCATCCGGAACAGCAGTTGGCGACGGCGTTGGAATGGCGCGAGCACTTCAAGAATGTGCCTGGAGTCAAGGTTGTCGGCATCAAAGTATTTGCCGACGGCGTCCTGGAGTATCCCTCACAAACAGCGGTTCTCTCCAAGCCGTATCGAACCAGCGGCAAGAATGGCGAGTTGCTGTTCGATCCTGCAGAGTTTGCGAAGATAGCAGTCGCAGCGGACAAGCAAGGAATGATCGTTCACGTTCACGCGATCGGCGACCAGGCCGTAAAAGAGGCGCTGAATGGTATCGAAGCGGCCCGGAAGGCGAACGGAAACTCCGGTTTGCCGCATACCATCACGCACCTCCAGTTAATCAGGCCCGAGGACATCCCCCGCTTCCGGGAACTCGGCGTGATCGCGTCATTCCAACTCTACTGGGCAAGCGCGGAGACGGACACGATCGAGCTCGTGAAACCGCACATCGATCCCGCACTGTACGAATGGCAATATCCGGCGCGGTCGGTACTGGACGCGGGTGGCACTATTGCGGGCGCGAGCGACTGGCCGGTTTCGACGGCCAACGTGTTCCGCGCGATTTATCAGGCTGAAACGCGCAAAGGCCCGGAAGGCGTGCTGGATGCAAGCCAGCGTGTCCCACGTGAGGCGATGCTTTATGCCTACACGCGGAATTCCGCCCGAGCGTTGAACGAACAGGACAGGATCGGGTCGATCGCTCCCGGGAAGCAAGCGGACTTCGCTCTGCTGGATCGCGATGTGCTGACGGTAACTGCCGAAGAGGTGCGCGATACAACAGTCTTGTGGACGATTGTCGGCGGCAAGGCCGTTTACGGGGCCCAGCCTTAGCCTTCAGAAGAACCGGGGCGAGACTGTCGCTCAGGGGTTTGGGTCGGCTGGGGCGTTTCATAGGTGCGGGAAGCCTTTTGGACCACCCCAGCGAGCGTATCCTTCTCTCTGTTCGATTTGGATCGAGCCCACCCGTGGGCTCTCCTGTCCGTGTGGTGCCTCAGTTGGAAATGGAGAAAGCGTTCCTCCGGTTAGAGATAGATAATGGGGCGAACGTATGAAAAAGGAACGAAAGCACTACACTGCTGAAGAAAAGGTTGCGGTTTTGAGGCGGCATCTTTTGGACAAGGTGCCAGTTTCGGACCTGTGTGAAGAACTGAGCCTGAAGCCGACGGTGTTCTACCGCTGGCAAAAGGAGTTCTTCGAGAACGGAGCGGCTGCCTTTCAGGCTCAGGAGCGTCCCCACCGCCAGGTGGAGGAGAAGCAGAAACGGATTGAGTACTTGGAAAAGAAGGTGCAGACCAAGGACGAAGTCCTGGCCGAGTTGATGGCGGAGCACGTCGCGCTAAAAAAAAAACACTTGGGGAACCCTAACCGGCAGCTGGGTGCCGCATGACGTGCGGGACCAAGTGGTGGATTTCGTCCGGCGCTGGTCGGAGAAGACCGAGATCGGCGTCGGGCGATTCATTGAATGGTTGGGTGTGACGGCCAGCAAGTTCTATGACTGGCGAGAGCGCTACGGGTGTGTCAACGAGCATAACGGTTGGGTCCATCGCGATTTCTGGTTGGAGCCGTGGGAGAGGGAAGCGATCATCGATTTCCATCTGAAGAGTCCGCTGGAAGGCTATCGGCGGCTGACCTTCATGATGCTCGACGTTGATGTTGTGGCGGTCAGTCCAGCAAGCGTTTGGCGGGTGTTGAAGGAAGCAGGACTACAGTCCCGGTGGAAAGCCAAACCGTCGCGCAAGGGAACCGGCTTTGAGCAACCGCTCCAGCCGCATCAACATTGGCATATCGATGTTTCCTATATCAACGTATGCGGGACCTTCTATTATTTGTGCAGTGTGCTGGATGGATACAGTCGTTTCTTAATGCATTGGGACCTGCGAAAATCGATGAAGGAAGCCGACATTGAGGTGATCCTGGAACGGGCCAAGGAGAAGCACCCGGAAGCGAAGCCGCGGATCATTTCGGACAACGGGCCGCAGTTCATCGCTTGGGATTTCAAGGAATTTATTCGCATCTCGGGCATGACCCACGTCCGAACCTCGCCTTACTATCCGCAATCGAACGGAAAGCTGGAACGCTGGCACAAGTCACTGAAACGGGAATGCATTCGGGAGAGAACGCCGCTGTCTCTGGAAGACGCTAAACGCCTCATTCAACAGTACGTAGATCACTATAACCATGTCCGGTTGCACAGCGCGATCGGGTACGTGACGCCGAACGACATGCTCACGGGTCGGCAGGCCGAGATCCACGCGGAGCGCGACCGGAAGCTGGAGCAGGCCCGCCAGCACCGCCAACTGCGACGGAGCCAGTCCCTAACGTTTCGGGATTCACCGCTGGCGGCTACAATGACTTCGCCATGAAATGGGGAGCCAGGGAATTGTCCGGTTCTGATAAGCCTAGCCAACTGTTTCGCCGGCACCTCGGCTTTCTTTTTTTCTTCTGTGCCTCAGTCCTCGTGTTCTGGATGCCGCTCCGGAGGCTGATCAGTTTCTCGCTGACCTACGACTACGGCTCCCATATCATTTTCATCGTCCCGGTCAGTGCGTATCTCATCTACCAGAAACGACGTGAGATTTTCTCGAAAGTACAAGCCGGCCTTCTCGTCGGTTCGGTTCTATTTGTGGCAGGCGCCATTTTGTGGTGGTTCGCGGAAGAGCATTCGCCGTCGCTGGAGGGCAATTACTTTTCTATCCTTATTCTTGCCATCGTCATCATTTGGATGGCTGGATTTGTGTTGTGTTATGGAACGAGCGCCTTTCGGGCAGGGAGCTTTCCGCTGTTATTTCTTTTCCTGCTGGTTCCCATCCCCGAGTTTCTGATCGACAAGATCATTTTTCTTCTGCAGGCAGGATCGGCGGCAGTAGCGTACTGGCTGCTCCGGCTTCTCCAGGTGTCGGTGTTCAAGCAGGGATTCATCCTGCAGCTTCCAACTCTGACGATTGAAGTGGCGAAGGAATGCAGCGGAATCCGGTCCAGCCTGGGTCTGTTGATCACCACCCTTCTGGTAGGTGAGTTTGCCTTGCGCTCCGGTTGGAGACGGTTGTTATTCACTCTCTCTACCGTGCCCATCCTGATATTTAAGAATGGAGTGCGTATCGTCGCCATTTGTCTGCTCTCGATTTACGTGGACCGGGGATTCTTGCACGGATGGCTGCACACTTCCGGAGGAATCGTGTTTTACTTACTGGGTTTGGCGATATTGGTACCAATCCTGACCGCGCTTCGGAAATCGGAAGAGAGAAGTGGCGCCGCTCCGGCCTTGCCGAGCGCGGACGTAACTGCGAGGCAGAGATGAATCCAGGATCCTTTTGCGGGCGATGGTTGATCACCGGTGCAATAGCGATGTCGCTGGTTCTGCTCCCTGGGTGCAAACGGAGCACCCAGTCGTATCTGGAGCGCGGCCAACGCTACATGCAGAAGGGAAAGTACGATTCGGCGCGAATCGAGTTCCTGAATGCCGTGAACCAGGATCCGCGCTCGGCAGAAGCCCATTACCGGTTAGCCCAGGCTTATCTCGCGGAGCGCAACGGGGCCGAGGCTTTGCAAAATCTGCAGGCCGCAGCCGAACTTGATCCCAAGAACGTGCCGGTCCGATTGGAGATGGCGCAACTCTACGTGGCTGCCGGGCAGTACGACAAGGCGGAGAGCACCGCCCAGGAAGTGCTGGCTCTGGATGCGAAAAATGCGCTGGCGTATCAGGTCATCGGGGAATCATGGGCCAGGCGGCAGTCCTATGACAAAGCCATCGTGGCGTTTACCAAGAGCATCGAACTAGACCCCGGCAGTGCTTCCGCCCAACTGAACCTGGGGCTGGCAGAAATAGCGGTGCACCGCTACCCGCCCGCCGAAGAAGCGTTGCGAAAAGCCATCGCGCTCAGTCCCAAGTTTGTGCAGGCGTACCTTACCCTGGCCAACCTGTATCACGTGCAATCCCAACTCAAGGAAACCGAGCAGACGCTGCGCCAGGGCATCGAGCAGAACCCGGACGCCAAGGAACTTTACCTCCTCTGTGCCACCGCGCTCTATGAAGAACATGATCAGGACAGCGCCCGGTCGGTGCTGGAGAGCTTGGCCAAACGGCTACCGAACTCGGCGGATGTGAGCTTAGCAATCGGCGATTTCTATCTTCGCCACCATGATGCAAGCAACGCTTTAGCCGAGTACCAGCGCGGCATGAAGCAGTTTCCCAAAGATCTGGACCTGAAGAACCACGCCGTCGACGCCTATCTTGCGATCAATCGAATCGCGGAGGCCACAAGCCTCAACAACGAAGTCCTGCAGCAGAGTCCGAAGGACGCCAGCGCACGTATGCAGAAGGGAAGAATCCTGCTGGGCACAGGAAAAACCGAAGACGCGCTTTCCGAACTCCGTGCGGTGGTCGCCGACGATCCCAAGTCCTCGTCGGCTCACTATTATCTGGCGGTGGCCTACCGGCAGCATGGGGACGACGGCCAGGCGCAAAGCGAGTTTCGGGAAGCATTGACCATCTCTCCTCACATGACCGAGGCGCTGCAAGCGCTGGCCGAGTCCTACCTAGCACACCAAGACCTGCGGCCGGCGGAGGCGGATGCCCGGCGCCTGGTTCGGCTGATGCCGAACGAGGCGGCCACCTACTTGCTGCTCGGCCGGGTCTTGCTGGCGTCGAAACAGTTTTCTGCGGCCCGCGACCAGTTCTCGGCAGCCAAGTCACTGGCTCCCACCGATCCTTCGCCCTATGTTGGGACCGCACTTGCTTACGCCGGAGAGAACAAGGACGCAGCCGCGGAAAAGGAATTTGACGCGGCCCTGCGGATCGATCCTCACTACACGGCAGCGCTGGATAGTTGGGCCCAATTTCTGGTTTCCCGCAACCGAAGGGCAGAGGCCATCACGCGGACCAAACAGTACATGGTCAACGCTCCCAAGGATGCCCACGCGCATTGCATTCTGGGCTGGCTTTATGCCGGTGGCAAGCAGTACAGTGAGGCCGAGCCGGAATTCCAGCAGGCCCTGGCACTCGATCCTAGATTCAGCCGGGCCAACCTCGAACTGGGCAACCTTTATCGGTCCCGAGGGGATACCGATCAGGCGATCAGCCAGTATCAAAAAGTCCTGGCCGTGCAGCCCAGGCTCGCGCCCCTGCAAGTGATCGTGGGAAATTTATACCTCGACAAGAAAGACTTGAGTTCTGCCCGCAAGTACTATGAGGCGGCCCTGTTCAGCGACCCGCAATCTGGTCTGGCCAGCGGCAACCTTGCCTGGGTGTACGTGCTGCAGGGAGCGGACCTGAACGAGGCGTTAAACCTGGCCCAAAAGGCCAAGCAGCAGTACCCCGCGCTGCCGAGCGTCAGCGATACCCTGGCGTGGATCTATTACCTGAAAGGATATTATCGGGGCGCGCTGCCCTTGCTGCAGGAATGCGTCCGAAAAGTCCCCGACCATGCCATTTATCATTACCATCTGGGCATGGTCGAACTTGCGGGTGGGGACAAGGGAAATGCCAAATCGCAACTGGAGGCGGCCCTGAAATTGAAGTTGTCCGGCGAGGATGCGGTACTCGCCCGCCAGACTCTGCAAAAGATGGAATGAATCCGCCTGATCCCGGAAGCCTTTCACCTCCCAGGGAGCGGCGGAAATGCGGTGAATCACAGAACCCAAGATACCCGCAGTCTCTCCACTCAAAGGTTGCAATGGTTTGCAACCGGTTACAAAAATTATCACTCTTGACAAGGCCACGCTTCGGGTAGAAGATCCGCGTGTTATCAACAGGCCCGGAGTGTCATCGCTCGGGCTGGTGCGAGTTGGATGGTCGGGTTCGGGATGCGCACGGCGCTGCCGCAGGATTTATGAAGCGCCTACTTTACCTTAGCTTGCGTGGTTCGTCGTTGTGTGGTGCTTTGTCCTCACGCCTGCCGCTATCGCAGATTCCGTCTCCGTCGAATACACCGTCAGCAACCAAGAATTTCCTCGCCCCG
>Ga0181533_1005761_pt1 | contig 11669 bp, 9 predicted proteins | sample PEATcosm2014_Bin_45_FD_119772 | JGI IMG/M metagenome (GOLD analysis project Ga0181533, IMG submission 119772) | Peatland microbial communities from MTU Mesocosm Facility, Houghton, MI, USA - PEATcosm2014_Bin11_60_metaG | ecosystem: Environmental > Terrestrial > Soil > Wetlands > Peat | place...
CATGGCAGGACCGAGCAAAGGGCTCATTATTGCTCTTCAAATCCATACGGTCATGCGACTTGGTACTGGAAGTCCTTTGTAAGTACTACTCTGAAAGCAGACTTCAAACCCATACGGTCATGCAACTTGTTTCGCTGATCTCCGCCTTCCGCAATAAATATATGGAACTTCAAATCCTTACGGGCATGCAACTGTTTCTTAGAACAAACTTATCTGAACAAGACAGAGTGTATCTTAAAATACGTACTGGTGTACCACAATGTTTCTGTTGTCAGTGATGAATTCAGAGAGGTCATATTAACTGCAAATCCATACGGTCATGCGACTATGTTTCTGCCAGGCCATTGAACTACCCATCCCTGATTATTTTACTTCAAACCCATACGGCCATGCGACAATGTTCCCTCACAAAAAACAATCAGGAAGAAAGCAGATTTATCTCCAAATCCATACGGTCATGCAACTTGTTTTCATCTCGTCGCCGAAGTACCTGATATATATATTCCCCTTCAAACCCATACGGTCGTGGGACTTGTTTCTAACCCCGGAAGTCATTTCCACGCGGCTACGAGAACTTCGAATCCATACGATCGTGCGCCAATGCTTCTCGCGGGTCCGAGAGACAGATACTGCAGAATGTTTCTTCAACCCCATACGGTCGTGGGACTTGTTTCAGAGTTACTGATGGTCTGGAATCATAAATTCTGCTTTTCAAACCCATGTGGTCGTGCAACTTGTTTCTTCTAATTTTGACTTGCATTTAGCGTCGGGCAAACTTCAAATCCATACGGCCATGCGACTTGTTGCGGCAAATTTCAGATAATTTGTAAGAGTTTGAGTCTTCAAATCCATACGGTCATGCGACTTGTTGCCAGAGCTGATGTTGTTTTTCTCAGGGTTTCTGATCTTCAAATCCTTACGGTCATGCGACTCTGTCTCTAAGTTCTGAGCTCAGTACGGAATAGAAATAAAGCTTCAAATCCGTATGGGCATACGACATATGTTACTAGCCATGAAGATACAGTTTATATCCCTCTTCATTTTCCAATCCATACGGTCGTGCAACTTGTCTCTTTTCGGTTATTTTCCCTTCACGTTCCAGTATTGTTCAAATCCACACGGTCATGCGGCTTGGTTACAATTAAGAAGGGCAAAAAAGCAGATGCCAGCAAACTTCAAACCCATACGGTCATGCGAGTTGTTACAAACGTGGGACGGCCAAGAGGCTCGACATCGAAACTTCAAATCCATACGATCATGCAATTTGTTTCATGTCACGGTACCCCATCGTTGGAACCTTTAATCTTCAAACCCATACGGTCATGCGACAATGTTTCGTATCTTTGACGTTGAGATAGACGCCAGCAGCATGCTTCAAATCCATAGAGGTGTGCGACAATGTTTTTTTTAAGCAGGGTGACCGCGTCATCTTCCTTAACTTCAAATCCATACGGTCATGCGACTTGTTGCGAGAAAATTGCAAAAAAACGAATCGAGAAGCTGGACTTCAAATCCGTACGGTCATGCGACTTGTTGCTTGAGGAAGTCAGGCAGCTTTTTATCGAGGGACTATTCCAAACCCATTTGGTCGTGAGGCTAGTTGTAGGGAAAAGGACCCTTTGATTTTTTTATCCCCGAACTTCAAATCCATAGAGGGGAGCTACGTGTAATTATCCCCAGCGATACGGAAAATCTCTGTATTCTTTCAAATCCATACGGTCATGCAATTTGTTTCCCTTACTAGGCCAACAAGTACTAAATTCTCAAGGTCTTCAAATCCATGCGGTCATGCAACCTGTCTCTGATATCCTTAGCAATTCCGAGGAAAGCAAAGACTTCAAATCCATATCGGTGTGTGGCAATGTTCCCAGGAGACAAGAAGCTGCGAAACAGCATCGGCAGGACTTCAAATCCGTACGGTAGTGCCACATTGTTTCTATATTGCGCGTTGGGTCGCTTGCCGAACAATTTCTTTCAAACCCATACGGCCATGCAACTTGTCCCGTTTTCCCGATCCGCCTGTACGCTTTTTCTCCAATCTTTAAATCCATACGGTCATGCTACTGATCTTCCGCCGCCATCTAGAACTGCATGTACGAAGACTATCTTCAAATCCATACGGGAGTGCAGTAGTGCTTCGAAAATCGGCAGCCCAATATCGCGCATGTCGGTTCTTCAAATCCAAACGGACGTTCGACACTGTTTCAGGGACTAAAAATATCATTGTATCCGGGGTAAAGACTTCAAATCCATAAGGTTTTGCGCCTATATTTCAGGCATGAACAAGATTTGCTGCAGTTGTTTCTAGCTTCAGATACATAGAGGAAGGTTACGTGTAATTATTCCCCAGGGATATGGATATCTCTGTATTCCTTCAAATCCATACGGTAGCGCGACAATGTTTCAAAGATGTCCTTAATATCGCTGTAATTTGTGATACTTCAAACCCATGCTGGTGTGTGACAATGCTTCTTATCCCCCAAGGTTCCGCGGAGATGTTTATCCATTTTCAAATCCCTACGAACCTGTGACATGTTCCAAATAATATAGTAATATGTATACCAAGGTGCTCGACACTCCAACTCCATGCGGTCGCGTGACTGTTTCTTTTGCACAAAGAATATCTTTATAAATTATTTCCTTCAAATCCATACAGGCATGGAAGTTGTTTCGGAACTGTTAAAGAAAAAGGCGGAGATATAGTCCTTCAAACCCATACGGTAGTGTGCCTGTGTTCCATGGAACGCGTCCTCTACATCCGCGAAGCGACACTTCAAATCCATAGAGGCATACAACATGTTTCTCTCGATACCCTTGTTTTTGGCTCAGCCAGTGCAACTTCAAATCCATGCGGTAGTGAGGCAATGTTTCCAGGAGACAAGAAGCTGCGAAACAGCATCGGCAAGGCTTCAAATCTATACGGTCGTGCAACTTGTTGCAGGCAGAAGCGCGCAAAAGTATGTTAGTCGCATTGTTTCAAATCCATACGGTCATGCGACTTTATTTCACGAGTAGGGCTAAAATGTAAAGGAAGGAAAACTTCAAACCCATACGGTCATGCGACTTGTTGCGAGAGCAGATAATGAGTGACGATAGTTTTTTACTTCTTCAAACCCATACGGTCATGCGACTTGTTGCGGAACCCGAGGGGGATTGGGGAGTATATTTGCATCTTCAAATCCATACGGTCATGCGACTTGTTGCGCTTCATGATGAGCTGATCGGTGGTTTCCATGCCTTCAAATCCATACGGTCATGCGACTTGTTGCTGTCTGCCCTAAAAAAAGCAGACATATCAAGCTGATAGCAGGCGTGTTTTGCGAACCACACCTCTATAGCCGTTATAATTGTCAAAGATCACTGCCTAGCCACATTATAGCTTATAAAACAGCAACATTGCCATGTGCGAACCCGCAAAGGGAATCATGTTAACTATAGATCCGCGCAAGGCATGAATTACTCCATAATTTTAACGTTTTTAAAGCTCTCTGTCAAGAATCGCAAGTAAGGTTTGTACTTCTTGCCATCGCTCAGTATCCGGGAGTCGAATATATGTATCTTGCCTCGATCATGCTCCCCCCGGGGCAGCCGCAGCACGCCCTGTCTGAATTTATTGAACACTTGATTATCGATCGACCTGTAGCCGGAAGTTTTCTCTTCACCGTCTTTATTGGTGTATTGCCTGATCCTTACTTGGAACTCAGGGGATTCCGGACTCAGAAATGGGATCTTAAGAATAAATAACTCTGTAAGCAAATCGCCCGGCAGGTCAACGCCCTGCCACGCACCCGTTGATAAGAATAGGCTGTTCCCCGGATCTCTTAAAAACGCATCCAGGCTGGACTGTAGACTTAAATACTTGATCCCTTGCGCTATAAGAGCGCGCTCAATATTCCCGTTGAGGGCCGCATGAAGACCATTGACATCTTCATAGCTCGGACACAGGACCATAGCCCCTCCTTTTGCGGTAGGCAACGCCTCAATTATTCGAGAAGCGGCAAACTGCACATAGCTATCACGGAATGCCTGATCAAACACCCGCTTCCCATTAGCCGTTTCGCAAATCGGGGAGTCCTTGTAAATCAGCATCTCGATTTTGTCCCACTTGAACGGCTTTGGGTATATTTCCTGGACAAACGGCTTATGGACGAAATTGAGACCTGTGTCTCCTTTCAGTATCCGGAATGATGGTTTAACCTCGTCCTCAGCGAAAGATTCCGCATCAGCAAGGGTCCCGCTAATCAGCGCACATCCATCTACCTTGCTCCAGATTACATTGTTGAGCCATGATGAAACATCGAGCTTTTCTCTGGCAAACGAGGGGTAGCGCTCGATTGGTGAAAAGCTTATCACAAACAGTTCATCCTTGGGCGACGCAATCCCGCTATAGCCTTCAGCGGCCCGTTTGCCCCTGGCTGTTTTTAGTACATGGTTGTAGTCAGCCACGACAATACTGCTGTCCCGGATAGAATCGGCGGCATTGACAGCCTTCAACTTGAGATGCCTTTCGTGTTTCTTAGCAAGGGCTATAACCTTTTTTATTTCATCATGCATGCCTTCCATTACTTTCGAAGTCTTCTCTATCAGTCCCCTATGCTGATTGCCCGCAATGGCCACCGACAGGTTGAAGGACCTTTTGATCTCTTCGGCATCATAAGCCTCAGTAATCTCCCGGGACAGGCTTTTAATGTGGGCCTCAGCGGCGGCGGTAGCACTTACGATAGCCTGCTGACCCGGAAACTTCACTTTCTGCTTGCCTACTTTCTCTCCAAGAAGGCCAACCTGTTTCGCTACAGTCGAGAAAGCCATCCGGTCGGAGAGGAACGTTCGAATGTTCCCTACGAGCATATCGGCTTCGTCCACGATTATTCTAGAGAAGTCGAAAGGCAGGTCTTCCTTAAGGAACTCACGGGGATAATAGTCCTCCAGAGATGCCATGTTGACCTTCTTAAGGTTGGATTTGCTTTTATCCTCCGCATAATCATCCAGGAGATGTTTAAGCTCGGGCGACAGCTTTTTGTTTTTCTTGTGACCTATTATTTGCTTAAATATTTCGGATTCGCGTAATGCTTTACGAAGATCCGCAGCCGTGCTGCTTCTAAAGAGAATACCGTCATTCTTCAGCGCTTCACACAGCGCATCTCTCTCCGCGCCGAAATTAGTCCTCGCCAACACGGCCAGTAAGGAGTGATTAATAATCAGTATGTCCGCTTTCGCTGCCTTTTCTTTTGCAGCATTATAATATTGTTTGTCTTCGTCGCTAGAGGCCGACAAAGGGAGCGCTAGGGAATCAAGCGGGATCCCCAGCGGCTCCAGCGGCTTATAAGCTTCACGGCAGAGGTCCAGGTCCCCACAAACCCTGTCATCGCCTACGACCTCCATGAATTTCTCAAAGGCATCTTCGTATTCAAGGTTCTCGTCGATCTTTTCCTCACGCAGAGAAGCAAGCTTGGCTACTGACACATAGTTGGTCCTGCCCTTTAATACGGCAATGGATGCACTTTTGAAATGTTCCGGCAGCAGCATCTTTTTGTATTGGGCAGCGGCAGACACCTGCAGATCCCTTCTCGGAGTAGCAATTTTCACGCTCTCCCCCGTCTTCCATACCACAAAGGCGGCCGCCAACAATTCTGCGAATGTCTTGCCGAGTGAAGGCGGCCCCTCGCCCAAATGCACCTTGCCATTGAGCAGGGCGTCGATCATATTGGCAATCAAATTTTTCTGCCCGACACGAGGGGTCAGCCCAAGTTTATCTACTATCGATGCATATGCTTCAGATGCTTTTTTAAGCGAGGGGGTCGTATCGAGATATGATGGCAGCATCTTGATTATTCGTCCTCCTTCCCGGCGGTCTTCAACGCTGAAAAATAGCTTTTCATAAACAGCGAAGCTGCGTAGAACTTATTGCTGTCCAAAAAGGACTTATGGAAATCCCCTTCCAGATATGGCGCGATCGTCACCATCTTGGCCTCGTCCCACTCAGGAGTAAACCCCTTAAGCTGACGCACGAAATAATACCTCAGATTGTTTATGGACGCCTTTGCCCCGGACTCCTCGATCAGCATGGTCCTTCTGTAAAACTCCGTGAGGAACTCTCTGTCAATAAGGTAGACCTGGTCACCCTCATTCACAAAATATCTGTCCCTGTTCAGGTTAATCACGCCTTGGCTGATGAAATGGGTCCCATTCTTCCCTGTCAGGTTTTTATTGATCCCCAGCAAAAAAGGCTCCTTCGGCGGGTCAAGCAGCATATCCATAACATCCGCTCTTACCATCGCGCCCGGGGTGATCACAGCCTTATCCTTCCCTAATACAGGCACGGTCTTGCTTTCCGTTATAAGCGCCCCACTCCACGATACTATGTCGGAGCGTATCACCGATTCACAGAATTTGCACGAGAACCCCGACCACGGGGCCGGAAACATATAATGCTCCCCGAAGTCCGCACTGATCAACCCGTACTTAGTCCCCTTGGTATAGGTCTTATACCCTTCCACCTGGTCCACCCTACCGCAGATGGCGCAAGGCCTGCCGTTGCTTACGTCAGGAGTCCTGGGATGCTCATAAGGTGGCGCAGATCCTCTGTAATAACTATTATAGAAAAACTCCGTCGGATACATGGTTGCCGGTGTTTTTAGCTTGGCTGCCGTTACTTTTGTCCCATGGATACCCATAGACACCCATTGCTTGTTATTACGCTCCCAATAGGGAGGCTTGATCTGCGCCGGGAACTGAGGCCCTTCGGCGCCATCTCCCGCCATGTCGACCGGAATAAGCCTTTGTATCGGAGTGTCGGCCGGGACCGGCGTTATATCGATAGACTGCACGCAGCCAAACGGCGGTTTCTTGCCGATGTAATCAATCCTGCTTATGATCTCACGTAGCTGTTCGATATCACCCTCAACTATCCAGCTGATGCTCTGCACATGAAAGGACTCCCGCTTCAGGATGGCCTGCTTAAACGGCCCACCCCCGCCGTTGAACCCTTTCAGCTTCCGCACCGCTAAAATAGTCGCTTCCGGGCCCCAATGCTCGCTGAGGTTCATATAAGAGTTGCTCTTGAATATAGTCTGGTGAGTCATCAGCTCTTCCTCACCGCCACCGCCTTTTTTCATGCCGAAGCTGAACAGCATCAGCGGCATCTCCCCGGCAATTTCAGGGACTGAGCAGGCATAGTAGAACCCGCCAGGGCAAGGGACCTTCTTTAACGGCAGAGATCCAATGCAGTTTTGTATATCCTCCATCGTGTGCTCAGGGTTCTCAGCCTTCATCTTCTCACACACAACGAACGCAAGTATCCCATCGATTGAGTTGAGCCGTGCCAGGGCCGGCATGATAACCGGCCCGTTGATCACAGCTGTAATACGCCCTTTTTCCATATATGCCTCCCTCTTAGATGAGTCCTGCGGAGATGTCTCCAAGCTTGAGGCCCTTAAGGTAATTATCGAAATCCTCAAGCCTTGCGTTAAGATGCCCGCTGGCCGAAAAGTCACCATCCCCGTCAATGTTGATTGTCCCGTACTGGTCCCTCTTTCCTTTATTGCGTGTAAACACATCATATGACAGTTGCATCTGCCCGTGTCCTGTGCCTACCAGCCCCCCGATGTAGGGGAATTCCGAGAACTTCTTAAGGGCGGCGACTATGGAGCCCAGTTCAACTTCTGTTATATTGTAAAAAATCATACGGTGGTAAAACGTAGTGCCCGGGGCAATCCCTTCGTGACTGAATATCATCTGCCTCGACTGCGTCTTCGGATCAGCAGACTGATCTTCGGTAGCTGAGTCGCCGCCATTTGTCGCAGGCGAGTCACCTGGTTTGCCGGCGTCACTCTTTTTATTGGCCTTCCTCACTGCACGCGACTTGACGGCGGCGACATCGACCTCGTTCATTTTGGCAACGCCCTCTTCACTGAGCTTGTCAAGCATTTCGGGATCAGTGAACAGGTTCCCCCTGACGCGCTGCTCACTAACCACGAGGTTCCGGGCGAACAAGGTGCCGTACTCCTCAAGCGTATAGCTTTTGGGCAGCGTCCCTGACTTGACAGTTTCGAAACAGACCGGCACCATCTCGTGTATAACGGCCTTGCCTCTGGAGATTACCCCGTTAAGGCTCCCCCCCCAAATAGATACCACCACATTACCCTTTTTGTGGTTCTCTATGGCCCTAAGCCTCTCGACTATCTGGCCGCTCTCTTTTGTGACACCGCCGCCACCCTGGGACAAGATCATCATGGTCTCGTAATCAAGTTTCTCCCCCGAAAAAAAATCATACAAATACCAGGCAGTGCGCTTGCGAAGTATCGAACGCAACGCGTTGTCACTGAATATCGGGACCTCTGTTGTAACCATCTGTTTATCAGCATTCGCATGCACGAACGGCTTCTTGCGGCATGTGGAACTGCTCCCTTCCTTCCCTATCGTTTGCGTGACAACTGTAATGTTTTTACCCTCACCAATTAATTCCACTCGTTCAATCAAATCGTTCATGGTAAGCCTCCTAAATTGTTTGTATGTTCTGGATTCTTTTGCGCTTATCGCACGCATGTTTATAGGCAGTAAGGTAGCCGGCGCCCAGCGCGTTTTTGGCGCCCAAGCCGTTTTCAAGAGCAACCATTATCAGGTCGATATTCCCTGTTAAGGTTACATCTCCGATATGCCCAATGATAGTGTTGGGCCTTCCCTTGCTGTCCGTCATCGTATACTCGAGTATCCGGTGGTCCCCAAACTTAACCAAAAGATAAGGGTCCACCAGGGAAGTCCCGTGCAAGGCGGCAAACTTGTCACTCAGGTTAGTCAACAACGACGACGTAATAGCCTCCGGAGTATCGGTCTTGGTTGAGAGGTAGCTCTCTTCTTCCCCATTGCTGCGCACTACTACCGGTGACAGCGTATGGCACTTGATCGAATAGTTTTCGCTCTCGCGGAAATACTTCGGCTCCGGCAATTCTTCCTTCTGATACCCGGCAAGGACGTAGAAATTCTTGTCGGCAGGGGTGTAAAGCAACGGCGTATTTTTACCTTCCCTCCCCTTCTTGATGCCTTCCTTCAAATTGAAGATATACTTATGGTCCGGCGAACTCACATTCAGTACGCACCCCTTCTTCGTCTCTCCGATACCGGAAAAACAAAACGGCTTGACCACCTTTATAGTGCCTCTGACAGAAAGCCCAACGTTGTGGGTCTTCTTTGAGTACTCTTCGTCACTCAACGCAACCAGGTGGTACAGCCATGCCGCGATCGCCCGCGCATTCTCGCCATACCCCCTGTACGACAAATCAAACTTTGTTTGCTTCTCAAGAAACAGTTGCAGTCTCACTTAATCACCCCCTTCAGTTGTTATCAGCTATTCGTTTATGGAAATTTGAAATCATATGTCAAGCAAATCGTAAGAGCAAAAATTGTTGTTAATACTTTTGGCCTATACCCAGCATCCAGCACTATTGCCGTATCCTGGTTAAGGAAGCACACTATCAGTGATCTTCTATAGCGTCACCATTTTCGACTTGCCGCTTCTGCTGTAATTGTTTCAGATAGCTCGTGCCGGCGACAGTTAGCGATATCGCGTATTTCCCATGTGATCGCCCTCTGTCGCCAGGAGACCTCATTTCAACTAACCCTATGGCATCGAGGAATTCGAGGATTTGAGATGCTGTGCCATGACAACCAAGCGCCTCTGTTTTTGAGCAGGCCGGGGTCTTGCTTATCCGATATAAAACATCAAGAACATCATCACCAAGCACTTTATCTGTTTCCCATGCGGCAAGCCTGTGATGATGGCAGTACCACAACATCTGGTTTGCGCGGGACTGACTTTCAACAAACGCTCGAGCAGAATGAAATGCAACAGGATAAGAAGACCCACACCCCTTATAGTTGCATCCAGCGTAAACTCTTCCCATGCCGCGTTCATCCGCATGCTTCAGATATAAACGGTAAACATCTAACTCCACAGCAGCCATGCGCGCGTACCACAAATCGGGATTTTCAATAAACGACTTAACATCCCCCGAATCTACACTAGTATCGATAGCAAGGCGACAATCGTAGCAATTGCTGAACGACGGTGGGTCTGGCAATGAGAATAGCCGCGCATTATCTTCTGAATAATTCGCTATCGGCAGATAGTGTATCCCAGTCCCTTCTAATCTGAGAGTTATTCTTTTACAAGCGGCCGCGACAATTTCAACGTCCTTGTCCAATTCCTCTATCATTTGGGCAAGCATAATAGGGTCAGGCTTCTCGCTATACAAGTTACGGGCAGTCACTATCTTCCCTTCATCTTCCACTGATTATCCCTCCCAAAAACGTTTTATCCTGCACCTTCTAAGACTCGTGCCCTCCCCCCGTGGCTGCTTTAAATGCCTTATGAGCATCGTATTGCGCATGAAAGAACTGCACATCCGGAAATAGGTGAAGCACATCATCCTTTTTGACCGTACCAGCCTCTATCTTATTAGAAAGATCGGACGTCTCCGTTAACGACCTTTCGTGTACTTTTGTGCCGTTAAGAGAATGCAGTATTCGCCTGAAAGAATCAGCCATGGGGAAAGTTGTAATCCCCCTCTCCTTGTCCTCTCGAACCCTTCTGTTACTCGATGATATTTTGGACTTATGGTTCCTTCTGAACAGAAAAACAGTGCCGCGGTCATCTCGCAATAAAATATGCCTGAGTGATATTTCACCAGTCTCCCCCACAAAATCCGGTTCAGAAGGGTTGGCAAAGAGAAAGGCCGCGTCTATGATCTCTGATTTTGAGCAGATCAAATCAGATATTAATTTGTATAGCTGGACAACATTCCGTTCCTTTGGGGTGAAAATGTAGAAGTCCGCCAAAAAAGGGTAATCGATATACTCCCCTTGTGAGAGCAGAATGGATGTCTTGATTTGAAGAACCTCGGCTATCTTTGAGAGAGATGAAGCTGCCCTTATCTTGCCGGTCTCGATCGACGTAAAGAAATTCTGAGTTATTCCTGCTTCCCGAGCCAACTCTGTTTGGGTATACCCATAAAGCTTTCTGATCTGCTCCAGCATGCCACAGATTATAGCGCTTAGAAACTGCAATGTCAAGTAAAACTATAGCGTGTTCCAAAGCGTGATACTTGCAACAAATCAAGTAATTACTTGATGATTAGCGGTGGAGAGACTTGGCACAGCCATGCATATTAGCAATGTGCGGATGTCTAACCCCCACGTTTTATAGTAAATTTGTAGCAGTACCTATCTGATCCTTACATTGCCATCCTTTACCGCAGTCATTTATAGAGCAAATTGACAAGCTTGTAAATGTAGCTTGATTGCTGACCCGACAATAAACGCTGATTTTTTCCCAGACGTTTGCCGGCAGAGTACTGGTCGGCTGAGACATGCTCCCACTGCAATGCCATTGCAAAGAACTTCAACTTCACTTGCGGCGGCTTCGGCGAACAACACAAAGAACTCGGGGGCCATGTCCGGTGCGTGCGTGGGCGAAAGTCGTCCTCTCAACCTACAGAGAAGCGTATCGGCAGGCAATAGTGACTATGACAGCCCTTTATTTTTGTGCGCCATTGTGGGTTCACATATAAGGTGAAATCACACAGCCCATTGATCAATCGGTTACGGACTTTTTTAACACATAGGATGAAATGACTTTAACTCATAAAGTGAAAATTCCCAAGCCAATTCACCCA
>Ga0181533_1005762_pt1 | contig 11667 bp, 5 predicted proteins | sample PEATcosm2014_Bin_45_FD_119772 | JGI IMG/M metagenome (GOLD analysis project Ga0181533, IMG submission 119772) | Peatland microbial communities from MTU Mesocosm Facility, Houghton, MI, USA - PEATcosm2014_Bin11_60_metaG | ecosystem: Environmental > Terrestrial > Soil > Wetlands > Peat | place...
ACGACGCTCAACGACAAGGCCAACGCAGTGCTTCCAAAAAATGAATCCGCTTCCGTCAACCGCCAAAACCCAATTCATAAAGCGTGCCCAATTCCTTGCTAAGGATTCGGGAAATACACCGTCATCCCGAAAAAAAGTTGAAGAAAAAGGTATTATATGCTTGTCTGGGCTGCATTCATCGGGCAGATGCGCAAAGGGATAAAAACGCTTGAACTTATTTCCTAAAGCCGGTCGCGGCCTGTTGCTGGCCGTAATTTTTTGGGGTTTCCTGGCTTGCGTCGAGGGGTCTTGGGCGCAGCCGATGGCCGGCGGTGGGGTCACGAACGAAATCCGGATTGTGGAACTTCAAGGCACGGCCGAGGTCGCTGCTGCCACCGCCACGACCTGGATGCCGGTGCGAACCAACCAAATCCTGCGCCCGTTCGACCGGTTGCGCACCGGTGCAAACAGCCGGATGGCACTCCTTTGGTCGGATCGGAGCGTGGTGTCTTTCGGCGCTTTGACGGAGCTCGAAATATTGCCGCCGGATTCAGCCGGTGCGCAATGCGGGCTGCATTTGTTCCGGGGCATCGTCTCCTTTTTCCATCGGGACGAACCGGGACGCATCCGGGTCATCACCCGTGGCGCCGTCGCCGGTGTGGAGGGCACGGAATTCGTCCTGGCCGTCGCGCCCGGGAAGGACACGGAGCTGACGACGATGTCCGTGATTGACGGCAAGGTCCGGTTTGGCAACGAACAGGCCACGCTCCTGCTGACCAACGGCCAGCAGGCCGTCGTCGAGCTGGGCCAAGCGCCCGTTCGCACCGCGGGTTTCATTGCCAACAACGTCCTGCAATGGTGTTTTTACTATCCGGCGGTGATTGATCCGGCGGATTTGCCGTTCACACCGGAAGAACAAAAAATCCTTGTTGAATCCCTCCAAGCCTACCGGTCGGGCGATCTGCAGGTCGCGCTGGCCAAATATCCGGCCGGGCGACAGCCCGGCTCCGACGCCGAACGGGTTTACTACGCCGGCCTGCTGCTGGGCGTCGGACAGGTTGAACCGGCCGAAACGGTGCTGGCTTCGTTGTCCGCCGCCGATGCCTCCAGCCGCCCGCAACGAATTGCCCTGGCCTTGCGTCAACTCATCTCTGCCGTGAAGCGACAGCCGAATCCGGCAGTGGTCCGTCCGCAACTGGCCACGGAATTCCTCGCTAATTCCTACTATGAACAATCGCGCGCCATCCCCGGAATTTCATTGCCGGCCGCGCTGGATTCAGCCCGGCAGGCCGTGACCAACTCCCCGAAGTTCGGTTTTGGCTGGGAACGGGTGGCGGAACTGGAGTTCAGTTTTGGTCATACCAGCCGCGCGCTCGACGCCCTGGACAAAAGCCTGGCCCTCGCGCCGCGCAATGCCCAGGCGCTCGCGTTGAAGGGATTCCTGCTCGCGGCGCAAAATCGCACGGGCGAGGCCATCGGCTGGTTCGACCAGGCGCTCGCCGTGGACTCCGCCCTCGGCAACGCGTGGCTGGGGCGCGGACTTTGCCGCATCCGCCGGGGCGACGCCGCTGGCGGACGCGAAGACCTGCTGGTGGCCGCGGCGCTCGAGCCGCAGCGCGCCGGGTTGCGAAGTTATCTGGGCAAGGCTTACGCGACTGCGGGCGATTACGCGCACGCCGCCCGGGAGCTTCAACTCGCGAAAAAACTGGATCCCAACGACCCGACAGCGTGGCTTTATTCCGCCCTGCTCAACCAGGAGAACAACCGGATCAACGACGCGATTCGGGACCTGGAAAAATCGCAGGCCTTGAATGACAACCGGAGCGTTTATCGCTCACAATTGTTGCTGGACCAGGACCGCGCGGTGCGCAGCGCCAACCTGGCTGGCATATATCGGGACGCGGGCATGGATGACGTCGCCGTGCGCGAGGCCTCCCGCGCAGTGAACTACGATTACGCAAATTATTCGGCGCACCTCTTCCTGGCGAACAGTTACTACGGACTCAGCGATCCGAATCTGATCAATCTCCGGTATGAAACCCCTACCGAAAACGAATATCTGCTGGCGAATTTGCTGGCCCCGGTGAGCGCCGGCACCCTGTCACCCACGATTTCCCAACAGGAATACTCTCCGTTGTTCGAGCGCGACCGTCTCGGGGTCGTTTCGAGCACGGAATACTTAAGCCGCGGGGCCTGGACGCAATCGGGCGCGCAATTCGGCACCTTCGAAAATTTCAGCTATGACGTGGAGGGATTCTACCGTTCCGACCCCGGCCAGCAGGTGAACAATGACAGCGAACAGCGACAATTGTCCGCAGCGCTCAAATACCAATTCACGCCGCAGGACACCGTTTATTTGCAGGTTAATCAATACGAGGCGAACAGCGGGGATTTGAACCAATATTACAATCCCACCAATGCGACTCGGGGTTTTCGCATGAATGAAGATCAAACCCCGATTGTAAGCCTTGGCTATCATCATGAATGGAGTCCCGGGGTTCATACTTTGTTTTTTGCGGCTCGCCTCGACGACAAAACCTCGTTCACCAACTCCACGCAGCCTTCCTTTTTTGAAGGTTATGGCGCTGCAACCAATTTGGATGCGGCGGAGAACATCACAATGCGCGAGCATTTTACGGACAGGTTGGATATTTATTCAGGAGAACTACAGCAGATTTGGGAGGGGCCAGTACACAACACCATTATCGGCACACGCATCCAGTATGGTCATTTTAATACGACCGTTCTGCAAGACAATCCGTCCCCCTACGTCGCCCCTCTTTTCCCCGATCCCCCAACGCCAGCCGCACAACAGGACATCACTTCCCTGTTCAAGCGCATCAGTTTTTACGGCTATCATCAATGGCAGATTTTCGAGCCGCTGCAATTGATTGGCGGCGTGACTTACGACCATATCACCTACCCGGAAAATTTTCGGAGCGCGCCAATTTCAGGGAACGAAACGACGGCGGCTCAAGTTTCTCCCAAAGCCGGCCTGATCTGGACGCCGCTGGACAACACCACCGTCCGTTTCGCTTACACGCGCTCGCTGGCCGGCGCGAGCCTGGACCAAAGTTACCAAATCGAGCCTTCGCAGGTGGCGGGTTTTATTCAAAACTACCGCAGCATCATTCCTGAATCCATCGCCGGGGATAATGCCGGGGCCAAATTTGAAACCTACGACCTTTCGCTGGAACAAAAATTCCGCACCGGAACTTATCTGGGCATATCCGGCGAGATATTGAATTCCACCGTCAATCGGGTTGATGGCGCTTTTCAATATTATCCTTACTCCACCAATCCGGACTTGCAGTATCCCATTCCAGGCGGACAGCGCGAAAATTTGGATTATCAGGAAAAATCGCTGCTGGTCACCGTCAACCAGTTGCTGGGCCGGGAATGGTCGCTCGGCGTGCGCTATCTTCTCTCCCAAGCGGTCTTGAATGACAATTTCCCCGATGTGCCGGGCAATCTTCCACCATTACCCAGTCCTTCCAACAATCAAACTATCAATCCAAAGCAACGGACCGAGGGGGTTTTGCAGCAATTGAATTTGTCGGCGATTTACAACCATCCCTGCGGTTTCTTTGCCAAAGGGGAAGCGCTCTGGGATTCACAGTTCAACGAAGGCTACACCCCCGGTGAACCGGGCGCTGACTTCTGGCAATTCAACGCGTTTCTCGGTTACCGTTTCCCGCGTCGAAAAGCCGAAATCATGCTCGGTTTGCTAAACATCACCGGCCAAAACTACAATCTCAACCCGCTCAACCTTTACAACGAACTTCCGCGCTCGCGCACCCTCGTCCTGCGCCTGCAGATGAATTTCTAAAACGGATGGCGCGCAACCGGCTGCCTGCACCGTTCGGAGTCCCCTTGAAAATTCGCGCGGCTGGATTTAGCCAATGGTTGAGAATTGCCCGCCTTCACTTTGTTCCGGCGCGGTTGCGCTACAGCCAGAGGCATAGGCGGAAGAGTTAAAAAAACCGGGCTGAACTTCGGTTCAGCCCGGTTTCTTTTGGACGCGCATGTTCCCATTTTTCAACTGCGCCTAGGGATTAAACCCGGTTAGAACGATGGGATAATTGGTTGTCGGTACATGATTCGGAAAATAGATTGAGAATCTGTAACTGGGACTGTATGGCGGGTTGGGAATGGTAACACTGGTTAGATTACACCCACTATCAATATTTCTCCCCACATATACAATTGATGTATCTGTCCGCCCGCCACCATCGGAAGCCGTATGGATTGTGGTGTTGGTGGAAGGCACCCAACCCCAGCCTTGTGCAACTGTCTTGGTGAAATTGATATAGCCAGCGTAACTGCCCGGACAGGAGCCTTGTGTGCCACCACTAATCTTAGGCAAGCCGAACACAACGATTGGTCCCCCTCCTGGCAAACTGGCCGTGACAACATTCAAAGACGCCGCGCGAGTCGGCACTGGATCTCCGCCACTCTGGGAAACATTACATGAGTATGATCCAGCATCCTCAATCCCGACTTGCTCAATGACAAGACTGCTATTGGTTTGTCCCTCAATGGCGACTCCGTTGGACAGCCATTGATAACCATCGGCATTGATTGCTTGCACCGATAATACGGCATTCGACCCCACGGAAACGGCCTGGTCCACTGGTTGGGCCGTTATCGTTGGAAACTCGGACTGATCAAGAGCATCGGTCGTTTGGGCATGAGCAATGTTTCCTGCAATGACAAGGAGTCCGGTGATGGCTGTCAGTGCAATGATGTGAGGGATTTTGATATGAGGGATATGTTTATTCATAAGGTTTTTTTGGTTTTTTTGCTGTCATTCTCCCTGTCCCCGACAGCACCCTAGAATCTGCACAGCAGTTGGTTTTTTTCTACACTCAGGCGAACAATACGCAGCAACCGGGATAATCTTTCAAACATTTTAGATTGAATTGCCGATGGAAAGACCGAACCGACTGGCCGCCGCGCGTCATTCATTCCCCCCTTTTCAACAAACGACGCAAAAAACGCTGATTTCCCCGCCATCTTTTTCTAAACTCAGGCAGCGGTGAAGGTCAAAGCCATCGGACAACATGAATTTCCCAAATCCGTGCTGGGCGCGGCGGTGGCGGTGCTTTGCGGTCTCATGTTGTGGAAGATGCCGCTGGGGGAGCTTTGGGTGAATGCCAGCTACGATGATTTATTCCGCTTTGGCGCGCATGCAGTCACCAACCGGGTCACCCTCATCCTGATGGACAATGAGGCGTACGATCATTTTCACCAAATCCGCAGACAGCCTTGGGACCGGGGACTGCACGCCCAATTGTTGAACCGGCTGGCAGATGATGGTTGCAGCCTTGTCGTGTTCGACTCCTTCTTCCAAGAACTGCGCGATCCCAAACAGGATGAAGTCCTGGCCGAAGCCATGCGGCGGCAGCACCGCATCGTGTTGATGGCCGAGCAGGCGCAGGTAACGCACCCGACGCTGGCCGGAGCGCAGCCAATCCTGCCGTCAGAACCATTTCTCAGCGCCGCTGGAACGAACTGGGGCGTCGCCTGGTTGGATCCGGACCTCGACTCGATTGTGCGCCGGCATTGGCCGTTTCCTTCGCCGGGATTTTATCCGAGCCTGGCCTGGACCGCTGCGCGCCTGGCCGGGGCGTCATTGAGCGAAGACCCGCAAGAACGGTGGTTGCGTTACTATGGCCGCGATGGCGGATGGACCAGACTGAGTTACCGCTTCGCGCTGACCCAACCGACGAATTATTTCCGCGGTCAGATCGTATTCATCGGCACGGTGCCAAAAACATCGGTGCCCGATGGCGAAACAGACAAATTTAGCACTCCGTACACGCGCTGGACCGGTGAATCCGTCGGTGGCGTGGAAATCCAGCTCACCTCCTTTTTGAATCTGATGAATGGCGACTGGTTGCGGCGCCCGGCCTGGTGGCTGGAGGCCTTGACACTGGTGACCGCCGGATTGCTGTTGGGCGGTGGATTGTGCCGGGTGCGACTGCCGGTGGCCTGTGCGGTGGCGGTGGCGGTTGCCTTGGTGGTGGCATTCGGAGCGATTTCCTGGAGTTACTTCACCAATTATTGGTTTCCCTGGCTGGTGATTGTGGGCGGACAAGTGCCCTGTGCCCTGGCTTGGGCGCTGGCCATGAGGATACGTCACGCGCTCAAAAAAAAGAGGGTTTCAGTTTCCCTGTCATTTCCCCGCCCGGCCGCTCCAGTCGAGGAGATGCCGGATGCCCCGGATTACAAATTGTTCAATCCACCCTTTGGCGAGGGCGCTTATGGAAAAGTCTGGCTGGCGCGGAACGCGACCGGACAATGGCGGGCGTTGAAAGTGGTTTATCTGGCAAACTTCGACCAAAATACCGATCCCTACGAGCGCGAATTCAACGGCATCAAAAAATACCAGCCGGTCTCCGACAAACACCCCGGCCTGTTGCGCGTTGAATTTGTCAGCGAGAAGCAGGCGGGATATTTTTATTATGTGATGGAACTGGGGGATCCGCTGGAGCCGGGTTGGGAACAGGAGCCTTCCACCTACAAACCGCGTGATTTGATGAGTGAACGCGCCCGCTCCCGTGGCCGGAGGCTGCCGGTGCGGGAGTGTGTGCGGATTGGGCTGGCCCTGAGTGACGCCCTTGATTTTCTCCATCGCCAGGGGCTTACGCACCGCGACATCAAGCCCCAGAACATTATTTTTGTGAACGGCCAGCCCAAGCTGGCGGATATGGGACTCATCACCGAAATCAGGCCTCCTGACCAGGAGCGAACGTTGGTGGGCACGCCCGGCTATATGCCGCCACCACCGGAACGTCCGGGCACGCCGCAGGCGGATATTTACGCCTTGGGCATGGTGCTTTACGTGCTCAGTACCGGCCGCAATGCGGCCTATTTTCCGGAGATTGCAACGACCCTGGTTGAAGGCGGGGATCCGGCGGATTTCTTTCCGTTGAACACCGTCATCCTCAAGGCCTGTCAACCGGATCCGGCGCAGCGTTATGCTTCGGCGGCGGAGATGCACCGCGCCTTGCTGGGAGCCCGGAAAGTGCTGGAAGTGGATTGATCGTCAGTTCCCGGCCGCGGGACAAACCTTGCCTTCAATATAAAACGGACCGGGCAAGATTTTCCAAAAAGTTTCAACCCGTCAGACACTACCGGCGCGCCGTGTCCAGACAGTTCCGCACGGTCTCCGTAAGGCCTTCCATTGAAAACGGTTTTGTTAAAATATGGCTCTGGGGTTGAATTTTTACCATCAGATCAGGACTGTAGCCGGTCATCAGTATCACTTTAAGACCCGGCCGTTCCCTCCTTAACCGGTCTGACAATTCCCTGCCATTAAGGCCGCCAGGCATGATGACATCGGTTAGCAATAAATCAATTTGTGAAGCGTTTGTCTTCCAAACATTCAAAGCTTCCAAACCATTGGAAGCTTCCCAAATTTGATAACCGGATGCCTCCAAAACGTCCCGCGCGACCATTCTGACGTCAGCATCGTCTTCGACCAATAATATTTTTTCGTGCCCAACGGCAGGACTTGCTTTCATTTGAGGGACTAATTTTTGTTTCACGCCGGGAGCACCGGCCGGCAGGAAAATTTTAAAAGTAGTTCCGCTCCCGAGCTGGCTGGATACTTCGATCCAGCCCTGATGCTGTTTGACGATGCCATAGACCGTCGCCAGGCCGAGCCCGGTGCCTTTGCCGGCTTCCTTGGTGGTAAAGAATGGTTCGAAAATCCGCGGCAAATATTCCGGGTAGATGCCCATCCCTGTATCGCCCACCGTGATACAGACAAATTCACCGGGTTGTGCTTCCGGATGGGAATCAACGCGGGATACATCAATGCTGATGGCCTCCGTGGTAATGACAATGGACCCGCCTTGAGGCATGGCATCGCGGGCATTGACGATCAAATTGATGAGAATCTGCTCGATCATGCCGATGTCCGCGTCAACGGAGGGCAAGTCCTCGGCATAACAGCATTGCAGGACAACATGCTCGCCGATGACGCGCTTGAGCATTTTGGTGAAATTGCCGATGACGTCGTTTAGATTGAGGGGTTGAAATTGAATGACCTGTTTCCGTCCGAAAGCGAGCAATTGGCGGGTTAAATTCCCGGCGCGTTCGGTGGCATCGATGACTTGCTTAAGACATTGGCGGTTCTCCTCCTTGAGTTGACTTTCATCCATCAGCACCAATTGAACATTGCCATGAATGACGGTGAGAAGGTTGTTGAAATCATGGGCGATGCCGCCGGCGAGTTGGCCAATCGCTTCCATTTTTCGTGCCTGATGCAATTGTTCCTTAAACTGTTTGCGTTTGGTGATGTCTTGTTTAACCGCGATAAAATGGCTGATTCCCCCGTTGGTCCCCTGGATGGGGGTGATGGTCATTTCCTCGTTATAGAAGGTTCCATCCTTGCGCTGGTTGATTAATTCGCCCTGCCAGACCCGGCCCGTCAGGATGGTATTCCAGAGTGCCCTGAAAAAATCGGCGTCATGTTTGCCGGAGTTGAGAAAACCGGGGGTTTTGCCCAGAATTTCCTCCAAGGCATAACCGGTCATTGCACAAAAAGCCTTGTTGGCGAAAAGAATTTTCCCCGCCGGGTCCGTCAGGATTATGCCATTGGCAACGGCCTCCAAGGCGCTGGATTGAACCCGCACCTGCTCGGCCGCCCGGTGCCGCTCCTTTCGTTCCTTGGCCTCGCGCAACGCCCGGCGTACGGCCTGTCCCAGCCCGTTGAGGCGCTCTTTAAGAACATAATCGGCAGCGCCTGATTTCAGGCTTTCCACGGCCTGTTCTTCCCCGATGGTTTCAGAGACAAAAATAAATGGCGTGTCCGGCTGCAGTTCCCGGCTGGCGGTGAGTGCGGCAATTCCGCTGTAAGCCGGGAGGGTAAAATCCGAGATGATCAAATCATATTTGGCTTGTTCCAATGCCGCCTGAAATTCCTCTTTTGATTTTGCATGAGTTATTTGGCACACCAACCCCTCGTTCATCAACGTTTTTTCCAGCAGTTGCCGGTCGCAAAGGTTGTCTTCTAAAAGCAAAATGTGCATGGCACATCAGGGTTGTTTCTTGCCAGCGGCAAGCGGGCAAGGGAATAAAATTTCCGTTTCGTCCCGTCTCTGTTGCATGGAATCCATGCCATTGCTTTTTTATTTTATGAATACCAGCCCCGTCCTTATTCCCTTTGCCCTTTTATCCCCCAGCCCATAGGATCGGGGCTGGCAAAAAACGTTGCCAGCGCGGCTTCACGATTGATTTGCAACCATTCGCGATCGCTGGTTTTAAGTGAAACCTATCGGTTAAAACTGCTATCACCGCACTACAGCTCTTACGTTTGTAAATTCAGAATCTTTCAAAAACTTTCAGCTTCGACAAAGATTGGGCAGATTTGGTCCTCGGCTCCGCCACTTTTAACCGGGTTGGTTTTTCGGCTCGGAACCCAATTTGGGAAAATCCGGCGGGCGGGGCGGAAAAATATTCACCGTTGTCACCCAAACAGGCATGGGATAGGGTGGCCCATGGTCCGGGCGCTTGGCGCAGTGGCTAGCGCGTCTCGTTTACACCGAGTAGGTCGGGGGTTCGAATCCCTCAGCGCCCACCATCCTTCGCTCTCCACTTCGCTGCGAGCTACGGATGGCAGGCCAGCCTTGTCGAAAGCTGAAGGTGCAGGCAGGCTATTTTCCCTCCACCAGGGTTCCGTCGCGGCGCAAACGCATTTTCTGCCCGCGCCACTCGACGTTATTGCCGATGAACGCACCGAGCCAGACCGCCGCCTGCAGCAAGTCCTTCACCGGCACCAGCCACGGCGGCGCGATGTTGTCGCGCGATTGCCTGAATCGGCGCTGGAGATTTTGCGCCAGGACAATACGGATGAGCAAACAAATGACTGCGATGAGCGGAGCGCAAAGTGTTTTTGACCAGACGAGCGAGGCGATCAGCCACAGCAGCGGCCAGAGTGTGGCGTTGGACAGGATACTGAAAAAATACGGCAGGGGCCGGCAGACGCGGATGGTGCGCGCCCAGCGCAGTTGATGTTTCCAGACCTCACACCAGTTCATTGGCGCGTCCCAACATTCCACAACGACGGGGCAAAGCGCGATGCGATGGCCGCGCTGCGCGATGCGATGGCCGAGTTGATAATCGTCCGCGAGGCAATTCACCCATGCGGCGAAGCCGCCGATTTCTTCGAGCAATTTGCGGCGCGTGAGCATCGCCGCGCCGAGGGCGAAGTCGAGCGGCTTGAGGTTGGTGGATTGCAAAACCTGGCTCCAGAAATCGGCGTTGATGGCAACGGCCTCGCAACGCATGGCGGTCGTCGCGGGATTCGCCAGCCGGTAAAAGCAATTGACCAGACCGACTTTTGAATCGCGCAGCGGCGCGGTAATGTTGGCGAGAAAATCCGGAGGCACGCGCACATCGGCATCGCTGACCAGAATCAGCGGATGTTTGGCCAGCCGTTCGAGTTGAATGAGCGTGGAGACTTTGCCGTTGGCGCCGAGTGATTCAGCGCAGACGACGAGTTGTGCGTCGCGACCAGGATTTTTTTCAATGAGTTCGCGGACGATTTGGCAAACCGGATCACTGGCATCAGCGACGCCGAACAGAATTTGAATCTGGCCGGGGTAATTTTGATTAAACCAGCTTTGGAGCGATTCGGCGGTGGTGGCGTCGCAGCCTTTGAGCGGTTTGAGCGAGGTGATTGCGGGCCTTCGCTCCGCCGCGAGCGTCGGAGCTTCGTCCCCGCCGGCCGGCGTGGAAGATGGTTCAGTGACGCGCCGGTGCAGCGGAAAACGCCCGGCGGCGAGCCATTGCCAGAGCGCGAGGGCAAGACTCAACAGTGCCAGGGCAGCGAGAATGGCTTCGAGAAAATTCACCGGCGGAAAACAAACCGCAAATCAGGCGGTAGCGCCAGAGATTTTGTCTTCGGGATGTTCGTCGAGGACGAGCACGCCGTGCGGCGGAAGGTCGTAATTGCCGGAAAAAGTGTTGCCCGTGAGGAAATCGTGCATGGGCTTGTAAAATTGGATGCGCACGGGCGAGTTCTGGTGGTTGAGCAAAAAGAAGACGCGCATGCCTTCCTTCTGGCGCATGCTGACTTCAATGTTTTCAGGAACTTTAAGCAGGGGTTGCAGACCGCACATCTGGCGCAACCACGAAACGAAGTCGTTATAAAAATGCTGGTGGCTCATTGTGCCAATGTAAATGGCCTTGCCGAGGCCGAAGGTGTTCATGGTGATGGCGGGACGTCCGGCGTAAAAATCCTTCGCATAAGTCGCCAAAATCTGGCAGCCCTTCGGCTCGATGATATCGCACCAAAGCCGCGCAGGATGCAAATGGCTGGTCGGGAACGCACCTTTGAAGGTGAGGTGATTTTCCTCGCCGGGTGGAATGGGGTCGAATTCCAAAACTTCCAGGCCGAACATATCAATCATGTCGTTCGGGTAGCCGGTGTCAGGCACGATGCAATATTCATTGACGAGGCCGGTGTTAAACGTGCCGACAAGCGTGCCGCCGTTTTGGACGTAAAGTTTAAGCCGGTCAGCCTCGCCATCGGCCAGCAGGTGCAGCGATGGTGCGAAAACGATTTTGTATTGCGAAAGGTCTTCCGTTGGCCGGGCAAAATCCACGGAGATGTTGCGGTCGTGAAGTGCGTTGTAAATGAGTTGAATGTGCTCGCGGAGGTTGAAAAATTTGTTC
>Ga0181533_1005766_pt1 | contig 11656 bp, 8 predicted proteins | sample PEATcosm2014_Bin_45_FD_119772 | JGI IMG/M metagenome (GOLD analysis project Ga0181533, IMG submission 119772) | Peatland microbial communities from MTU Mesocosm Facility, Houghton, MI, USA - PEATcosm2014_Bin11_60_metaG | ecosystem: Environmental > Terrestrial > Soil > Wetlands > Peat | place...
GGAAGGCTTGGTCGGTTTGCGCATAGGAGCGATCACCCAGCAATTGCCCACCCAACGGGTGAAAAATCTCGGCGAGGTCGCTTCTGCCGTCCGGGGCACCGCACCCCGTGTTTGCAGGCCTCCGTAAGGCTACCTTGCCGTCAAGCCAAGAATTGCGCTCAGTTATCAACGGATCAGGGGGAGGTTGCCAGCCTCCTGAACCTCAGCGTATACACGGTCGAAACGCACCGGGCAAAGATTATGCAGAAGCTGAATCTGAAAGGTGTGCCCGAACTGATTTTGTATGCGGTGCGCAAGGGAATCATCTCTTGAAGTTGTAGGGGTACGGCTTGCCGTACCCTGGGGGTTCGGTCGGGCGATAAAAAAAGAGGGTACGGCAAGCCGTACCCCTACAACAGGATGGGAAGAGCCGGCTGCCCTTCCCCCGATTGCGCTCCTTACGCGGCTATAAACAAAGTGCTCCCCTGGCGATTTACGAGCAAGAGTGGATTCTTTCCCGCCTTGCGAACGGCTCGATCGAAGTCGGTGACGTTCGTCACAGCCTGGTGATTGACTTCCTGGATCACATCACCCTGCTGTAACCCCGAGTCGGCCACGGGGCTTGAGGGATTGATGTCCGTCACGACGACGCCGTGGGTGTTGGCAGGCAAACCCAACTGCTGAACTGCCTCATCGGTAACGTTCCCCACGGAAACCCCTTCCAGAGCCCCTTGGGGATTTGGTGTCTCAACGCTAGCCCGCTCCTTATCGGTGGGCAGCACGCCCAACTACACCGCCATGTCTCGTTCGCCTCCGTTGCGCAACACCTTCAAGATTACGGTGGCGTCGGGCGCCATCATGGAGATGCTCATGCGCAATTGATTGCTGTCCATTATCGGCTTGCCGTTCAGTTCCACAATGATGTCTCCCTTTTGCACGCCGCTTTTTTCCGCCGGGCTCCCGGAGCTGACATCGCCCACCAGAGCACCGCGGGGTTCAGCCTCTACGAACGCCTTGGCCAGTTCCGGACTCACTTCCTGTATGGAGACTCCCATGTATGCTCGGGTCACCTTGCCATTTCTTACAATCTGGTCCATGACATTTCGGGCCAGGTTTGCCGGGACGGCGAATCCAACCCCCTGGCTGCCGCCAGACCCGTGAGAGAGGATCGCGGTGTTGATGCCGATCAGCTCGCCGCGGTCATTGACCAGTGCTCCACCCGAGTTCCCAGGATTAATCGGTGCATCGGTTTGGATAAAATCCTCATAATCTTCGATACCCAGGTTGGCTCGCCCCGTGGCGCTCACGATCCCCATGGTTACCGTCTCACCGACGCCGAAGGGGTCGCCAATCGCCAAAGCGTAGTCGCCCACTTGGACCTTGGATGAGTCAGCAATCGTGACCGACGGCAGATTGGTTGCGTCTATTTTAAGCACGGCGATATCGGTCCTGGGGTCCGTGCCGACGATGCGAGCTTTATACTCGTGCTTGTCGGACGTGGTGACAAGAATTTCTGTCGCCCCCTCCACGACGTGGTTGTTGGTGAGGATATAACCCTCCGGGCTGACGATTACGCCAGAACCGAGGCTGCGCTCGCGATCCTCCCGCGGAGCGTTGAATTGATGGCCGGAGTTGTCTCCGAAGAACTGCCGAAAGAATGGGTCCATCTGCATCCCCGGGGGCAGTTGCCCCGAAGAGTCCGCCGAGGTTTTGACCACTTTGGAAGAGGAAATATTCACAACTTCCGGCATCACTTTCTTTACGATCGGTGCGAAACTATTCTTGCTCGGACCTTCGTTCGGGTCGGCGAGCTTCAGCGATGCAGGCTGATTGGCCGGTTGCATGTCGCCCCGAAGGCGAGTGACTCCGAAGCCGGCTGCGACCACCAGTCCTAAAGCTGTTGCGAGAGCTATTCCCCCTAAGCGTCCTTGGAATCGTTGTATGTTCATGTACCCTCCGTTTTGCAAATTTCCTCGCCAACATCACGACAGCTTGGAGTACCGGATTGCTGGTCCATTGGTTGAGATGCCAGAGGGGAGGCCAACGCCCATCACCACGACTTGGTATTTGCCCCACCGACGGATGGGTATGCCGCCCCCCGGCATATCGAAAAACGGATTCTCTTCTCGGGCAGAAGGCGAGCATAGAACTCAAACTGTGATTCAGTTGTGGCTCAATGTGTACTACCTTTCGGTAGGCAAAAGATTAGCTTGAATCCGGCGTGAAAAGGTTAAAAGACAGGTTAAGGGGGAGCAGTGCCTGAGGAATTGCCTTCCGCAGAGGTCGGTCCGGAATGAATGAGGTGGAGGCTCCGTGCGGGCAGTTTCAAAGGGCGGAGCGGGGTCGCCGGGGCGGAAGGCGCAGATGGAACGGGTCAAAAACAAAGTCTTTGTGGTTTTTTTGAACAGACATCTGTTCATTTTTGAACAGACACCTCAAGTCTCGAAGCGTAGCTTTTCCAAGAATCCGGGATTTTGAAAATGGAAATGCCTATTAATCTCGCATTAGATGCCTGCTCCGTTGAAGGCCAGTTCACTGGCCATGAATCGAACCAAATGGCGGCGAAACGCAAGCACCGTTCGAAGTGGTGATGCAAAGCGGTTTATGAATACGTCTTTGGAGGGGTCGCATGCGATCGGGTACGCGAATAAAACGAGCGGCCTCACCTACGGCGTACAAACCGAAATGTGGTGGTAGGCGATATTGCTATGAACAGGGAGGGTGACAGCGATGAATACTCAGGGAAAAACAGAATCGAGGGTGTTAACGGGGCAGACCACCAGCACAAGGTTCGTATTCATTGCGGCGGTTTTTGCCGCGGTGGGCGGACTTTTGTTTGGTTATGATACGGGCGTTATTTCTGGCGCCTTGCTCTTCATCAAAACCCAGTTTCACCTCTCCGTTTTTCATCAGGAGTTGGTCGTCAGCGTCGTGCTGATCGGAGCCACGGTCGGCGCGCTGAGCGGGGGAAAACTGGCGGACGCCTTTGGCCGCCGCATCATGCTGCTGGTGACCGCTGTGATTTTCGTAGCCGGAGCCATCGTTTGCGCTTCGGCGGGCTCCGTCGGGATCCTCATTGGCGGCCGCATCGTTGTCGGCTTGGGGATTGGTCTGTCCTCGACCACGGTTCCCGTGTACATCTCGGAAGTCTCGCCAGCCGGGGCGCGCGGCTGGCAGGTTTCTTTGTTCCAACTTGCCGTTACGGTCGGAATTCTAGGCGCTTACCTCGTCGATTACGGATTCGGGAAGACAGGCGCGTGGCGATGGATGCTGGGTCTGGCGGTGGTACCCGGCGCGATGCTCGGGTTGGGGATGCTGGCCATGCCGGAGACCCCTCGGTGGCTCGCCAAGCATGGCCATGGCGACGCCGCCCGGAAGGTCCTCACGCGCATTCGCGGAACACAGGATGTCCAGGCGGAATACGGGGAGATCCAGGACACAATTTCCCAGGCAAAAGAGCGCGGGCATTTCTCTGATCTTCTGGCCCCCTATGTCCGCCCTGCCTTGACCGTCGGAATTGGCCTCGCCATCTTCCAGCAGATCACGGGAATCAACACCGTGATTTACTATGCTCCCACCATCATTCAGTCCGCGGGCATCCCATCTGCAACCGGAGCGATCCTGGCCACTGCGGGGATCGGCTTGGTCAACGTTTTGATGACGATCGTTGCCATGTGGCTGATTGACCGTGTAGGCAGGAGGCCTCTGCTGTTGACGGGTATCAGTGGAATGGTCCTCAGTTTGGGCATCTTGGGCTTCGTCTTCCGCACGCATGAGCCCAGCAGCGGGCAGGGCTGGCTGGCCGTGTTCATCTTAATGGCCTACGTTGCTTCTTTCGCGATTAGCCTGGGGCCGATCTTCTGGCTGCTCATCGCGGAGATTTTCCCCTTGAAGATCCGCGGTATTGCGGAAGGGACGGCGGCGGGAACAAACTGGGCGGCAAACCTCCTGGTATCACTCACTTTCCTGTCGTTGGTCCAGGCGCTGGGGCCAAGCTGGACGTTCTGGCTGTACGGTTTGCTCGCCACTGGGTCTCTCTTGTTCTCCTACTTTGTAGTTCCAGAGACGAAAGGCCGTACCCTGGAAGAAATCGAACAGACCTTGCGCTCCAAGCGGAGTTCATCTCTTCAGAGGCAATAATGCCAGGGCTTGACACGTTCAGCGAGGGTGTGTCCCTGACTATGGAAGTGGACATGTGAAACGCAGGTTTCGACTCCGGGAAGCAAGTGGGGAAATGACGACTGCCGGAGCTTAGGAGGCGCAATGCTATTGGCTGGCGACGTTGGCGGTACCAAAACAATTTTGGCGGTTTACTCCAGAGAGGCCGGGCCCTACGCGCCGGTAGCCAAGACAGAAGTGCACAGCGCCGATTATGGCAGCCTGACGGCTTTTGCCAAGGAGTTTCTGAGGCAAGTCAAGGTATCCGTCGACGGAGCCCGCAAGCGCGAAGAAGCCGCTGAACCAAGTGCAGGTTTTCGCCTTGCTCACCGGGCAGGTGCCGAATCACCGTGTTGCCATGCTTGTCCACGAACGCGGAATCGATTTTGAGCCCACGGATGACTACCTTCAGGAAGTTCGCTTGGCTGGTGGCTAGGACGAACTAATTCGCGCGCTGAACAGCGCGAAGGTGATGAAGCCCGTGACCGTTGGTCCCGCGGTGCAGGCTTGGCGGAGAGGTTCGGCAACACGTGGCGCGCGGGGCAGAATTCTTTCAGAAGCGCCAGTATGCGCAAGCAGAGCAGGAATACCGCGCGGCCTACATGCTTGACCCCATGAACGCGGACTATAAGCAAAATCACGAGCGCATGTTGCAGCAGATGAATCAATGACGAACGGTTACGGAGCAACGGTCAGTGCCCGTCTCAGTGTGGGCTTTTGATAGGCCACGAAGTCCAGAAGCCCGCCAAGCGTTGGCACGGGGGCAGAGTTGGACCGCCCCGGCGGGACGGAAGCTGCCTCCGGCGAAGACGCGGATCGTGAACGCCCCGCAACCGGGTGGCTTCGATTTTCTGGGCTATCCCTTCGAAAGGGGCACGCGATGGCCCCGACGAAAGAGCCTGGAGAAGCGGAAGGACAGGCTGCGGGCCAAGACCCGGCGTACCAACGGGCAGAGTCTGCCGGTCATCATCACCACCCTCAAGCGAACGCTGCGAGGCTGGTTTGGGTATTTCCAGCCCAACCCCTCGACGACGTTGGTGTCGCTCGATCAGTGGCTGCGAACGCGGCTGCGCAGCATCTTGCGCCAACGTCGGCGCCAACGGGGTCGCGCTCGGGGCGCCGACCATCAGCGCTGGTCGAATGCCTTCTTCGCGGCGTGCGAGTTGTTCTCCTTGGTTACAGCCCATACGACGGCCCGTCAATCCTCGGGGACGTAAAACCACCAACTGGAGAGCCGGATGCGGGAGATCCGCCTGTCCGGTTCGGAGGGAGGGGGGAACAGAATCCAATCCGTTCTCCCTACCCCTATCAAAGCTCCGCACCCAGCTCACGCCCTCCTCAAAAGAGTCGCTCGCGCCCGAGCGTGGCTTGTTTGAGAGTGCGGGCCGCAAGTCGTCGCTCCGGGGTTCCCTGGGTTACCTTCCAAGTGCTAAGATCGGCCTCGCTCGGGACCAATAAATATCGGCGGCCGGCCACCGTCTCCCAAGGAAGAATCCGGTCTGCGCCGACAACCTCCTCCGATAATTTCACTTGCTGGTTCGGGCCTTCAGGAGTCATCTTGAGGCAGACCGGCTGACCCTCAGAAGCGCGAACTCTGGAACTTACCATCCCACCGTGTCACTACTGCCACAACGTCTGCCCGCGGACACGTCCCGCCTCCCGTGATTCACCCGTAACGAGCATGAAATCAACCACATGCCCTCTGGAGGGTGGCGTGCTTCCGGTTGTGGTGTCGGACGCAAGAACAACCGGAGCGGAGGGGACGAACATGAGGGGCATAAGGAAGCGAGAGACGATGGTTGCGACGCGAGTTCGGAGCCGGATCGGCCTCTTCCTTGGAACGGTAGCGCTTTTCTGGTCAGCGCAGCTTCTGGGGAAAGACAAATGCTTAGCCGCCGGCACACGCGATGAGCGCGAGGAAGCGCCCCGGCACGTGCTTGTGATCAGCATCCCGGATCGGAAGCTTGCGGTGATGGAAGAGGGCCGTGTCTTGAAGGTCTACTCGGTGGCCGTGGGAGCCGCGATGAGTCCCAGCCCAACGGGGACGATGAAGATCGTCAACAAGGTGATCGGTCCCACCTGGTACCACCAAGGCAAAGTCGTCCGGCCCGGAAAGTTCAATCCGCTCGGAGATCGTTGGATGGGCTTGAACCAAAAAGGCTATGGCATCCACGGAACCAACGTCCCCAACTCCATCGGCAAAGCTGTCTCGCACGGATGTTTCCGGATGAGCAAGCACGATGTGGAGGAGTTGTTCAACCTGGCGCGCGTCGGCGACGCGGTGGAGATTCACGGCGAGCGTGACGCACAAGTGGCCGAGATTTTTGGCAGCCCGGCGGCCGTGGTTCCAGCCTCGGTGCGGCCGGCCACGCCAGCATCGACGCAGATTGCTACCGTGCGCGCCACCGGGAGTTTCCCCGTAGTGATGGCCGCGATGGCGGAGGAAGCGGAAAGCACTAGGCAGTAGACAAGTGGGCGGCGTGTACGAGTCCCGAGTCCCGTGACCCGAGTCCCGAGTCCCGTGTCCCGGATTCAAACAATCGACAATCGTCAATCGAAAATCCAAGGAGGTTCGTATGTTGTTACTAAAATATCTCATGATGATCGCGGGCATTGGGGGATACCTCGTCGCCGCAGCGATCGTGGCTTATGACGTTTACATGGCCGAAAGTCACCGGCGCCGGCTGGTTCTGGGCGCCGCGGATAAAACACCAACACCGAAACCGATCCGCTGGAACGCGGCAAAAAAGCTGGCGATCATCGCGTGGCTGCCCTTGCTGATCGGTCTGAGCATCGTGGTAGTGCCCAGCGGCGCGGCGGGCGTCCGCGTCAGCCAGATCTCCGGCACGCGGCCGGGAACCTTGTATCCCGGCGTGCACATCATCAAGCCGCTCATCGAACGCGTGGTAATCTTTGACGTGCGCGACCACGTCTTCACCACCGAGGCGGCGGAAGCCGAAAAGAAGGCCGAGATCCTGAGGGTAACGTCACAAGAGGGGCTTACTATCGGGCTGGCCGTCAACGTCCGTTACCGGCTCGATGCCCAGCGTCTCGACTACATCCAGAACAACCTGCCGCAACCGGTGGAAGAGGAAATCGTCCCGCCCGTGGTGGCCAGCGCCTTCCGCGAGGTTGTGCCGAATTACACCGTACGCGACGTTTTTGCGGCGCGGCGCGAGGAGATCCAAAAGCGCACCGCCGACGAAATCTCGAAGCGGCTGGGCGCCGATGGAATCCTGCTGAAGGAAGTGATGGTGCGCGACATCAAGCTGCCCGACGAATACGCCAAAGGATTGGAAGGGCTGCTGCTGAAAGAGCAGGAAAACGACCGGCTGGTGTTCGACACCCAGATACAGGAGAAGCAGGTGCGCATCGCCGAACTTCAGGCCGAAGCCGAGAAAGTCCAGCAAGTGAAGCATGCCGAGGGCGAGGCGCAGGTCCGAGTGCTCCAGGCCAAGGGCGAGTCGGACGCCATGCAGTACACGCTGCCCCTCAAGGAGAAACAGATTCAGCAAACCCGCATGGAAGCTGAGGCGCGCAAAGAATCGACGGTAAAGAACGCCGAGGCCGCAGCTCAAGCTAAGGTGATCGACGGCAAAGCGGAACTCGAGCGCCGCAACATGATGGCGGACGCCGAGGCGAACCGCATCCGGGTGACCGCGATTGCCGACGCCGACCGCCTGAAAAGCGAGGCGAGTGTGCTCAAGCAGAATCCCCTGCTGATTAATAAAATCATCGCCGAGAAGCTTTCCGACAAGGTCCAGATTATGATGGTGCCCTCCGACGGAAAATTCTTCCTGACGAACGATCTGCTGCACGGCGCCCCGGCTCAGCCCACGGAGCCCGAGGCTCCACCGGAGAGGGCCGAGAGACGTCAGCCTAACGAGCGGTAGGCAGTCAGCGCGGATTTCTCGTCACGCGGGGACGCACTCAGGGGGCTGCCGGAAGGGCGGGGCTTCGGCCCCGCCGAAATCGCAGCTCCCTTCCCCCGTTCCTGCAACGCCCGCCGTGGAGTTGTCCCTTCTTCTCCTTGGCGAGAAGAGCGCGAGGCCGGAGCTCAGGGTTCCGGCCTCTGCCTTTCATGGACACCCACGTTATATTGATGGTTTTCACTTCGACTGCTTCTTCACAATGGGTAGTGGTGCAATTTGGATTTTTTTGTAGTGGGTTGTCCCGACACTGAAATATCATCCGTCCACGTCCGGCGATCTTGTAGATCCAGGCTTCCACATTTAACGGGCCGCTTTCCCTCTTTTCAGAATTGCAGAGGATATACAATCGCTCCAAGAGACAAAACGCGGCCAGGGTCTCGGCTTTGCCGCATGCCGCCTATTTTAACCCTTCGATAATGTAGAGCTCTGTTAGGAAACGGCTGAAGGTGTAAGCGTAGGACTTTCCATCGGCGGTGATCTGGATGTAGCGAATTCCAGTCAGTCCGGTGCGATCGGGCACCGAGAGTTCGGCGACAGGCTTTCGGCTCATCTTAGCCATATCCACACGAAAGACTCTGGCTGGAATTTCTCCCGGCTGGGTTACGAAAATTGAAGACCCGTCGGCGCCCCAGCGGAGGGGGATGTCACCCGGCGCAACGCTAGGTACCGGCCGCCGTTCGGCTCCGTCGGAGGGATAAATATAAAGCTTCCCATCCGGGTCGAGGGCGATGATCGACTTGCCATCGGGCGATATCGGGTGCGTCTCCCCCACAGAGGCAACCCCCTCGGGTGTGAGGGGCTTGGGTTTGCCTCCCTCGAAGTCTTGAACGTAATCCCGCATCGCGTGCCCATCCTCGCTCCCGGAAAAGAGAATGTGCTTGCCATCTGGGAAAAAGTCTGTGACGCCATAGTCTTCGATGTTATATCGTTCGAGCGTCTTGGGGCTCCCGGCTCCCGTGGGGAGGAGGACGATTTGCGAGGGAGTGGTGGGGAGGACGGAGATGACCCAATTCCCATCGGGCGAGAGTGCACCACCTATCCCATCGCCCAGGTGGGTGGGCGGTGAGCCGTCCGTTTTCCGCAGGAAGATGGAGTAATTGGGGCCTCCCCCGTCCCCCTCTTCATCAAAAAGCATCAACTTCCCGTTCGCCGAGAGGTCCTCCACAGCGGAATAATCAAGCCAGGAAAGGTCCCGTTCCTGGTTCGCCCCCGCAGCGTGCCCCATGATCCCGTACCGCTGGTCATCGCGCGTAATCAGGACGCGGCCGTCACGGGAAATGTCCATGAGGGTGAGTCCGCCCGCAATCCGTTCGACCAGCCGCTCTTGGCCGGTAAGCGTATCCGCATACAAGGCATGCGCGAGTCCATACTTGATGGCCCCGAACCAGACTTCATCCCCCCGGGGTGACCATGCCACACCCTCTTCGCTTTGCCACCCGTCCGAAAGCACCTTGCGCTTTCCTGCCAAGTCAACCACTTCCACCGAGCCGCGGTCGTCCGGCCAAACCGGATGATTGAGAAAGGCGATCAGGTCGCCCTTGGGCGAGATTCGGGGATGGCTGATCCACCCCCCCGTTTCGTAAAGCACCTTGCCGATGGGAAACTCCAGCCGATTAACAGCACCCACCGCGCGCACGACGGCCAGATCCTTGCCATCCGGCGACCAGTCCGCCCAGAGCACGTTTTCCAGCAGGGCGCGAGGCGTTCCCCCGGCCTGGGGCGCTCGAGCCAGAGTACCCAGGGCGCCACCATGAGTCTGCAAAGTCGCGCCGACGGTCAGGGCCAGTTCTCCTGACGACGAGATGGAAAGCAAATAAGCTCGCCCCAGGTCCAAAGGACGTGATTCGGCGAACTGATCCCCCGTCGAAAACAACCCAAGAGGGTTGCCGTCCCATTCCGCCCCGTAGACCACCGATTTGTCATCGGGGGTGAAGCGCGCCGAATAAATCGTTCCACGGCGAAAACTGAGACGCCGGAACAACGGAACGCTGGGGGTTGAGCTCTTGATGCCGGCCAGCCATCCGGCAACCCCCGCCACCACGAACAGCAACACGGCGGAAATTATTGCCACGGTGCGTCTCCCTGCAGGCCGCGGGGCTGGCGGCTCTGCGGCTGGCAGCTCAATGGCAGGCGGCTGTATGGCCCCTGATGTCGAAATGCCTGAGAGGGCTTCCATCGCGAAGGCCAAGTCGCTCGCCGACTGAAAGCGCTGCGGAGGAGCCTTCTCCAGACAGCGGCGAACAATACGGTCGAGTCCTGGCGGAACGCTGCGTTGGGGTCCGCCCATCTCGGGCGGTTCTTCTTTGAGAATCGCCGTCAGGGTCTCAGGTCCCGAGTCACGCTTGAAGGCGCGCCGGCCGGAAAGCATCTCGTAGAGGATCGCCCCGAATGCAAAAATATCGGAGCGGGCATCCGCCGCCTGCCCGCGCACCTGCTCCGGCGACATATAACCCACCGTGCCCAGCACCACGCCGGGACTTGTCACCCCATGGATGGTCGGAGCGCCAGATGGGCCCTCGAGGAAAGTTTCCCCCGGCATCAGCTTGGCCAAGCCAAAGTCGAGAATCTTGACGCGCGCGTCTTTGGTAACGAACACGTTGTCGGGCTTCAGGTCCCGGTGAACGACGCCTTTCCCGTGAGCGGCGCTCAGCCCATGCGCGATCTGTAGAGCGTATTCGATGGCCTTGCGCGAGGGCAGCGCGCCATCTTCCAGCCGCTTCCGCAGCGTTTCTCCTTCCAGCAGCTCGCAGACCATGTAGTGGGTGCCGTCTTGTGAGCCGAAATCATAAACGGCCAGGATATTCGGATGGTTGAGCGCCGCCACCGTTCGCGCTTCTTGCTCGAAGCGCCGCAGGCGATCCGGGTCTTGGGAAAAGGATTCGGGCAGGACTTTGATGGCCACTTCGCGGCCCAGGCGTGTGTCGCGGGCGCGATACACTTCCCCCATCCCGCCCGCGCCGAGCGTCGAGAGGATTTCGTATGGACCCAGTTTTGTGCCCGAGATCAGAGCCATCGCTGCTTTGCATTATACCGTAGGACTACACTAAAACGCCAATCCAAAGACGCGGAGGAGCGGGGGCGAATACCTTTTGAGGAATTTCAAATGCGCGAAAAATGACCATCGCCCCTGTCTGCAAAATCCTGCCGCCAGCCTTCGCCTACGGGTTCCGGCAATCCGAGGCAGGATAAGTTGAGTCCCGGCCGCGCGGTATCACACCCCATTAACACCTTCCCTTACGAGAACACCATGGACAGCAGCGCCATGCGCACGTACAAGCCGTTCTGAGCCTGGCGGAAGTATGCGGCGCGGGGGTCACTGTCCACTTCCATGCTGATTTCGTCCAGGCGGGGCAGAGGATGCATGATGATGGCTTTCGACTTCATCAATCCCAGCGTATGGCGGTTGATCACGTAGACGCCGCGGCATTTTTCGTAATCGGCAATGCGGTCGCCGAAGCGTTCCTTCTGGATGCGCGTCTGGTAGACCACATCAACTTCCGGCAGGACTTTGTCGAGGTCAGTTTCTTCCACATACCAGATATTCCGTTCGCGCAGATGCTCGAGAATGTCCTCCTTCATCTTTAGCA
>Ga0181533_1005772_pt1 | contig 11647 bp, 12 predicted proteins | sample PEATcosm2014_Bin_45_FD_119772 | JGI IMG/M metagenome (GOLD analysis project Ga0181533, IMG submission 119772) | Peatland microbial communities from MTU Mesocosm Facility, Houghton, MI, USA - PEATcosm2014_Bin11_60_metaG | ecosystem: Environmental > Terrestrial > Soil > Wetlands > Peat | place...
CGTTGAGCTTGATCGTCGGATAGAAGGCGGCGACGGCGACGCCGATGTCGGCGGTCGCGGCGTGCAGCCGCGCCTCGGCCGCGCGTATGTCGGGACGCCGGCGCGCCAGCTCGGAAGGAACGCCCAGCGACGGCAGACCCGGCGGCGCCAGCGAGCGCGTCTTGCGCGGCCCGAGTTCCCCTTGCAGCGCGCCGGGCGGCTCGTCCAGCAGAAAGCCGATCGCGTTCGAAAACTGCGATTCGTCCGCCCGCAGCGCAGGAATGCGCGCGGAAACGCTCTCGAGCTGCGCGCTCGCCGTTTGCGCGTCGAAGCCGGTGGCGACGCCCTTGCTTTGCCGCTCCTCGGCGAGTTTCTGGACCTCCCGCGCGATCCGCGAATTCTCGTTGGCGATGGCGATCTGCGTCTGCGCGCCGCGCAGTTGCACGTAATCGCGCGCGAGTTCGGCCAGCGACGAGACCAGCGCGTCGCGGCGCAGCTCGGCCGATTGCTCGACCTGCGCGTCGGCGGACTCGACCGAGCGCCGGACATGGCCCCAAAGGTCGAGCTCCCAGGAGGCGTCGAAGCCGACGGTGTAATCGCTGATCGCCGGAATCGTCAGGGAGGAGGAGGAGGAGGTGGTGGTGGTCGGGACCAGCTTGGTCAGCAGGCCGGCGATGCCGTTCTGGCTGTAAAGCTCATATTGATATTTGGCGTCGGCGTTGATCGACGGCAGTTGCGCCGAGGCCGCGACGCCACGCTGATAGCGGCTTTCCGCGAGACGGATCGTCGCCGTCTTCACGTCGAGATTCTCCGCGGCGACGCGGGCCTCGAGCTCGGTCAGCGCCGGATCGCGAAAGGCCTTCCACCATGTCAGGCTCGGGGGCGCGCCATGCGCCGCCCCCTCGGTGGAGAACGCGCCCTTCGGCAGCCCCGGATCGGGCGGCGCGAAATCGGGACCGGCGTTGCAGCCGGCGAGAGAGGCGAGCGCGGCGGCGAGAGCGCCGAGGCGCGCGATGGAGTGTCGCGCCGCCATTAGTGCGCGGCTCCCGGAGCAAGCGCCGCCTTCTTGGGCGACACCAGGAAACACAACGGCACGATCAGGAACGACGCGACGGCGCAGTAAAAAAATATGTCGGAATAGGCCATGATGACCGCCTGCGTGCGGAACGTCTGGTAGACCCGGCCGACGGCAATGTCGTGAACCGCGCCGGCCGCCCGCCCCAGCGACAGCAGCGTGCGCTCATAGCTCGCGATCAGCGCGGCGTAAGGCTGATTCAGCGGCGTCATCCATTGCGACAGATAGGTCTGGTGGACCTGCGAGCGCTGGGTGACCTGCGCCGTGGCGAGGGAAATGCCGATCGAGCCGAACACATTGCGAAACATCGCGAACAGCGCCGTGCCGTCGCCGTTGAGCTCGCGCGGCAGCGTCAGGAACGTCACGGTGGTGATCGGCACGAACATGAAGGCCAGCGCCCCCGTCTGCGCCATGCGCATCAGCATCAGCGTGTTGAAGTCGATGTCGGGCGTTAGCTTCCTCGAAAACACAAAGGCGAAGCCCATGAGCGTGAAGCCGATGGCGATGATGTAACGGGTCTGCATCCGCTTCATCAGCTGGCCGACGATGGGTATCAAAAAAATGACCACGACGCCGCCGGGCGAGAGAATGAGGCCCGCCCATGTCGCGGTGTAGTTCAGCACCTGCTGGGCGAATTGCGGAATGATCACCGCGCTGGCATAGAGAATCCCGCCCATCGCCGAGATCATCGCGCAGCCGGCGGTGAAATTGCGGTCGCGGAAGACGGCGAGGCGAACGATCGGCTTCCTGGCGACGCTCAGCCAGATGATCGCGCTTGTTATGCCGAGGAAAGCCAGCACGGCCATTAGCCGAATCGTGCTCGACTCGAACCAGCCGGCGTCCTCGCCGCGGTCCATCATCACTTCGAGACAGCCGAGGCCCAGCGTGATCAGCGACAGGCCAATGAAGTCCATGCCGCGCTTTTTCTTGTTGCGCTCCCAGGGCGGGTCTTCCACCACGATGGAGACGAGAAAAACCGCGATCGCGCCAACGGGCACGTTGAGAAAGAAAATCCAGCGCCAGCTCGCCTCGTCGGTGATGTAGCCGCCGAGCGTCGGTCCCAGCACCGGCGCGACGATGGTGGCGATGGCCGTGACGCCGAAGGCCGCGGCGCGCTTGGCCGGCGGAAAAGTGTCGAGAATGATGGATTGCTGATTGGGCTGCATGCCGCCGCCAAAGAATCCCTGCGCGAGGCGGAACACGATGAGCTGCGCGAGGCTGCCCGCGATGCCGCACAAAAACGAGCACACCGTGAACATGCCGATGCAGATCAGGAAATAGCGCTTGCGGCCGAGGAGATCGCCGAGCCAGCCGGAAATGGTGAGGACGATGCCGTTGGCGACGAGGTAGGAGGTGAGCGCCCATGTCGCCTCGTCGGCGCTGGCCGAAAGGCTGCCGGCGATATGCGGCAGCGCGACATTGACGATGGTCGTGTCGAGAATCTCCATGAACGCCGCGAGCGTGACGGAGACCGCGATGATCCAGGGGTTGTAGGCCGGTTTCCAGTCGGCGTGCGCGTCTTCGGCGGGCGTCTCTCGCGCGGGCGTCACTTCGGCGTCGCTCATTTCACGGTCACCTCGGGATCGACCGAAATGCCTAGCGGCAGCGGGAGTTTTGGATCGAGGCCGCTGTCGATGGCGATCTTGACCGGCACGCGCTGCACCACCTTGACGAAATTGCCGGTGGCGTTCTCGACCGGAAAGGCCGAGAATTTCGAACCGGATCCAAGCTGAATGCTGTCGACATGGCCGCGCAGATCGAGCCCGGGATAGGCGTCGACCTTTATGCGCGCGGGTTGTCCCGGGCGCATGTTGGCGAGCTGGCTCTCCTTGAAATTCGCGGTGACCCACACTTCCGGCGAGACGATCACGAAAAGCTGCTGGCCCGGGGCGACATAATTGCCCACTTCCACATTGCGCTTGGTGATCCAGCCGTCCTGCGGCGCCTCGACCACCGTCCAGGAGAGATTGAGATTGGCCTGATCGAGCCTGGCTTGCGCCTGCTCGATCTGTCCCTTCGACTGCCCGACCTGCGCGTCGGTTTCGCCGATCCGCTGCGGCACCGGCGAGTTTTGCGTGACTTGCGCGGTCGTCAGCATCACCTGCGCCTGCGCCTGTTTGAGCGCCGCCGCGGCCGCGTCGACATCCTGCCGCGTCGTCGCTTGTTTCGAGAGGCTGCGCTGCCGGTCGTAATCGGCTTGCGCCTTCAGGAGATTGGCGTTGGCGGTCGCAAGCTGCGCCTGCGCCTGTTCGAGCTGCGCCGGGAAGTTCTTGCGGGCGATGTCCGAGCCATATTGCAGCCCGGCGAATTGGTGTTTCGCCGTCTCCAGCGCGCCTTCGGCCTGCTTACGGTCGATCTCATATTGCCGCGGGTCGATGTGGATCAGCGGTTGGCCCTTCTTGACGAACTGATTGTCGTTCACATCGAGCGAGACGACGGCGCCGGCGACGCGCGGCGCGATGACGACCGATCGGCCGTCGGTGTAGGCGTCGTCGGTGCTCTCGATATTGCGATAGGCCCACCAGTAATAGAGCCCGCCCAGAGCCAGCAGGGCGAAAATCGCCAGACCGATGGTCAGCGCCGGCGGGCGCTTTTCCGGCTTCGCGTCGATGGGTTCGGCGGTCATCGCGCGCCCGCCCGCCGCCGCGCGTGGAGCGTCGCCGCGCGACTAAACATTGTCATCGATGGGACTATTCGGCACAATCAATCGCTCCGTCTTCGAAGCCGCGCGGCCTATATGGGGAGACTGGGGGGAACGACGCTTAACAGAACTCATGGGTTCGTTTATAAACCTCGTATGACGAGAGTCAATGCAACTCTCGCGAAGGAATTGGGGAAAAATTAAGATGACCAGCGAGGCTCCCGCCGTAAGGCGCATTCCGCGCGGCCGGCAAAGGCGCGAGCAATTGGTGTGCGTCGCCGAAGAGGTGTTTCTCGAACATGGTTTCGCCGACAGCACGATGCAGACGATCGCCTCGCGCGCCGGCGCCTCGAAGGAGACGCTCTATCGGCATTTCGCCAGCAAGGAGGCGCTTTTCGCCGAGGTCATCAGCCGCAGGGCGGCGCAGATTTTCGGCGCCGAAGGCGCGCTGGCGCGCAAGGCCCAGCCGAGGCGCGTGCTGTTCGAGCTTGGATGCGGCTTGCTGAGGCTGATGACGCAAGGCGAGGTCGTGTCGCTGCTGCGCCTCGTCATCGCCGAAACCCCGCGAACGCCAGAGCTTGGCGCGACCGTCTACGCCAAGGGGCCGGGCGTGACGGTCGACCGCCTGACCGAATATCTTCGCGCCGCGACCGCGCGCGGCGAACTCCGCTGCCGGCAACCGGAACGCGCCGCCAAGCTGTTCCTAGGCGCCGTCATCGCCAACTATCGCGTGCTGGCCTTGATCAATCCGCCGAAGACGCCCATCGCCGAAACGGAAATTCGCGACCACGTGCGCGGCGCGGTCGCGATGTTTTTGGCCTATTACGCGCGCCGATAGGCGCTTGGAGAACATGCGAGCCCGAAGGCTCGCTTTCGCGAGCGAAGGGAGACGCCCGCTAGTCCGGCTCCGCCTCCATGCGGCCCTCGATGCGCCGGTCGGGGATGAGCCATATCACCGCGACGACCGCGTAAAGCCCCATCGCCGCATAGGGATAGGCGAAGGCCAGCGCCACGCCGCAGACGTAAAACGCCATTGAGATCCAGGCCTTTACGTCCGCGCCGATGGCCTCGGCGATTTTCGGCTCCAGCGCCTCGGTTCGGATCAAGGCGCGCGACAAGAGAAAATAGGCGATGGCGGGCGCGAGCAAGGTGAGGCCGTAAAGGGCGACCGGCGCCCTAGCGAAATGCGTCTCGCTCAGCCAGGCCGTCGAAAAGGGCACCAGCGACAGCCAGAACAACAGATGCGTGTTGGCCCAGAGAATCCCGCCGCTCACCCGCCGCGTCGCCTGGAAGAGGTGGTGGTGGTTGTTCCAGTAGATCGCGATATAGGCGAAGCTCAGCGCATAGGCGAGGAAGGTCGGCGCCAGCGGCGCCAGGGCGCCAAGCGACGCCTCATGCGGCGCCTTCAGCTCCAGCACCATGATCGTGATGATGATGGCGATCACGCCATCGCTGAAAGCCGTCAACCGTTCCTTGAGCATGGGCGCCTCGGGGTGCGAGCTTTGAAATATGAGACTTTTCCGCGCGATCCGCCAGCTCTGGCCAAGGGCCGCGCGATTTGCTATTTCTCGCCCTTACCGTTCCTTGCCGAAAGGTTAAAGCGCGAAGATGATCGCGAAATTTTTAGCGGCTTTGCTGGCCGCGAGCTCGATCTTCGCCGCTGGATGGGCGATGGCGGCCGATTCGCCGCCGCCCGCGCCGGAGAAGGCTCCCGCCGCGAGTCCGGACGCCTATATCGTGACCTTTCAGGCCATTGGCGCCGTGGCTCCGAGCTTTCCCGGCTCTTCCGTCGTGCGGCCCTATCCCTTCCCGGGCGTCAGCGTGCGCGGCGCCGGCGAGCCGGAGCGATTCTCCACGCCGGACGACGGATTCGGTCTGCCGGTGTACGAAGTCGACGGGGCGCGGTTCGGGCCCGTCGCCAATTTCGTGTTCCGCCGCGGCGGCCGCGACGGTCTGTTCGGCCTGCACCATGTCGGGCTGACGCATGAAGTCGGCGGTTTCGCCGAATATTTCGCTTTCGATCATTTTCGCGCGCGCACCGAGCTGCGGCAGGCGGTCGACGGCCACGGCGGCTTCGTCGCCTCGCTCGGCGCGGATTTATACGGCGAGGCCCACTCCTTCAGGGTGTCGATCGGCCCGCGCTTGAACCTCGGCGATAACCGTTACGCCAACGCCTATTTCTCGGTGACTCCAGCCGAGGCGATTCTGAACGGGCGGCTGGACCCCTATCAGGCCAGCGGCGGCTTCACCTCCGCCGGCGGCGTCGCCACGGTGCGTTACGATTTCACGCCCAATCTGAACGCCACCGTCTACACCGGCATGGAACGCCTCACCGGCAGCGTCGCCTCCAGCCCGATTCCCAGCATGGTCGGGTCGCGCGGACAGTTCACGGCGGGCGTCTCCGTCAGCCGGTCGTTCGAGGTGACGAAGTTCTGGTGAGGTTTTCGCGTTTCCCGACGCGGAGCAGCGTCCGCTTCGCGCGTCCGCGAGCCTGTCAGGCGCCCGCGAATCGGTCGAGCAGCGCGTCGCGCGCTTCCGCGATGCGGCGATAGAGTTCGTCGCTGCCACCGGCGTCGGGATGCGCGGTCTTGGCCAGACGCCGGAAGGCGGCATTGATGTCCGACGGGCTGAGCTCGCCGTCCGTTGGCAGGTTCAATATCTCGCGGCGCTCCCGATCGTCGTCCTCGAAATCCAGACGAAACAGGAAGGCCCGCCGTTTTTCCCGCCCCTCGCGGCGCAGTTCGACCTGATCCTCCCGCCATCTCTCGGGCGACATGACGAGACATGCGCCAAAGGCGATCCGGCCCCGCGTTTCCAGTTCGTCGAGATTGAACGGCCCCACGACGTCATAGGGCGGCGCCAGAAAGGCGCTCCTACCGCCCTCTCCATGCTCGATGGCGCCGATTGTCGCCGTATCGAGTATGCCCATCGAGCCGTTCCAGACGAACCATTCCTCTTTGTCCGTCATGCCGCGCGCTTCCATGCGTGAGCCGGCGCCGCGTCCGTGTCCATATTGTACGACACTGTTCGCGCCAGCTGGGTCTTCGGCGCGTCCATGCATGTTCAAAGCCAAAACCGCGCGCCGCAGCGCGGCGGGCCGCGAAGCTATTCCGCCACCAGTTCGCGCAGCAGCCCCCGGCTCGCCGCGATCAGCGCGCCCGCGAGCCCCGCCACCGCCGCCGCCGTCAGGAAGAAGGCGACATGCGAGAAGCTCGACCAGAAGCCGCCGAGCCAGCCGGCGAGCAGATTGCCGACGAAGCTCGTCGTGAACAACAGTCCGATCACCGCCGAGCGCGAGGACTCCGGCGCGATCCGCGAAAAGAGCGAGAGCGCCATCGGCCAAAAATGCAGTTCGGCGTAGGTGATGACCGCGAAATAGAGCGCGAGCCAGAGCCAGCTCGCCCGGCCGCCCTCGTTGGCGTAAGCCGCCCAGGCCATCACGAGATAGCCGAGCCCGACGCCGAAGCAGCCGAAGGTCAATTTTTCGAGCGTCGGCGGCTCGCGGCCCGTCCGCGCGCGGTGCGTCCACCAGGCGACCAGCGGCGGCGTGAACAGGAAAACCATCAGCGGATTAAACGCCTGGAACCAGGTGACGGGAATTTCGCCTTGCCAGAACAGCAGATCGACGCGACGGTCGGTGAACCCCTCCGCCCATAACGCGATCGTGTTGCCCTGTTGCTCGTAGGAGGCAAAGAACAGCGCCGACGGCAGAAACAGCAAGGCGACGCCGAGCAGCGCGCGGCGCGGGCTCGCTTCGGCGGCGCGCGGCGCTTCTCGCCGCGGGCGTTCGGGCGGCAGATTCGGCAGGGCGTAGAGATAGATCGCGAGTCCGACCGCCATTCCGACGCCGGCGCTGGCGAAGCCGTAATGCCAGCCGACGGTCTCGCCGAGCGTGCCGGCGACGAGCGGCGAGAAGAACGCGCCGATGTTGATGCCGACATAGAAGATCGAATAGGCGCGGTCGCGGCGTTTGTCGCCCGGCGGGTAGAGCCCGCCGAGCTGCGTGACGATGTTCGGCTTGAACGCGCCATTGCCGACAATGAGCAGCAGCAGCGCGAACAAAAACAGCGATTCCGACGCCATCAGAAAATGGCCGGCGACCATCAGCGCCGCGCCGAGCGCCACGGTGATCCTGCGCCCGAGCCAGCGGTCGGCGAGCAGCCCGCCGAGGATCGGCGTCAGATAGACGAAGCCGGTGTAGAGCCCATAGATTTGCGACGCCAGCGGCTGCGCGCCGAGCGGCCCGGTCAGCGCTTCGAGCCCGCGTTTGAGGGCGCTCAGGCCAATGACGGTGTCGGCGCGCTCGGGCTTCAGCAGATAATCGACCATGTAGAGAACGAGCAGCGCGCGCATGCCGTAATAGGAAAAGCGCTCCCACATCTCCGTCGCGAACAGGAAGGCGAGGCCCCTCGGATGGCCGAACCATTCAGCGGCCGCGCGTTTTTCATTGGCGTCGTTCGTCATGAGAGATTTCATCGCAAGTCAGCGGCGACTTTGATAGCGCGAAAGTTTTCGTGGCCTCGCTTTCCCGCCGCGCGTTTCCAGGATAGCATCGTGCTTTAAACCAGTTGCGCCAAGGAGCCGTTTCATGCCGGTTTTTAAACTGCCTCTGTCCGGCGACGTCGTTCAGTCGATCAACCCCTGGACCTCGTTCTTCAGCCCGAGCGGCGGCCAATATGGTCTCATAAACATCAACCTCGGCAAATCGAGCGAGCCGAAGGTCGAGGAAGACGTGCTGTCGGATGTCGCGAGTTACGGCAAGCAACTCGGCCAGATCGGCGACGCGCTGATCGTGCTGCTAAAGCATCTGCCGAAAGACGCGCCGCTGAGCCACGAAGACAAGACCGCGATAGCCGCGCTGAAAACTCTGCTCAACGAGATCGCGGACAAGAAGGAAAGGCATGGCAGGCGGGCGATGCGACCGTGAGAGGGCGCGCGGCGCTCGCGTGGATTCGGCGGGGAATGCGCGCGTAACCATCGCGCGACATGACCAGTTGATGTGATTGTGACGTGTTGGTTGCGGAAGGTGTCGATTATAAACACACTTCAAGGCTCGTGATCTGGCCCTTTTTGCACGACAGCCCCAAACCCGAGCTGAACAGTAAACGCGGGGAAGGCGCTTGCAACCAATTGATATTGGTTATTTTTGACTTTGGTTTTTCCAAAACGTGGCGCTACGTTTGCATGTCAATTAAGTTTGGTCTTGGATTCAGAATCTGATTCCGTGGCGCCCTGTTGCGAGGGTCCATGTTCTCGTTCCTCAAAAAGTCCGGCGAACGCGACTATGCGCGGATCGTCGATGGGAACGGGCGACCAATCCGCACCGAGCTGTAGCCCGGCGCCACCGTCGACGTCACCACGCCGCCGCCCGTCGTCGATCGGCTGCGCCAGCGCTTTTCCATCGGTCGCGTCTGCGTGGTCGCCGATCGGGCATGATCTCGGCGGCGACGCGCACGACCTTCATCGCAGGCATTCAGAACTCGCTGATCGCTACGCTCGATTCCGGCTCCGGCGCTGTCAGCAAGGCGGAGTTCCTGGCCTTCGGTGAGAGCGCCGCCGTGAGTTATCCCCGCTCCCCGCTAAATTATCGGCGCGGGCAGGTGCGGAGCGCCGGAATCGCATGTTAAAAGATTCCCATGCGCAGACTTCTTCTCCTCAGACATGGCAAGGCCGCCCAGCAATCCGCTGGCGGCGACCGCGAACGTCCGCTCACCCGCCGGGGCCTCGCGGACGCCCGCCGCGTCGGCGAGTTTCTCGTCGCGCATGGCTTGACGCCGGAGCTCGCCGTCTCCTCCAACGCCCGTAGAGCCCGGCAAACGCTGGACCGCGTGCTCGAGGTCTTTCCGGTCCACGTGAAGCACCTCATCGAAAATTCGATCTATTCCGCCTCGGTCGACCACCTCCTCGATATTCTGCGCCAGGCGCCCGAAAAGGTCGCGACGATGCTGGTCGTCGGCCACAATCCCGGCTTTTGCGACCTCGCCGAGGCGCTCGCGGGCTCCGGCGATCCGGACGAAATTTTGCGCATGCGCACCAAATTTCCGCCGGCGTCGCTCGCGATACTGGATTTTCCGAGCGGCGGCTGGGCCAATGTCGCCAAGGGCGCCGCGCGACTCCACCGTTTTGTGACGCCGTCCGACCTGCGCGACGAGGCCGACGACGCGGACTGAGTTTTCGCGCGATTAAAGAGCTTCGATGGTCCTTGAATCCCTGATGCTGCTGCTGGCGCTGGCGACCCCGCCAAAGGCGCCGCGCTTGCGTCTGGCGCCGGCCCCGCTGCTGGCGCTGGCGGCTCCGGCCGCCTATCAGCCGCAAGAGCGCGCGGTCGGCAATTGGCGATTCGAGAGCGCGCTGGGACTCGATCTGCCGCCGCTCGGCGCGCTGAAACAATTCGCGGGAACGGCGCCAACGCAGACCCCGCGTTGCGTGAAGCTCAACAATTACTGGTGCATAAAGCGCGCCGGCTGGAACGGCGAGATCGCCTCCGACCCCGACGGCCATGTCGCCTTCGCCAGCGCCGAGGAAGGCGCGGCCGTCGCGGCGCTGCTGCTGCGTCGCTATTACGTTGATTTCAAACGCCATACGGCGCGCGAAATCGCCTCTCGCTGGGCGCCGTCGCAATGCGCCGCCTCGGCCGTGTCCTTTGGGATTTCTTCCGGAGTATCAAGGATGTTGCCGCAAAGGCCCGTGCAGATGGGTCTCGCGCCGCACGGGCTGTTCAACACGGTGCGCGCGCGCTGGCTGGCGGCGCATCTGCCGGGCGGCGCGCTCCGGGCGGGCTTTCGCCGCGCGCGACCCGCGCGGGTGACGAGCCTCGCCGCGGCGTCCGCGACGCCGAGCGTAAACGCGCATGAGGCGAGCGAAACCGAGCCAAAAACGCGCATTTTCGCGCACACGGACGCATCGCCGGCGGCCTCGCTTGATTGCTCCGGGGATTTGATTAGGATCAATAATTACGCGACCCATATCGCCGAGGGAATCGTTCCGAGCGCGGACCAGGATTTACAACTTTTCACCGCCGATGGCCAGCCCACCGAAAATCTCGCGAGGGCGCTGACCAATATGGCCGCGGTCGAAATCGGCCCGCTGCGCGCCCACCCCTCGCTCGTCGCCTTCGCGGTCGCGCAGCTGCGGCTGGCGACGCCGGGGCAATAATGGACCGCGCGAGCCGGTGGGAGCTTACGCCAACAACTTTGAAATCCACGCATGCAATGTCTAAATCAGCCCTAGCTTAATATTTAGGACACAGAGCCAAACACCGATAAAGATAAGTGGCAGCGCCGTCCAAGGCAGCATTAGCACTACAAGCTTCTCTGGAGGGTCGGGCATGCCAATGATCACCCTGTTTTTTTGGTGGCTTGGCGCTACGTTGTCGTTCCAATGTCTTTTCAGTCTCTCGACGGCCGGATGGTAGAGCCCGATGGCGCACCAAATCGAGGCCGCTGTCGAGATTCCGACCGTGGCGAGAATGTATGAGAGAGGCGGCGCTTTTTCCCATGCAAAGGCTAAAGCGGCGAATAGAAGGGCTTGGGTTTGCAGTAGCCATCCAATGCGTTGATTGACCAAATCGTTTTCGTGGCGAATGAGTTCGCGAATGGATGCTTCGAGACGGTCGACTTCCTTCGCCTCTAGGGGCTCCCCGGGTTCAGGGGTCGATGGCATGAGCGCCTCCTTGGTGTGACGCTAATACGTGCGAAACAAACAGCTCTTATCCTGCATTCGCCATCTAGGGGCCTTCGCCGGAAACGCCAGCCGGGGAATCACGCTCCCTAAAAAATATTACTTTCGTTTGTGGCGCGACGCATCCAGGCGAGATCAAGCCAACCGTTAGGCCGCGCTTAAGCTCTGGCGCGCCGCCTTCCCCAAAAAACTTGCGCTTTCCCGCCGGCGCCGTTAACCCAAGAAAAACCTCGCGCGCCGGATGGAGTTCATGAAAGCCCGCATCATCGTCA
>Ga0181533_1005774_pt1 | contig 11647 bp, 11 predicted proteins | sample PEATcosm2014_Bin_45_FD_119772 | JGI IMG/M metagenome (GOLD analysis project Ga0181533, IMG submission 119772) | Peatland microbial communities from MTU Mesocosm Facility, Houghton, MI, USA - PEATcosm2014_Bin11_60_metaG | ecosystem: Environmental > Terrestrial > Soil > Wetlands > Peat | place...
CAGTCCATCCGACGGATTCCGCCAAGTCCGCCGCCACTGCGCCTGGCCATCCGCCGCAATCCGCGCCCCGCGTCAACTCAAGCCCGCCGCAGAGGGTTGGTTCGAGCCAGGGCCAGCACAATTACATTCCCAAAACCGCGCAGCAGGCTCGGGAGCTGCGCCCGGCTCCGCAGGGGAGCGAGACAAAGAAGTGACCCCTGGCCAATGCAGCGCGCTCCGGTGGCGCCTGGCCGATCCCGGATCAGGATTCCGGGCGACCCGTTTGGCCCGGCTATTGCGTTGCCCGGCCGGACGTTTCATTGACACCGTGGCTTCAGCCCGGTGTAAAAAGGCGATGGGGCGCTGTAACCGTTTCAACGGTTTGGGTGGGGGCGCGGAAAGCCGTTGAAACGGCTGGGACGGCTCGCCGCACACGTACACCGCGCTGAAGCGGCGGTGTTAATGAGATGGGCTGCTGGGCGCTGACATACCAAGGCTAGCGAGGCGTAGCCTCAGACCATGACTGAGGATGCCACCGCGAATGAACGCGAATGAACGCGAATGGGACCATTTTGCCAACGCAGCAAAACCTGACTTGTTTACCACGTGTTTTGAGATTCAAGAACTCTAGCCTGGGTATTTCATACCCGAAGAGCGACACCAGGCTCCCGAGGCCGCGTAGCGCAGGCTTCCAGCCTGCTGTATCGCCGACTTCGAGTCGGCAGCCTGCACCTGCTCGGCCGCGCCTGCGGATTAGAAATCCGCGATACAGTCGCGATTCAGAATCGGGAGAAGCCTGCGCTACGTCTTCCGGTCAGCGACACTCGTGAAATATCCGGGCTAGGAGCCAGGCGAAGACAACCTGGCCGGCTCGAATAATCCGGCTGCCCGTTTCGTCTGCTCATCGGGTCACGCTTGTCGCCGGGAATTGATTCGGCTAAGTTCCGTAGAAGGAAGAGCACAATGAAAACATCTTGCAACTTGTTTGAACGGCGTCTGCGACTGTCCTTGGTTGTTGGCCTCACGTTTGGGGGGCTGGCTTGCGCGCTCGCAACGCCCGGGGACCCCCAAAGTGCCGCCCAGGCAAAGCCGGCGGATGCCAAATCTGGCGGCCTCGTGCCCCTGAAGCTCAACCTGCCCGGCTCTACTTTCAAGGGAACGCCCAAAGACCTCAAGGTCGGCCCCAACTGCGAGCCGCCGCCGGACCCGGACAAGCCGCGTCCGCCGATGATGGTGCCGGCGGGGCTGAAGAACGTTGCCCTTGGTGCGAAGGTGGCGTGCAGCGACAAGAACGCCTCTGCGGACATGCTGGCGAAGGTGGTTGACGGCGACAAGGATGCCTCGGACGACAGCATCATTTTCCTGCGCAAAGGCGCGCAATGGGTGCAGTTGGACCTGGGCAGCGTTTACGAGACCTTTGCCATTGTCATCTGGCACGCCCACAATACCGCCAAGGTCTATCACGGTGTCATTGTCCAGACCGCTGACGACCCCGACTTCATCCAGAACGTCCGCACCATTTTCAACAACGACCAGGAGAACGCTTCGGGCTTGGGCATAGGCGCCGACCGCGAGTACTACGAGACGAACGAAGGCAAGTTGATCGATGCCAAGGGCGCCAAGGCCCGCTACTTCCGCTTTTACTCGAAGGGCAGCACCGAGAGCTCATTGAACGAGTACACGGAAATCGAGATTTACGGCCGCCCGCCTGCCGCTGCCGCTCAGAAGCCCGGCATCCACCTCGCCGCTTCTGCAAAGGCGGAATGACGTCCATCGGTTCAGGCTCGTCACCGGGAATTGATTCGGCTAAGTTCCGTAGAAAGAAGAATACAATGAAAATATCTTGTAACTTGTTTGGAGGGGGCTTGTCGCCGTCGCTGATTGTTGGTCTGACGTTTTGGGGGTTGGCTTGCGCCCCCGCCGCTCCCAAAGAGCCGCAAAATGGCTCGCAGGCAAAACCGTCGGCTGCCAAATCGGGCAACCTGGTCCCCCTGGTGCTGGATCTGCCTGCGGCTGCCTTCGAGGTAACGCGCAAAGACCTCCTTGCCAGCCCCAACGGCGAGCCTCGTCATCAGTGGCAGGCCTTTGATGGTCACGGTCCGGCCAAAGTCCTGCTGGTCGGCCCGAACCTCGAGCCGGTTTCGGACAAGCCGCGTCCGCCAATGATGGTCCCGCCGGGCCTGAAGAACGTTGCCCTTGGCGCGAAGGTGTCGTGCAGCGACAAAGGACCTTGGATCGCCTCTGCGGACACGCTGGCCAAGGTCGTCGACGGCGACAAGGGCGCCTCGGACGACAGCGTCATTTTCTTGCCCAAGGGCACGCAATGGGTGCAGTTGGACCTGGGCAGCGTTTACGAGACCTTTGCCATCGTCATCTGGCACGCCCACAATTTCGCCAAGATCTATCACAACGTCATCGTCCAGACCGCTGACGACCCCAACTTCATCCAAAACGTCCACACCCTCTTCAACAACGACCTGGAGAACACGTCGGGCTTGGGCGTGGGCACCGACCGCGAGTATTACGAGACGAACGAAGGCAAGCTGATCGATGCCAAGGGCGCCAAGGCCCGCTACTTCCGCTTTTATTCCAAGGGTAGCACAGAGAGCGCATTGAACGAGTACACCGAAATCGAGATTTACGGCCGCGCCCCTGCCGTAGCCGCCGCTTCCAGGGCGGAGTGAATCGCCGCCGGATACTGTTTGGTTTGCTGTTTGCGGCCATCGTGACCGCGGCCTTGCGAGGAGACGGCCGACCCTCAGCCCTCCGAGAAGCCTACCACCCCACACAAGTCCCCACCCCCGTCTCGAATAACCTGGCAGGCGGTTTCGTCTGTTCATCGGTTCGGGCTTGTCGCCGGGGGTTGATTCGGCTAAGGTCCGTGGAAAGAAAAACATGATGAAAATATCTAGCAACTTGTTTCGAGGGCGCTTGTCGCCGTCGCTGATCGTTGGTCTGACGTTTTGGGGGTTGGCTTGCGCCCCCGCCGCTCCCAAAGAGCCGCAAAATGGCTCGCAGGCAAAACCGTCGGCTGCCAAATCGGGCAACCTGGTGCCCCTGATGCTCGACCTGCCTGCGGCGGCCTTCAAGGGAACGCCCAAAGACCTCCTGGTCGGCCCGAACGTCGAACCGCTCTCGGACAAGCCGCGTCCGCCGATGATGGTCCCGGCGGGCCTGAAGAATGTTGCGCTCAACGCGAAGGTGACGTGCAGCGACAAGAACGCCTCTGCGGACATGCTGGCGAAGGTGGTTGACGGCAACAAGGACGCCTCGGACGACAGCATCATTTTCCTGCGCAAAGGCGTGCAATGGGTGCAGTTGGACCTGGGCAGCGTTTACGAGACCTTTGCCATGGTCATCTGGCACGCCCACAATACCGCCAAGGTCTATCACGATGTCATCGTCCAGACCGCTGACGACCCCGACTTCATCCAGAACGTCCACACTATTTTCAACAATGACCAGGAGAACACGTCGGGCCTGGGCGTAGGCACCGACCGCGAGTACTACGAGACGAACGAAGGCAAGTTGATCGATGCCAAAGGCGCCAAGGCCCGCTACTTCCGCTTTTACTCGAAGGGCAGCACCGAGAGTTCGTTGAACGAGTACACCGAAATCGAGATTTACGGCCGCGTCCCTGCCGTCGCCTCCGTCGCCCAGAAACCCGCCGTCCAGGTTGCCGCCTCTTCCAAGGCGGAATGACCCGTCGCCAGATACTTTTTGGGTTACTGCTTGCGGCCATCGTAGCTGCGGCCTTGCGAGGCCCCAGGCTCGGCGATCGCCCCATGCACAATGATGAGGCGGTCAACGGCATCAAATTTGGCCAGCTCTGGGATGCCCGGCTGGCCAATTTATACGGCCCCTACAAGTACGACCCCAACGAGCACCACGGCCCCTCGCTGGTCTATTTCACTTTCGCCCTCGCCCGGTTGACCGGCGCACCTGACCTGGGCCACTTTTCCGAGGCGCGGCTCCGCTCGGTGGACGCGCTGTTCGGCTTGGGCCTGATACTGCTTCTGCCGCTGATCGCCGATGGCCTGGGCCGCAGGCCCGTCTTATGGGCGGGATTTCTGACGGCTGTCTCTCCGGCCATGGTTTTCTACAGCCGCTATTTCATCCATGAAATGCTGCTCGTCTTTTTCAGTTTCCTGGCCCTGGCCGCGGGCTGGCGTTATTGGCGGTCGCGCAAGCTGGGCTGGGCCTTGCTGGCCGGCGCTGCCGTCGGCCTCATGCATGCCACGAAGGAGACCTTTGTCCTCACCCTGGCGGCGGCGGCGCTGGCGCTGGCCCTGAACCAGGTCTGGAATCGCTGGCTCGATGCCAGCGGCCTGCCCGTCAAGGCCCCGCCCCTCAATTCCCTGCACCTGGCGGCCGCGTTGGCAGTCTGGCTGGGAGTCGTCCTGATGCTGTTCTCATCCTTTTTCACCAACGCCCAAGGCCCGCTGGATTCAGTCCGAACTTACGGCTCGTGGCTGGGTCGCGCCGGCGGCGGCTCGCCCCATATCTATCCCTGGACGTTTTATTTTCACCGCCTGCTCTGGTTCCATGTTCGCAAAGGCCCGGTCTGGAGCGAGGCGATGATCGGCGTTTTGGCCCTGGTTGGTGCTGCCTCCGGCTTCACCCGGCAGCGTCTCGGTCAGGCCAATGCCGGCTTCATCCGCTTTCTGGCGCTCTACACGTTTTCACTGACCGCCGCCTACTGCCTGATCGCCTACAAGACGCCGTGGTGCCTGCTGGGTTTTTGGCACGGCGTGATTTTGCTGGCGGGCGTCGGCGCTGCGGTGCTCATCCGAAGTCCGCGCTGGCGGGTTTTGCGGATCGTTGCGTGCGCTGCGCTGGTGGCGGGCATCGCCCACCTTGGGTGGCAGGCCCGGCGCGCCAGCGTGCCTTTCGCCTCCGACCCTCGCAATCCATACGTCTTCGCCCAGACCTGGCCTGACTTGTTGCGCCTGGTTGACAAGGTCAAGGCTTTGGCCCAAGCCGACCCGCTCGGGCCGCAAATGCTCATCAAGGTCATTGCGCCCGACGACGATTACTGGCCGCTGCCTTGGTATTTGCGCGACTTTCGCCGCATCGCCTGGTCCAACGCCCTGCCTCCGGACCCGTATGCGCCCGTGATGATTGTCGCGGCCAACCTCCGCGCGGCGCTCGATGAGCGGAAGACGCACCTGATGGCCGGTTACTTCGAGTTGCGGCCCCAGGTGTTTCTGGAGCTTTATGTCCAGTTGGACCTGTGGCGGGCCTACCTTCGGGCTCGTGCAAAAGCAAATTCCGGGACGTGAGTGCCTGGCGTGGAGCGTGGGGAGCGTGTGGAGGGTGGAGCGTGGCAAGTGCTCCTTGCCCTCACGCTGTGCGCTCACGCGCTCCGACGCTCCGACGCTCCACGCTCCACGCTCCGACGATTACCCCCCGGCTCGCGGCAGCTTGCGCATCAGGCTGCGGGCGCGGCGCACCCAAACCCGATCTCGCCAGCGCTGGAAGGACGGGGCGTGCGCGTCATCGGCTACCACCTCGTTGACCTCGGCAAGCGCAAGAGCGGGTTGATTGCGGGCGAGGTAGAGCTCGGCCAGTTGGACTTTGGCGCGGGGGTAGGAGTGATTGGCGGTCACCTGGAGCCAGTTTTGAAGGGCGGCATCGGTCTCGCCGAGGGCGGTCAAGGTTTCAGCCAGCGCCATGAGCGAGTAGCCGTACTCGTGTTTGGGGTTTTCGGCCACCACACCCTCGAGCAAAGGGCGGGCCTCGGCCGGCCTTTTTTGGCGCAGGAGGCATTGGCCGAGGTGGGCTCGAGTATCGATGTCCGCCGGGTCCCGTTCGAGCGCGGCCCGGTAACAGGCCTCGGCCTTCTCCAGTCTGCCGTGGTGGAGGTAGATGTCTCCAAGCTGGGAGTGGTGGTGGGCCTTGTCGAGGTGGTGGATCTTGGCCTGGAGTTCTTTGATGCGGCGCCGGTCATAAGCGCCGGGCAGTTCGAAGCCGCGCGCGGCGGAGGGGGCCGCGCGATAGACGGCAAAGTAATAGAACAGAGCGGAGAAGCCCGCGCCGATGAAGATAAACAGCGCCCAGAGCCATTCCCGGCGGCGCAACGCATCGATGAGCATCCAGAGCTGAAAGAGAGCTAACAGCAAGAACCCGGCAAACCTGACCAAGTCATGGGCATTGGTCAGCCGCGCTATGAGCAAGGCTTGCATGACGGCCGAGAATAATCTCGCCTGACGCCGCTGGCAACACCCTGGAATTCAAAACGCAGGCGAGCGGGCGCAAGGAATCGGCGCCGGGCATCAGAGTCCCCAGTGGAAATCGTACTGGCCGGAGGCGACTTCATAGACCAGGCGACCGGCTTCCTGGCGGATGAATTTCACGCCTTGGCTGCGCTCGGCAGAGACGCCGCTCTCGGTGACTTCCTTGGCCGAGTTGGCGGGGAGGAACACGGTGGCGGTTGTGTTGGCAGGGATGCTGACTTTGAGAGTGCAGCCTGATTCATTGCGCGCCCAGGAACAAAGGACGCCGCCCCTGATAGACTTGAAGGCCGCCTTGGCCCAGGTGACATCCCCGACCATGGCCGGTTGGATGAGGATCTTCTTGAAGCCTGGGCCTGCGGGGTCGCAACCAATGCCGGTCAGGTCGTGGTAGAACCATTACTCGTAGCCGAGGGACGGGCCGTTGAGGTGGTCTTCCTCGAGCCAGCCGAGTTTCTCGCGGTGGGGGCAATCGGTGATGAGGCTCATCAGGTTGCTGCGCTGGGCCCAGCGCACGAGGGTGCGGATGCGGTTGAACAGAGGGTTGGAGCACTCGAATGTGCCAACGGCGGGCGAGGAGGAGTGGACGACTACGCCTTCGAGGGACTCGAGCGTGGGCGGTTGTTGGCCCGGCGGGGCGGCGCACTCGACCTGTAGGTAACGGCAGCCGTGGGAGAAGAATTTCGGGAACCAGTTCTCGAGGGCGCCCCCGGCCAGCGTGTATTGCCAATAACAGGCCAAGGCGAAGCGTCGGAGACGGGAACGGCTTTTCCCCGGCCCCGTCCCAAGGGATGTCAGCAGCGCCAGAGTAGAGGCTTGCGCTTGCGGCTTGCCGCCAGCGGATGCTCTGAAAGGCAAAACCTCAGAGTGCCGCCCGGACCGCTCCGGTCCATGGGGCCAGTTAGCCCGGCCACTGCCGCCACCAAATGGCGTAACGGGACCTCCTCCTGTCAACTGGCCGGTCCGCTAAGCAACAGCCCCCAAGAGCGGCTCTTATGAGTCGCTCCCTTTACGGTGTCACTTCCTGGACAAAGGCGGAGGGAAATTTCGCCCGCTCGGTATCCCCACCGTACTCCGTAACCTCCGGGCCGGCGCCCGGATATTTCAACAGGCTCCCAAGAGAAACAGGGCTTTTCTTTGCGGTCATTGCGTTCCTTGCGGTTCATCCGGGTTGACACCACGCCGCCGCCGTGGGAATGTGACGCAGAATTATCACCATTCATGGCATGAGCATCAACCGATTATTGTTCGGCCTTCCCCTGGCCGCCGCCCTGTTCAGTCAGCCTGTTCTCGCGACGGACGACCTGCAAGCGCTGGCGGGTCAATGGTCCGTCAAGAAGGTCAGCGACCAGGGCCAGGACTTCACGCAGACGATCACTGTCAAAAAGGACAAATTCGTCTTCCAGATTCTAGGCCCTGAAAGCCGCCTGGTTTTGTACGCTGAGGGCGACCTCAAACTAGACAAGCTTGGCGCGTTCAACGCCGCCCATTTCCAGAAGATTCGCGCGGGGGTCTCCGCCGCCGACCTCCAGGACGTGGATGACGAATACGTCTTCATCTACCGGCTGGAGGGAGACGCCTGGACAGTGGCCGCGGGTTTTGACAAGGAGCGGGACCAACAGAAGCCCAGTCTGGACGTTTACCGGCGCGCCAAGGCAACCCCCGAATCGGCAACGCTGGTCATCGATGAAATCGAGATGGCCGATACGCCGCAAAGCGCAACGTGGTTTGTATGTTTTGAGGCAAAGGCCGGGGAGGTGACCCGCCGTTACTACGTTGAAGGCAAGGGCTACGACAAAAACCAGGTCACTATCCCCGTCGCCCTGGAACTGCCAAAGATTGCGGCCGGTCAAAAATGCAATTTCAAGCTGCAGCTCGATGACGTGGACGGGGATGTTTGCACCGACGAGGTTGACAACCGCAGCACGGGCGAATTTACCGTCAGCCAAAGAGGGGCTCAGGCCTTCAAGCCGGAGGAACACTGGCGTTACACCATTCGCTGGCACTTGAAATAGGCCGTTACCCAGGGTTGTCCCTTCGGTCCCACCCTGGGCTTTGTTACAGAACCGCTTTGCGGTTGGAGCCCCGGATTGCCTATGTTCACGACCACTGACGCGTATGGGGAGGGCCGCAACCAGAATTGCTTTCAAAAGCCACCACCTCCTCCTCCTTCTCCGGGGCCACCGCCGGCGCCACCCGTCCCCACGGCGCCGGAGTTGCCGAAGCCCTGGCCGGCGCGCGAGGTCGAGTTTTGCTGCTGGGTCTGACGCATGATCAGAGGATTGCCCTGGCCCGACAAGGAGTTGCGGTTGTTGCTGTTGCGCATGGTGGTGTTTCGGTTGAACAGGTCCTGGAGGATCTGGCTCACGTTCTGGGGGTCGGCGTTTTGCAATTCATAGACCTTCACTTTTTCCTTCCGGGCGGGGCCGGCGTCGGCGCGTTCGATGAGCCTGGCAATTTGGGGCATGTAAGCGCCGGGGGCGCTGACCATGAGCGAGGAGGTGCGCGGCTCGGCCACGGCCAGAACGCGGCTTTTCTTATTTGCACGGTCGCTGGCGCCTGTCGAATCTCCCTCCATCTCTGCGCCGGGCGGGCCCTCGAAGTGGAAGCCCATTTGATTCTGGTCGGCGCTGTTGGCGGTGGGGTCGGGGAAGAGTTGCGTGAGTTGGTCGGCCAGTTGGCTGGGATCGGCATGAGCCAGCCGGAAGATGCGCAATTCGGTGATGTCATTGACGGGCCGATCGATTTGCGCCACCAGGTTGGCAATAGCGGCTATCGAGGCGGCGGGCGCGCTCACGATCAAGGAATTGGACGGCTCGTCAGCGGTGGCCACGACTTTGCCTCGGGCGCCGCCCTCGCCCTCGCCCTCGGTGACGCCGGCTCCGCCCGGCCCCGGACCAAAGCCCGGAGGGCCGAAGCCCCCGCCCGGGGAGAAGCCCTGGGAGCGGGAGTTCACGCCGCCGCTGCCTTGGCCGGATGTTTGGGTGGAAAAGAGCTGCTGCACGACGGCGGCCAACTCCTTGGCATCCGCATAGCGGAGCCGAAAGACTTTGAGCAGGGAGGCCGTTGCCATGGAAGTGTCAAGGGCGGCGATGATTCTAAGGGACCGCTTGATGTCGGCTTTGGCGGCGACCAGGATGAGGGCATTGGCGCTTTCATTGACCGAGAGCGAGGCGCGGGCAGGGAGCAGCGGTTGGAGATTGTTCATCAACTGGGCGGCGCCGATATAGCGAATGGGGATGATCTGCATGATGACTTCTTCGGATTTTTCGACGGCGTCGGGGTTGTTGCCGGTGGCCACCTCGAGGTCCTGGCGCTTGGCATCTGCCAGGCTCGTGAGGGTCAGGATGCGCCCGTTGCGCACCAGGGCATAGCCGTTCTTCCTGAGAGCAGAGTTGACCAACTCGACTGCTTCCTGGGCGGTAACGGGCGTCTTGCTCGACACGTCGAGGCTGCCGCGGACCTCGGCCTGTGTGTTAATGACAAAGCCGGCGGCATCGCTCAGGTACTCCAGAACCAGGTTGAGGGGGGCGTTGTGGAAGTTCAAGGAGAGGCCATCGGCTCGATTGCCCAGGGTGGCGGGCTGTGCATTCTGTGCCGCCATGGTCTCGAGAGAAGAAACCACAACGCCCAGAATCACGGGGAGAATCCATTTTCGATTCGTTTTCATGGTGGCAGCGTAGCGCAGGCCACCTTAAGCGAACGTGAAGGGGGCGATAAATTGCGCGGGGCGACACTCGACGCTGGACACCCGCCGCTCGACGCCCGACACTCGACCCGTGAAGGAAACGAGTTATGCCGAAGGTCCAGCCTGAGGTCTATTGCCGGCCCCCCTGGCAGCGCATGATGCGCATCCACGAGCTTTTGAGCAAGGGCCGGTATCCGAATTGCAGGTCCTTTGCGGAGGAATTCGAGATTTCGACGCGCACGGCCAAGCGGGACGTGGACTTCATGAAATGCCGGCTGAATTTGCCGATCGAGTATGATGTCCGGCGCAACGGTTATTACTACAGCAGGCCGGTTGAACACCTGCCGGCGGTCTCGATTACGGAGGGGGAGATGTTTGCATTGCTGGTGGCGTACAAGGCCATCAAGCAATATCAGGGCACACCATTCCATCGGCCGCTCCAGGCCGCATTTCGCAAACTGACCGGCCAACTGGACGGGGGCCTGGGGTTCACGCTGGGCGGCATGGACGAGGTGCTCTCGTTCCGGCCTTTCGCCCCGGAGGATACGGACCTGGAGGTGTTCGAGGTGATTACCAGGGCGTTGCGGGAGTCCCTGGGGCTGACTTTTCTCTACCGGAACTTCGGCGCGTCCAAGGTGCGACGGCGGCGGGTGCATCCGTATCACTTGGCCTGCATCAACAACCTGTGGTACCTGTTCGCCTTTGATGTGAACCGCCAGGACCTGCGCACGTTTGTGCTGACCCGTTTAAGGCAGCCCGAAATCATGCCCGAACGGTTTGTCAAACCTCGGGACTTCGATCTCGCCAAATACCTGCGCGGCAGCTTCAATGTCTATACGGGCCGCGGCGATTACGAGGTGGTCCTCGAGTTTGATGCCTTTGCGGCCGAGTCGGTTCGGGGCCGGCGCTGGCACGCGAGCCAGGAATTGACAGAATTGCCCGGGGGCCGGCTCCGCCTCCGGATGCGATTAACCAGCCTCAAGGAGGCCGAGCCTTGGGTGCTGAGCTGGGGCGCGCATGCCACGGTCATCCAGCCCAAGGCCCTGGCGATGCGGTTGCGCGAGATGGCCCTGGAGTTGCACCGCCGCTACACCAAGGCCGGAACTCCGAAATCCGAAATCCGAAGGCCGAAATCCGAAGGAAGGCCGAAATCCGAAGGCCGAAATCCGAGGCGCGCATCCGGCTCCTCATTCGGTGCGGTGGCTGCGTGACACGGAAGCGATTGTGGCCTCGGTAGTGGGTCCGGAGCCAATGGCCGGGAGCTTTGCGATCTCGGCCTTCGGATTTCGGGGCTGCGTGGTTTGCCCATTCCCCCACCAGGGTGACTTTAGAGCAGCCCTGCTAAAACACCTCAGCATGGTCGTTTTCACTATACACACACAAATTCCATTGAGTAAGGTGTCTATTTCGAGATAAGTGCGATTCTAGAGAAACGGCGATATGACAAATGGCAAGAATTCCGGGCGGGCTGGGGCAGGTGCTCCGAAGGGGCAGGCGGGGCCGCGGGCGCCGGGGCCGGCGGCCTCGGGCGCGCCCAAGGCGGCAGCGGGAGCGGCAGCCGCGGCGGCGCCGGCGTCCAGGCCGGCCCAGGGGGCTCCCCCTCCCCCAGGGCCAGGGGCGGTGCAGGTGGCGCCGCTTTTCCGGCGCATCGATTGGCTGGCGGCGGCGCTGGCGTTCGCCATCGTGGGGGTGGTTTACTATCTGAGTTTGGCCCCGGAGTTGACGCTGGAGGACTCCGGGGAACTGG
>Ga0181533_1005777_pt1 | contig 11645 bp, 6 predicted proteins | sample PEATcosm2014_Bin_45_FD_119772 | JGI IMG/M metagenome (GOLD analysis project Ga0181533, IMG submission 119772) | Peatland microbial communities from MTU Mesocosm Facility, Houghton, MI, USA - PEATcosm2014_Bin11_60_metaG | ecosystem: Environmental > Terrestrial > Soil > Wetlands > Peat | place...
GGGCACCACCGACACTCCCATCGAGCAACCCACCCTCGAACCCGTGCCCATGGAGCAAGAGATCGAGTTCATGCTGAGCACCGCCAGCCTCTATCTGGCGAAGAAACCCACCAAGAGCGACATTCTGAGCACCTTCGCGGGAATCCGGCCGTTGTTGCGTTCCGGGGACAAGAAAAATACAGCGGCCCTCTCTCGCGATCATGCCATTCAAATCGATCCCTCCGGTTTGGTGAATACTGCCGGAGGTAAATGGACCACCTATCGAAATATGGCGGAGCATTGCGTGGACCAGGCCGCTACACTTGCCGGCTTGACCGAGCGCCCCAGCGTGACGAAACACTTGAACATCCACGGCTTTCATCAACACGCGGAGCGCTTTGGCCCGCTCGCGTTTTACGGGTCCGACGCGCCATTCATTCAAGAGATCATCCGCCGCGATGCCAGCCTGGGCAAACCCATGCACGCGGCTCTGCCGTACTGCGCCGCGGAAGTTGTTTGGGCCGTGCGCGAGGAGATGGCGCGCTCCGTGGAAGACGTTCTGGCGCGGCGCACCCGCGCACTCTTCCTCAATGCCAGGGCGGCCATTCAGATGGCTCCCCGAGTGGCGCAAATCCTGGCGAAAGAATTAGGCCGCGATCAGCAGTGGCAGGAAAGCCAAATACAACTTTTTGGGGAATTGGCAAAGGGCTACCTTGTGAAAGGATGAGTGTCTGGGAAAACGTTGTGGCGCGTTCTCGATCTTCCCGGGACGCATCAGCAATCGTCAGTCAGCTTGATGGCGTCCGAGCGGAATGAACCCGCCGCGGGCGTTTTTTTCCGGTACACTCTGAAAAATCTTTATGACAAACGTATCGCGACGCAACATGCTGAAGAGTGCGCTTACTGGAGTGACTATGGCTTCCGTTCCATCCACGTTGTGGTCCGCGCAGGTAGTTCCTGTGCCTCGCAAAGGCCGCGTGAAGCAATCGGTTTGCCGCTGGTGCTACCAGCAGATTCCGCTTGAGGAGCTCTGCGCCAAATCCGCGCAGATGGGTTTGAAGGCCGTGGACCTGCTCAATCCGGAAGAGTACGAGGTGCCCGGGCGCTATGGTCTGGTGTGCAGCATGGGTTACGCGGGAGGCGGCGAGATTGAAAGCGCGCTAAATCGCGTGGAAAACCACGCGAAAATTGAAGAAGCTTTTCGCAAGTATATCCCGCTGGCGGCCAAGGCCGGCGTGCCGAACGTAATCACTTTTTCCGGCACTCGCAAGGGCATGTCCGACGACGAAGGCGCCAAGAATACGATTGCGGGACTCAACCGCGTGAAGAAAATTGCCGAAGATCATGGCGTCACGATCTGCATGGAGCTTCTGAACAGCAAGGTGGATCACAAAGACTATATGTGCGACCACACTGCGTGGGGAGTGCGCGTGGCGGAGGCGGTGAACTCGCCGCGCGTGAAACTGCTCTATGACATCTATCACATGCAGATCATGGAGGGAGATTTGTTGCGGACCATCCAGCAGAACATCCAGTGGCTGGCCCACTTCCACACCGGAGGCGTTCCCGGAAGGCACGAACTGGACAATACGCAGGAAGTGCAGTGGGACGGCGTGATGCGCGGCATCCTGGCGACCGGTTTCCAGGGCTACGTGGCGCAGGAATTCTTGCCCACGCGCGACCCGCTAACTTCCCTGAGGCAAGCGGTCGATCTGTGCGATGTGTAATGCAGGTCCGGAGAGATTCGCCCGCTGAACTTGGCAGGCTGGTTCGGCAACAACGGGCTTTCATTCCACAAAAACATAAAAACAGGCGGAAATGGCGGTGGGCATGAGGCAGATCCTGGTGACCGGAGCGACCGGCAAAGTCGGCCGCCATTTTATCGAGCGAGTTCTTCAGTCGGGCGAACTGCCGGACGTGAAGATCCGCGCGTTGTGCCACAACAGGCTTCTGCCACCGCACGCGCGCCTGGAGTTTGTCCAGGGCAATATTTCCGATCGTGGTGTCGCGCGCAAAGCCCTGGACGGTGTCACTCATGTGTTGCACTGCGCCACGTGCAAGGAAACCGCGGACGACATCATCGACGTTTCCGTGAAGGGGCTTTTCTGGCTCCTCGAAGAATGCCGCACAAGCCCTGCTTTCCAGCAGTTCATCCTGCTCGGAGGCGACTGCGCCGTTGGCCATTTTTTCTATCCGCATCCCGTTCCCGTCACCGAGCAGCAGAAGCATAGCGCCTATCCCGGCTGCTACGCGCTCTCGAAGGTTCTCGAAGAGGTGATGCTGGAACAATATTTCATCCAGTACCGCCTGAACGGATGCTGCCTGCGTGCGCCCTGGATCATGGAAAAAGATGATTTCAAATACACGCTCTCTTTCGGCGAGGACGTTTTTGGCGGACCGCGCTGGCGGGACCTGGTCGGGGCCGATCGGGCCGAAGCCTATCGCAAAAGCGGGACGGTGCCCTTGATGCTCGATCCTGACGGCCATCCCGTCAAACGCAATTTCGTGCACGTCAGTGATCTTGCGGAGGCCATACTGAAAGCGCTCGACCATCCCAAGGCGCGCCAGCAGACCTTCAACATTTGCATGGATGAACCCGTGGATTACCTGCAGGTGGCCGATTATCTGCACCAAACTCGAGGACTTCCTAGTGTGGAGATTAAAACTCCTTACTATTCGACTTGGCTGGACAACACCAAAGCGAAATTTCTTCTTGGCTGGCGGCCTCGCTTTGACCTTAAGCGACTGATCGAGGAAGCCTGGAATTATCAGCGGGATGCAACCGACCCGCGCCACATCTGGTACCCGGGATAGCGATTCAGTTACTGCACCGAATATCGCCAAAATGGAAGAAGGCAGAACAAATTTAAAATTGTGCACGGTTTGTCAGTTGAGATCCTTCGGGGCGCATACTGCGCGCCCCTCAGGATGACAACGTGTTGCCGTGACTGGCTAACGTGCACAAATGTGGTCCGTGAGAGATCCGGCCTGGGACCGTGAAACATTGCGGGCAGTGATGCCAGGGAATAGAATGCAGATTGGCCTGGAACTGAACCGTGACGGCGGCTGTGTAAAAGGGAATTTGGTCTCCAGAATGAATTGCTTCCGCTTGGTGCGCTCTCCGTTTCAAAATCGAGTGAATCGATATTCCCTGTTTTTCCTTTTGTTGGCCGCTTCCTTGGCTGGTTTGGCCGCGGCCACGGTAGTGGCGCAAACCCCTTCCCCATCGCAACTGGATACCATCACGGTGGAGGGCACGGTTCGGAACTCCGCAGGCGAACCGGTGATGGGAGCATCCGTGGTCCTTGAGGAGAGGAACGGGGCGCACAAACTGGAAACGAAAACGGATGCAGAAGGGAAATTTAGTTTCACCGTTCGTCATGCTGGAATGTATACGGTGACGGTGGAAAAAGCAGGCTTCAGCAAGTGCGTCACGGACCCGATGCCGTTGTTGTCGGCCGGTCAGAAGAAACAAATCGACCTGCGCTTACAAACTGCAACTGTGGCCCAACCTTCCTCCTCTGGTGCAACCGCATCTCCCGGTGCCATGGAATTCAAAGACGAGCCGAACTTCACGGTAGCTGGAGTTACCGACTGGTCCGGCGCGGGAGGCCATGGCTCAGACACGAGTCTGCGAACCAGCGAAACGTTCGCTCGAGAGACGCTGGCGCTTAAATCCAGCGGGTCAGAAGAGACTCCGCCTGGTGCTGCAGGAGGAAACGCGGCGGGACGGGAAACCGCCGAGTTGGAAAACAAACTGCGCGCGGCTGTCGCGCGGACTCCAAACAGCTTCGAAGCGAATCACCAGCTTGGCGAATTTTATTTGCGCTCCGGCAAATATCGCGAAGCCATCGCATCCCTCAAAGCCGCTTACCAAATTAACGGCGAAAATGTCGCCAACGCCTACGATCTGGCGCTGGCTTACCGGAGCAACGGCGACTTGGTCCTCGCTCGCGATCTTGCGGTGAAAATTCTCGCGAGCGCAGAAGGCGATGCCGGCGTGCACGGGTTGCTGGGCGACCTCGACGAGCGATTGGGCGATCCTCTCGGCGCAGTCCGCGAATACGAACGCGCGGCCACGCTCGACCCCAGCGAACCGAATTACTTTGAATGGGGCAGCGAACTTCTGCTGCACCGCGCTGTCAGGCCCGCCGTGATCGTCTTCAAGAAGGGCTCAGTTGCCCATCCCGATTCCGCCAGAATGTTGGTGGGACTCGGCGCCGCTCTGTACGCCGATGGCTCCTACGATGAAGCGGCCGGGCAGCTTTGCCATGCCTCGGACTTGAAGCCGGATGATCCCACGCCCTATCTCTTCCTGGGCAAGATGGAAGTAACTTCACCCACCTCGTTCTCCTGCGGCGAAGAAAAGTTGGCTCGTTTTGTGCAGAATCAGCCCGGAAATGCACTGGCGAACTATTACTTCGCGATGGCGGTCTTAAAATGGGGCAGGGAGTCGAAGAGTTCGGCAGACTCGCAACAAGCGGAAGCGCTGCTCAAGAAATCGGTGGCTATCGATCCCAAACTGGGCGAAGCGTACCTGCAACTTGGGATTTTGTACGCGGCGCAGGGCGCCAGCGATCAGGCCATCGCCGCATTCAAGAAGGCCATCGAAGTTACGTCCGGCCTCGGCGAAGCGCACTACCGGCTAAGCCAGCTCTACAAACGCGCCGGCGAAAGAGACAAGGCCGAACAGGAAATTCAGCTCTACAAACAGGTGGAGAAGAGCGAAGCCGATGAAGTCGAGCGGCAGCGGCGTGAAGTACAGCAATTCCTGATTATTTTGAAAGATCAGCCGGCGGTTTCCGCGCCGCACTGACAGAGCCTTCCTGGGCCGCTTTCTGCAAATGGTTGACAAACCTGATAAGATTTTGCCGCACACTTTTTTTCAATTCCACGTATCACATCGCTCCGCCAGGAAAGGAATACCATGGACCGACGCAATTTTCTAAAAACGACAGGAACGGTGATTGCCGGCGCCACGCTGGCGCGCGATGCGTTCGCAGGCAATGCGCAACATTTCGGAGATTCCGCGGCCGGCGGACGGCTGATTCTCCCGATCAACCGCAACTGGCGCTACAACCGCAAGTTCGTCGAAGGGGCGCACGAGGTGAAGTTCGACGACTCGGGCTTTGAACGCGTCGTGGTTCCCCACACCATCGTCAAGCTGCCCTGGCACAGCTTCGACGACAAGGACTACGAGTTTGTCTCCATCTACCGGCGGCGTTTCAAGCTGCCGCGGGAGGCGCGCGGGCGGCACGTGTTTGTGGACTTTGAAGGGGTCATGACCGCGTCCACGGTGTGGATCAACGGCGTGAAACTCGGCGAATACAAAGGCGGCTACACGCCATTTTCGTTTGATTTGACGCCACACATCAATTTTGAGAGCGAAAATGTGCTCGCGGTGGATGTGGATTCACGCGAGCGGGCGGATATTCCGCCATTCGGCTATCAAATTGACTATATGACCTTTGGCGGAATCTACCGCGAGGTTGCGCTTCGCGTAGTTCCGGGGACGTTTATCGAAAATATTTTTGCGAAACCCAAGGATGTTTTGAGCGCGTCTCCCCGCGTGGAAGTGGACTGTTTCCTGCAGCACTTGGAAGAATTGAAGGAACCCCTAACGCTGGAGGTTGAACTGCGCGATGGGAAGCAGGTGCTGGCGAAGGCCATGGGCCAGGTTGCGGCGTCGGCGGCCACGACAGAGAGCGTGGCGCACAGCGTGGTGCTCGAAAACCTGGGCACGGTCAAATTGTGGGACCTGACTAACCCGAATCTCTATACCGTGCACGTTCGTTTGGTGCGCGAGACGCGAGTGGTGGATCATGATTCGCGGCGGATTGGATTTCGGCAAGCCGAGTTTACCGACCATGGCTTCGAGTTGAACGGCAAGGTCATCAAACTGCGGGGCCTTGACCGGCATCAGACGTTCCCGTTTGTGGGGCAAGCCATGCCAGCCAAGCCGCAGCGGCGCGACGCGGAAATTCTGCGCAAGAAACTGAAGTGCAACATCGTCCGCACCTCGCACTATCCGCAATCCAAGCATTTTCTGGATGCCTGCGATGAAATGGGCCTGCTGGTCCTGGAAGAAATCCCCGGCTGGCAGCACATCGGGGATGAACCCTGGAAACTGATTTCGATCGACAATGTGGGACGCATGATCCAGCGCGATTGGAATCATCCCAGCATCGTCCTGTGGGGCGTGCGCATCAACGAATCGCTGGACGACCACGACTTCTATGTGCGCACCAATGCGGCCGCGCACAAGCTCGATCCCACGCGGCAAACCGGAGGCATACGTTATTTCCAGGAGTCCGAATTCCTGGAAGACGTTTTCACGATGAACGACTTCGGTTTCCCCTTGAAACCTCCCAATCATCCGCGCTATCTGATCACCGAATTTGTCGGCCACACCTATCCGACAAAGAGCATTGACGACAAAGAGCGGCTGATGGAGCATACGGTCCGCCATGCGCGCGTCCACGATCAGCTCGCGTCCAATCCGCAATATGCGGGCGGCATCGGCTGGTGCGCTTTTGATTACAACACGCACAGCGATTTCGGCAGCGGCGACCGCATTTGCTACCACGGCGTCACGGATATTTTTCGTGAGCCCAAACCCGCGGCAGGCTTCTACAAGTCGCAGTGTGATCCCGCGGAAGAAATCGTTCTGGAGCCCGCGTTCCACTGGGCCCGTGGCGATGAATCGATCGGATTCACAAAGGCTATGGTGTGTTCCAACTGCGACCATCTGAAGTTTTATGTGAAAGATAAGCTGGTGGCGGAAGCGGATCCGGACAAGGAACAGTTCCAATACCTTCGCTACGCGCCGTTCACCGCGGATTTTCGGCATTCCGTGCGTGAGTGGGGAGACTTGCGGATCGAAGGATACATCGAGGGCAAGCAGGTGATCACCAAGACGCTATCCGGCAAGGGGCTTGATCAGAAGTTTTCTCTGCTGCCAGACGACACAAAATTGAATGCAGACGGGGCCGACACGACGCGCGTGGTTCTTCGCGTGACGGATGAATTTGGCGCCATCCGGCCGTTCGCCAACGACGCCATCAAATTGAAATTGGAAGGTCCCGCGGAAATCATCGGGGACAATCCCTTTGCGCTGCTTGGCGGCACCGGGGCTATTTGGATCCGGGCGAAGGAACAACCAGGAACCGTCCGGCTGACGGCGACTCACCCGGTCCTCGGAACACAGCAAGTTCAGATTGAACTTGTGAGCGCCGCTCCGGAAACGGCCTAGCCTGAGACGGATTGGCGGCATCCGATCGAGATTTCGCGGTAGCAGGAAGAAAGAGGGAAACGCACCATGAAGAACATATTGCGGAAGTCTGTTTTGATGGTAATTCCTCTGTTCGGGCTCGCGGTGAATGGCAGAGCACAAGGAAGCTACGACCTGCGCTCACCGGACAAAAGAATCGAGGTGAGAATCCGCACAGCGCAAGGCGTTCGTTACGATGTGGTCCTGAAGGGCGTGGCGCTCCTGCAGGACAGCTCCCTCTCCATGGACGTCGACCATAAGGCGCTGGGACACGAGGTCAAGATCACGGGATCGAAGGAACGCCACAGCGACCAGACCCAGGAGCCCGTGGTGCGCCAGAAATTCGCGAAAATTCGCGACAACTACAACGAACTCCGCTTGGATATGGAAGGCGGTTATGCCGTGGTCTTCCGCGCGTATAACGAAGGTGTCGCTTACCGGTTCGAGACTTCGCTTCCTGCGGAGCAGGTGAAAATTTACGGCGAGGAAGCAAGCTTTCGCTTCACCTCCAATTTCGTGGTGTTCTATCCCCAGGAAGACAGCTTCTTCTCCCACAACGAGCGCAAATATCTGCCGCAACACTTGTCCGAGATCAGCCCGGCATTTCTAGCCACCCTGCCGGCGGTGGTAGATGCGGGAGACGGCGCAAAAGTGGCCATCGCGGAATCGGATGTGGAGGAATATCCAGGGCTTTGGCTGCACGGCACTGGCGGCAACGGACTTTCCGCGACCTTCCCGCCTTATCCGCTGAAAGAAGAACTCACCCGCGATCGTGATTTCAGGGTCGTCGAAAGCGCCGATTATATTGCCGTGACGACGGGGAAGCGCACCTTTCCCTGGCGCGTGCTGGGCATCACGGACCGGGATGCGGACCTCCTGACGAATCCATTGGTGTGGCTGTTGGAGAAACCTTCCCAGTTGCAGGACACGAGTTGGATCAAGCCGGGCAAGGTCGCCTGGGACTGGTGGAATGACAACAATGTGTACGGCGTCGACTTCAAGGCAGGCGTCAACACGCAAACGTACAAGTACTACATCGATTTCGCGGCCAAGTACGGCATTCCCTACATCATCCTGGACGAAGGCTGGTACAAGCTTGGAAACGTGCTGGAGGTGGTCCCGGAAATCAATATGGAAGAATTGACGGCCTACGCCAAGCAGAAAAACGTGGGAGTCATCTTGTGGGTCGTCTGGAAAACGCTGGACGATCAGCTCATACCGGCGCTGGATCAATACCAGAAATGGGGCATCAAGGGAATCAAGGTAGATTTCATGCAGCGCAGCGATGAACTGCTGATCAACTACTATCACAAGGTCAGCCGGGAAACGGCCAAGCGCCAAATGCTGGTGGATTTTCACGGGGACCAGAAACCCGCGACGATGACGCGCACGTGGCCCAACCTGATCAGCACGGAAGGCGTTCGCGGGATGGAGTGGAGCAAGTGGAGCGCGGAGACTGATCCGGATCATACCGTGACGCTGCCGTTCACGCGGATGTTCCTTGGGCCGATGGACTTCACGCCGGGAGCGATGCTGAATGCGCAGAAGGCCAGCTTTGCGCCGGTGTTCAGCCGACCGATGAGCATGGGCACGCGTTGTCATCAATTGGCAATGTACGTGGTGTTCGAGAGCCCGTTGCAGATGCTGTCGGACAGCCCGTCGAATTACCTGCGCGAGCCTGAAGCGATGGAGTTTCTGGCCGCGGTGCCGACGGAGTGGGATGAATCGAAGGCTCTCGATGGACGAATCGGGCAATACGTTGCGGTGGCGCGGAGGAATGGTTCGGATTGGTATGTTGGAGCGATGACCAACTGGACGGGAAGGGAACTGGAGATTAACTTCTCCTTCCTGCCCGAAGGCAATTTCCAGATGGATGCTTATCAAGACGGCGTGAACGCGGACCGCATGGGCAGCGACTACAAACTTGTAAAGACGCAAGTGACCCGGACGACGAAATTGAAGATTAAGCTGGCACCGGGTGGCGGCTGGGCCGCGCGGATCCACCACTAGGCGGAGGGTTGGTCTACGTCGGCGCTCCTTGCCGGGTCGCCACGAAGTGACACGCTGTTGTAGGCCCTCCGGGTGCTACAATAGGCAAGTATTCGGGCAGACAAGACAAGTTCCGATTTGCGATGAAAGCCCAACGTCTGACTGCGGTCGCGGTGTTAGCCTTTGCGTTCTGGTTGTGTGGAAGCGGCGCACCCGGATCACCCCTTCCGCAGAACAAGCGGTCCAAGTCGGATGCAGACGTCAATGCTATCGGACATCGGCGTATCGTCCATGACGCGAACCTCTACTCTCCCGAAAGGGAAAAGGAGCTAGGTAGAGCGTTATCGCAGGAAGTCGAAAGGTCCTCCAAGCTGCTAACGGACCCCATAGTCACAGAATACATTGGGCTGATAGCGCAGAATGTGGCGAACAACTCCGACGCCCGCATTCCAATCACAGTCCGGGTAATCGATAGCGATGTGGTGAACGCCTTCACGTTGCCTGGGGGATACCAATACATTAATCGTGGACTGCTTCTCAAGTTGCAGGGAGAAGCAGAACTGGCAAGCCTGCTGGCACGCGGAATTGCCCATACAGCGCTACGTTCCGCCACCAGAGAGGCTACCAAAGTCGACCTAATGCAAGTAGCGACCGGTGTTCTCGTCTTGCCGGGGTCGGCTAGTTCGATCCCTCTTGGGTCGTCCTCGGCGATTCCTTTGACCGAGCTAAAGTTTAGACGGCAGGACGAACTTGATGCCGATTACTTCGCGGTGCAGTACGTATACAAAGCGGGCTACGACCCTAAGTGTTTCACAGACTTTGTTCAACGGATATGGAGCACTAGTTCTGGGACGGCCAACAACGTCCAAAAGGTCTTCAGCGCGTTTCCTCCCTTGGATGAACGGCTCGCGGCTCTGCAGGATGAAATCACGAAAATCTTGCCACCGAGAGAGGGGGCCATTGTTTCCACGGCGGAGTTCGATGTCTTCAAAGAACGCCTGCCCGCTCAAAAATCAGGCCCAGAACTGAAACGGCCCACAGAGGACATGGAGCCGCGCGATCCCAAAGCTAGTGTAAAGCCTAGCTGAGGCAAGTGCGCTAATGGGAAACTGACCCGCTGCCTATCCGTTCAATCGAGGGCGACAGAATCAGGGTTTGTCAACGCGGCGGCAGGCGCAAAAGCGGCGGTGAGCCGCCGCACTCCAAGATCAGGATAGATTTTGGCTTATAGAGAAGGCGTTACTTTGAGTTTGGCTTAAACGTGTCCACAATGCCGCTGCCTTCGCGGATGGTGAGGATCTGGTTGGCCTTCACCTGCGTGAAGCGCTCAACCTTTTGCGTGGTGGGCCATTTGACCTCGAGTGCATCGACGACTTGAGTTTTGCCCAAGCCGAAGTGCAGCCGGAGGTCGGACTGCGACATCACGCTGCCGCCGCTGTGAACCTCGTCTATTTGGGAGTGGCTCCCCGTCACCACACGCACGCGAGCGCCGATGGCGGTGCGATTGCACTTCGTACCGATTAATTTAACCTTGATCCAGTTCTGCGCGTTGCCGCCGTCGTTGCGAAGCAGCGACGGCAAATCACTCATGTTGAGAATGAGCGCATCGATATCGCCGTCATTGTCGTAATCGCCGAAGGCCGCGCCACGGCTGGAAAAACGCTCGCTGATACCAGGTCCAAGTTCGGCGGAAACGTCTTTAAATCTTCCTCCACCCAAGTTCTTGTACACCAGGCGGGGGTTCTTGAAGGATTGCCCGGTATGCTGCGTTTCGATTTCCGGATAAACATGTCCATTGACCTGCAGAATGTCCGGCCAACCATCGTTGTCGTAATCGAGGAAGCCGCAGCCCCACGCGACGTACTGGTTGATGATGCCTACACCGGACTCAAACGCCGCATCCGTAAAGGTGCCGTCGCCGTTGTTGTGGTAGAGATTGCAGGTGTCGTCGGAAAAGTTGGTCTTAAAGATGTCCAACCAGCCGTCGCAATCGTAGTCGCCGACGGCGATGCCCATCCCCGCTTGCTCGTGCCCATTCTCGTTGTAGGCGCAACCCGCGATCATGGCGACATCGGTGAAAGTGCCGTCGTGATTGTTGTGGAAAAGGATGCTCGGTTCGGAATCCACGGCCACATAAATGTCCGGCCATCCATCGTTATCGAAATCGTAGGAGACCGCCGTGATGGAGTAGCGCGGGCCGGGCTTCAGGATGCCCGCTTTCTCCGTGACGTCGGCAAACGTGCCGTCGCCGTTGTTGTGAAATAGTTCGTTAGTGTCACCGGGGAGGCCCCGAGGGCCGCACATCACCGGGATCCCTTTCCACTCGCACGACGCGGCATCTCCGGGAGCGGGCGTGTTGGCGGGATCGAGCTTGATATAGTGGCACACGAAAAGATCCAAGTGCCCA
>Ga0181533_1005781_pt1 | contig 11640 bp, 11 predicted proteins | sample PEATcosm2014_Bin_45_FD_119772 | JGI IMG/M metagenome (GOLD analysis project Ga0181533, IMG submission 119772) | Peatland microbial communities from MTU Mesocosm Facility, Houghton, MI, USA - PEATcosm2014_Bin11_60_metaG | ecosystem: Environmental > Terrestrial > Soil > Wetlands > Peat | place...
GTTGATGCCATTGCGGATGAGCCGGAGTGTTTTTTAGTGCGCAAGCGCCAGGGAAAGCCCATTGTTGCCTTACGGCTATGCCGGCTTCCGCAGGTTCAGAATGCACCCATTTGTATTTCAAAATGCATTGTGCTATCATGATAGAACAAGTTAACAGTTGAAAGATAGGAAGTTGAAGATGGAAAACAATCAAAATCCCGATGCAATAGCAGAATTATTCGAGGTATTGTCTCACATTAAGGATCCGCAGGAAATGGCCCGTTTTATGAAGGATCTTTGTACGCCGCAGGAAATTTCTGCGTTGGCTGAGCGCTGGCGCGTCTGCCGACTGCTCAATGAGGGCGATCTTTCTTATCGAGAGATTCATGACATTACTGGTGCTAGTTTGGCAACTATTACGCGCGTAGCGCGTTTTCTGAAAGATGAACCCCATCACGGATATCGATCCGTGTTAGCTAAAATAAAAAAATAAAATAAAGCATGCTCAATCGAAGGAAGAAATTAGAAACTTTCTCAGATTAACTAAAAAGTTTACCCTCCGTTCGTCCCGATCGAAACGATCCAGAGCGAAGGCGAGGGAGAGAGTAGTTGAGGGATTCGAACACCTATAAAAAATATTGAAATTATAATGAATCCATTTGAATCCTTCAACTACGGCCCCTTGGGCCTTCGATCAGGACGAACGGGGAAGGAAATTGGTATTTTTAGAGATTATTACGTAGGTCGAGTTCGCATTAAATTAGGAATTATTATGACAATGAAAAAAATGATAATAGCAGTCATTCTACTCGTAGGAGTAATTGGTGGTTATGTAATGGTGCAACGATCGCGTGCGCCAAAAGATGAAACGATGTTAGTAGTTGGTACTGCTGCGGGATATGCACCATGGGTGAGTATTAATGAACGTGGTGAATATGAAGGATTTGATATTGATGTGATCAATGCAGTTGCACAAAAGTTGAATAAAAAGCTGGTGTTAAAGGATCTTGGTTCGATGACGCCATTATTTTTGGCGTTGCAACAGGGTAGCATTGATGTGTTCATTTGGGGTATGGAGATCACGCAGGATCGTTTGAAAAACGTGGCAATGGTGCGTTATCAAGGGGATACGATTTCAGCTTATCCAGTATTATTTTGGAATGCGATACCAGAAACGATTACAAGTATTGACGATATGAAGGGGTTAACGGTCTGCGTTGAGCCGGCATCGTCACAAGAAGCGGTGCTCAATAAATATGATGGTATTACGAAAAAATATACCGAACGGGTTGATGATGCGCTGATGAATCTGGAATATGGCAAGGCAGATGCGGCATGTGTAGAACCAGCGATTGCAAAGAAATTCATGGCGATCTATCCAGAAATAAAAATGTTGGAAGTTCCGTTGGCAGAGGAAGATATGGTATATGGTGTTGGTATTTGTGTAAAAAAAGATAATCAAGTGCTCATTGAAGAGATTCAAAATGCGGTCAAGAATCTGCGTGATGAGGGTGTCATTCAAGCGCTCGAAACAAAGTGGAATATCTCATGAATGCGCTCATAACCTACACATTTCTTTTTGTGCACGGCATTGCGGTTACCGCAGCCGCCTGGATCGTTGCCAGTTGCGTGAGCATGCTGGTGGGAACTGTGTTTGGTATGCTGAGTTGTCGTTATAGTGCGTGGCCATCTTTGGGAGGCGCCATAGGAGTTTACACCTTTGTTACGAAAGGTATTCCTGCGTATGTACAAATTTTGATTGCGTATTTTATTATTCCTTCATTACTGGGCATACAAATTCCAGGATTTGTTGCTGCAACGGGCGCATTGGCATTTTGCTCAAGCGGTTATGTCACCGAAATTGTGCGCGCAGGTATCAATGCGGTACCCGCAGGGCAATGGGATGCATGTGCCGTCCTCGGTTACTCATTCAGTGCAACAATGGGACGAATCATAATGCCGCAAGCATTAGCAAATATGGCTCCTGCGCTATTTGGTGAATGTGAGCAATTATTGAAAAGCACCTCATTACTTGCGACCATCGGCATTACTGAACTGACGCGTACGGGCATGAATATCATTTCACGCGAACTTAATCCGGTTCCGGTATACGTTGCCATCGCCTGCATCTACTTATTGTTTTCAGCGCTTTTAAACATTGCGCTGCGATGTGTGGAAGGGAGGTTCAATGGTCAGCGTTAAGAATCTTACAGTGTACGCGAAAAATCAACGAGTGCTTGATGCCATTTCATGCACTTTAGTGCCTGGTCGCATTACCTGTTTCATGGGAAAAAGTGGAGCAGGAAAAACAACACTGTTAAAATCGCTTGTGCAGTTGATACCAATTGCGGCAGGTGAAATCACTATTAATGATCGCACGGCGCATGCATTATCACCGCAAGAGCGAGCGACTATGATAGGATATGTATTTCAGCAGTTCAATCTTTTTTCCAATCTAACGGTGCTTGAAAATTGTATCGATCCACTGATCGTGAAAGGAGTAGCGCGCGCAGATGCGCTTGCAAAAGCAAAAGAGATTTTGGAAAAATTGGGAATGAGGGAATATGCGGATTCATATCCGTCTGCATTGTCGGGTGGGCAGCAGCAGCGCGTTGCAATTGCACGCGCACTGTGTCTGCAGCCGCAGGTGCTATTGCTGGACGAACCAACTGCATCGCTCGATCCAATCAATACCGATATACTTATCGCATTATTGCGTACACTGCTTATTGATGGCCTGATCATTGGTGTATCAAGTCAGGATATGGATTTTGTGCGCAAGATCTTTGACCGCGTGTACTATCTTGAATCAGGACGGATTACAGAATTTTGCGATGGTCTGGGGAATTTAGATAATTGTCCTGCATTGCGTGCATTTTTGTAAAGTTGAAAGGGCCTCTTGAAATACATAATTCAAGAGGCCCTTTACTATAGTTTTTCTTATGAATGTTTATCGCGTATTGCCTTTTCTTTCAACGCAACCATTGCTGCTTTAAAATGAGCGAGCAGTGCCGCAATTTCTTCTTCGCTTTTTCCTTCTCTTCGCGCAAGATTTACTACGTGAGATGTTTTTTCAAAATTTTTACAGCGGTGCTCTGATCCCCAGCTAGCGCGATTGCACAGATAAACGGACTCTAATATTTTTTCTATAGTGCGACAATCACACTCACTATCGTATTCAAGAGTATTGTTATTGCAAATCGCATCAATTTCACGTGGTGCGTGTTGCGCAATCATGGTGTATGTAGGTTGAGTGTATGTAGGTGGTGCTGACACGACAACCGGTGTAGGTGCAGGGATAACAACTACGGTTGGCGGCGTTTCTATTGCGGGCTTTTGATCTTCAGTGTTTTGATTTTCTGTTGGAACAGAAACTGTGCTGTTAAGTATGCAAAGGGGAAGTGCGAAAGCGGCTGCAAGAGTTTGCAATGCGGGAATAATGTGAGCATGTCCATTGCGTGCAATTAATAGTATGATGCAGAGAATAAAATTTGGTGAAATGTTTTTCATATTACGTCCTTATATAAAAATGATCCTTTTAACGACACTCATTGTAATGAGAAAATTTTAAAAAAGTAAGGGTCTGGATAAAGAAAGAGATTGATAAAGGATTATCAGTCCATGTATAGTTAATGCCTCCGGAAGATTGTTCTAAAATGTATGTGCATTTTCAAAATGCCGGGTGTTTTGTAATTTCCTTATGAAAGGATTCATATGTTATCTCCTTTAGTTCATTATTTTTATCCCGATCTTAATAAAGATGAAATCAAGAAATTCTCCTATCTATCGTTGACGTTCTTTTTAATCATCGGCAGTTATTGGCTCGTGCGTTTATTAAAAACAACATTCTTTTTAAAAATGGCATTTCCTGAAACATTGGGTTGGCTTCCTAACCAAGGTCTTCTCTTTCAACCAATTGCTAAAGTTTGGTCACCATTCGTAGTGCTTGCTTTAGTTTTGATTTATTCAAAGTTGGTTGATATCGTCAAAAAACATGTTCTTTTCTATATCATTTGTACCTTCTATGCCATCATATTTAGCGGCATTGCGACCATTCTCGTATTGTATAAGTTGTATGGGGCTGCATATTTGGGTAAAACAGTTCTTGCGGTTGCCGGTTGGAGTGCGTTTTTTGCGATAGAAAGTTTTGGATCGCTCGTCGTTGCATTGTTTTGGTCTTTTACCAATAGCATATGCACCTCTGAATCAGCAAAAAATGGTTATCCAATGATTCTTGCGTGCGCGCAATCGGGTGCAATTGCAGGATCAGTCTTGATGATTTTTTCAGAACATTTGGGATTAGCACTCTTGTTTTGGTTGGCTACGTTTTTTGTGATTTCAGTGATGCTTGTGGTGCGTGCTTTGATGAAAGATATTCCGGCATCACAAATGGTAGGCAATACTCAAGCAGCCGCTACCGAAAAGAAACAGGAAGGATTCTTCGAAGGAATTTTTGTTGGTCTTAAGTTGATCGCAACGCGTCCTTATATTTTCGGCATTTTAATCGTCTCCACAGTGTTTGAAGTAATTCAGCAAGTTATTGAATATCAAATGCATACGCAAGCAAGTGCATTCCCTGAATTTGCATCCACTGAAGGATTTGCAAAATTTTTGGGATATTATGGCACTGCTTCCAATACGCTTTCATTTGTGATGGCGCTCTTGGGCACCAGTTACTTGATCAAACGATTTGGGCTACGCTTTGGCTTACTCTTCTTTCCTATTTCATTGTGTATTGCATTCTCGTTGTTATTTGTATTCTACACTTTTGGATCTCCAACTGCAGGGCAATTACTTGCAGCAATATTTGTGGTCATGATGATTGCAAAAGGGCTTGGGTACGCAGTGAATAACCCGGTGAAGGAAATGATGTATATCCCAACCAGCAAAGATGTGAAATTTAAATCAAAGGGATTCATTGACGTATTTGGTGGACGCATGTCTAAAACCGGTGGTGCAGCAATTAATAATGTGTTTAAAGGCAGGCCGCATGAGCTCATGGTATATGGCACCATGTTCAGCTTCGGACTTACCGCAATCTGGCTTTTGGCTGCGATTTATGTGGGCATAAAAAATGCGCAGCTCATTGCGGATAATGAAATTGTAGAATAAATCAGTTTGATATTACGTAGGGCATTGTAGTAGGTTTGATATCGCTATAATGCCCGTTTTTATTGACATTGCGGATGATAATGTCATGCTGAAATTGATTAATGATGATGAAAAAAAATCTATGAAAGGATTATCGTGAAAAAAACATTGTTGCTGTGTGTGACGCTATTGTCAGTCAATGTTCTCTATTCGATGGATAAGAATGGGCAACAAGATGATGTGGTAGAAATGATGAAGAATATGATGCTGGATAGCAATGCAAATGCATCATTGCATGCAACTAATCAAGCAAATCATAATAATGAGGATAGGCTAGCGGCCGATTCCGCGAGTAATCTATACGCGCACCAATTGCAAAAGAACGCAGAACTTATGGCGCAGATCGCGCAATATTTCCCCGATATATCAAGGCCTAAGGACCTGCCTTCGTTATTGAATGACCATAATACGCTCAAGAAGATACTTGCTGCACTTTCGCAGCTTGATGAGCCTGCCAAAAATTCAGAGTCACAACATTCAAATACGAACAATACTGCGGGATCAAGTTCGCATGCAATAGCAGCAGCATCTCCGGCAACTGCACCAGCGATTTTGTATTCACCGTGTTATTTTGCTAATGATATTAAAGGTGTATTTTTAAATTGTATTCATAATGAGCAGGAAGCTTTGCACGGCGCATGGTATCGATTCACCCTCTATGATGCGGCGCAAGCTATCGTTCAGGGGATTCAGAAAAGAAACATTGCTGCGAAATTGATTGTAGATGAACAACATATTACGGATGACTTTTGTTCACCGCTCAAGCAGATTATTGATAACGGCGGTAGCGTATTCAAGAAAAATAAGATGAGACATGCGAATAACCCCGGTAAATTCGAAATCATGCATCATAAATTTATGATTTTTCGCAGAAATCTGAATGATAAAAAGCTTCTCTGGACTGGATCATGGAATGCAACTGGTCAAGCATCTTTAAAGAATTGTGAAAATGTAACGATTATAGATGATCCGAAAGCGATTGCAAAATTTGAGAAAGAGTTCGCAGATATCGAGCAATTGAGTACTCAGCTTACGTCAGGGCAATGTGTGAGCAGGAAAGATAGCGATTCAAGCATAAATTTTGCGCGTCGCATGAATGGTATTCCACAAATTAATTAAAATCACACGTAAATAAAACGGGTCGCATGTTGTAGAGCATGCGGCCCATCTTTAATACTAGGGCTTTTTGTGAATTATTTTGATACCATATGTATTTGGTTGTAACAAATGTGCGCGTTTTAAGGGAATTATATGATTAAGCAATTAATAACAATAATGAGTACGGGTATCGGATTTTTTTCAGCAGGATCTTTATATGCAGTCGATCAGACCGCTTCATTGAGCATTCCATCGGGTGTGTTGACGAGTACGGGTATTCCTGCAGCATTTGTGGCCCATTTTGCACTCTTTCTTTCCTGTGTATTGTTATGGACTCTTTTTTGGGGTGCTGTTTTTCAAGCAGTGTTCCGACTTCCTATTATTGCAGGGCAAATTATTGGCGGCATTCTTCTCGGGCCATCGGGGGTTAATATACGTTCATATGAGATCTTTGCAGAACCGCTCACTTTTATTGATGCGTCAACTGGATATGTATATGCGCTTGCGTCCTTTGATTTATTTGTTTTTGCTTTAATTCTGATTTCTTCAACGTTAACTGTTTCCTATTTATTGTGGATTGCAGGACATGAAACCGATGTGCGTGATTTAATTAAAGTGGGCTTAACGGCAACCACGGCCGGCATTCTGGGCGCATTGTTACCGATAGGCATGACGGTGCTTGCGGCCTACACACTCTTTCATGGGGCATATACGCTGATGCAAGCAATAGGTATTGGCCTTATCTTTGCGGCAACGAGTGTTTCTATTCCCGTTGCCATGCTGGTTTCGCAAAAAAAGATGCATTTAAAAAGTTCTAAGGCGACGCTCGGTGCTGCCATTATCGATGATGTATTTGCGGTTATTTTACTCTCCATTTTTTTCATTATCGTTCCTAAAGAAAATGGAGGTGCAAGCGCTGGAGTGGGTGCGGCATCACATCAAGCTCATTCATTGATGGGATCACTCGCCTATATGCTCTTTGCGGCGGTCGCAATTTTTGTGACCGGTTATTATATAGTTCCACGATTATTGCGATGGCTAGAAAAACATCATTATTCATACATGATCGCGTCAGTAGCAAGCGGCATGATGCTCTTATATTTTGCATTCGCAGAATTGGTTGGAGGGCTTGCGGGAATAACAGGCGCTTATTTTATAGGCCTATTTCATAAAACGGGTGATCCGGATCATTATGCAGAAAACGCGATTGCGCCCTACGTAAACACCTTCTTATTGCCATTATTTTTGGCATCAATTGGATTGCAACTTGATATGCGGGTGTTAGTAGCGCATCAATGGATGATGGTGGGATTGCTCTTGATTGTCGCGATTATTTCGAAATTATTGGGCTGTTGGATTGCGACGTGGGTGAGTAATTTCGTCTCCGGATCGAGTGCACAGCGATGGAGTGGGCTCGAGACCTATATTTTTGGTTCCTCAATGGTGGCTCGGGGCGAGGTAGGGCTTGTGGTGAGCACCATTTTGCGTGGCGCAGGCCTTATCACCATTGAACAATACACTATCGCAGTTGTGGTCATTGTATTAACCACGGTAGCGACGCCAATCATGCTTGCCATAGGCTTTTCTCTGCAGGAGGCTGCATCAGCTGGGGTGAAGGCTCAGATAGCGCCATATAGTAAAAATATAGGCCTTTTTGAGCATATAGGAGCGGATCAGATGTTTGATATCATGGTGGATGTGCTCAATAAATCGCGCGCTTACACCACGACAGTACAGTTTTCTGAAGGCTGTCGGATTATGACTATTGAGGATAGTCAGGTTAAAATTATCATGTGTCCTGATCGAGGGATCGTGGTTGAGGGAGATCAGCAACAGGTTCAACGTGTTATAAATAAGGTTCAGGAGGCGCTTAAAGAGGATCTTCAGCGTTTATCCCAGGTTTAGAAGGGAAATTTTGGGGTTTACTCCTTTACAAAAGGCATTGTTTTAGGGATAATAGGATAAGATTTATAAATTATAATCAGCTGATTTTATAAAAGGTTAACCATGAAAAACGATATTCATCCAGAATTGCACGAAGTAAGTGCAGAATGTACCTGTGGGCATGTTATTAATACCATTTCTACACGGTCCAAAATCAAAGTTACACTATGTTCAAACTGCCACCCGTATTACACTGGCGAACAACGCTATGTTGATACTGCAGGTCGCATTGAAAAGTTTGAACGTAAGTATAAAAATTACAAAAAATCCTAATTTTAGTGCCATCTATGGATACCGCTACTTTGTGGGAAACCATACAGCGTCGTCACGATGATATTGCGCATCAGTTATCTGATGCGAATATTAATCAGGATAAGCGTCCTAAGCTTCAAAAAGATTTTTCTGTATTGACCGATTTGCTTGCAAAGCATAATGAGATCAAGAATGTTGAACGCAAGATTCTTGAATCACGTAATGAAGCTGCTGCAATGCACGATCAGGAAATGAAAGAACTTTTCGAGCAAGAAGCTCTTGATTTGGAAGCAGATCTTAAGAGTAAGCGTCGCGAACTTGATGAGCTGATGTTTCCACCTGATGAGCATGATAACCGTTCGGTATTTTTAGAAATCCGAGCTGGTGCTGGCGGAAAAGAAGCAGCGCTCTTTGTTGCGGATTTACTGAAGATGTACACCAACTATGCGCAAAGAAAACATTGGCGTGCAGTGGTGGATAGTTCCAGTGATACCGATCTTGGTGGCTTTAAAGAAGTAGTGTTGCACATCGATGGGAAAGATGTGTATGGCCATTTAAAGCGTGAATCAGGAGTGCATCGCGTACAGCGTGTTCCTGAAACTGAAGGTTCAGGCCGGGTTCATACCTCCACCGTGACTGTTGCGGTACTTCCAGAAGCAAAAGAAGTAGACGTCCAAATCAATCCATCAGATCTTCGCATTGACGTATATCGTTCAAGCGGTGCAGGCGGTCAACACGTGAATACCACCGATTCTGCGGTGCGCATCACTCACATTCCTACCGGAGTAGTGGTTGCCTGTCAGGATGAGCGCTCACAACATAAAAATAAAGCAAAAGCGATGAAAACCTTACAATCGCGAATTTTGGCGGCGCACATTGAAAAAGAAGAAGCCAAAATGAGTAAGGATCGTAAGGAACAAGTTGGTAGCGGCATGCGTGCTGAAAAGGTACGCACCTACAACTATCCTCAAAATCGCGTGAGCGACCATCAGGTTGACGTAACGCTCAAGAAGCTGGATCAAGTGATGCTGGGAGATCTCGATGAGATTATTCAAGCCCTTCGCGATCAAGAACGCCAATCCCGGCGCTCTATCGTTGATAGTATTCTCACACAATAAAACTTTCGTTATCTCAAAGCGATTATAAATATTCAGCCCTGACTCTTCGTGAGTCGGGGCTTTTTTAATGGTGCGGTTGGCGGGAGGCAATGCAATTATTGCTTTTGAATATGGCAATTTGCTACCATAGGGTAAAGTAAGGCGTGAGCCTTAATGATCTCATGGGTAATAAAAAGGGATAGAAATGGAAGCAAGGAAAATTATAGCGATAGCGATGATGGCGTGCGTTGGGATTGCAGTGTGGCGTATGAACGCGATGCAAGAGCAAGGTGCGGGGCATGTTAGGATGCAGCAAGAGGGCGCAGAATTTAGATTGATATCTGACGAAAATGAAGAAGCAGTATCATTGCCGATTGAAGATGCGCGATTATTTGGGTCGATTGAGCCAATATTAAGATCGCAGCAAATTGTACCTTGGAAAGAGGCTGCAACCTTAGAGAGGCATGTGCCGATGAGTGCAGCCGTACTGGAAAAAATAATTCAAGAAATCCCGTGGATACGAGAAGTGCATAATCAGATGCGGGAAGGCGAAACGGAAAAGCAAGCGGCGGCAAGAATAGTTATGACTATGCCACGATTGCCATTTGATCTTGATAGCTTGCAAGAAGCGATTGCTTGTGCGCAAGCAGCAGATTATTTGAATCAGCCAGCATTAGAGCAACGTTATGCGTGTGAAATAGCAGGAATGGTGACGTCTAAAGAGGCGCTTACATTATTAGCGGAAAATGATCCTGAGTTGATTGCATTAATCAGCGATAGTAGTATTCCTTCGCATTTAAAGAGAGCGATCTTTCACTATATGCAGACCTGGATAGAGACATTGACCGTGCAATGTCAGGCGGAGATTAGGTCGATAGCAATATCAGCAGATGGCGATACGGTGGTTGCGGGTTCTAGAGGGGCAGAGATAGTATCGAGAAATAGAGCTCTATATATCATTGAGCCTGAAGCACAGTTTAGATCAGTCGCAATATCAGCAGATGGCGATACGGTGGTGACGGGGGCTTGGGATGGCAAGGCGAGGATAGGAGAGTGGAATGGAGTTGCATGGGCAATTCAAGATCCCATTACGCATAAAAATGCAGTTGATGCAGTAGCGATATCAGCAGGTGGTAATACGGTAGTTACAGGATCTAAGGATGGTACTGCACAGATAGTAGAGAGGATTGGAGCTTTATGGGAAAATCAACATACCATTGAGTTTGGGAATTGGGTTAGTTCAGTAGCAATATCAGAAGATGGCAATACGGTGGTGGCGGGATCTTGGGATAAAAAAGCAAAGATAGCAGAGAGAATTAGGGATGTATGGGTGGAACGTGCTACCATTGTGCCTTCAGGTGTATTGATTTTATCAGTAGCAATATCAGCAGATGGCAATACGGTGGTGACGGGCTCTTCGGATGGAATGAAGATAGTAGCGAGGAATGGGGATGTATGGGCAGAGCGTTATACCAGTCGTCGTGGAAGTGTCGTTAATTCAGTAGCAATATCAGCGGATGGAAATAGGGTGGTAATGGGATGTGGGGGAATGGCGAGGATAGTAGAGTGGAATAAAACTGCGTGGGTAGATTGTTATACCATTGCGCATCAACATGCCGTTAATTCAGTGGCAATCTCAGCAGATGGTAATACAGTGGTAACGGGATCTAGGGATAAAACAGTAAAGATAATGACACGGAATGGGACGGTATGGGGAGAACATACTATTGAGCATCAAGATGAAGTTAAATCAGTAGCAATATCAGCAGATGGCAATAGGGTGGCGACGGGATGTGTGGATGGAACAACCAAGATAATTCAGTTATTGCCAGCAGATACCTTCGATCAGGCATTATTTGTTCGATTACTTGAGTCAGTGAAAAGACAGATTCCGAAATTGAACATTGCTGTAGATGGCTGGAGTAGAACAGTTTGGAATAGGTACAGTGATGCAGATCGAGCATTATTGAGATCTACATATCCAGGAATGCTGCCTGCATATGTTCCCGGTCATGCTTTCAAAAAAGTAGTATTTGAAGGTATCATCGACTAAACCTACAATAGTCAGTATAAAATACGGCCCTCGTGAAAAACGGGGGCTTTTCATTGCTTTTTAAAA
>Ga0181533_1005783_pt1 | contig 11637 bp, 8 predicted proteins | sample PEATcosm2014_Bin_45_FD_119772 | JGI IMG/M metagenome (GOLD analysis project Ga0181533, IMG submission 119772) | Peatland microbial communities from MTU Mesocosm Facility, Houghton, MI, USA - PEATcosm2014_Bin11_60_metaG | ecosystem: Environmental > Terrestrial > Soil > Wetlands > Peat | place...
ACCCGATCACGTCCGGCAGAACTCACGCGCCCTCGCGCTGGAACTCAGCGACGAGGAGTTCGCCGCCATCGACAGGGCATCGGCGCCGACGCGGACCAGATAGCCCTCGCTACATTCCCGGCAATTAGACCTCGCGACGCACTTGGATGGAACCTGCACCGCCAAATGTCACCGTATTACGCGAGACTCATTAAGGGCCCGCGCTTCGTCGCTGTGCCCTGGCCACCACGCCTTGTGCCCGATAAGGGCGGTGATGGCCGGAGTGAGGAACATGGCCATGACAAAGGCAGCGATGGCGATGCCCAACGAGATGGCGAAGCCCATCTGACCGAGTGTGCTCCCCCCGGCAAGGATGAGCGAGGCGAAACTCCCGGCCAGGATGAGACCAGCCGACGCGACGGTGGGTCCGGCATGGCGGACCGCCATGGCGGCGGCATCGTGGGGGTTGCGGCCCTCTTGGGCCTCCTCGCGCAGGCGGGAGATCATCAAGATGTTGTAGTCGGTGCCGAGGGCCACCACGAACAGGTACATAACGATCGGCAGGATGAAGATGAGGCCGCTCGAACCGCCGAAGTCTTGGAAGACCGCTACAGCCGCACCCAGCGTGGCGGCGAAACCAAGCCCAACTGCTGCCATCAAGTACCAGGGAGCGACGAGGCTCTGCAGAAGGAGCCCGAGAATGAGGAGGATCAGCACCGCTGCCACTGGGAACACGATCGCGTAGTCGTGGTCCATGGCCACCTGCAGGTCGACAAAGACCGAGCTGATCCCACCGATTAACGCCCGGCTACCAGCGGGAGCCGTGTTCACAGCCTGCTGCAGGGGCCCGCGTACGGTCGCCATGGCGGCGTTTGACATTCCCGGGGCCGAGAGGAGCACCTGGATGTCCGCCACCGTTCCGTGCTCGGCCAGGCGAGGAGCGCCCACTTGGGCGACACCGCGGACCATGGCCAAGCGTGACCGATAGGCGTCCAAGGCGACCAGGTCGAGCGGTCGCCTTGTGGTCGACTCGAGGTAGACGCTGGTGGGCTCCTCCGCGCCAGCGGGGTACCCCTTCAGCAGCACGTTGCCGTAGACGGTCGACTGGCTGGCGTTGTCGGAGCCCGAGGTGAGGTTGAAGGAGGGATGGAAGCCAATGGCGGCAATCGCCAAGATCACGAGGAATCCCCCGCTGGCGAGAGCAAATCGCCCGGGGTGTCGACCGAGGTTGCGGCCAAGGAGGTCGAAACGGGCCCCCTTCGGTTCGGACCTCCACGCTGAGGACGGCCAGAAGACCCTGGTCCCCAGCAGGGACACGACGGCAGGGATGAGCGTGAGCCCGGCGGCGAGCGTCGTGGCGACGGCGATCGCGAGCGCGGGCCCGAGTGAGCGGAAGATGCTGAGGCTCGACAGGATCAGAGCCATGAAGGCGATGATGACCGCGCCCGCAGCGGTGGCGATGGCCGGGCCCACCCGGGCAATGGCACTGACCATTGCCAACTTGGGCTCCTCGCCAACCCGCAGCCGCTCCCGGTAACGGAACAGGAGGAACAGCACGTAGTCAGTCCCGACCCCGAAGAGGACCACGATGAGCATGGCGGTCACCGTGGTGGCCACGTTCAAGTTGAAGGCTTTGCTCACCAAGGCGATGAGCCCGTCGGCGATCTGGGAGACGACCCCGATGGTGAGGACGGGGAGTAAAGCGATCACGGGGCTGCGGAAGATTATGAGCAACAGGACGAGGATCAGTCCGATTGTCCCCGCACCGACGATTTTGTTCGTCCGGTTGCCCGACTGCTGCTCGTCGACGAACTGGGCAGCGGTGCCGGTCACGCCCGCCTTCAAGTCTGTGCCCACCACCAGAGAGGTTGTGTCGCTTCGCAACGTCCCGATGGCATTGGTCTGCGCCTTGCTGAGCTGACCGGACGACGAGTTGGGCATCTGGACGTAGATGGCCTGGACGAGCCGGTTGGACGATGGAGGGCCGGCTTCAAACGCACCCAGGGTGGGGATGTGCCTGGAGGCCAGCGTCGTGGCGACCGATGCGATCCTGGCCGAGTCGGCACGCGTCAGGGCGCGCCCATCGGCGCGCTCGAACACGACGATGGCTGCCGGCGTGGCGGCATTCGGAAAGGCCCTTTGTTGCAGGGCCTGGGCTTGGACCGACTGATAGTGGCTCGGCAGGAACGAGGCTTCGTCTGAGCTGGTCGCCAGCTTCGGGGCGAAACCAATCACGACGGCGGCGAACAGCACCCACAGGCCGATCACCCGCCATGGGTGCTCGACTACCGCGCGTCCCAGTTGCCTGAACATCTTCGATGGCTCCTCTCAGTGACTGTCACCTCTGCCCAGCCGTCGCTCTTGCTTGTCGAACGGTAAGCCGCTTGCTTGTCGCCCGTCAAGTGTAGAGTTCATCATGTCCTGGTGGCCTCTCTCGGCGCCACCATGTGAGGACGAGGAGTTCGCGATGGCACTGCAGCACCTAACCCGGGACGAGACTAGGGACCGGATACTCAAGGTCGCCCTGCAACTGATTGCTGACCAAGGCTTTGCCGCCACTTCCACCCGAGAAATATCCGAACGCCTCGGCTTCACCAAGGCTGCCCTCTATTACCATTTCCGCACCAAAGAAGACCTGCTAGCAGCCATCGTCGCGCCGGCGATAGAAGACCTGAGGATGCTCTTGGGAAAGGCGGGCCCTCGCAACGGGCCGGCGGCGCGCCGCCAGGTCGTCGAGGGCTACGTGGACCTCGTCGCCTCTCATACGGAGCTCATCCGGGTAATCTTCGACGACCCTTCAGTCCGCCACTGCGGGGTGTTTGCCCCCGCAATCCCTCTCCACGACCGGCTCACCCAACTGCTCTCGGGCACAGAGGTAGTCGACAGTGCCCAACGCGCCCGGGTGAGAGCAGCCCTCGGCGCCATCCATGCCGCGCTGCTCAATGCTGCGCTCGACGATGATCAGGATGTCGTGCGTGCTACGGCACTAGCGGCCGCCTACGCCGTGCTCGGTCTCCACGCCCCCCGCTCCGCCTGATCCACCAGAGGTAGCCGTGCCCCCAAGCGGCAGGTGCTCAGTGGCAACGTAGTTGTGACCGAGTTCCAGGGACTCGCGGAGTGCCTGTTCGAGGACTTCTTGGCTCCTGCCATGACCGCCGATGACCGGCCAAGATATTCCCCCCGGCAGGCAAGACCTTCAGGCAGCCCTCCCGGCGCCGTCTCCACAATGTGGAACGAGGGAGAGAACGCATGGTTCAGCGGGATCACCGTTACTGAGGCGGCGCCGACCACTCTTTGCGGTGGCCGTCATGAGGCGCGTCGTGCGGAGGCGATGTCGGTGGCGTAGCGGGCGATGGACGCTTCGACCAGGGCCTTGGTAGGCCGCCCCAGTCGATCTGGGCGTAGATGCGGTTGAGGTTGAGGGTGCGCTGCGCGTCGAGGAGCTTGTCGGTGAGCTGCTCGGCGGATCCGATCATGTGGGACCGTGGCGCCTGGTTCCAGCTTCGAAGGCAAAAGGCTCGACGATCCAGCCACGCCCGCCAGGTCTCTTGTGTCGCAGGTGCTCGTGGTAAGCCGCCACAGGTCCCCTCACAGATCGTCTCATCTGGATCCTCACGGCGAAGGGTTGGTGCGGCCAAGGCGCAGACAGAACGTTACGCGAGCGCCTCGGTAAGGCGAATCACGCCTCTCTTGTATCCAGGGCGTCACCTTGGGAAGGGCGGTCAGGCGTACGACGGCGAATCAGGGCGACCTATTAGGGCAGGTCATCGCATTATCCGTACGTCGCCGAATCACCTCGAACGGCGGCGTCCGCGGGATATTCGCGGGATGCGAGTTTCCCGCTAAATCCAAACTCTAGAGAGATGCGAGCCTGCGGGTGGTGGACGGCCCGTGCGCTCCGTAGAGCTCGCTCAGGTCGGACACCGCTTCGGCACGACGATCGTGGTGCCGATCGCGCCGCTCCATCTTCTGTCAGATGACCAGTTAATTGTCATCCTCACTTGGCGGTCAGCTGAAGAACGGCACAAGGTGAGCGTTGACCTCCTCGGCGTGGGTCCAGCACAAGCCGTGGCTCGCGCCGTCGACGGCGATGTAATCGCTGCCCTTGATCAGCTCGTGGGTCCGAGGACCGCAGGCCTCGATGGGCAGGATGCGATCGTCGGTGCCGTGCATGACCAGCACTGGGATGTCGATCTTGGCCAGATCCTGGCGGAAGTCGGTGTGCCAGATCGCCACGCAGGCGATCGTCCCGGCAGAAGAAGCGCTCACCGCGGTGTTCCAGGCGTCCCTGACCACTTCCTCACTGATCCGGTTGCCGAGTGTCTGGTCGAGGTTGAAGAAGTTCTTGTTCCACTCGGTGAAATAGGCGAACCGATCGGCGGTCAACGCTCCGGCTATCTGGTCGAACACCTCCTGCGGAACGCCCTGCGGCGTCTGGGCCGTCTGAAGAAGATACGGCGGGACCCCGGATACGATCGCGGCCCGCCGGACGCGGGCGGACCCATAGGCGCCGAGATAACGGGCGATCTCTCCGCCCCCCATCGAATGCCCGGCCAGGTCGAACTCGCGCAGGTCCAGGACGGTGACCAGCTTGTCCAAGTCAGCGGCGAAGGTGTCGTAGTCGTATCCGGTGGTCGGTCGGCTGGACTTGCCGAAGCCGCGGCGGTCGTAGGTGATGACTCGGTGTCCGCTGGCGATCAGCGCTCGTTCCTGGCGTTCCCAGGCCCGGCCGTTGAGCGGGAACCCGTGGATGAGCGCGATCGGGCGTCCCGCGCCGTGGTCTTCGTAATAGAGTTCAATCGGCGCGGAATTCTCCTCGCCTACGGTGATGTATGGCATCGTCGTGTCCGTTCTTTCCCTTTCCTATTTCGACATCTGGGCGAAGTCGCTGGCGCAGCGATGGTCAGGCCGGTACGACGTAGGGGAAGCGCCTGTTCCGTTGCTGTTCAGCGACGGCCGGCTTGAGCCCTGAGGGCACCGCGGTGTTAGCGACGAGGGACAGCATCGCCTCGGGCGCGTTATCGGCCAGTGTCCGTCCGTTGCGACCAGCGAAGCCGTAAGTGGCGGGCGTGCCAATCACATACGACAGCACGTCGGGGGACAGCTCCCTCGCCACGGCCTCGCCGTAGCCCTGTGGGTCTTCGGAGGTGCCGGTGGCTGTCACCACCGCGGCAACTTGGTCGGCGAGGTACTTGGCGACGGCGTCGAAGTCTTCGGAAGGGTGCCTTGTGTTGGCGGGATTGGAAAAGTCGGTGTCACCGGGCCGGAAGATCGGCCACATCATGGGGTGTCCGGCCCGGTTGATCTGCCGCCAGCCGCCCGCGTCGGTGGCCAGTTTCGTGGCGCACCACACGGCGGTTTGGGCGCCCGGTCGCAGCAACCGGTGCTGGGGGGAGACCTCCAGCACGATCGACTCGACGGCCGTTCCGGCAAAGCTGTTGCGCGCCTTCTCCGGCTGCCAGCCGGACAGGTCCACGGCGGTCCCCTTGGCCACCGCCCCGTTGACTATGGCCAGCAGCGACAGGTCGATGTAGAACGGGTCGACACACCGCCCGGCCCACAGCCGGGCGCCGCCCCCGCTGGCGGCCTCGCCAGTGCGACCTTCCAATACGAGCTCACCCTCGGCGGACTCCGAGCGAGCCTGCTCGCCGGTCAGGGAGTGCAGCTGGAGCGGCTGACGCCCGGTCGCGTCCGGTTGTCCGAACGACACCCGGTAGGTCAGGGTTTCGAAGTCAGCTCCATCGAAGTGCACCTTGAACTCGTACCGTGCCTCGGGATGGAAGCCCGGCTCGGCGTAGGCGCCGTTGATGTTGGAGTTGACGTCCATGACGAACACCGTGCCGCTCTCGCCCGGGAACAGGTAGAGATCGTCGATGTAGAGCTGGCCGTTCTCGCCGGCGAGCGGCGTGTCCAAGTGATGGGACATGGTGGGACCCCCCTTTTTGCTTTTGTTCCCCCGCGCCTGCTTTGCGGCGCTGCAGTCACCTTCGCGCTGAGCGGCGAGCGGCGGCCCCCGGAAGAGACCCGGGTCTTATCCCGGGTAGTGCCTCCGGCGTGGCGCCCCGAGCCCGGGCCCAAGTTGGTCTGGCGTTCGCGCTAGGGAGGCGGACAACCGCCTCCAGAACTCAGCCGCAGGACCTACGTCGAGGGGACCTGTAGCCCGTGGTTCACCGGCGTTTGTCGAAGCCCGCGGCGTGAACTGATCCCGAGTTTGGTGAACACATTGCCGAGGTGCCATTCAACCGTGCGGGCACTGAGAAACAACTGGGCGCCGATCTCGCGATTCGTCTGACCGTCTCGTGCCAGGCGGGCGATGTACGCCTCCTGGGCAGTGAGCGCGGTACGCGTCTCCGCGGCGCGTTTGCGCACCGCCTCGCCTGCGGCCATCAACTCGCGCCGGGCGCGCTCGGCGAACGCCTCGGCACCCATCGTGGACAGCATCTCGTAGGCGGTCCGCAGTTGCGTGCGGGCATCTGTGCGGTGGCCCTGGCGGCGCAGCCATTCACCGTAGAGGAGAAGGGTCCGGGCGAGCTCCACGCGGAGCCGGATACGGCCCAACCGGTCGATCGACTGGCGATAAAGGCCGTCGGCGGCCTCACCGTCACTCAGCAGCGCCCGGCAGCGAGCCTCGATGCCAAGGCCGTAGTCCGTACCGCCGGCCTGGGTGGTGTCCACCAGCCGCTCCAGTGCTTCGCTGGCGGTTCGGGTGTCCCCACAGCGCGCCGCGGCCTCGATCAGCTCGGGCAGCGCCCACATAGAGACATAGAGGGTGTCCTTGCCCGCTTCCTGCGCCGCGGCCAGCGCATCGGCGTAGCGGCCGAGGCCGTTGTAGAGGATCGCGGCCGCACACTGCGCCAAGCTCACTGCATGACCCCGGCCGCCGGCGGTGCCTTCGGCGATGGTGGACTCGAACAGCAGGGTGGCCTGGGCTTGCCTGCCAGACAGACCTGCGAAAAACAAGGCCCCAAATCGCGGGTAGTGGATTCCGGTCGCCTCCGCGACAACATCACCCTCAGCGATAAGCGAGGCCGCCGCCGCAAGGTCGCCGCTCCGTATGACAGTCGCCGCCTGAGAGGACAAGTCAACCGGCAACTGATCGAGCGCGCCGACGTTGCGAGCGAGCTCGGTCTGGCGGACGGCGATGGCGTGCCAGCCGTCCTCGTCCCAGAGGACGATGGCGGCCACCTGCGCGAGCCAGCCCCACCGGAGGCCTTCTTCAGTAGGGATGTCTCCGCTGATGAAGGTACTTGCGGCCTGGCGTAGTCTCGGTGCCGCGGCGGACCGGCTGTCGGTGACCAGCCGCGCCAGCCCATCCAGTAGCAGGTCGGCCGGACGCGGCGGATGCGCGGGTGGGGGCAGTGCGCGGGCGGCGCGGGAGACCTCGGCCAGGTCATCGGTGCCCGCCAAGTACCCGGCGAACATCGCGGCGATCCACGCGCTCAGGTAGGTGTCACGGGCGAGGTCCAGGTCGAGCGGCTCGAGCCGTTTGGCCGCCCTGAGCAGCAGCGGCGGAGCGTCGCTACCGAGGCCCGTGGCGAAGGTGATCTGCCCGCGCAGTAGATCCGCCCGGGCGCTGGTGAGCTCATCGAGCGGCCCGGCTTCGACCATGCCGAGCAGTTCGAGAGCTTTGTCGAACGCCCCGGCCTGCATGCTGGCCTGTGCCGCCGCCAGTCCCCGCTCCGCCTGCCGAGGCGTATCAGCGGTCAGCAGCATTGATCGCTCCAGAAATGCCGCTGCTGCGGCCAGCCCGCCGCGGGCCTGCGCCCGGGCCGCCGAACACTGCAGTTCCGCCGCCACCTCCTCGTCCGGCCACGCCGTGGACTGGGCTCGGTGCCAGGCCCGACGGTCCGGATCAGCCTGGGGGTCGGTCATCTCCGCCAGTGTCCGATGCACCTCTTGCCTTTTCGCCAACGACGCCGACCGGTAGGCCGCCGAGCGCACCAGCGGATGCCAGAACCGCACCTGGGAGCCGAACTCCACCAGCCCCGCTTCCACAGCTGGCACCGCGGCCTGAATTGGGATGCCCAACTTCCCGGCCGCTCGCCACACCAGCGACGGATCGCCGGACGAATCGGCAGCCGCGACTACCAGGAGCAGCCGCGTCTTGTCCGGCAAGGCCTCCAGCCTCCGCCCGAAGCTGTCCTCGATCGGGCCCGTCAGGGGCAGCGCGCCGGGCAGCCCGAACCCGCCTGCAAGTTCGGCAGGCGTCAGCCCACGCGGCAGCTCCAGCAGCGCCAGCGGGTTTCCCCGTGTCTCCGCGACGAGAAGGTCCCGGACCCTCTCGTCCAGGGGCCCGGTCAGCACCGACTCGAGCAGCGCCCGCGCGTCGCTGTCGCGCAGTCCCCCCACCTCGAGCTCGGGTAGCCCGACCAGCTCCGCGCTCACTTCCCGAGCGGCGAAGACCAGGCCCACGGGGTCAGCAGCTAGTCGCCGCGCCGCGAACCCCAGCGCCTGCGCCGATGCGCGGTCGAGCCACTGCTCGTCGTCGATCACGCAGATGAGCGGCCGCTCCCCGGCCACCTCCGCCAGCAGGCTCAGGACGGCTAGCCCCACCAGGAACCGGTCCGGCGGCGGTCCGACACTGAGGCCGAACGCCGTCCACAGAGCCTCCCGCTGCGGCGGGGCCAGGCGGTCGAGGCGGTCCAGCATCGGCGCGCACAGCAGGTGCAGTCCGGCGAAGGCCAGTTCCATCTCCGACTGCACGCCCGCGACACGTACCACCTTGCACTCCGAGGCATTCAGGGCCAGGTAGTTCAACAGCGCCGTCTTGCCTACGCCTGGGTCGCCCCGCACTACCAGCACCCGACTGTCTCCGGCCCGGACGGCGTCGACGAGCCGGTCAAGTACGCCGCGTTCGCCTTTCCTATCGGTCAGCGCCAGCGAGTTGCCCGACTGACCGTACTGCACCGCCATCAACCCCAGAGCTAGGCCAAGTCGGAAGCGGCAGGCGCGGCAATAGGCGCCTCGGGAGTGCTTTCGTACCTCGCCACCACCTGGGGCCGGCCCGGCCGAGCATGAACGTTCATAACCCCCCCGGGTCGCAGGATGGCCAACAGGAAACTGGCGGGGCGAGCCTATCAGGGCTCGGTCGCGAACCGAACATGCCGCACGAAGTCAGGTAGTCGAAGCCATGTCCCGTGTTCGATGAACAGGTGGGCGGGCGCTTCTGCGGGCTGCGCCAGGAGGCTCACTTCGCTGAGCCGGCATCCCGTCCTACTACGACGGCGTAGAGCGGTGTGGTCCGACACGGCGGCGGCCCTGTCTGGCGCGCAAGCCTGGAACACCTAGGCTCCATGGAGGCCCCCCGGCGCGACAGGGCGGCCGAGCCAGCTCAACCGCCGGCGATAACCCGCGGTCCTTTACGCCACGACAAGTACCGCCACGCCCAGTTCAAGAGCACAGATGTCCGGTTGCGCACGCCGGTGAGAAGGACGATGTGCAGGCCGAGCCAGGCGAGCCAGGCGGGCGTCCCCCGCAGGCGGAGGCCGCCCGGCAGCTGCGCCACCGCCGCCCTCCGCCCGATCGTCGCCATGATCCCCTTGTCCTTGTAGCGAAACGGCGCCGTCGCCTCCCCGGCGAGCAGGCGCCGGATCTGCTCTCCGACGAGCCTGCCCTCCTGTATCGCCGGCTGGGCTAGCTGGGGCAGGGCTCGCTCCTCGCCGCCTTGGCGGGCGGCCGCCATGTCGCCGATGGCGAAGACGTCGGGGAACCCCTTCACGCGAAGGTCGTCGCCGACCTCGACCCGGCCCCGCGCCTTGGGGAGGCTGAGGGCCTCGGTGAGACCGCACGGCCCGACCCCGGCCGCCCAGATCACGAGCTTGCACGCCACGACCTCCCCCGAGCCGAGCACCACCTGGTCGGGCCTCACCTCTTTCACGCTCTCGCGGCAGCGGACCTCGACCCCGCGCCGCTCGAGCACCCGGCGTGCGTAGGCGCTCAGCTTGGGGTGGAAGGCCCCGAGGAGAGGGTCCTGCTGCTCGACGAGCACGAGGCGTGAGAGCGACGAGTCGAGCTCGCGGTACTGGGTGCTGAGCTCCATCTGGCGCAGGTCGGCGAACGCCCCGGCCATCTCCACGCCGGTGGGCCCGCCGCCGACGACGACCACGGTCAGATCGCCCTCGCCCGCCCCGTGCCCCGAGGCCCGCTCTACGCTCGCGAGCGCCATGTCACGCACGGCGATGGCGTCCTCCATCGTGTAGATCGCCTTGGCGTGCTCCGCCGCCCCGGAGACCCCGAAAAAGGTCGTGCCCGCGCCGGCCGCGAGCACGAGGAAGTCGTAGCCGAGCTCTGGGCCCTCCTTGAACAAGACCGTGCGGGCGGAGAAGTCGACGTTTGTGACCTCGTCCTGGCGGAAGCGCACGTGCGGGTGCGGGCCCGTGTAGGCCCGGACGGGGTAGGCAATGTCACCCGGGTTCAGCCCGGCTGTCGCCACCTGGTAGAGGAGGGGCTGGAAGGTGTTGTAGTTGTGGCGGTCCACGAGCACGATGTCGAGGTCGGCCCCGGCCAGCGCCTCACAGGCGGCGAGGCCCCCGAAACCGGCCCCAATGACCACGACCCGGCACTGACCGCTCACGAGCCTCCTCCGTCAGCCAGAAACGCCGTCACATCCCACGGTATACAGGCGAAGGCGACGGGCCGGTCCCGGCTCGCCCGTTCCTCCGGGCCCCAGTCGGCTCGGGCCCGGTATGGCCGAGGGCGGCGCCGCGCCCGCATCAGGGGGCACGGCGGATCTGGAGCATGTAGCAGCCGAAGACAACGTTGCGGGTATGGATTCGCTCCACGCTCTCGTCCTCGAAGATCTCTGCGATGACGTCCTCGGCCCGCTCCTGCGGACTACAGAGCCTGCCCCCCGTGATCACGCCCTCAGCGTCGTAGCTGCGAAAGACCTGCATCCGGTCGCGAAACGCCTCCGGGTAGCCCGCTTGGGGGCTGTAGCCGGCACATCGCGCGGCGTGGATGAAGACCGGGCCTGTCTCCGCGTAGGGACCGGGCCGGTCAAAGGGCTGGTAGGCGATGAGAAGGACCTGCTCGCCCGCCTCGGCCAGGCGCAGGCAGCAGCGCAGGGGCTCGCCGCCTTCCCCCCGGCGGTCTCGCGACAGGGCGTTGCCAGAATCGTCGGTGCCGCGGCTGCGGATGGCTTCCAGGCGGGCGGGAGCCAAGGCGTCCACGGTAAAAGGCGTTCTTTTCATTGGGCGAGCTTAAGGTGGGCCGCCGGCACTTGCTGGCGGAATTCGGTCCAGGCAGCGGATGAGCGACGCAGCGGCGGCAGTTGAAGCGCCATCCAGGTCGCCGGCGCCCAGGTTGTCGTGCCGTTGCTCTTGAATGTGCAGTATTTGACGGCACGACTCAGGAAGCCTCTCCAGCAAGAGAGGCTGGACCTGGTAAAGAAATGGCCAGGACAGCAGTCGTTGAGGTACGCCGGCCGGCCACCGGCCGGGTTCCATCGAGCCGGGTGGCCCCATCGAGTCAGGCTGTGCCGTCGGACGGTCATGAGCGGCGGCGGCCGCGGGATATTCGCGGAATGTAATTTTCCCGCTAGTGTCCTGAGTTGTCAGTTAGCTAAAGAATCTGTGTTTTCGGGAATTTCCGATCGGCAGACCGCGTTGGTGCCGTGCGAGCATGGAGGTGCGCATGGCAGAACGTGGACGACCGAAGGAG
>Ga0181533_1005786_pt1 | contig 11621 bp, 22 predicted proteins | sample PEATcosm2014_Bin_45_FD_119772 | JGI IMG/M metagenome (GOLD analysis project Ga0181533, IMG submission 119772) | Peatland microbial communities from MTU Mesocosm Facility, Houghton, MI, USA - PEATcosm2014_Bin11_60_metaG | ecosystem: Environmental > Terrestrial > Soil > Wetlands > Peat | place...
CGTAGACGGGTCATAGGGATCCTCCTTATGACCCGACCTTACCTGATCAGGATAAACGTTCAACTCCACGCACGCGAAGCGTCCGCCGCCCCAGCGGCTTCGTTCAAACGCCCTTCCACACCTAGATGCAGATAGCGCCAGGCGATGGGCCGTTGACGGCTAATGGTAGAGATGGTTTCATGCCCAGCGGGGGCAAGGAGGGTCGAAGACGGCCAGTGAGCAGAGGTTTTAAGTCCGCATGTCAATAAGCAAACCCCAGATTCCTACCTCTTGCCAACAAGTGAAATCAATACGATACTGAATGTGACTTGTAAGGACTCGTAGGCGCGATCGCGAGTTTTTGGGTAGCAAAATGAAAAGCATGGACCAATTCTTGTTCCTAAGTTATTGAAAATACAGTACGGGCCCATAGCTCAGTTGGTTAGAGCAGCGGACTCATAATTAGCCGGCTGGTTATGTTGTGCGATCTAAGTTATTCAATCTAAAGAGTCGCCGAGTCCAACAAACCGGTCAGATTGTCCTGTTTTAGGCCCTATTATCGCTTAAAGTAGCCGTTAAAGTAGCCGAAAATGAGCCTCGGATTTTGCCTCATCATCGTGCCCCCGGTAGTGGTGTCGTAGTGTCGCACAAGAAGCAGTATTTTCCAATCCCGCCACAATCCCCCGCCATTTCACCCTACCGACCTTGTATGGACCTCCGGTGATTGAGTTGCGCAGTTTTGTCGCGCTGAGAGCACATCACGCGCACTCGTCCAACGAATGCCGGGATAGCGACCGTTGTCGAGTGGCTCTAGCCCGCTTTTCTCACCAGTTTCTTGGGAGCGGCTTCGAGGACACGGAGAATCTCGACGGCGGTCCCACTGGGGTGCTGGTGGAGTCGAAAAAGCGCCTGTGGACGACTGCTTGTGACCATGGCTCCATTTTTGGCCCCTCCGCCTCCTGAAAACAAAGCACTTCGAGAGGAGATTCGGCACACTCCCGCCTGTGAATATCTTTGGCAACCAGGGCCTTAGTCGTTGCGGGAGTTCAGCCCCGCGCGGGCACCTGCTGAAGCTGCGCCCTGATGTTCGCCCAGACTTCCTGGTGGGGGTAACCACCGGCCAGCGCGATCCCAACCTTCCGCACCGTCGCCCGAATCAGCGCTCCGATCTTCAGCACCTTCAGCCGAATTGTCGTCGCCTGTGCCTGGGCGAGCGCGGTGTCCTTTAAGCCCAGCCGACGGAGCGCCTCCAGCAGCAGATAGGCATTCATCTGCTGCCGCTGGGCTTGCTGGAGATGGTGGATGAAAAGCTGGGCGAGTTCAACGATAAACGTAGGGTGTTAGTGGAAGTGTTCCTTGCGGCCTACCCGCGCCTGTGCCAGGAGGCAGCGGGAAGGCTGCGCACGCTCTATAACCCGTCTGACTATCCACCGGTGGAGGAAGTGAGCTCCCGCTTCACCTTCAGTTGGCAGTATGTCAGCTACGGCGTGCCGGAGCAACTTCGGGAGATTTCCGCCCGGATGTTCCAGACCGAGCGTGACAAGGCTGTGCAGGCAATGTCGGAAGCCTGCGCCGAAGTTCGACAGGTGATGCGTGCTTCGCTGCTGGAACTGGTAAGCCACCTCCGCGACCGGCTGGGTGACCAGCCGGACGGCAAGCCCCAGCGTCTGCGCGAATCGACCTTACAAAAGTTGCGCGATTTCCTGGCGACGTTCGACTTGCGCAATGTGGTAGACGACCAGGATTTGAAGGAGCAGGTTGACAAGGCCCGAGCCCTGCTGGAGGGCGTGAGCACGGATGCCTTGCGGAACATGCCGCTGATTCGCTCCCGCGTGCGTGAGGGGATGGCGGAACTCGCCACCCAGATGGACGCGCTGGCTGGTGACCGTGTCACCCGCAAGTTCCGATTCGACGAGGGAGGAGAGCAAATCCATGTGTCAATATCTGAACAAGGTCATGCTGATAGGGTTTCTGGGTGAGGCGCCGGAACTCAAATTCAACCAGCAAGGCAAGCCCGTTTGTACGTTCAGCCTTGCGGTCAACGAGAGGTGGAAAGACCCAGCAGGCGCTCCCCGAGAACGCTTGGAATGGTTTCAAGTCGTCTGTTTCGCCCGCCTAGCGGAGGTTTGCGGCGAATACCTGAATAAAGGTCGCCACATTTACCTGGAAGGCCGGTTGCAGACCCGGAAATGGTCGAGTCGTGAAGGCGATAAGCGGACCACAGTCGAAGTGGTGGCCAACCAGATGAGGATTCTTCCGAGCGCCTAAGAATGGCAGCGGAGCAAACGCCGATGAATCATCGAAAGTTGCGGGCGCTGATGACGAAAGGGAAAACCCATTCAACGAGCCTGAAGCAGAGACGCTGGAGCAAGATGTCCCATTTTGAGGTTGACCCCGGCACTCTTGCCATTCCTGAGGCCTCTTGACTGACAACGGTCCGGTCAAGGATACTCGGTCAAGATTCCGATCTCTCAGTTGGGCGAAAGGCTATGGCCATTGCCGTGAGCCTCTTGAGCTTGGTCGCTGGAGCCATTCTCATCTCCCTCGCGGGCTTCATTATGTGGTGAGCCACCCGGAATTGTAGTCCCTCGATCCCAATGGCGAGGCGTGCGAACCGGAAACGAGCGGACTGCTAAAGCGAGCCTCGATTGTTGCCGGACAGTTGCGCTATGTCGGGAAGGAAACCGACAGCAGGTAGCGCGGTCCTGCGACGATGATATTCCCGGCGGCACTGCTTTTGGCCATCAAGCCGGCGGCAGACAACCGGCTGGGGATGATAACGGGAAGGCTGGAAAGGTCTTTGGCAGAAGCGACAGTAGTGATCACTCATCAGGCGGCTCTTACGGAACTTCCAGCTTTAGGTTGGGGGCCAGCCGGTCTGGGTTATCCCCGATCTCTTTGCGATTTAGCATGTAGATAACATCCCAGAAACTCGGTGTCCCATAAAACCGTGTGGAGATGGAAGAGAGAGAATCGCCCGGTTTCACCACATAGACGTTCTCATCGGGTCGCAGACGCTTTACTCCTGCTGGTATATCCAACGTGGGGCCGTCTCCTCCAACCTTCAGACTGATTAGCGCTTTCTCGTAATAATCCTGGAAATTCTTTGTCGTAGGATTATCACGAAATTGCTTTTCTGCCGACTGCGTGAGCTTGGAAGCAGCATCCTTCAGAGCAACCCAACCGTCTTGCGTAACCTCCGAGCTCTGGCCCAAGTGGCATGCCACTCCAAGATGTGCGACAAGATCCTTCATGCTATCCAGGGAGGGATTTGCTTGCACGACTGCCGTCCAAGAAGCAACGTGCTGTTCGGACATAACACGAAGGTTTTCGAGTTGGGAGGGATCCAGTTTGCCGGTTTTTTGGGCGTTGAGCAGCAGTCTCTCGAAATCATCGCCCATGGAGCTAAGACTTACGCTGGATTCAGAGTCAGGGCGAAATCTTTCCGTCTCCCGCACCAGGTCTTGCAGATGTTCGCGAAGGGTTTGAATATCTTTCATCAAGCCCTCCCATCGAGCGGAGAAATCAGACTGGAGATCCTTGAAAGATGAAATCTTCAGCCTTTTCCAAGACTGACTCTGGGGAACAGCTTCCTCGTCGAGTGGGGTTTTGATTTCTTTAATTCGCTGACGAATAGCTAGTTGCGTCTTCTGGATTGAACTGATTTTCCTTGAGGCAACATTCCGTGAATAGGGATTGAAGGCTGAATGATGGGCGGTTGAATGCTTGCCAATAGGGCCAGGGGATGGTATTTTTTGCAGGGGACCCGTACCATCGCGAATGTCTTCGTTCTGAGCAGAAAAGCCCGATATTTTCTGCATCAATTTGCTCCTTGGACCGCGACGGTGCTGCCACCCCAATGCCTCGAATTTGACGTGCGGCCTGAGGCGGGGAGAATTATGGGTTGTTCTTGCGCGAAAGTAAAGCGACTTCTCATCATGGCGGATACTTCTTCGCTTAACCTCTCAACCAGGAGTTCCAGGATGCTTCCTTTCAGGAGATAGCGGTGCTGCCGGGTAATAACGTCGATGAGGGCTGTGTCACGACTGGTGCGGTAAAAGACAAGAGTCCAGGCGGCCCAGACCGCTAGGACAATCGCCAGCAAAACCCAGAAGCTTATCGAGGCTTTGTCCTCCCTGCCGGAATTTCCATTTTCAACCCCGATGACGCTCCGCAGCATACATCCATCTGGCCGGCAGTGATTGCCCCTGTCGGCCGGTTAGCGTCGCTCCGTGCCCTCAGGGCCGGACGGACGGCGTGTTTTGACTCCCCGGAGGCTCCTACGGCTCGGAACTATCTCCCGTTTGACCGATGTCTCCGACACTTTTTCGCCCCCCACCGCCAAAATATGGCCCGCCTTAAAGGGGAAAGTGTCCCGAAATGCCTATATTAACCAGAGGAGAAGGAAGAAGTTCGGCTTTCCCCAGCTTCAAGGGCCGGATGCGGGTAGCTTCCGGCCTCCCCTCTACCCAAGGGCAGAGAGACTGGGGAATACGGGAAGCTCGGATGCGCACAGTAGTTCGATCCCATCGACAATTGAACGCATTTGGACCATCCCGGCGATATTACGCCACCAGCCTGTACGGCTCTGAGCTGAATGGCTTGACCCTGCCTGAAGGCAGGAATACGGGATTTGGCATTACTGGATGATAAAATATATGTGATGGAGCTCATTGCCCAACGGCTCACCCGTTCCATCATGCATGCCCTGTCGGGGCCATTGCCTCTTGGCTCAAAAGCTCCGGCATCTGAGACCGTAAGGTCTCCGTCATTGTAGGGACGCAGTCATGTCGTGGCTTCTCTTTCCCAAGGGGGGAGTCAGGATAACCAGCGAACGAGGGATGAACTCTGACTGGAGCTTACATCCTAGCCGGGTCAATAACTCAAGAGACTGGCGAATCATCTGGTGAGAGCGTCTGTTGGGATGACGTTAATTACTGGACCCATACCCGTAAGACCGGAAACCGGCCCACTGCGCAGTCGGAAGTAACGCCGATACACTGGGAATTATCCGGAAACGTCAGGAGGGTATGACACCAGAGCTGACAGGAATCCATGAATCGCTGGTAGAGCGTAATTGAATCTACCCGAAGCGAAAGCGAAGCGATGGTGAGGACCACACAGAACCCAATAGGTAGGGGTTCGTGTCTCTGCTCGGCTCGCTCCGGCTCTGGCCGCATTCGATTGTAATCCGCATGTCTATTGGTTCCTGATGCCATGTATTGAAAATGCCGGTTTGAGATGATACTCATGGTTGACTTTCTCGATTCCACGACAAACTCTCCACGGCGAGCGACGAGCGGCAGCGAGGTGAGCTCGCCGCGATGATTACGATTAATCAACGCTCGCCAGGCGGCGGAATCTCAATGATTACCGAGGAGCGTAGGTTTATGGACCCCAGCATAATAACTTTGCTTGGAGAAGACAAATGGCTAGGTGTGCCTGAATTACAACCCTGCCAGCTAAGTATTTTGATTCCAATTCCAATGACCCTACCCATCACCCACCCCCCATTTCCGCGCTCCCCCCTCCCTCTTCCCTCCCCAACGACAGGAGGCGCCTATGAGCAATGAATACCTTGCCTGGTTCGATGGAGCTTGCGAACCTACCAATCCCGGAGGAACCGCCACCTTCGGAGTCATAATCAAAAACAACGACGGTGCCGGCCTCTTGAAGGAACACGGTTTGGTCGGTAAGGGCAGTACCATGTCCAACAATGTGGCGGAATACGCCGGTGTTCTCCATGTATTAAAGTATCTGGCTTCTCGTCCGCCAGGACGAGTCACCATCCATGGAGATTCCAATCTGGTAATAAACCAACTCAGTGGCAAATGGCGTATACGCAAAGGACTGTACCCCTCAATCGCCGTGGAAGCCAAAGAGCTGCTTGCTTACCTACGTGGTCTTGGGTGGCAGATAACCTGCTGCTGGATTCCACGTGCCCAAAATGAGGAGTGCGACGCGTTATCGAAGAAAACATCCGACAAGCCGGATTCGATACACCGAAAAGTGCCGATGCGGCAGGACCCACGCGATGCCTTGATGATAGGCAGAACCATCAAAAGCACCAGGATTACGGTGTTACGGGGCGAGCCATCAAAGGGTGGCGATTGGTGGATATGCCGATGTTCCTGCGGTAGGGAGTTCGTTGCCCACGGATGGAATATAAGGCATGGTCATACCCGGAATTGTGGAAGCGACGAACATGATGTGCAATCACGGGAGCATCAAGTCGCAGTGTTCGCGATATGATTAAATCGGCCTACACGCGATTGGAATACTCCAGCATAGAAAGCCGCCTCTGCTTATGGCCGGAGGATGCCAAGGACTGATTTAGTACTCCCGTACCATTGCCTCGAAGTGAGACTTGGGACATTTTGAGCGCATGGATGACAAAGACTTCCCACCTTTATTCGTTCGGTTGGCCTTGCGCGCCGCGCTTTGTGGCGCCGGTTTGGTTACGATTTACACCGCGCTCGCCAGAGTCATACTGTGGCTCGGCCTCGCTCCTAAATGACGAGTCTCATCACAGACCGGGCGGTGTGCTGCTCCCAAGGAGCAAGTCTGGAATAATCAAAGTCAAGCTGTGCGCCTTTCACACGCTGCAACCCTGGTTCAGGATTTCTTGCGGCCTGGCTCCCTCTCGCAGCAAGCGCGGACTGCAAGAGGCTGTGGCCGCATTACCGCACTTGACGAAGACCGGCATTGATGACAAGCACTACGTAACCTGCTGACTGCTTACGCATCATGGCCCGCAATCGTGCGGAATCCTCCCCGTAAATCCATCCCTGCCTGCCAGAAGTGTCTCCTGGCGTGCTGTCCTGTCAGCAACTCCTCGAGTATCCGTCCCGATCAACTCAATTTAGTCCTTCACTTTGCGCTGAGATTCCATCATAACTACGCCGGAACGGACAGATTCAGGTAGTTTCAAGATGGATCCCAGTTCTCCTAGGCTGAAAACGTCGCGGATAGTCCCCTTCACTCCAACGCGTGCGCCCTCCCGCGGCACGCCGTTGCTCGAGATCACCCATAGTGGGCCTGTCCCGTCATCAACTTCGTAAGCCCCATGACCCAGGACCGAGTAGCTCGTGACCACCTTGCCGACCACGCCGACTTCCTGGGTGGCATAGCGGTGCGGGTCGGCCAATATGTGCTTGATGGTCTTTTGTTCGCAGCCAGGCAGAAACAAAACCACTCCCACCAAAACCAAGAACGCCCAGCAGTAATGTACAAGTCGTTTCCGCATGGCCCCACCTCCCGATCCGGACTGGAATTTCCATTTCGAGTACACACGCGTCCCAGATTAGAGAAGACCCTGCACTCGGCCGAGCACCACCGGGTGCGACGGATCTCCACGCTCGAATGCGACGACCACTGTGGCGCCGGATGGAACCTTGCCGGTGGTTATAGAACCAACAGGAGAGGCAACCAGTGCCCAGACCGTTGAACCGAGCGAGGGCACTCTTATTTGAACTCGTCCGGACTGGTGCGGGTCGTTGTTGTCGGAAACTACGCCAAGGTATACGCCGTAATACGCCATGAACTCCTCCGATATTGAGGATGCACTGCCGCTTATTATGTGCCGAATCCACGATCATTGCACCCGACATTGACATTGCATCCGAGCTTGGCCGTCAGGCCATGGCGTGCGGCTAAACTGCCACGTGTGGTCCGCGTGGCCGCCGGGGTCCTGGTAACTAGATGAACCTCTACCCACGATAGGAGTGATTGGATAGGTGATTCCGGCTTAGGACTGGACCTGAATGGGTAATTGTCTCTTTATGGGTATCCAACCGTCTGCCCGAAGAGCACGAGTTGATCCTTATGCAGATTGAGCTTCGTGGAAAGTTGCGACTTGTCGCAGTTGTGGAACCAGGCCGCCAGACCCATGGACGCGGCGAATAGGTAGACGTTGGCCGCAATGAGGCCCGTATCGACGTAATAGTACGACCGCTGAACATCGGGGTCGCGAAGGCCGGGCTCCTGATAACCGGACGTGTGGACCAGCTTATCGATATCCGCGACGTAGACAAGGCGAACCGGAGCTTCGGCGCCAGCTTCGGCCTGGCCCCGGCCAATCGCGAGACGTCGCAGGTCACCCGCAACCACCGGCACCAGCCGGTGATGAAACGGGTCATACAGGTAAGTCCCCTCCTCGAGGGCAACGTAGACGTCAATCTCCTGGGAGTTGCTCGCCGATGCCGCAGTCCTTCCGGGAATTCCGAAGGGACCCTTCCGGCGGTTCACCCCGCATGCCGCCCAGAGAAGATTAGAGAGAGTCTGCAAAGGGAACTTCTTGGCGCTGATCTCGCGAGTGGTTCTCCTGAGCTGAAATGCCCTCGCGAGCGACCTGCTGGGTTGGAGCACGGGTCTCGGCAGTTTGATCGGCCGGGAAGCATCCGAAGCGCTTCTCGGTTCTCGTTTACCAGACTTCTTCTGGATCATCGTAACCTCCCGCGCGCGCTTGGCACGAAGGACTTGTCCTGGGAGCACTCCTTGGCAGCAGGATTCTAACACGTCCGAGCTCGTCGCCCTACGCCCGCGCACGCCTGCGCACCATATTTCTCCAACTCACAACACAGTCAGCACCGTTTGAACAATTGCAACGATCCATTCCTGCCACAAAGGAGGCACCATGTTCGTTGAACTCATGCCGCTTCTCGCCGGCCGCACCGTGCTCATCACGGTGGCCAAGGTGGATGACAAGACGCTGCGCGTCAATGTTATTCCCGCTCTGGCAAAGGCCGACGACAACCCGGCTCTAAGCACCGCGCTCATTTATACCGGCCCGCCCGAGGAATTCGATGCTGAACTCGGGAAGCATCTGGCCGGCTACGTCCAAACCCACGAGCAAACCGCCAGCACCCTGGCCGAAGCCAAAGCCACCATGGAGGCTGCCGCCAAGGCAGCTCAGGAGGAAGCAAAGCGCAAAGCCGAGGAACGCAAGAAAGCCACGGTGAAATCACCCACAACAGCCGCGGCTGCGCCTGCCTCAACGCCATCCACCGCATCCCCAACTCCTGGTGACAACGCGCCATCCTCAGCACCGACCGGGACACTCGGGCTTTTCCCGCCTGCCACAACCCAATCGCAAGGAGGTCTCGCACTCTAATGGAGAGCCATGAACTTTCCCGCTATTTCGAATTTAATGGCGTTCGGCTTCCAGATATTAACCCCAAGCTTTCGGTGGAGGAAATCCGCACCGCGTCCGCCCACCAATACCCCGATATCGCCACGGCGGCCATCACGGGGCCGGAGGCGGTCGGAGACAAGCTGCGGTATCTGTTCACCCGAGCAATCGGCTCCAAGGGGTAACTCATGAGCCGAAATCCAACACGCAAGGAGGTGACGAAGCGTGCGGTCCTGGCGGAACTTGAACGGCTTCGCCAGGGCCGCCACGCCCGTTACCAGACCCTTGTGGTGAGGTTTGCGAGATGCCGGGAGTTAATTCAAGCAGCCGCTCTGTGCGCTGCCGCAGTCAATGCCAGCGCCCGCACCAACAACCACACGCCACTCGATGCCCCACCTGGCTGGCTACCTCCGGTCAGTTGATGGCTCAGGGAAGCGGTCTTGTAATACCACGGCTCGACGCTGTCCCGCTCATTCACCAATTGGTTGCCGATGACCGCTTGGCCGTGATGCTGGCCAAGGCCCTCGTCGAGCTGGATATTGCCGTCCCCGGAGATTGGAACAAGGCGGAACGTGACCCAACATCTTTCATTAGGATTACGCTTGAGCGGTGGATTCGCTCGCACGGGGGCACGGCTATCCATCACCGGTTCCTGCTTTCCGCCGTGATTACCAACAGCCCCTCTGATTGGGCCGAGCGGGATGAGACCAGGCCCAACCAATTGTTCCTCATTGTCGAGCCTTCCGAAGCAACCTGCGGCTGTGCGACTTTTGGGCCTACGTTGCAATTGCTGGAGAGCGTCCACCCACAACTACCGGCGACGTTCTTCCACCTCTTTGTCGGAGCGCTCAATGCCTGGATTAGGATTTACGACATTCGGGATGCCGAAGAACGGGCAGAGACTCTGCGGGAATGGGCCGCACAGGAGCCGGACGCCGACCAGTACGAAATCCCCGACGTGGCTGGGTCCATTCCACCGTGTATGCGGCAAGCGGTGGTGGATGAGAGTGAACTTGCTCAACTAAAGGACAAAATCCACGACCCGCTGGCAATGAAACTTGTGGACGCCGTAATCGCCCTCGATGGCGTCTCTCGCAGCCTAGAGCGACCCGAGCTTGACGATGACGTTGGCGCGCGGCTGTCAGATTGCAATCCACCGCTGCCTTGTCTGCTGGCGGTGTTTGCTGACGGTGACGCAATCGCTGGCTGCTTTGATGAAGAGGCCCAGGGAATGATGGAAGTCGAGCCGGAGCCCAATATCATCATCCCTTTTGACCCCACCGACGCGGAGAGCGTTCAACGCAGTTTCCACATGTTCGGAGTCGCCTGCCAGACCATTGCCGCGGCAAGCCGCGTCATCAACCTAATGCCCAGCAACGACCAATGGATTATTTCAAGGTGGGAGTCATGAAAGCTTACGTCAACATCGGAGCCAATAGCGAATTCCGTCTGTGCGAAGCGGTCCTTGTTTATCGGGGTGGGGGCGATGGCGCCTTCGCAAGCCTGCACCAGGTCAAGCAAGCTGAGAATGGAATTCCTTATCTCACCCCCGGTGAAACCCTGACCACGGCCTTCCTGCGTACTCTTGCCCAGGGCCTCGGGGCACAGGTTAAGCCGGAAATCCTTCCCGATAACGTCCTGGGGCGTACTCCAGACATGCTGGTTTGGTGGTCACGACCCCAACGCCGGGTCATGTTCTTCGGAGGGGTGAATGAAGAAGCGCGGAAGCTCAACGGTCTCGTCTTCCCGCATCCGGCTCTGGTCTTCAAAGTCGTGGGCAGGGACCTCTTTGTGCGAGCTGTCGCTGTGAGTTCGCGGCCAAGCCCTGAAACGCCCATGAAGACTGCTCCCTATTGGAACCCAGACATTCGAGTCTGCCCCGGCAGTATGCGTGTACCTGACGCTTTTGGTGTCGCGTCGATACCACAGTGGGTAGACGCATTCTTTCAATCGGAATTCACCCACGCGGCAGGCGCGGTGCGGCTCACCAGCCACCCAGAAGGCTTCATCGGTTTGTGGAGAAGTCTTGCTGGCAAGAAAAGGTTCCCAGTCCAGTACCTGACCGATGCCGGTGAGACGCTACAAGAGTTCGTCGCACGCGGAAACGAACGTTGAGGAGTTGGCTATGGAAATTCACCGCATCCACCCGGAATTGCTTGAACGGCAGGTACGCGTACTCGTGGTAGGTTGCGGAGGAACAGGCAGCGCGGTAGTTGCAGGGTTGCCCTACCTGCACCAATCGCTTATAGCCCACGGCCATCCCGGAGGACTACATGTCGCGGTTGTGGATGGCGATACCATTTCACCCACCAATTGCGTACGCCAACCTTTCGCTCGGTCGGAGATCGGCCAAAACAAGGCGATAGTCTTGGTCAATAGGCTGAATTTGTCCCTAATCCGTCGATAAGGCGTCGGAACTATTAAGCGGATCGGATTTGGGGCAAGTCCGGTGGTAGTCGGTGTGAAGGCAACTGCCGTAGGCATGGTTTGGGCGGCGCACCGATGGCTTCTA
>Ga0181533_1005799_pt1 | contig 11609 bp, 10 predicted proteins | sample PEATcosm2014_Bin_45_FD_119772 | JGI IMG/M metagenome (GOLD analysis project Ga0181533, IMG submission 119772) | Peatland microbial communities from MTU Mesocosm Facility, Houghton, MI, USA - PEATcosm2014_Bin11_60_metaG | ecosystem: Environmental > Terrestrial > Soil > Wetlands > Peat | place...
GAAATTCATCCCAAAGGGGGCGTAACATGCGTGAACATATAAAAATGATGCTAAAGATTGCCATCTTCGCCAATATCGCGCTGGCGGTTTGCTTGATAAGCCCCCTATATGCGCGGCCAACGACCGAGTCCATCGTACTGGCAGGCGGCTGTTTCTGGGGCATGGAATCCGTGTTCGATCACACCAAGGGTGTGATCGAAGCTGTCGCTGGTTATGCGGGCGGTCAGTCGGATTCGGCGAATTACAACATGGTCAGTGGCGGCGATACCGGCCATGCGGAGTCCGTGAAAGTCACATTCGACCCCCAGAAGGTGTCGCTGTCACAGTTGCTCGATATTTACTTCACCGTGGCGCACAACCCAACGGAATTGAATCACCAAGGCTCCGATAACGGTGAGCAATACCGCTCCACCGTCTTTTATGCCACGCCGGAACAGCGGAAAGCCGTGCAAGCTAAAATGACCGAATTAACTGCGCATCATGTATTTGCCAAACCAATCGTCACCACTCTGGAGCCATTGAAGGGCTTTTATCCGGCTGAAGATTATCACCAGCATTACGCTGAGAAGCATCCGCTGAATCCATACATTCTGATCAACGATGCACCCAAGCTGGCAAAATTTAAAAGTACTTATCATACACTTTACAAAGAGTAACGCCGTGAATGTAATGAGATTAAATTAAAGCAATATTCAATGGAGAACAATAATGAAGAAAATATTGATATTCATTTTGTCATTATCAGTTATATTTCAAATTACCGGTAATTGGGCCACGGCATCTGCCGCTGCAGAACGCCAGGTGATCGACATAACGGGACACCCGGTCAAAGGACCGGCCAATGCGTCGGTAACTGTCATTGTCTTTTCTGACTATCTCTGTCCCGTATGCAGTCGCCTTGAGCCGGTCCTTCGTCAGGTGTTGGAGAAATATCCTGATGACGTGAAGCTGGTTCACAAGCTTTGCCCTAATCACGATTTTTCCAGTGAAGCAATTGAAGCTGCCTATGCCGCATGGGACCAGGGCAAGTTCTGGGAGTATCACGACCTGCTCTTCTATAATCAACTGGTACTTAACAAACCGAAGGTTACGGCAATAGCTGAAGAGTTGCATCTCGACTTGAAACGCTTCAACAAGAAAATGAAAGATCCTGCCATTCAGACGCTGATTGACCGGGATTGGGCAGATGTGAGCCGCCTGGGTATTCTTGGGACTCCCACCGTATATATCAATGGTAAAGTTCTGAATGATCGTTCGCTTCAGGGCTTCCAAACTACAATCGAGAGGGAAATGAACAAATAACACAATTCAGGGTAATACCATCCCTGAAATATCAAAAACCATAGGAGGAAAGTTATGAAAAAGATTGCATTGGCAGTAATGGCGGTGTTCCTGATGTCCGCTGCGGTTCCGGTTTTCGCCGAGACGGCGCAGGAGAAAGAACAATGCGCAATTTCAGCCAACACCTGTCTGAATAAGGCAGAAGTGGTTGAGAAAAGGATGAAGAAAATGAAAGCTGATATAAAAAAGGGCACCATGTATTCACCGGAAGAAATGAAAGTTCTCGATCAGAAGTTGCAGGATGTAATGGATCAGATGGATAAGATGGGAGTGAAAAAATAAGCTATCTTGGCCCGGATAGACAAATCAATAAAAGGCGGGTTCTCCAGGGGACCCGCTTTTTAAGTTTTACAAAGTTTTGCCGTAAGGTCGCGGCTTTTAGGCATGAGGATAACCCCCCTCGAAAACACTTAGCTTCGCACGCATAGGCATGTTATTGGAAATGGCATTCCAGGTTGGTAGAAATTCGAGTTGTTAGAGTGCAGAATGATATAAATCTGCCGGCTCATCATTTCCCCGCAACACGAGCAGCCTGCTTGATAACCCCCTAAATTGATTTCGTTTTCCTGACCGTCATTGCCAGTGGCTAGGGCAGACCTACATTCATGGTTATATAGGAATTTAATCCGATTGTAACTGGCTTACCGTCTACCATTGCGCTGGTAACGGAATTTCCACTCGCGCTTGCAACCCGAGAGTATTCCTCAACAGTTTTCCTCTTGACACAAAATAGAGGACATGTTAAAAAAGTCAACTCGGGATAACGAAGTTATGCGGATTAACAGGCCGTGTTGTCCTAAAAGTAACCCAGTATATCAGCGCTAGTGATAAGCTGGGAGTTTCATTTTCTTCCCCAGTAGCTCAGTCGGTAGAGCGGGTGGCTGTTAACCACCATGTCCGTGGTTCGAGTCCGCGCTGGGGAGCCAACAAAAACAGGCACTTACAAGACTTCTTGTAAGTGCCTTTTCTTTTGTGTGGTCTCTGGTGTGGTCTCCAGCGGTTTGGTAAGGGATGAAACAGCTTGGAAACATTCCCTAATCTTTTACCTACAGAATAGCTAACCGAAAGCCGAAATATCTTGCGTCACTCCTAGTTGACCGACCTTACAAGCTGGATGTCGGCGGTTCGATCCCGTCTTCGCCCACCATAATTAAGCAGTATAAGCAAAGGGTTAGGCTGATTTGCCTAACCCTTTGCTTATTTCTAAATATTGCCGTGCAACCTTTCGTGCAACCTATTGACCCGATAAATGTCATGACGGATTTATCGTCCATTCTGTTTTTACCAATGGCCTCTCCCCTACCCTCGTGTTCTCCTTCTCTTCCCTAGACCAGAACTTTTTCACAACGGAATATTCGTGTGGGGACTTTTTGAAAGATTCCAAATTCCAGCCTACGCCCTGACCCCGCGCAAGTCTGAATTTTCCAACTCCATGTCAGTTATTTATATTTTTATATTGACATTGTCAGGTTTTTATATTATTTCTAAAACGCTGAGGACATCTATGAGCGATGGACCGTTCAAAAATCTGAGGCTTAACAGGCGCTGGAAGCGGTTCGCTGAAGCCGTACAGAACGCTGCCTTTGACCACGCTGAATGCTGCGACATGGCCTCGGATGCCCTTGTGCGCGAGATCCTCACGGACGGTGTACTAGCCCTACTGGCCGATCTTCAAGCCTATTCGAGCCGGAAACAGCTCGACTTAGATCTGTTGTCTTCGGTAGAGAGTATCTTCAATATCCACATGAAGACGCCATTTACCGACACCATGCAGAAAGAGATCGCATTTTGTTTGAGCGAGCAGGCCGTGCCTGCAGACGCCGTTCGGCAAGCACTGAAGGCATCTGTCAACGAGCAGATCAGCGAAGCCATGAACCGGATCGAAGAAGAGTGCATCCGCGCCAGGGAAGTTGGAGAAATGTGGCAGGACCAGTTTAACCATACCGTCAAACAAGCAAGTGCAACCTTTAATACGCTGGCCATAGATAAAATTTGTGAGGCGCTTCTAGCCGGCAACAAAAACGCCTTTAAAAAAGCAGTCTCGAAGAAAGTAGGTCTAGATGAGGGGCCCAGCCTGTGAATTCCCATCAAGTTAACCGCAACCGATACGGACTTACGCTTTACATCGCCGAGGATGGCAGTAGGTTTAAACATGACCACCAGGACGACGTGACCATTGCTGAAATAGGCAAGGAGATCGTCTTTGACCCGACCATCCTCGATACCTATCACTATGATGGCTGGCAGCCGGTGCATCATGACCTTTTGGTGGTCTGTGCCGCGGTCGAATTTGCTGACCGGCGGTGTGCCCGCCCTGGCACGCACTGGTTTCGGACATTCCACATCACCGTTCCCGTTCTGGAACTGGGGACGTGGCAACGGCCGGAAGTGCGGGCTTACCTGAGTGACACGCTACGTCATCTAACCGGTGACGATTGGCATTTCTCGTTTGTTCATGCCGAAAGTTCGGCTGTAAATAAACCTCGCCAGCGCTCCCTGCCTTTCGCCAACAGCAAGCAGTTCGCGATCGCCTACAGTAATGGCCTCGACTCCCGCTGCGTTTCTGGCATTTTCGACAAGGGAGATATTGCCGTCCGTGTGCGTGTAACGAACAGCAAGGACAAGACCAAACAGGGGGAACGTCCATTTGACCAAATCCCGTTCAAGGTCAAGCTCGTCTCGTCACGCGAGAGTAGCGTACGCTCCAGAGGATTCAAATTCGCGGCAATTACCGCCATTGCCGGACATCTTTCCGGTGTCAGCGAAATTATTGTGCCCGAAAGCGGTCAAGGCGCTCTGGGGCCGGTGTTGCTTCCTCTACACAACGTTTATGCGGATTACCGCAACTACCCGACCTTTTTTCGGAAGATGGAGCGCTTCATTAAAGTGCTGCTCGGGTACACAGTCGCCTACGAACAACGCCGTCTTTGGTACACCAAAGGGCAGACTATTTCGGCCTATTTGACACAGCCCGGGAAAATACCGGAATACGTACTACGCACCCGCTCCTGTTGGCAGCAACGCTGGAACGTGCGGTTGGAGGGGGAGTTCAGACAATGTGGCCTGTGCGCTGCGTGTTTGCTGCGACGGATGAGCATGCATGCCGCATGTGTTGACGAACCTTCCGCCACCTACACGTTTGCCGACTTGACTGTAAGAAGCTACGCGGCAGCCACTCCGAGGAGCAACCGTGTGCGGCCGAGCGAGATGGTTGAATATGGCAGCGTCGGTGCCCGTCACCTGCAGCACCTCGCAGATTTGGCTGGGCAGCCCGACACCATATTACGACGACACGTTTTCGAGATTGCTCAAGCCACAGACGCGTCGGAACAAAACACCCTTGACAATTTGAGGAACCTATTGGTGCAGCATGCAGAGGAATGGCGAGACTTCATCGACGCCCAAGGAAAACACAGCTTCTTAAACAACTGGACGAAAGGAGGACGCTATGGCCGATCTGAATGAAATCAGCGCGCAGGAAATAGGTCGTCGCCTCCGCCTTGCTCGTGAAAACGCTGGAATTCGCCAGGATGACGCGGCCCAAGTAATCGGCATGTCACGTCCGACGCTCGTATCCATTGAGAAGGGGACGCGCAGAGTCCGCATACAGGAACTCCAGAACCTCGCGCACCACTATGGGGTTTCGGTCAACGCGATACTCCGGCGCGAAGCGGTACATACTGACCTAATTCCCCGCTTCCGCAGGCTAAAAGAGACCGAGGATAATCACTTGGCGGAAGCCGTTCAGCTGTTGAATGACTTGGTGAAATCCGAGGTTGAGCTTGAAAACGTACTCGGAATTGAACGACCCAAAAATTATCCTCCAGAGCGCGGCGTCAACGCCGGCAACGTAATTGACTTGGCCGAACAACATGCCCAGGAGCTGCGGAACTGGCTTGGGCTTGGCTCAGGGACGATCACTGACATTTTCGCCCTGATTGAGTTGGATCTTGGTATCCGGTTATACCAGCGGCGACTTTCCACGGGTTCTAAAGTGGCCGGTCTTTTTACCTATGACCCCACTGTTGGGGCCTGCATCCTACTAAACGCCAACCATCCGTTAGAGCGTCGCATACAGTCGGCGGCACATGAGCTCGGGCATTTCATCGGTATGCGACAAGTGCCTGAGGTGCTCGAAGAGAACGAGCAGTTTCTGTCGCGGGAGGAGCGGTATGCCAACGCCTTTGGTCGCGCGTTCCTGACTCCAAGGAAGAGTTTCGAGACGAGCTTCCGGCAGATAACGGCAGGCGCTGACAAACTCACGCGGCGGCATGTTATCCTCCTTGCCCACCAAAACAACATTTCACGTGAGGCATGTGTCCGCAGGCTCGAAGAGCTGGGACTTGCAAGGAAGGGTACGTGGGACTGGTTCGAGACGAACGGGAGGATCACCGACAAGGATGCAAAAGTAGTGTTGGGGGACGCAGGCCAGCGGCACGACCCTGCCAAGGAAGAGGCCAATCAGCCCCTATCCCACCGGATGAGTCTGATGGTTTATGAGGCGTGGAAGCGCGGCCTTATGTCAGAGGGCCAGCTAGCCGAACTTGTGAAGATGCACCGTGTAGAGTTGCGGAAACTTATTGACCAACTCGAGTCTGAGGAAAGCGAGACGGATGATTTACTCAAATTTTCTCGCTGAAGACATGACTCCGCTAATCCTCGATACAAGTGTCTTGATAAACCTCCATGCAAGCATGCACGGCGGGCGTATTCTTTGCTGCCTACCCAACGATATCCTGGTGCCAGAAATTGTTGCCTCGGAGCTGGAGCACGAAACGAGCAAAAATAATGGCGAGCACCAATTCATGCAGGATTTGGCTGCCAACTGCAAAGTGAGGCTGGTTGCTCTGGACGAACGTGAATACGAGATATTCGAAAGCCTTGTGTCGGGAAGTCCCTCGCTTGATGACGGAGAAGCCGCCACGATCGCTACTGCCGCCTGTCGGAGCTGTCTGCCAGTCATCGATGAACGAAAAGGGCGGCTACAGGCGCAAGAATACATCCCCGACAAGCAGCTGGGGTGGTCCCTTGACCTCTTCCGTCATCCTAAAGTTGTGGCAGAACTCGGCGCAGCGCTATCCGTAGAAGCCTTGTATTTCGCCCTGCGCGACGGTCGTATGCGCATCCACGAAAGTCACTGCGACCACGTGGTCAGCCTCATCGGCGTTCAGCGCGCCCTCGATTGCAAAAGTCTACCAGGCTACAAAGTACGCCGGCAACAATGGCAAGAACTCTTAAAACTCAAGAATTAGAGAAGGATTTGAAGCAAGGTAATCCAGAAATGTGGCTGGTCTAAAAAACGTATCTCCATCTTCTGAAGTCATGCGAAGCATGAGGGATTAACCTAATATGAAGTAAATACACCCTAAGGAGTTGATATGAGCGATAAAAAAAGTAGTAACAACCTCTTTGTAGAACGGCGGTCAGAAGGTGATTATGCAGTTCGTAAGTCAAATTCTGAAAGGGCAAGCGCAGTTGCACCAACACAAGCCGAAGCAATTCAACGTGCGAAAGAGTTAAACCCAAATGCAGCTATTCATGTTGAGCGAGTTAGAAATACAAATGTCGGGAATCCAGATAAGTGGCGAAAACCATGAAGGAAAACCATGTACGGAGCTAATACTGCCCGTCAGTCAGGGAAGTTTAAATGATAATGAATGAAAATATAAGGCTTGTGAATGTGCGGACGTACTCGTGAGTTATTGTAGTACCTCAGCGTTTGGTCAGCCATAAGTAGGCTGTTTCGGATGTTTTCTTGACAGGGTAAGAGGATAGCGGTAATTATAAGGGCTATTAATGGAGGAGCGGATGGGGATTACGGATTCGCGCCAGATTGATTATAAAGCCGCCTTTGCCGGGTTTTTGCCGGTGAGGCGGCTTTTTGCTTTTTAATGCGGGCTTGAAAATACTATGCCCCTTCTTAGGTGCAAATTTAGATTCGGACACAAATTGCCGATGTTAATCTGTTCCTAATGCTCATTGCTGAAGCCACGTTGTTGATAGGCGTTGGATTTGAACCCTTTATCGGCGTCGAAGCTTGACCCACCCAAGCCTATAAAACGTAGAATTTGCATTATGTATCAGGCCATAGTGGATGGAAGTGGATGCCGTGCGGGTCAAACTTATTGAAGCCGATCACTACGTTTCCGTTTTCTTGAATCAAAATTGGAGGAATTTCTGTGCTTAGAACCGATTTAGTTGAGGTAATAAACAGTGGTAAAGCTTGGGCTTTTGTAGGTGCTGGCATTTCAGTTGACGCGGGTAGTCCGACATGGAAAGGGCTAGTAGAAGGTATAGTTAACATGCTGGACCCAGCGGGAAAATCAGCGGTTTTGTCTAATAAAACTTATAATAGATGTTTTGACGCTAACGACTTTATAAGTGCTCTAGCTGTCATAGAAAAAAAAGTGACAAAGCCTATCTTGGACATGAAAGTTAGGGAAATCTTCGGGGAGTTATCCAAACCAAGCGACCAGGGCCTAATAATATCCGATTGGCCATTTGAAGGATACATAACGACTAACTACGACAATCTGATTGAGAAGGCTCTTGAAACAATTGGAATGCTGGGTTGGGCGCAAATTGGGAATTCAAGCACAGAGGTGAAAAAAATTTCAGGCGGCGTGTCAGATGTAATTTGGCATTTGCATGGCAGCATAGATTTGCCTGATGACAAATCAAAGCTGATTTTAACAGAGAATGACTACGATGAGTTATATTTAGAGGAGACTCCCGCAATAAAACAGATGAAGAGTCTCTTGGCCCTTCGGAGGGTCGTATTCTTTGGGTTTGGATTTAAAGATCCAGAAGTAATAAGAATTCTGAAAATCGTCGGCAAATTATGCACTCCCGATAGACCTGCATTTGCATTTTTATCGGATGTAGCAGGTTCAGAACATGCTGAAACCCGGAAGGAATATCTTGAAAAATTCAATGTCGACATAATCCCATATCGGGTAGTGGGAGGCTCACATAAGTATTTGGATGAGGTGTTAAGTTTCTATAGCTCATTTATAATAAAGAGGTCTTTAAAGTTTGGTAATCCAGAAAGAGAATGCCCCTCATATGACACTGAAACAACAAGCTTATTGATTTACAATAACATCTGCTTAAAAGAATCAGCAGTATTAAAAACTGACATTTTTGCGAATTTAGTCAAAGCCAGGATTTTGTCACTCATAAAATGCAACGGTTCAATGACTGCTTCCGATCTCGTATCGAGTTTTGAGGCGCCAATACAAATACTGAAAAAGCTAACATCAAATAAGGAATCTTTGGAACAGCTAATTGCGACTGAACTCAAAAAGCTGGTGAGTAATGGGCTTATTAGGATCGATGAGACCGCAACAATATCTTTAAGTACAACTAGTCAAGAACTTGTAGGACAACAAGCTGCGGCATCAAGCCTCCTTGCTTCAAAGTTTTCAGCGTCTATATTTTCACGAGCAAAAAAATTATGTGTATCTGTTGACATCGCTACGCGTATTTCCAAAGCAGCAGAATCTTTTCTTCTAGATTCAATAGATAAAAGAGCACTCGGCGTAGCAATGACTAGGTCCATTCTAAGACCAGATATAAAAAAGTTTCATATGACTGCTTTGCTACAAGAACTTCCGAAGTACATGGAGCAACTAAGAAGCGGAGAGGAAGCAATTGAATTAACAAGATTAATTTTGCAAGTCCTAGCGATTCCTTCTGAAGCAGAATCAAATTATATAGGTGTGTCACTCCAGGCAAAATTTGGCATTCATGTTTTAGGGTATGACTCAACGGCTGTAAAAACAAGAGCTGCTGAGTTTTCAAAGACTTTGTTTTTGATCGATTCATCCACGCTAATCCCTCTGCTGGCGAGGTCATGCAAAGCTCATTATTCTGCTAAGCTCCTAATTGATAGATTGAAAAAGCTTGGCTCGGCAATAACTACCACTTCTCTATTGACTGATGAGGTGGCAGAACATGCGGCTTATGCTATTCAAAAAGTTGATGCAACTGGGAACTTAAATACTTCTACATTAAAGGCACTAATCGGAACAGAAGGAGAAAGGGGTAATGCATTTCTTGAAGGCTTTATATCAGAAGTGTATGAGGGGAAAATTCACGCGGATTTCTTTGAATATCTTAGTCAAATAGTGCATTTTCATCTAACTAAGAAATTCGTTAGCCACCAAGTGATTCAAGATTCATTGAAATATTATCAAATTAATTGTAAGGAGTTTTCGGACTGGGATGGTTTTCAGGATGCATTATGGGAAGAAAGAGAAGAAACATCGAAAAGAATTGCCGAATTAAGGATAAAAAACGATAGTTATCGACATGAACGACAAGTTAAAGCAGAAGCGGAAGCTCTAATTATCATAAACAAATTTCGACAAAACGCTCTACGATTTGATGATATCACTATTTCCGATGCTTATTTTATATCCAACACAAGAGTTATAGATGAAGTAGCTGGATTAAGTAAACCCATAACTATGAAAATAGAGTCTGTTTTACATTGGGTCGCAACTACAGATTGTTGCACGATCGAGGAACTGTCGTGCTTAACCGATAGCTTGTTGTGGGAGCTTAATGAACGTGGATATAGTATTATTGATGAGGAGAAAATCCAGACTACTTTTACTCCTTTGATCAATGCTTCCAAGAAGAAATTGGAAGAAGAAATTGAAAATTACCGCCATCTGGTATCTCAAGTGTTCGGCGAAAATCATGAACACGCCTATAAAGAGGTAAATCCGATTGACCTCCCTATTATTTGTGATTCCTATTATGCCCAAAAAGCGCAGGAATTTGAAGATCAACTAAAAATGGAGCAAAAAAGACGAGTTGTGGCAGAGAAAACTCAACAGTTGACAGAGAAAGAAAGAAGGGAGTTTGAGATTTTAAAAGCTAAAGTAAAAGCAAAAAAGAGAGTTGCCGCGTCTAAGAAACGAGCGGCTAAAAGCAATCCGAAACGTAAGAAATAGAAAACCAAACCTTGGAACAATCTGTAATCAGGCAGAGTTATATGAAACGTAACTCCTGCAGCCATAATTTGGGCAGCAATTACGTACTCTCGCTGCTTCTTACAATCCTTTATGCTAAGAGGGTGTGGATTGAGGTGGCCGGGGTTAGTGAGACAACCTGAGGGGTAGTGAATAGCCGTTGACCCCGAAAACAAGAGGAATATACGATGAAATCGCAGGTCATATCGAAGAAGCGGGTCGCGGATCATGGCGAAGTGTTGACCGGGAAACGCGAAGTTAACGCGATGCTTGATCTTGTGAAGCAGGAGACGGAGCGCATCGACTCCCGTTTCCTTGAACCTGCTTGCGGCAACGGGAACTTCCTGACCGTAATCCTCGAACGAAAGTTGGTGGTTGTAGAGAAGCGCTACTGCAAGTCGCAACTGGACTTTGAACGCTACGCCGTTCTCGCTGTCTCCTCGATCTACGGAATAGATATTCTGCCTGACAATGTGCGTGATTGCCGACAGCGACTCTTCGAGATATTTGATACGGTTTATGCCCGCCTTTTCAAGGGCGTGGTCAAAGACAAGTGCCGCGAGGCGGTCCGTTTTATCCTTGAGCAGAACATCATTTGGGGTGACGCCCTGACCCTCAAGACGGTCTCCGAAGACCCCGGTTACATTGTCTTTTCCGAATGGTCGCCAGTCAACGGTAGCATGCTCAAACGGAGGGACTTCACATTTCACGGACTTCTGGCTCATGAGAGAAGGAAGGAATTGCCGCTATTTTCCGATCTTGGCGATGACGTGTTCGTCCCCACGCCGGAAAAGGAATATCCCCCTGTCCACTTCATGGAGATTGCCCATGTCCAGCAATAGCTACAACCCCGACGTTCTCACCTGTATCGCCAACCTGAGCAGTGACGAGGTCTTTACGCCTCCACAGTTGGCGAACCGGATTCTTGACCTACTCCCCGCGAAAATCTGGAGCGATAAGAAGGCCACCTTTCTAGATCCGGGTTGTAAGTCGGGCGTATTCTTGCGAGAGATCGCCAAGCGCCTCGACATGGGGCTTGATAAGCAAATCCCCGACCGCCAGAAGCGGCTGAATCATATCTTCAAGAATCAACTCTTCGGACTCGCCATTACGGAGTTGACCGCGCTTCTTTCGCGCCGATCTGTGTACTGCTCCAAGACGGCCAACGGGAAGTATTCCGTCTGCGAGGTCTTCAATGCTCCCGAAGGCAATATTCACTTCCGAAGCATAGAACACAGCTGGGCGCATGGCCGTTGCATATACTGCGGCGCTAGCGAGGAAAACTAC
>Ga0181533_1005811_pt1 | contig 11588 bp, 9 predicted proteins | sample PEATcosm2014_Bin_45_FD_119772 | JGI IMG/M metagenome (GOLD analysis project Ga0181533, IMG submission 119772) | Peatland microbial communities from MTU Mesocosm Facility, Houghton, MI, USA - PEATcosm2014_Bin11_60_metaG | ecosystem: Environmental > Terrestrial > Soil > Wetlands > Peat | place...
AAACCCTGAAACGCCAAACGGCCACGCGTCACGCGTCACGCGTTACGCGTCACGATTTGAAACCCCGAAACCCTGAAACGCCAAACGGCCACGCGTCACGCGTCACGCGTCACGATTTTTACCCGCGTCACGCGTCACGCGTTACCCGTCACGATTTGAAACCCTATAACCCTGCATCATTGAACCGCATGATACCTGATCAGGTTCCAGAGATAACCCTTACCGTTGACCGTATGCTCGAGCTGCACCAGTCCGGTATTTTTCACGAAATAAAGAGTATAGATATCCGGCAGGTTCTGTATCGTAAACGTGGAATACTGGGTGACGTAAACATTATTAAATGTATTGCCATTTAAAGCCAACGATGGAAGAAGGGCGACACATCTCAGGGTATCCCTCGTCCCCGTTACTGAATAATAGCCGGGCTGGAATGTGGCAGCCTCAGACCCTGCGAACATTTGTCCCTGGAAATAAAGAATATAAGTGTCATGCAGGATGATCACGGAATCCAGGAAGGCGCTGTTATAGGTGATCTTGTAACTCTCCATGTCCAGCCGATATCCCGGATATCCCTCTTCGACTGTCTTATCTGTAGGATCTGACGTCACATAGGTGCTATCGGGGTCGTCCCCGATGTTCATATAATTGTAGATCCAGTAGCTCCCGGGGTGGAATACAAGAATGTCCATTAAATCCTGCGGTACAGGAAGATAAGGAGTCACTGGTCTCTTAATGCAGCCCGATAAACCCATAATGAGTAAAGCCGCAAACAGTAGGCCCCTGATGATGGGAATGATAGGTTTTTTCATGGCCTCACACTTTTATCCTCTGCACCCAATCTCATTCCTTCTCGCTACCCGCACCCAGTTCCCTCGTGGTCTTCTGTCGATTGAGTAACAAAGTAACTCAATTACTTTATAAAAAGCAATTATTCATATTAATTTTTTAATGACAACCATTTCGCAATTAATTATCAACATCTTCAAAGATTTAAGATCACAAAGTCACGTTTTTAACTTTTTTTATGTTTTTTTCATCTTTTTCTTTTTCTCTGCTCCTTCACTTCAGCCAAATCCCTGATTTAAAATAGAATTGCTGTCGCATAGTTTCCTGTTAAATCCTCAATTGTAATGACAACAATATTACCTTAAAGTTGCCTGACAAACATCAATTTAAATTTAAGACCATGAATGTTTAGTCATTTATATCTGTTTTATTATTAGAATATTATAATCATAACCCGGGTCTGTTACAAAGATTACCCTTCATGAATCCATCATCAAACCGGGAACCGTGAATACATAACTCCGGCAACTATTGTTATGGTTCCCGGCAGCCCATGATTCCAGGATATTATCTTAATACGAGCGAACAGGGTAAAAGGTTGCAGTTTAAAGTTTTCTGTACACACTGGTTATCTATAATTATTCTTAATAAGTGCTATTAAAGGAGACATTTGTTTTCTTATTATATTCTTAATTAAAAATATTTCAGTTAGAGATTAATTCCCTGCCTTCCATTGAAATATTAAATTTCAGTGGAAATAATACGATTAATCACACCTTATTTATCCGGAAAAAACGAAAAGGTAATAGCTGTTTCAGCTTTTATAGCAAAGTGAGAGGGACACTGTGCCTCATTTTTCACCTCTCACCTTATCGACATCCTCATTGGCCTTCTCATAATCATCGGGACGACCGATATCCAGCCAATATCCATTAAACCGGTAAATAGATATTGGCTTCTTTTCCCGTAGAAGTGTCATCATCAGGTCATCAAATCCAAACGGCTGATCGTTTGGGATAAGATCAAGGATCTTCCGGTTCATCGCATAAACCCCCATGCTCACTTCAAAATTATATTCAGGCTTCTCCCTAAACCCAATAACCTTATCTGTATGAGTTTCAGTCTCTATCACCCCGAAATCGATCTTTCCCGTTCGCTGGTATGTTGAAACGGTCAGGAGTGAATCATTCTTTAGGTGGGTATCATACAGTTCTTTAAAGTCGAGATTAGTAAGAAGATCCCCGTTCATTACCAGGAAATTCTCAGGCAGGTCGCTGAGAAGCTTAATAGGAGCTACCGTCCCCAAAGGTTTTGTCTCCACAGAGTAGCGTATCTTTATTCCCCATTTGCTTCCATCTCCCAGGAAAGCCATGATGATCTCCGAAAAATGGCCCAGGCACACATCCACCTCTTCAATGCCATGCCTCCTGAGCCGGTTTATCAGGATCTCAATGATCGCGGTTTCACCAACCGGCACCAATGGTTTTGGAATAACGGTAGTGTAAGGCTTCAATCGTGTTCCCTTACCCCCCGCTAAAATAATTGCTTTCATGTGATAATAATTAAGAATTTTTTTCGCGTCACGCGTCACGATTTTTACCCGCGTCACGCGTCACGCGTTACGATTTTTATCCGCGTCACGCGTTACGATTGTTATCCGCGTCACTCTGTCACTCTGTTACTCTGTTACTCCTCACTATTTCCAGCAACTTGGGCGAAATAGTCACCAACAGTGTCTTTTCTATCTCATCAATCCTGATAACCACTTTCTTCTTTCCCGCCAGATGTATAAGCTCCCCTGTCAGTCCTTTCAGTGCCCCTTCGGAAATCCGGACCTGGCTGCCTTTGGGAAGATCAGCATTTGTTACCTCTATTTCAGCATCGGAATCCACCAGGCGTTTCAGCGTGTCGATCTGGGAGGATGGAATGGAGGCAGGTTTCCCGTTGAACCATATATACATGACGGCCCCGGGAGTATTCAGTACCTCATAATACTGCGAAAGGTGGATATTGACAAAAACATAGGATGAGATCAGGGGCTCTTCCACCATCTTTTTCCGGTCCGACCATTGCTTCAGCGTCTTCCTTAATGGTGTATAAGCTTCAATCCCCTTCTCATTCAACCGGAAGGTAAGCTTCTTTTCAAACCTGGGTTTCGTATAAACAGCATACCAGTGTAAGACTTCACCCATAAATAACCGGTTTCCTTAAGATGAGTAACAAATGTACTCAATACTTTAATAAATGAAAATAAAATCATAAATTTTTTTTGAAGACAAATATTCAGGAAATGTTATTCATAACACACTTCATCCCTCAATAAAGTGAGCATTTCGCGTCACGATTTGAAACCCTGAAACGCTGAACCCCGAACGCCAAACGCCAACTCCGAATGCCTGAAAAAATAAATCCCTAAAAAAAACTCCAATAACCGCATAAGCGGCCTTGACCAGTGCGGGCGAATGACTGAAATTAAAAATATAGGGTGGCAATCTAAGCGCTGGGCGCAGCCGCGTTGCGGCGATGAGGCCCGTCCGGCCCGAGGACAAAAGAAAGAGATCATATGTAAAACTAGCAAAGAAGTAATATGTGATAAATGAATCACAATCTCCGCGTCACGCGTCACGTGTCACGCGTCACGCCCCCGCGTCACTTCTTCAATCACCCCAAGTATCTCATCCCGTCCCATTTTCTTCTCTGCCGAGGTGAGAATGAACTCAGGATCAATATTCAGGTTTTCCTGCAAGTATTTAAGGTAAAGAGAAGGATTCGCGGTGTGCTGTGCTTTGGAGATCTTGTCTGCTTTTGTGAAGAGAATGATAAAGGGGATTTGGTTCCTTGTCAGCCAGGCCATGAATTCAAGGTCTATCCTTTGCGGAAGATGGCGTGAATCTATCAATAAAAATGTCAATTGAAGGTTGTCCCGGCGAAGCAGATAACCCTCGATCATAGTCTCAGTCTTCCGGCTCTCTGCCCTGGATGTTTTTGCAAAACCGTATCCTGGAAGGTCGACCAGGTACCAGGAATCATTCATGAGGAAATGATTGATCAGACGCGTCTTTCCCGGCGTGCCTGATACCTTCGCCAGCGCCCTGCTTCCCGTGATCATGTTGATCAATGACGATTTCCCCACATTGGACCGGCCTATAAATGCAAACTCAGGAAGGCCCGTTTTTGGGCACAACTTCAGTGAAGGACTGCTAATTATGAATCTTGCTGATGTTATTTGCATTTTAGATATCATGACGCGTAACCCAAACCACCCCTCACTGCTCACTGTTCACTGCTCACTCTTCACTCTTCACTCTTCACTGTTCACTGCTCACTGCTCACTGTTCACTGCTCACTATTCCCCCGTTCCCCTTTTCCTCCTCAGTTTTATGCTCGTCCACGACGAAAACCTCCTGATATACGTGGTGAAATGCCTTTCCTTCTTTACTTGATAGATGTCCGGGATCTTTATCATGATCCCCGTCTCCTCCACCTCCCCGAACTCATGATTGATAGCCGTGCCGAATGTGTTCATGGTAGGGGAGAGGTTCATGTAAGCATTGACAAGAGGAGGGATATTCTCGCCCTTGCTGCGGATCTGGTGTATCAGGATCTTGTAATTTTCATTGAATGTGGCTCCCGTGAAGAGGTTTTTAAGGTATTCCTCATCGGTCTCCGGCAGGACGGCTACCTTCGGGGTCATCAGCCGTTCATTATCGGGGAAATAAGTCTTCAGGAAGTAAAGAATGATGTCCCTCGCAGTCCGGTTATAATCGGGATACATTGTCATTTTCCCGAAGAAATATTGTATGTCCTGGTTATCGATCACCATGGCGCCAAGACCGTCCCAGAGATTATCCAGGGAATACATCCCTTTTTTCAGGTTCACTGTTGGCTGATATTCTGTCTGGACAAAAGAGCGTCCCAGCTCGATGGAAATGGGAAGATAATCCCGGATGAAGTGGTCTGAAAAATTAAAAAGCTCAGCCGTAGCGCTGTTCAGTGCCCCATGGGCATTACAGGGAATGTCTTTCCCGTGGATAAAACGGTAACCTCCGACGATCTCCTTATCTGAAGGATCCCAGACGATCAGCTGGACAAAAGGTTTATCTGCCGTATCGTACTCATCAATATCAACGGATTTGCCGGTCCCGCCTCCCGCATCACGAAAAGTATCTTCCCTGAGCCTGCCGACTTCACGCATAAGGTTTGGAGCGCTGTGAGCAGTGAAGATATAGATCTTATTGTGGCCATTATTTGTATTGCGCACAAAATGAGCTTCTTCAAGCTCTTCTTCCAGCAGTGCCCTCTCCAGCGGTGGTATAATAGGATCCATGGTGAGTTTTGATCTGTTAACTGCAAACTGCAAACTATACAAATAAATTAAAGATCAAAAGTACAACATAAATATAACATGGATAATAAGTTTTTTGATATCAATTAAGTTGACTCTCATCTTCATATGACATTATACAGGTACCTTGTCACTCTGTTACTTTGTCACTCTGTTACTTTGTCACTCTGTTACTTTGTCACTCTGTTACTTTGTCACTCTGTTACTCTGTCACTCTGTTACTCTGAATGTCACTCTTCACTCTTCACTCCTCACCCTTCACTTGTCCGCGTCACGCGTCACGCGTCACGATTTTTTCCCGCGTCACGCGTCACGCGTCACGCGTCACGATTTTTTCCCGCGTCGCGCGTCACTCTGTCACTCTGTCACTTTGTCACCTTTTCACCCCGCCAGCTCATAAACCTTCTGTTTAATGACATTTCCCCATTCTGCATCGGTATGAGATTTATCTAGAGAACGCCAGGGGATGGGATCACCGAAGATGAGACTGACGGTTTTATTGTATTGCCTCATCATTTCGTCAGGGAGGAAAAGCATTTCGATGTTTGTCTTGATCCGCAATTTTTTCCTGAGGTTGGCAAGATTGTAAAGAAAGTTTGTATTCCTTCCCGAGATATAAACGGGGATAATATCGCGCTGATACCGTCTCGCCTGGGTGACAAAGGTCTTCTTCCATTCAGGATCGAGGATCTTCCCGCTCTTTTGTTTCCTGGATACCAGTCCTGCCGGAAAATAAAGAATGGTCTTATCAGAGGCAAAAGTCTTGTGGATGATCTCTACATTATCGGTATTCTTCCCATGCTTGTTGATGGGGATGAAAAGCGGTTTCAGTCCTGGGATATACATCAGGAGGTCATTGACGGGGAACACCACATCCGGGCGGGATAGTCCGGCAATGTGCAGCATTACAAGCCCGTCCAGTCCTCCCAGTGGGTGGTTGGAGGCGATAAGGAAACGGCCTGTCGGAGGTATGAGGGTTGAAATGTCGTCACCCTCGATCATTGTCCCGGTACTATTCATTACCTCCATCTTCACGCCGAACTCCTGCAATATGGCGCTGACAAAAGGAAGTCCGGATTTATCCCGGTGCTTGTAGATATAGCCGTTGATGGTATCCTGGTGGATGATCCTTTTGATGATGGTGAAGATAAAACCCGGTATGACCTTTAACAGCCGTGGATTCTTAGCCGCAAAGAGCGACTTCACGTCGATGAAGTTCCTGGTAATTTCAACGGGTTCCTGCATGGAGGTGGAATTCATAACGCGTGACGCATGACATGAAAAACACCTCACCCCTGGGAAGTCGCTTGAACCAACTCCTTCCTCCCCCAAAAAGGGAAGGAATTGAGGTATAAGATGTTTTTTGAATATCTTTTATGAGCGGAATTGCACATTCTGCCCAACGGATCAGCCGTACTAAAGTCAGATTCCGTTTGTGCCATTTTTTATGAGTGATTATCTTCCCATCCTTCACCCCGTGACCCTGTCACTCTGTTACTCTGAATGTCACTCTTCACTCCTCACCCTTCACTTGTCCGCGTCACGCGTCACGTGTCACGCGTCACGATTTTTACCCGCGTCACGCGTCACGCGTCACTCTGTCACTCTGTTACTTTGTCACTCTGTGACCTTGTCACTCTGTCACTCTGTCACTCTGTCACTCTATAACCCTGTGACCCTGTCACTCTGTTACTCTGAATGTCACTCTTCACTCTTCACTCCTCACCCTTCACTTGTCCGCGTCACGCGTCACGTGTCACGCGTCACGATTTTTACCCGCGTCACGCGTCACGTGTCACGCGTCACGCGTCACTCTGTCACTCTGTTACTTTGTCACCCTGTTACTTTGTCACTCTGTCACTTGTTCACCCTTTTCTTTCCCCAGTGCATAAGCCCGCTTCATCATCTTCGACTTCAAATTCGCCGCCTTATTCTTATGTATGATGTGTTTCTTGGCCAGCTTATCAAGGTTGGATATCACCTCGGAAAGACTCTTCACAGCCTCCTCCTTTTCGGTCGTGGCCCTCAGTTTCTTTATAGCGCTCCTGACGGTCCTTGACTGGTAACGGTTTTGTAACTTTCTTGTTTCTGTTGAACGGATTCGTTTCTCTGAACTCTTGTGATTTGCCATCTTATTAATGTTCTGTTTTTTTTCAGGGTGGCAAAGGTAACTATTAATTCTGATCTGGCAAATTAACAGAATTAAAATCCTGACAAATAACGCATGTTGGTTGATTGGTATTGGGACCCTGTCACGCGTCACGATTTTTTCCGCGTCACGCGTTACGTGTCACGCGTCACGATTTTTACCCGCGTCACGCGTTACGTGTCACGCGTCACGATTTTTTCCGCGTCACGTGTCACGCGTCACGCGTCACGATTTTTACCCGCGTCACGCGTCACGCGTCACGCGTCACGATTTATACAGGGAAAGTCGTAATTTTGTACAAAATTACAGCCATGGTCTTTCCAGCCGACTTCGAGTCTAAAATCGGTTTTGATAGCATCCGGGCATTGCTTAAAGAATTCTGCCTGGGGCCGGGGAAGCATCATGTTGATGAGATGAGGTTCCTGGATGATCTTGCTCAGATCAGGCCGTTACTTGCACAGACGGAAGAGATGAAGCGCATCCTTTTGTCGGAAGAGAATTTTCCTTCACAGGATTATTATGACCTGACCGGTGAGCTGCTGCGGATCAGGATTGAAGGTACATTCATCGGGCCTGAAAATTTATCGCTGCTGAAGCTTTCGCTTTTTTCCATCAACCAGATCCTGGATTTCTTGAGAAAGCATCCGGCAGATATGTTCCCTTTTCTTTCTTCACTCTCAAAAGAGATCATCATTGATAATGAGCTGATCCCGGAAATTGACAGGATCATCGACGAGAAATCACAGGTCAGGGATGAGGCTTCATCAGCCCTGAAAAAGATAAGGAAGGAAAAAAGATCAAAACTGGCAGCAGTTGAAAAGAAGATAGCTCAAAGCCTTAAGCTGGCAAGAAATTCAGGGTGGACCCCCGAAAATGTAGAGTTGACCCTTCGTGATGGCCGGCTGGTCATCCCATTATTGAGAACGCATAAGAGAAAGATACAGGGATTTGTGCATGATGAGTCGGCTACGGGACTGACGGTATATCTTGAGCCTGCAGATGTCCTTGAGACCAACAACGAGATCCGCGAACTCGACTATGCCGAACGCAGGGAGATCATCCGCATCCTGACTGCTTTTGCAGATACGCTGAGGCCTTCCTGTGATGAACTGGTACATGCATATAACTTCCTTGGAACCATTGACTTTATTAGAGCCAAGTCCGTGCTGGCCATCCGGATCAACGGGAACCTGCCTGACACCCTTTCGGAAAAACCTGGTATCCACTGGAAAGAAGCGGTTCATCCACTGCTTTATCTTGCCCATTTGCGGCAGAAGAAAAAGGTGGTGCCTGCCTCTGTTGAACTTGACGATGAGAACAGGATCCTGGTCATATCAGGTCCCAATGCCGGCGGTAAATCGGTCTGCCTCAAGACCACGGGATTGCTGCAATACATGTTCCAGTGCGGCATCCTGCCTTCTGCAAAGGAAGAATCTTCCTTTGGCATTTTCAGGAACATCTTTATCGATATCGGGGATGAACAATCCCTTGAAAATGACCTCAGCACCTATACTTCAAAGTTGCTGAACCTGAAATTCTTCCTTGAGAAGCTGGATGAACATTCCCTGTTCCTGATAGATGAGTTAGGGACAGGCACTGATCCTGCTCTTGGGGGGGCCATTGCAGAAGCCAGTCTGGAGGAGATGAACCGGAAAAAAGCATTCGGGGTGGTCACAACCCATTATTCCAACTTAAAACTCCTCGCCGGGAAGATACCTGGAATCAATAATGGCGCCATGCTTTATGACGCTGTAAAAATGAAACCACTCTATCTTTTAAAGATTGGTAAGCCGGGAAGTTCATTTGCCTTTGAGATCGCACATCAGGTCGGGTTTCCATCCAGGGTACTGAAAGCCGCTGCCGGCAAAACGGGAACCAGCCAGCTTGATTTCGACCGGGAACTCCAGAACCTGGAAACAGAAAAGAACGAACTCGGGAAAAAATCCACAGAATTAAAAGTTGCGGATGAGTTCCTGAATGAAATGATTACCAAATACCGGAAGCTGAATGAAGAACTGGAGGTTTCCAAAAATAAGATCCTCAATAAGGCTAAAGAAGAAGCCATGAATATCCTGGATGAATCAAATCGTCTCATCGAAAAGACCATCAAAGAGATCAGGGAAAACCAGGCAGAGAAAACAAAGACAAAAGAGGCAAGACAGGAGATCCGGCAACTGAAAATAAAAATTGAACAGGATACCCAGAAAGGAGATAATAAAAAAGGTCCGGAAGAAGAAAAACTCATTCCCATCAATATACAGCAGCACAAAGACACGCCTTCCCGTGGCCCGTACCAGTCGTTTTATGAAGACCTCCGGAAAAAGCTGCTTCAATTTGAACTCACCCTCGATCTCCGGGGTAAACGGGCTGAGGAATCCCATTCCCTGCTCCAGCATTACATTGATGATGCCATCCTCCTCAACATCCCCGAGGTCAGGATCCTTCATGGCAAAGGAAATGGCGTTCTCAGGCAGGTCACCCGCGATTACCTTGCAAGCGTCAGAGAAGTGAAAAAGTTTGCAGATGAGGCTCTGGAGCGGGGAGGAGCGGGGGTTACAGTAGTGAATTTCAGGTGAAAATTCGTAACGTGATAGAGGTCAGGAAAAACACTTCACTCCCCGGCCCTCTCTCTGAAAGGAAAGGAGGGTGAAGGAAGTCTGTTGAACCAACTTCCAATTTGCTATTTCAAAAATTTGACCCTACCTTTGCACGTTTTCGAAAAACCCAGTTATGAGTTTACGTACAAAAAGAAATGAATTAAAACGGCGGATGCAGGAAGCATTCAAGGGCGGTGGCGAACAAGCCACTGAAAAACAAAAGGCATCTGGTAAGATGACTGCCCGTGAACGGCTGGTCGAATTGCTGGATGTCGATTCATTTCATGAATATGATCTTTTTGTCAAGCATGCAGGGGTTGATTTCGATATGGACAAAAAGTATCTTCCCGGCGATGGCGTCATCACCGGCACAGGATCCATCAATTCCTATCCTGTTTGTGTCTATGCACAGGACTTCACCGTAGCCGGCGGATCTTTGGGCTATATGCATGCCAAGAAGATCGGCAAGATCATGGACCAGGCTATAAAGATGAAAGTGCCGCTTATCGGCATCAACGATTCCGGTGGCGCCCGTATCCAGGAAGGGGTAAACTCATTGGCCGGTTATGGCGAGATCTTTTACCGGAACACCCAGGCCTCCGGTGTCATTCCTCAGATCTCCGTGATCCTTGGTCCTTGTGCCGGCGGGGCAGTCTATTCACCGGCGCTGACCGACTTTGTATTTGTGGTTGACAAGATCTCAAAGATGTTCATCACAGGACCCGAGGTGATCAAAACCGTTCTCGGCGAAGAGATCTCCATGGAAGACCTTGGCGGAGCCAGGGTCCATGCTGAAATATCCGGAAATGCCCATTTCTTTGCTGAGAGTGAGAAAGAATGTTTCGAGCAGATCAAGAGGCTGGTCAGCTTCATTCCCTGGAACAATGAAAAGAAAGCTGAACCCTTTTCAAGTAAAGCTCCGAAATCAAGACAATTCAAGATCAACCAGATTTTCCCGGTTGACCAGATGCAACCTTATGACGTAAGGGATATCATTAAAGCCATCTGTGACGATTCCGATTTTTTCGAGGTACATGAATATTGGGCAGCAAACATAGTAGTAGGGTTTGCACGGCTCGACGGGCAGACCGTAGGGTTTGTGGCCAACCAGCCCATGGTGCTGGCCGGCGTGCTGGATGTCGATTCGTCTGACAAGGCCGCACGTTTTATCCGCTTTTGCGATGCCTTCAATATTCCCCTCGTGACACTGGTCGATCTGCCGGGCTACCTTCCCGGAGTAGATCAGGAATATGCCGGCGTGATCCGTCATGGTGCAAAAGTACTCTATGCCTATTCCGAAGCCACTGTTCCGAAACTTACTGTGATCCTTCGCAAAGCATATGGCGGAGGGTACATTGCCATGTGCTCGCACCACCTCAAGGCTGATTTTGTCTTTGCCTGGCCAACGGCAGAAATTGCAGTCATGGGACCCGAAGGAGCTGCTAATATCATCTTCAGGAATGAAATAAAAACCGCAGAAAACCCCGAGGAAACACGTAAAAAACTCATCGAAGAATACAGGCAGAAATTTGCAAACCCCTATGTTGCCGCGGCCTATGGCTACATAGATGCCGTGATCGAACCCACGGAAACCCGTAATTTGCTCATCCACTCCCTCAGCATCGCCTCCAATAAAGGCGAACCTAGGCCTGTTAAAAAACACGGAATTCCGCCATTCTAACGGTAAACTGTGAGAAGACAAACACCATTG
>Ga0181533_1005819_pt1 | contig 11562 bp, 11 predicted proteins | sample PEATcosm2014_Bin_45_FD_119772 | JGI IMG/M metagenome (GOLD analysis project Ga0181533, IMG submission 119772) | Peatland microbial communities from MTU Mesocosm Facility, Houghton, MI, USA - PEATcosm2014_Bin11_60_metaG | ecosystem: Environmental > Terrestrial > Soil > Wetlands > Peat | place...
ACGACGGCGATGTCGAGGGAGAGGCCGGCGGAGAGATCGCGAAAGCTCTGCGCGATCTGGCTGGCGAGTTCGCGCGTCGGGCTGAGCACCAGCACGCGCGCCCCGCCGCGCGGCGCGGGGCGCCTGTCGGCGATGAGGCGGTCGAGGATCGGCAGCGCGAAGGCCGCCGTCTTGCCGGTGCCGGTCTGGGCGATGCCGATGAGATCGCGCCCTTTCATCAGAACGGGAATGGCCTGCGCCTGAATCGGCGTCGGCTTGGCGTAGCCCATTTTGGTCAAAGCGTTGACGAGCGGCGCGGCGAGGCCGAAGCCGTTGAAGTTTTCCAATGGTTTGTCTTTCAAACAGCCGCAAAGGCGCGGAAGATTCCGCGTCGCGGCGCATATTCGTTGAGGGGGGACGCCCCGCGTGTCCGGGCGATCGAGCGGCTTACAAACAGGCGCTCGGTAGGAGGACACATTGGCCCTTCACGCAACCGGCGCGCATCGACCGCTCATCGAGCGGTGACCGGCTTATCGATGATGCGCTGCACAAAGTCAAGGATTTCCGCTGCGGCGGCAAGACAGGCGAACGGGCGGGCGAGACAAACCTCGCCCGCCCGCCTCCGCGCTCAGGCCGTGATCAGGTCGCCGAACAGCACCCAGCTCTGACCGTCGAAACGCGCTAGCTGCATCTGGCGAATCGGATTGTAGTTGGTCGGCGAGGTGTTGATCTTCATGCCGGGCAGCAGGGTCGGCAGCTCCAGATCCTTCAAGTTCGCCGCCTCTTTCATGATACGCTCGCGCGACAGGTCGGCGCCGCACTGCTTGAGGACCTGCGTCATCGTTGCGGCGGCGCCGTAGCCGTAGCTGAACAAGTTGTCGGTCTGACTTTCGCCCGGCATGTATTTGTTCATGAAGTCGCGCCAGACGTTCATGCCCGCATCGTCCTTCCATTTCGGGTCGGTCGGCTCTTTGCCATAGGCGCCGGTCAGCACGCCGACGCATTTCTCGAGCCCGGCCGGTTTCAGCACGGCGCCGACGGAATAGGAAACGTTGGTGAGATATTCGAGCGGCTTCCAGCCGACGTCATAGGCCTTGCGCAGCGCCTGGGCGGCGAATTTCGGCGTCGCGGCGATGACGAACGCATCGGCGCCGGAGCTCTGCAGGTCGATGATCTGCGAATCGACCGTCGGCTCGGACGTCTCGTAGGACGCCTCCTTCACCACCATCGCGGCGTATTGCGCGCCGAACACGTCCTTCAAGCCGATGAGGTAGTCCTTGCCGAAATCGTCGTTCTGATAGAGCACGCCGATCTTCGCGTCCGGCTTGTTGGCCTGGATATGCTTGGCGTAGATGCGCGCCTCGGTCTGGTAGGTCGGTTGCCACCCCATCGTCCACGGGAAATGCTCGGGGTCGCCGAACTTGCTCGCGCCGGTGGCGACGAAGAGCTGCGGCACCTTGTTCTCGTTGAGATAGTCGCGGACCGCGGAGTCGGGCGCGGTTCCCAGACTGTTGAAAATAAACGCGACCTGCTCCTGCTCGACGAGGCGGCGAGTCTGCTCGACCGTTTTGGGCGGGCTGTAGCCGTCGTCGAGGCTGAGAAAATTGATCTTCCGCCCGTTCACGCCGCCCTGGTCGTTGACCATCTTGAAATAGGCCGCCTCGGCGCGGCCGATGACGCCGTAGGCCGACGCCGGTCCGCTGTAGGGCATCGTCTGGCCGATCTTGATTTCCGTGTCGGTGACCCCTGGCGCGTTCGCCGCGAGCGACGGCCGGGGCCGCACCGCCAGCGCCAGCGCGCCGGCGCCGCCCGCTTTCAGGATTGCGCGTCGTGAGAACATGGCTTCCTCCCTCGTGTTGCGCGCGCGTCGCGACGCGTCGCGAATGAACGTGCTACCCCCCGCGCCGCCGCCGTCCGGCCGCCTGCGCCAGCTTCTTGGCGGCGCCCGCCGCGCCCGACGGCGCGGCGTACATGATCAATATAAGCAGAAGTCCGTAGATCGCCCAGGGCATCGCCTTGGCGCTCTCGCCCAGCACATCCGAAAGCCGGTCGGCGAAATTGGGGATGAACTCGATGAACAGCGCGCCGACGAGGACGCCCGGGATCGAGGCCAGTCCGCCGACGACGACGCCGACCACCAGCGAGAGCGACAGGAACAGGCCGAAACTGTCGGGTGAGACGAACCCGACGATCAGGCTCATCAACGCACCGGCGACGCCGGTGTAGGCGGCGCTGAGGCCGAACGTCGTGGTCTTGTAGAGCGCGGCGTCGACGCCCATCGTTTCGGCCGCGATCGGATGATCGCGGATCGCGACGAGCGCCCGGCCGATGCGGCTGTTCACCAGGTTGGCGGCGGCCCAGAACAACGGCGCCGCGCAGCCGAGGCACAAAAAGTAGAGCCACTGGTCGCGAGTCAGCGGCAACCCCAGCGGCGCTTTCGGCTTGGCCAGCAGCAAGCCCTGCACGCCGCCGGTGTAGGCGTCGAACGCCTTGAACTTGAGAAGCTGCGGCGTCGCCATGGCCAGGGCGAAGGTCGCCAGCGCGAGATAGAGCCCGCCCAGGCGCAACGCCGGCAGGCCGAACAGGAAACCTGCGGCGAAGCAGACCAGCCCGGCGATCGGAACCGCCGCGCCGTAGGGGACGCCGAACTTGACGATCAGGATCGCCGCGGCGTAGCCGCCGATGGCGAAGAAGGCGCCGTGACCGAGCGAAATCTGACCATTGTAGCCGGTCAGCAGATTGAGGCCGAGCAGCGCGATCGCGTAAATGACGACCTGCGAAAACTGAAACGTCTGATAGCCGCTCGCCGCGAAAGGCAGAGCGAGGACGCCGACCAGCGCGAGCCCGATCGCCGCGGCCCGGACGCGTCGAGCCGCGATCCGTTCGAGCATCCCGCCGTATCGGGCGTCGGACATGCGAGAGCTCCTTTCAGACACGCGTTACGATAACCCGGCCGAACAGGCCGGAGGGCCTGGCCACGAGCACGCCGACGATGATCGCCAGCGCCACGGAAAGCTTGATTTCGGCGCCGACGAGATAGGCGCCGGCGATGTTCTCCAGGACGCCGACCATGAATCCGCCGATCACGGCCCCCCAGGGATTGTCGATTCCGCCGAGCAACGCGGCGGCGAATCCGTAAAGCAGGATGCCGCTCATCATGTTGGGATCGAGATAGACGATCGGCGCGGCCATCATCCCCGCGACCGCTCCTACGGCCGCGGCGAGCCCCCAGCCGATCGCCAACATCCGGCCGACGCCGATGCCGACGAGCCGCGCCGAAATCGGGTTTTGCGCCGCCGCGCGCATCGCCAGCCCGAGCGGGGTGAAACGGAAGAAGACCCAGATCAGCGCCAGCATCGCCAGCGTCACGCCGATGGCGCCCATCTCGTGGGGCGAGATGTAGCCGGCGCCGAACCGCGCCGTTTCCGGGAACGGGCTGTCGAAACTCTTGATGGAATAGGTGAAGAGCCAGCCGGCCAGGCTGTTGATGATGACCAGGAGGCCGATGAAGACGATGACCACGGTCAGCACCGGCGCGCCGTCGAAACGACGGATGACGAGCCGCTCGATCGCCGCGCCGAGGACGAACGAAATGACGATCGTAAGGAAGAACGCCACCCAGTAGGGGAGCCCGGCGTCGATCATCGCCCAGGCGAGGTAGGTCGAGAACATCGCCATCTCGCCCTGGGCGAAATTCACCAGGCGCGTCGCCTGATAGATCATGACGATCGCCAGCGCGACGCTGGCGTAGACGCTGCCCATCGCCAGGCCGGAGAGGACTTGATGCGTGAACGCGAACATCTCCCCTCCCTTTAGTAGCCGAGATAGACGCGGCGCACCGCTTCGTCGGCGCGCACCACGCTCGAGGGGCCGTGAAAGGCGACGCGGCCCGTCTCCAGGAGATAGGCGCGATCGGCCAGATCGAGCGCGAGATTGGCGTTCTGCTCGACGATGAGCATGGCGACGCGGTTCTCCGTGTTGATCGCGGCGAGGATGCGGAAGATGTCCTTCACCACCAGCGGCGCGAGGCCAAACGAGGGCTCGTCCAGCAGCAGCAGCCGCGGGCGCAGCATCAGCGCGCGCGCGATCGCCAGCATCTGCTGCTCGCCGCCCGACAAGGTTCCCGCCTGCTGATGGCGTCGCTCCTGAAGCCGCGGAAAATAGTCGAACGCGCGCCGGAGATCGGCGGCGACGCCGGCGCGATCCTTTCGCGTATAGGCGCCCAAACGCAGGTTTTCGTCGACCGTCAGGTCGAGGAACGTGCCGCGCCCGTCGGGCGCATGGGCGATTCCCTTGCGCGCGGCGTCCTCGGCCTCTCTTGGGTTGAAGGCCTCGCCGTCGAAAAAGAGCTCGCCTTCGCGCCGCGTCATCGCGCAGAGCGCGCGCAGCAGCGTCGTCTTGCCGGCGCCGTTGGCGCCGAGCACGGCGGTGACGCCGCCTTGCTCGACCGCGAGGTCGATGCCGTAGAGCGCTTGCGTCTGGCCGTAGAAGGCCCGTAGGCCGCGCGTCTCGAGCAGCGCCGCCATCAGGCCGCATCCCCCAGATAGGCGCGCACCACGTCGGGATGGCGGCGGACCTCGGCGGGCGCGCCGTCCGCGATGACGCGGCCGAAATCGAGCGCGACGACTTGGTCGGAAACGCGCATCACCAGGTTCATGTGATGCTCGACCAAGAGCACGCTCACGCCGCGACGATCGCGAATGGCCTGAATCTCGGCCCTGAGCGCGTCGACCTCCTCGTGGTTGAGCCCGGCGGCCGGCTCGTCGAGGAGCAGCAGCTTGGGCTCGAGCGCCAGCGCGCGCGCGAGCTCCACCCGTTTGCGTATGGCGAAGGGAAGCTCGTTGACCATGGCGCCGGCGACCGCGCCGAGGCCGAATTCCTCGATCAGAGCGAGCGCGCGCTCGCGGATGCGCCGCTCCTCGCGCCTGGCGCCCGGCAGGGCGAGCGCATTGACGAGAAATCCGCCGCGCGCGATCGCGTGCGTCCCGATCATGACGTTCTCGAGCGCCGTCATCGTGCCGAACAGCGCGAGGTTCTGGAACGTCCGGGCGATGCCCAGGCGCGCGATCTCATGCTTGCCCAGCCGCTCGATGGCGCGGCCCTCGAAACGAATCGCGCCGCTCTGCGGCCGATAGAGGCGCGACAGGCAGTTGAAGAGCGTGGTCTTGCCGGCGCCGTTCGGGCCGATCAGACCGCAGATTTCACCGCGCGCGACGTCGAAATGGACGTCGTCGAGCGCGACGATGCCGCCGAATCGGACCGTCAGGCCTCGGATCGAAAGCAGGGCCGGCGCGCCCGAAGGCGTGCGGGCGCGCGCTCCGGCAATGTCCAGTTTGGCAGGCCCCGTCGGTGGCGTCATCGACCCTGGAATTCATTTTGGCGTTTGTTGTCCGCAGCTTCACCGCTTTTGCCTGATTTGTCATCACCTTTTCGACGCCGGCCACCTGCGCGGAGGGGAACGCTGCTCCCGGGCGCCGCCGCTCACGGCATCCTCTTCAGGACGGCGGCGGCGGCCTCGGAGCCTTGGGCGGCCGCCTTGGAATACCACAGACGGGCCTGCGCATCGTCCTTCGGCGCCGCCCAGCCGTTGAAATAGAACGAACCGAGGTTGAACTGCTCGCCGGGGTCGCCCTGATCGGCGGCCTTGCGCACCCAAACCAGCGCGTCGGCGAAGTCCTTGCGCGCGATATAGATGTCAGCGAGCTTCTCTTCGGCGGGCAGATAGTTCTGATCGCTGGCCTTCGTGTACCACGCGATCGCCGCAGCGGCGTCGGCGGGCACGCCCTCGCCGTCTTCGAACATGAGACCGACATCGAATTGCGACGGAGCGAACCCCTGATCGGCCGACTTTCGGTACCAGAACATCGCCTGAGCGTCGTCGCGGGCGACGCCTTTGCCCTCGAGGTAAAGCAATCCGAGATTGTGCTGGGCTTGCGGATCGCCGCCCTCGGCCAATTGCGTGAACACGGCCGCCGCGGTGGCGAAATCGTTCCTGTTGTATGCGGCGACCCCGTCGTCGAACGAGGCCGCGAGCGCCGAGCCCAGCGGCGCCGCGAAAATGGCGACGAGAGCGAAGATCGACCGGCGTAACGAAGAGCGCATCGCGAACCTCCCCAAATTCGTATCCGCCGTCTCCGGGCCGGAAGATCGACTGTTGCGCGGTCGTCGTCCAGCGCGCGCGGGCCCGCGCGCGACGGTGAGGATCAGGCGGCCGGCGCAGCGACCGGCGTCGAGGAGACGCCCGGCTTCCTCATGCCGGCGCGCGGGCGCGCCTCGATCGTCAGCGCGTCGAGCGGCCAGGAGTGCAGCGCGCCGAGGAGCGCGGTTTTCTTGGTTTGGTGGCGGCTCATCTTGCCGGTGATGTCCGAGAGAAAGCGGATCGCTTCGACCACGTGCGGGCCCTTGTTGAGCATGACGCACTCGGCCCGCTGGGCCATCGCGGCGTCGGTCGTCTCCGCGCGGCTCGGCAGCCCCTCTTTCACGAGATCGTCGAGCACCTGCGTCGCCCACACCACCGGAATGCGCGCCGCTTCGCACAGCCAGAGGATTTCCTCCTGGATCTCGGCCATCCGGATGTGGCCGAGCTCCACCGCGAGGTCGCCGCGCGCGATCATGACGGCGGCCGGGCGCGACCCGGCGGCCTGAACGATCAGAGCCGGCAGATTGCGCACCGCCTCGGGCGTCTCGATCTTGAGGACCAGCGGCATCGCCGGCCGACCGGGCCTGATCGACTCGATCGCCCGGTCGAGATCGGCGATGTCCCGAGGCCGCTGGACGAAGGAGAAGCCGATCATGTCCGCATGCTTGGCGATGGCCGGAAGCGCCGCCAAGTCGTCGGCGGAAAGGGCGGGCAAGTCGAGCGGCGTGCCGGGAAAATTGACGCCCTTCTCCAGTCGAAGCTTTTCGCCCTTGGCGCGGGCGCCGACGACTTCGACGATGCGGTCCGCGCCTTCGACGCCGACGACGCGCGCGCGGATCTTGCCGTCGTCGATCCAGACCTGCGCCTGCATCGGCAGCCGCGCGACCACCTCGGAAAAACTGACGGTGATGACCGGCATGGCGCCGGAGTCCGCCGTCCCGGGAGAGGCCGACAGGCGAAAGCACTCGCCCAAATGCAGCCGCTCGGGCTTCTTCGGCCAAAGCGTCTCGACGCGGCATTTCGGTCCGGGCAGATCCATCAGGATCCTGCAATCGCGATCGAATTTCTCGGCCGCCTGCCTGACGTTCTCCACCATGGCGGCCCACGCCCGCTCGTCGTCATGCGCGCAGTTGATGCGGGCGCAATGCATGCCCGCGGCGACGTAGGTCTCGACCAGCGCGGCGTCGCTCGCCGCTTCGGTGGGCAGAGTGACCATAATCGCGGTCGCGTTGTTTTCGCGCCCGAACAGCGCGCGGCGCTGGGCGGCGAGGCGCCGCTCGCCCTCCGACCAGAGCTCGGCGGCGGGAAAGGGTTCGCCCTCGACGCCGCAGATGCGCGACAGCGCCGCCATGAGCGCGTCGAGATTGGCCATCACATGGCCCTCGCAACGTCCCAGCGAGGAAAGGCCGAGCGCCGAGAGCGTCGGCTGCAGATCGGAGAGATCGTGGCGCCGCAGGGCGAGATAGCGCGCCAGGTTCATGGCGGAAGGCCGGTAGGCGGCAAGCTCGATCGCGGCGCGCCAACTCTGCAACAGACGCTCGGATTCGCGCCGGACGTCCTCGCGCACGCGCAAGATCGCCTCGAGCGATTCGCGGGCGGACGCCGGCGCGGATCGAATCGCGGCGGGCGCGGCGGAAGATTGCGCAAGCGGGTCCGATGGGGTCGCAGAACTGTTCGTCATGGGCGGTCGCCTCGCCATTCGATCCTCGCCCTGTCGCGCCTCGACGTCGCCCCGATCGCCGCGATGGCGACAAGACACGTCGGCGGCCAGTCGCGCCGTCCCGAGCGAGACGACCCGTTTCACCTCAGGCGCGACGAAGCGTCGTTGACCTCGGTCAAAAAGGCCAACGCGCGCGCCTTAAACAGCTTGTCCCCGACGGTCAGGTTATGGTCGCGCCCGGGTATCTCCAGCGCTTGCCCGTGCGGCAGCATCGCCGCGAGGCGAACGGGATCGCCCGCGACCTCGTCGCGCGTTCCCACCGCTACGAGAGTCGGGCAAGCGATGCGCGCGACGTCCGCCTCGTCAAGGGTCTGGCGCGAGCCGCGAATGCAGGCGGCGAGCGCCGCGAGGTCGCTCTTGGTCTGCTCGGCGAAGGCGCGGAACAAGCGCTGCATCGGGTCGCTCAAGGCGTCCAGCGACGGCGCCTCCATCGCCTCGGCGATGCCGGGCGGCAGGCGGGGGTCTTTGACGAGACAGTCGCCGAGGCCGCCGAGGATCAGCGAGCGCACGCGCCGGGGCTCGGCGAGCGCGAGGAAACTGGCGATGCGCGCGCCCATGGAATAACCCATCACGTCGGCCCGCTCGATTTGCAGGCGATCGAGAAGGTTCGCCGCGTCGCGCGCCATGATCGCCGAGTGGTAGGCGGCGGGATCGTAGAGCTTCTCGCTTGCGCCATGGCCGCGATTGTCGAAGGCGACGACGCGCCGGCCGGCCTTGGACAGCGTCTCGACCCAGCGCGGATTGATCCAATTGATGCGATGATTGGAGGCGAAGCCGTGGATCAGCAGGATCGGCTCGCCGCGATCGGGCGCGACGTCGATGAAGGCGACGCGCACGCCGTCGGACGAGAAATGCTGTATCATGCGAGCGCCGCTCCGGTTGAGCCCCTGGCCACGCAATAGGCGCGCCGCGCGCGGCTGAAAAGGGGGCGAGCGACGGACGACGCCAAGCGCAGCACGTCCGGCGAAGGAGGACAAAGTCCATGAAAGCCACGGACCAAATTTCGATTGCCTGCGTCGCCGTGGAGCCGTTCGACTTTGTGAATCTCGAATCGTTTCTGTGAGAGAAGCCATTCGACTAGGAGACGTTCGGCCACGCGTCGAACACCGCGCAAGCCGCCGCAAGTCCTCGGCATCCTCGGCCGCCGTTCCCTCGCCCTCCCGGAGCCTGTGACGATTGATCCCGCCGCCCGAACTTGCCAGCCCCGCCGAAGGCGGCCAATGTCGACTCAGCCTTCACGATGCGAGCCGCCCGAATGATCCCCAACATCGCCCGTCCGTTCAATTTCGACCTCGGCGAAAGCGCCGACATGATCCGCGAATCGACGCGAGAATTCGCCGAGGGAGAAATCGCGCCGCGCGCCGCGGCGATCGATCGCGACAACCTCTTTCCACGCGACCTCTGGCCCAAGATGGGCGCGCTCGGCCTGCACGGGATCACCGCGCCGGAGGAATACGGCGGCCTCGGCCTCGGCTATCTCGAGCATTGCGTCGCCGTCGAGGAAGTCTCGCGCGCTTCGGCCTCGGTCGGCCTCTCCTACGGCGCGCATTCCAATCTCTGCGTCAATCAGATCGTGCGCAACGGCAATGAGGCGCAGAAGCGGCGCTATCTGCCCAAGCTGATCTCTGGCGAACATGTCGGCGCGCTGGCGATGTCCGAGCCCGGCGCCGGCTCCGACGTCGTCTCGATGACCACGCGCGCCGAAAAGAAGGGCGACCGCTTCGTCGTCAACGGCGCGAAGATGTGGATCACCAACGGCCCCGTCGCCGACGCGCTGGTCGTCTACGCCAAGACCGACCCGGCCGCCGGCGCGCGCGGCATCAGCGCGTTCCTCGTCGAGCGCGGCATGAAGGGGTTTTCGCACGGGACTAAGCTCGACAAGCTCGGCATGCGCGGCTCCGACACGTCGGAACTGATCTTCGAGGATTGCGAAATTCCCGAGGGGAACCTGCTCGGTCAGCTCGGGCGCGGCGTCAATGTGCTGATGAGCGGGCTCGACTACGAGCGCGTCGTGCTGGCGGCCGGGCCGCTCGGCATCATGCAGGCGGCGATGGACGCGGTCTTGCCCTACGCGCATCAGCGCAAGCAGTTCGGCCAGCCGATCGGCGCGTTCCAGCTCGTCCAGGGCAAGCTCGCCGACATGTACGTCGCGATGAACGCCGCGCGCGCCTACGTCTACGCCGTCGCGAAAGCCTGCGATCGCGGCGAGACGACGCGCGAGGACGCCGCCGGCGCCATCCTCTACGCCGCCGAGCGGGCGACGCAGGTCGCGCTCGACGCGATCCAGATTCTCGGCGGCAACGGCTACACCAACGATTACCCGGTCGGGCGCCTGCTGCGCGACGCGAAACTCTACGAGATCGGCGCGGGGACGAGCGAGATCAGGCGGATGCTGATCGGGCGCGAATTGTTCGCGAAGAGCGAATGACGGGGGGCGGACAAAGCGCCGTGGGAACTCGCTCGATGAAACCGTCGCCAAACGGCGGAGCCGATTGCAGAAACGCCTTGCAATATATATGCTCTACAAGGTATATAGGTGATGGATTGGGCGGTCGCCTTTCACCCCGTCTTCCGGGCCGAGTTCGATAGGTTGGAGGAGTCCGTCCAGGACGAATTGCTGGCGATGGCGGAACTTCTCAAAGTCGAGGGACCGTGGATGAAGCGGCCGGGCGCCGATACGCTGACGGGCTCGAAGCACGCGAACATGAAGGAGCTGCGTTTCGACGCCGGGGGCGGCGTTTGGCGCGTCGCCTACGCGTTCGATCCGACCCGGAAGGCGATCTTGCTGGTCGCCGGCGACAAGTCCGGCGTCTCGCAGAAACGGTTCTACCGAAGCCTGATCGAAAAGGCGGATCAAAGGTTCGACGAGCATATCGCCGCGCTGCGCGCAACCAAGGAAGTGAAATGACGACGAAATATCGCGCCGTGCCTTCGGACGAAGTGATCGCCTCCCTTCCCCCCGTGCGTCAGGTTCGCATCAAAGCGCGGGCCGCGGCGCTGATCGCCGAGGAGATGGCGTTGCGCGATCTGCGCCGAGCCAGACGCGTGACGCAGGAACAAGTCGCCGAGCGACTCGGCGGCCGGCAGGTGTACGTTTCTCGATTCGAGAAGCGCGCCGATATGAAGCTCTCGACGCTGCGCGATTATGTGCGAGCGATCGGCGGCGATCTTCAACTGATGGTGACGTTTCCCGAGGGCGAAACGGTGCGGATCAAGGAAATCGGCGAGGCCGAGCCTCCTCGAACACGCCCGCAAGCGGTCAAGCGAATGCGCGAAACGAAGGATTCGACGAAACGAAGCGCGAAGACTGCCGCAGCGGCGGCTCGCATCCGATCGGTCCGATGAATCTCGTCTCCACCCCCCGCCGCGCGCTCCCGGCGCCTTTCCTCCCCGCGGCCGGCTCGCCGCCCGTCGAATGGCTCGTCGCGCCCGGCCTGACCGACTACCCGCACGCCCTCGCCGAGATGGAATCGCGCGCGGACGCCATCGCGGAAGGGCGCGCTCCCGAGCGGGTCTGGCTCCTCGAACATCCCCCGCTCTACACCGCGGGCACCAGCGCCAAGGAGGCCGACCTTCTCGACGCGCGCTTTCCCGTGTTTCCCGCCGGGCGCGGCGGGCAGTTCACCTATCATGGGCCGGGGCAGCGGGTGGCCTATGTCATGCTCGATCTCAAGCGCCGCCGCCCCGACGTGCGCGCCTTCGTCGGCGCGCTGGAGGGCTGGCT
>Ga0181533_1005821_pt1 | contig 11559 bp, 4 predicted proteins | sample PEATcosm2014_Bin_45_FD_119772 | JGI IMG/M metagenome (GOLD analysis project Ga0181533, IMG submission 119772) | Peatland microbial communities from MTU Mesocosm Facility, Houghton, MI, USA - PEATcosm2014_Bin11_60_metaG | ecosystem: Environmental > Terrestrial > Soil > Wetlands > Peat | place...
CCCCAGGTGATCGTAGTCCCAGGTCTTGCCCGCATCGGTGCTCTTGGCGCTGCGGCCAGGGTGCCTGGTCCGCGTGCGGGACCCCAGGGCGAACTCATCGTCCCGCGCGATGAGCACTTTGCCCGAGGTCCGCAGGATGATCTCATTGCGCCCTGCCCGGAGAAGATGGGGGTCGAAGGCGTAGGCTTTATGGAGTGTCCTCCCGCTCTGGTTTTGCCCGAGGGTCTGGGCGACCCCGTTGATGAGGGCCTCAAAGGGCTCCTCAGATAGAACCACCAGGTACGCGGCCCGGGCTTGGGGATTCGGGATGAGAAGCCCCTTCTTGATCCACGTCTGGGACGTCAGCGTTTCCTGATTATCGGGCTTTTGATAAGAATGGCCGGAGGCGGGGCCGTCATCCTCGAAGAGTTCCCCGACTTCCAGTTCGATTTCTCCCCGCTCACCGGAGAGGCGCAGATCGCGGGTAACGGATTGATCAAAGAGCCTCAGCGCCTCGAGCTGCCAAGTTGACGCGGCGGCCCGCAGCCCACACTGGATTCCAAACAGCACGGCCAAGATGATTCCGAGGAGTCGTTTCGTCATGGAGCCCAGTTTAACGAATCCAGTCGGACCGGGAAAGGGCAAACCCCGCAGCCCCGAAATTCGAAGGCCGAATTTTGTTCTTTTCTTTGCCGCCAGGTCTGCCATTCTCTCGGGCGGACCATTTGCGTTTATGAAACCTTTTATGAAAATCACTCGGACTGTCACCCTCGCTTCGTTTGCTTTCTTGCTGGCCAGTAGCCTGGCCGCCACGGCGCAGCCGGCCAAAAAGGTGCTCTTCTTCTCCAAATCCTCCGGCTTCGAACACTCCGCCATCAAGCACGCGGAGGGCCAACTGAGCGCGGCAGAACAGGTGCTCAAGGAACTGGGCGAAAAGAACAAAATCGAATTCACCTTCAGCAAGGACGGCGGCCTCTTTACGCCGGAGAACATCGCCAAGTACGACGCCTTCGCGTTCTACACCACGGGCGACCTTACCAAGAGCGGCACCGACCACCAGCCGCCGATGTCCCCGGAAGGCAAGGCGGCCTTCCTGAAGGCGATTGAAGAGGGCAAGGGCTTCGTCGGCATGCATAGCGCGACCGACACCTTCCATTCGCCCAACGCGGACAATCTCGACCCCTACATCAAAATGATTGGCGCTGAGTTCATCGTCCATGCCGACCAGCAGAAGGCCCGCATGATTTGCGCCGACCCCAAGTTTCCCGGCCAGAGCGCGGTGCCGGCTGATTTTCGGCTGCTCGAAGAGTGGTACACGCTCAAGTGGTTTGCTCCTAACGTGCATGTGTTGCTGGTCCAGGACACCTCGGACATGAGAACCAACGGCAACAACCGTTGCTATGCGCGCCCGCCCTACCCTGCCACCTGGGCGCGGATGTTCGGCAAAGGGCGCGTGTTCTACACCAGCATGGGCCACCGCGAAGACGTCTGGACCAACCCCGTCTTCCAGCAGGTCCTGGCCGGCGGCCTCAAATGGGCCGTCCGCAACGTCGATGCCGACGTCACGCCGAACATCGATAGCGTGACCCCGCAGGCAAACGTCCACCCTTAGCCCGGACTTTTTGCAGGGTTTCGCTAACTGGCAGGCGTAGCGCAGGTTTCTCCCGATTCGGAATCGGGAGAAACCTGCATGGCGTGTTTGCTCGTTGCTTTTGGGGATTTGTCGCCCATGATGTTTGCCTTTTGTCCGACGGGTTACTCACCCGCGGTGTTCAAGATTCCTCCGAGGGCGACATAACCATGCCTCATCTTGAAAGGCTTGGCAAGGATTCGGAGGGATTTCCCACCAACAACCGGTCGAGTAGAGCGAAGGCGCGGCTGCTTTTGCCGCTTGATAAGAACCACCCCAGAAATTAGGCTTGAACCATGCAAACATTGAACGCGCATTTTGACGGACGGTTCATCGTGCTGGACGAACCGGCCCGCTTGCGGCCTAACGCCAAGGTCACGGTAATCGCGCCGGACCCGGACGACGGCAGCCTCGCCAACGGCTGTGCGCATCTGTCCGAGCCGACCTTCCAGAAGATCTGGGACAACCCACTGGATGCTGATTATGACCGGCTGTAAACGCGGCGCCACCGTCCTGTTGCCGTTTGCTTTTTCGGATCAATCCTCCGCCAAAATCCGCCCCGCCGTGGTGGTCAGCCCGGATTATCCTCTGGTTCGGACTGTGAGCCCGGTTGCTGGGAGTTGGTTTCCTCGTTGGCCCGCATTGCGGCAGGTTCTGGCGGTTTCGGGAGCCAATTCTGCCCCCCCGCCGACCCAGTGCGCCTCATCCGCTTCACGAGAGAAAGCACTTTCGGGGCAGCAGTCTGCTTCCGGCAAAGCAGGATTGCGACCTGCATGCTTGCTAGCCAATCTCCATTTGCACGGAATGATCACGGTGGTCGTCCAGCAAGGAGATGATATTGCCAGCGAGCGCCTGGCCGTCGAGGGATAGACGGCTGTCACCGGCAGGCGCGCCGGGGAGCCTGGTGATGCGGATGTGGTAAGGGGTTTGGCGATGGCGGTAATGGACGGTGAACGTGCTCCAGTTTTTGGGAAGGCTGGGTGTCAGGCGCAGTTGATTGCCTTCCAGATTCACGCCGAGGAGGGTTTCGAGCAGGAACCGATACATCCAACCCGCGGAACCGGTGTACCAAGTCCAACCGCCACGACCGATGTGGGGCGCGACGGCATAAATGTCCGCGGCGATAACATAGGGCTCGACTTTGTAGGTGGCGATTTGGCCGGGAGTGGCGCCGTGGCGGAGGGGATTGAGCAGGGGGAACAAGCCCCAGGCCCGGTCGCTGTCTCCCATCAGCGCAAAGGCCATGGCAGTCCAAATAGCGCCATGAGTGTATTGCCCGCCATTTTCGCGGACGCCGGGGAAATAGCCTTTGATGTAGCCCGGATTGAGGGAGGACTGGTCGAAAGGGGGATCAAATAGCTGGATCAATCCGGCGTCGCGTCGGATGAGGCGCTCGTCCACGGCTTGCATGGCCTGGCGGGCGCGCTCGGGATTAGCGGCGCGGCTAATGACCGCCCAGCTTTGCGGCAGAGAATCGATCTGACATTCCGGATTGGTGCGGGAGCCAAGGGGTTCTCCGCTGTCGAAGTAGGCACGGCGATACCATTGGCCGTCCCAGGCGTGTTGCTCGATGTTTTGTTGCAGTTGACGGGCCTGGGCAAGGCAATGCTCGGCAAAGGCAGTGTCGTTGCGTCGGCGGGCCAATTCTGCAAACTGGGCCAGCACGTCGTAGAGGAAGAAAGCCAGCCAGACACTTTCGCCGCGCCCGTCTTTGCCAACCAGATTCATGCCGTCGTTCCAGTCCCCGCAACCCATGAGCGGCAGGCCATGCTGGCCGAATCTGAGCGCGTGTTCGATGGCGCGAACGCAATGTTGATAGAGCGTGGCCGACACCTCGGAGCGATTTGGCAGGTCATAGTACGATTCCTCCTCCGGCTTGAGCGGACGGCCTTCGAGAAAGGAAACGGACTCGTCCAGCACGCCGGTGTCGGCAACGCACGCGACATAGCGGCAAGTGGCATAGGGCAGCCAGAGATAGTCATCGGAGAAATGCGTCCGGACGCCGCGACCGGCGGGCGGGTGCCACCAATGCTGCACGTCGCCTTCGCAGAACTGATGGGCGGCGGCGCGCAAGAGATGCTCGCGGGCGAGTGCCGGTTCGGCATGCACCAGTGCCATCACATCCTGCAATTGGTCGCGGAAGCCGAACGCTCCGCCTGATTGGTAGAAGCCGGTGCGAGCCCAGAGGCGGCTGCTCAAGGTCTGATACAAGAGCCAGCCGTTCGCCAGCACATTCACCGACGGATCGGGTGTTTCGACCTGTACTGCGCCGAGCGTCCGATTCCAATACTGCCAAACTCCTTCGAGGGCGCCACGGCTGGCCCCGGCGGGGCGGAAGCGGCGGACCAGGGCTTGCACTTCGGCAATGGTCCGCCCCACGCCGAGGCGGAAGCTGATTTCCCGTTGCTGGCCGGCGGGCAAATCAACCGTCACTTGCACCGCGCCGCAAGGGTCCAAGCCCGCCCCGGTTTTTCCTGAAAGCCGCGTCCGCTTGAGGGCCGCCGGATTGGACAGGCTCCCGTTCCGGCCGAGAAACTCCCTTCGATCCCCCGTGAAGGTTCTCCCGGCATCACTCACGTCCACGAAGACGATGCGTTCGGCAAACTCGGTGTTGAATGGATTGCGTGCCAGCAAGGCGCCGGTTTTGGGGTCCACCTCGGTCTGCACGTGCAGCAGGCTCTTATGGCGCAACTCACCCAGCACCCATTCCCAGTAGCCGGTGACGGAGAGCAGACGGGGCCGTCCCGAGACGTTGCGCAGCTTCAGGACCGCGAACTTCACGGGCGCATCCATGGCCACATAGACGGTCAACTCGGAGGCGATGCCGTTCTCGGTGTGTTCGAACACGGAATAGCCGAAGCCGTGACGGATGACGCAGGGTGTTGCGCCGCGAGCGGGCAGCGGCGTAGGGGACCAGAATTGTCCAGTCCGCTCATCCCGGAGGAAAAAGGCTTCACCGGTGGCATCGGTGACGGGATCATTGTTCCAGGGCGTGAGGCGAAACTCGTGGCAGTTTTCGACCCAGGTGTAGGCGCTGCCGCTCTCGGAAACGACCGTCCCGAAATAGGGATTGGCCAGCACATTTATCCAGGGGGCCGGAGTTACCTGGTCCGCTGCCAGCGTAATGACGTATTCTCGTCCATCGCGGCTGAAACCGCCCAGTCCATTATCAAAAATCAACTCCGGCTGCGGAAGCGGCTTGGGCGAATCGCGCACCGGGGAGCGGGCCGGCGTGAAAGCAGGGATGATCGGATCAGGGAGATCGGGTCGTTCCAGTTGTTCGGCCAACGTCCCGTTTTCATCCGCCAGGACCAGGCGCGCGACCGATTGGAGCAGCACACGGTCTTCACTGGCGATCTGTTCCAGGCGTCGAACAAAGATGCCGCCCGGCTTGTCGAGCATTTGGGCTTCGATGCCTGAGGCAATCAAAGTGAAGATTTGGTCCTGCAAGGGCTGGCGATACACGGAGGTGTCTTCATTCAGAATCACCAGGTCAACCGGCAATCCTTTCATCCGCCAGTAGGAGTGAGCCTGGAGGAGTTGCCGGACGAGATCGATTCGAGTGAGGTCACTGATGCGGAGCAGGACGATCGGCGCGTCACCGGAAATGCCATATCCCCAAAGTCCACTTTGGCCGCGCCGGTTATTGAGCAACACACTGGGAGCGGCACGCCGCACGGGATCGGCATAAATCAAGGCCCCCGCCAGCCGAGCATAGAGCTGGGCCTCGGCTTCGGAGGCATTGAGGTGGCGCAGGGTGACCTGGCTGTGGGTCCACGCGAGGTCCAAGGCCCGGTCGGCCATGCGCGGGTTGTGGTATTTCTCCACGAGCGCCAGCGCCGCGTCCCGGCTTTCCGCCATGCCCATGACCAGATCAATGCGGGCGGTTGCGTGGGGCGCCAAGGTGACTGTGCGCCGCAACGAACTGATGGGATCCAAGACGGAACCGGTGGTGTTGGACAGGGGCGAGATGCCGTTCAGGGCGGCGGGTTCGGCCAGAGTCCTGCCTCGCCCGATGAACTTGCCGCGGTCGGTTTCGCAGGAGACTTCGCCCTGCTCGCCACCCTGGCCCACCATGAAGTTCAAGAACCAGGGCGGTTTTTCCCCTTCGGAGCGAGGGCGGCGGGTGCAAAGCACGGCTGGGCGCGGGCGCAGGAACTCGGTTTGCACGAACAGATTGCTGAATGCGGGATGGGAAGCGTCCGCCGCGGGAAGCGCGAGCACGACTTCGGCATAACTGGTCAGCTCGATGACGCGCCCGGCATTGGCATGGTTGGTGAGGGTGACACGGCGCAACTCGACATCGTCCTCGGGCGAGACGCTGATTTCGGTATGGATTTCCAGGCCGGCATGGTGCTGGCGAAACTCGGCGCGGGCTTGAGTGAAGATGGCTTCGTAGCTTCTGGTTGCGCGCCGGCAAGGCTGATGGGCGGCGGACCAGAATTCGCCGCTGGCCACATCGCGCAAATAGATAAAAGTGCCCCAGCAATCGCGCGTGGCATCCTCGCGCCAGCGGGTAACCGCCAAGTCCCGCCACCGGCTGTAACCGCCCCCCGCGCTGCTGACCACCACGTGATAGCGGCCGTTGGACAAGAGATGGACTTCGGGCACGCGCAGATCGGGATTGGTGAACAGGCGCATGAGGCCCTCGCCGTCACCGGCAAACTTGCGGGATTTGACCAATTCGTACTCTTCGGAGAGCACTTTGGCGGTAGTGTTGGGGACGCGCTCTTGCAAGAGCAGGTCCGCGGCTCGGAAAGAAGGGCACGACAGGAAGCGCCGCTGCATGGGACGGTCCAGCAACCGGTAGGCCAGGGCGAGCAGGCTCATCCCCTGATGATGGGCCATGAACGAGCAGATGGTGACGCTGGACTGGCCTGGGGGCAGGCGTGAGGGAGTATAATCCACCGCCTCGTAAAACCCGTAAGCCCCTTCGCGTCCTTCGGCGGCGAGTTGTTCGAGATTGTCGCAGGCCTCACGGGGCGCAACCATCAGTGCCATCGTCGTGGCATAAGGGGCAATCACCAGGTCCTCGGCCAAGCCCCGCTTCAAACCAAGCCCCGGCACGCCGAAGGCGCGGTATTGGTAATTGAGATGAACGTCGGTCCGGTTGTATCCGGATTCGGACACACCCCACGGGACGCCGCGCAATCGGCCGTATGCGATCTGCTGCCGGACCGCCCCTTTGCAGGTTTGACCCAGCAACGTGTGTTCATAATTCGGCATGACCAGCAGCGGCATTAGGTACTCGAACATCGACCCGCTCCACGAAGCCAAGACTGGATCCCCCCGCAAAGCGACCAGCAGACGGCCCAGTGAGAACCAGTGGTCCTGCGAAACTTGTCCCTGAGCGACAACGACATAGCTGCAGAGGCGAGCCTCGGACGCCAGCAGATCATAGAAGCTGGCGTCACAGCGGCGTTCGGTGACGTTGAAGCCGATGGAGAAGAGCTTGCGCGCGGGATCAAACAAGAAGCTGAAGTCCATCTCGGCCAGCTCGGCACTCTGCCGAGCCAAGGTGTCCAGAGCGAGGATGCGCTGCCTGGCGCGACTGCTGGCTTCCCGCAGGCAGCGCAACCATTGGGCAAGCCGCGCTTGCTCCTCCAGCTTCCGGGTTGAGGCAGATTCCGTGGAAAGGGCTTGCAGCGCCGCCTCGAGCAATGGGCAGAGCGACTGATCCAATTCTGACACCTGGCGCAAAGTGGGCTGCTGGTCGAGTTGGGCCAGCCTCATGGCGAGATTGTCCGCCCCGGTAATGGCGGGCCCCGGTGGGGTAGCGCAGATTTCTAATCTGCTGTATCGCCGATTTCGAATCGGCGTGGCGTCGGACGATTCCGACCCGCACGGCCTTTCCTTCGCCCCGCAGGTTGGAAACCTGGGATACGGCAGATTAGAAATCTGCGCTACGGAGTCAGACGCCAAGGCCAGCCAGGGCGCCAGGAAAAGCAAATCCTCCGAATGCGCCCGGCAGTTTCGTTCCAGAGCCTGGGTCCACCATCGCATTTCCTCCCCTGCTCCCTCTTGGAGCGCGACGCCCAACGCCGCCGCCTGGTTGGTCGCCCACTGCAGCAAGGCAAATCCTTCCCGCAGGGTTGAAGGTGGGTGCGCCAGGTCCGCCTCCACGCGCTCCAACTCCGGACTTCTGCCGGTCAACTCGTGGAGAATGCCCACGGTGTCCGAGAGACCCACGAAAACTTGAGGGGAGAGGATCGGTTGAGCCTGTACTTCCACCAAGCCGGGGCCAAGGGTCAGCAGATGGCCCGCGAGGTTGCCGCTGTCCACGGTGGAAACATAGAGGGGCAGCAAGGGTTTGAGGGTCCGGGTATCATACCAATTGAAGAAGTGGCCACGGTGTCGTTCGAGGCCTTGCATTGTGCCCAGGGCATCCTGAGTGCGCTGGATGAGTTGCCCAACGGACAGGAAGCCAAAGTCACACGCTGCCAGGTTGGCAAGCAGGGCCAAGCCCATGTTCGTGGGCGAAGTGCGTGAAGCCACCACCGGAACAGGGTCTTCCTGAAAATTATCCGGAGGCAGCCAGTGTTCTTGCGCCGTGACGAAAGTTTCAAAATAACGCCAGGTCTTGCGCGCCGTTCGCCGAAGGAAGGCTGATTGCTTGGGCCTTAACTCCGGCGCCGCCGAAGGCTCGATGGGCTGGCTGATGCGCCAGGCTATCCAGGGAGAGGCCAGCCAGAGGGCCAGGAAAGGCGCGGCCAATGGCAATTCAGAGCGCTGCATCAAGGCCAGGAAAGCCCCACAGGCAAGAGCGACGACCGGCGCGATCCACATGGTCGCATAAAATGCCGCGGGACCGCTGCGGGCGCCCCGTTCCGCGTCGCTGGCAGTTTGCCATTCCAAGAGCCGTTTGTGAGTAATGAGCAACCGCACCAGCGTGCGACCGATCGCATCGAGGCTGATAAAGGCGTCGTAGGGCAGGAACACGAAGGTGAGCAGGGCCTGACCGACCTGGCGTCCCAGCGAGCCGGCCAGCCCGCGCAGGTGCAACGTAAGCGACACTTCCCGCGGCTTGCGGAAAAGTTCGACGGCCGCCGACAACCATGCGGGCAAGGTGATGACCGAGAGGACCAACAGCGGGCCGGCGGCGCCCAGGCCGCGCAGCAGCATCCAGTTGCCCAGCAGCAGCAACAACAAGGCGGCGGGCACCACGCTGCGCCGGAGATTGTCCAGTATCTTCCATTGCGACAAGCCGGAAAGGGGATTGGCGATGCGCCGGGCATCCGGCCCCGGAACGCGGGGCAAGAGCCACTGGGCGATTTGCCAATCGCCGCGAATCCAACGGTGGCGCCGATTGATGTCCGTGTTGTAACGGGAAGGATATTCTTCGTACAACTCGACGTCGCTCACCAGCGCCGAGCGGGCATGGCAGGATTCGATCAAATCATGGCTCAGGACCGTGTTTTCCGGGAAGCGGCCGGCGACGGCTTGTTGAAAGGCATCCACATCATAGATGCCTTTGCCAATAAACGACCCCTCCTGGAACACGTCCTGATAGACGTCCGAAACCGCGCGCGTGTAAGGGTCAATCCCGACATCACCGGCAAACAGCTTGGCAAACCAGGAACGACCGGCGCTCGGCAAACTCACGCCCACGCGCGGCTGCAAGATGCCGTAGCCTTCGGTCACCACGCCCTTGACCGGATCGAACTGCGGCCGGTTCAACGGATGAGCAATCGTTCCCACGAGTTGGCGGGCGGCATCGCGAGAAAGCTGCGTGTCGGTGTCCAGAGTGATAACGAATTTGATGGCCGGCAGAATCGAGGTGTCGCCGACGATCTGGGAAAAACATTCACGGGACCCGCCGCGGAGCAGGGCGTTGAATTCGGTCAACTTGCCCCGCTTGCGCTCATAGCCCATCCATAGACCCTCGACTTTGTTCCAACGGCGCGGCCGGTGGAACAGAAAAAAAACGTTGGGCCGGTCAGACTGGTATTTGGCATTGAGCATTTCGACGCCCGCGCGCGACAGCCGGAGCAGTGCTGCGTCTTCCGGCCGGGTTTCCTCGGGCGAGTCCTGGAAATCGGTGAGCAAAGCAAGATATAAATGCTTGTCCCGGTTCGCCAGATAATGAATCTCCAGACTCTCGACCAAACGGGCAACCACCCCAGGACTGGTCAGCATGGTGGGCACGACCACCATGGTTGGGCACTCGATGGCGATGCCGGCCGAGTAGTCCAGGCGCGGCAACAGGCGCGGTTTTACCAAAAAAGTGGAAAACCAATTCATCAACGCGACGGCCAGTTGACTGGAACAAAGGAGGAACACGAGCGTAAAAAAAGCCAGCTTCCAGCCCTGCACCTCGAGTGCCACCGCCGACTTGATTAACCCGAGGGTTCCCAACGCCGTGAGCAACAAAACTCCGCCCGCATAGAACGCCAGCGGGAAGCGGTGGAGACGCCGTTCGAGGGCAGTTTGCCAGGGGTGGCGCATTTCTGCCGCCCGTTCCAGCGCAGCCAGGCCTTTGTCGATCAGGTAAAAACCCACATGAGCCGCGCGGTCTTGATTTCCTTTTTCCCGGGCGCTGCCCTCGGCCAGTTGGATGGCCTTTCGCGCCACCTCCGACTCGAGGGCCTGGCTGTGGCGGGAAATGGCCTCGACCGAGTGGCGATAGCGATCACGGGTGAAAAAGTCCATTTTCGCGTAAACCCCGGCGGGGTCCAGGCGCAACGTCTGATCGACCTGGCTCATGGCCTCGACGAACTCGCGCCAGTCCAAGGCGCCCAGGAAGCGCAGGCTGTTGATAGTGTGACTGACTGAGACCTGGTCGGCGGCCTGGTTCTGGCTGTCGAGGTGAACCAGTTGCTCGATGGAAAGCCCTTGGTCCGTGAGCCGCTGCTCAAGCCATGTCCGCGCCAGGCGCATCGCCGGGCTTTGGCGGGACAAGCGTTGAGAGAACTCCGCCACGAAGGCGCTGGACAATGGCAGGGCGGACTGCGCCATGTCGGCCACCACGACGACCATGTGAGAGGGATTCTTCTCCGCCATGTCCTGCAATCGCTCGACCCACAGGTCAGCCAGGTCGCGATCGTGCCGGGCGATCATCAGTCGGGAGGTGACGCGTCGCAGGTTTTCGATTAAGGCGAGCCGGAGCATGATCGGGATGGCCCACAGCTCGCCCAGTTTCAAGGCCGATACCGTTTGGTAGGCCGCGATGAAGGCCCGGAGCGGCTCGGCATCAATCTGCGCATCCACATGCGAAATCAATTCGAGCACCAGGTCATAGACGCGTGGAAGCCCGGCGGAAGGACCGGACACCAGGCGGGGCAGTTCACGGCTGTAACCCCGAGGCAAATGCCGCCGGGCCATCTGGATCTGCTCTTCGATCAAGTAGAAGTTGTCCAGCAGCCATTCAGCCGCGTGGGTGACGCGCCGGGTTTGGTCCACGGCCTGGGTCGCGCGGTTGTAGGCCCTGAGTATCTGTTCATTCTCACACAGCCGCGCGAGCAATCGGTTGGAGCCTCGCTGTGTGACGACCGGGTGGTTTTCGGCCAGGGCCTTGGCATGCTGGACCAGTTGCTCGACGCTGAACACCTCCCCGCGCAACGGCGCCTCATTGGAGATCGTGCGCGTCCGCACATAGTCAGCCACCCGGCTGAGCAAGGAGTCCAGCCCGATCCTTTTCCCCGACAACGGCTCCTTCATGCGCCTGGCGGTAAATAGTGCCGCCGCACTTTTTGCGAGATTTGGCGCTCCGTCATCTTGTCGCTCGTTTCGATGCCTGTGACGCGCAGATCGAGTTTGTTGCTCTCGATCCGTTTCCTCAACTCGCCTTTGGCCTCACCCGGACCAAATACCATTATCGCTTCCGCCGGGCGGAGGCAGGAGATCACCTCGTCGTAGTAATTCGCGAGATGGCCCGTGTATTCTCGTTCCTGGGAATCATCTCCCGAAACCATCTGAGGCTCAAACGGAGCATTGGACGGCGAACGGCCGGA
>Ga0181533_1005825_pt1 | contig 11556 bp, 15 predicted proteins | sample PEATcosm2014_Bin_45_FD_119772 | JGI IMG/M metagenome (GOLD analysis project Ga0181533, IMG submission 119772) | Peatland microbial communities from MTU Mesocosm Facility, Houghton, MI, USA - PEATcosm2014_Bin11_60_metaG | ecosystem: Environmental > Terrestrial > Soil > Wetlands > Peat | place...
ATGTGCGGACATCATTCAAGGCTATGGAAGAGGCAGCCAAGAGATTGAAGCGGATCCTGTTTGTGGATGACGATGCGAACGTCCTTCTCGGTGTGTGCCGCAAATACTCCGTGCGGACGTGTAAACGGATGGGATTTTCTCCGTGCTCGCGTCGCAAGCGACCAGGACGGCTGCGACCGGCTGTGCGCGACAGAAACTTTATGCGGACCAGCAAATGGCTGGGATGTTGTCCGCGCGCGCGCCGCAAGGGGCCACGACGAAAGCTAGCGGCAGACGGAAGTGTGAGTGGCGCATGGCGTCCCGGTCCAGATCCAAACGTCCCTGTGGTCGCCATCTGCTGGTCGTGACGCGACGGACCTATCGTGAAGAGTGTGCGTTGCGCAACTTTCTGCAATCGGCGGTCGAAGCATGGTCCGCACAGACTTTTTTCGGCGCACAGGTGGCTGCGCCCGATCCGAAACCATTGGCCCGGTGCCCGGTGCCCAAGTAGGCACTCTGGAATCCCTGCCCAGCTCCGGCCGGAATTGGCGCCCAACTTAGGCCGGAATACGGAGGCGATGCCAGGCGCATGTGAAGCGGATGATCGGCCTGGGAGCCATCCAAATCGCCTCGGCCTTGACGAGGTCATAGTGGTCGACCTTCGTTTCGACCGGATGATGGAGCAACACCGAACAAATGATGACGGATGAGCTTCGCAGTTCCTCCCCCTGTTCAGGCCCGAGAGGCGGAAGGGGCATTTTCGGGTCGAGGAATGGGTTCTTTGCGACCAAACCCGTTACGAGCTTCCTTGAACCATCAGACTCGACGATGAGGTCGATAACGTCCAGGGTAGGCTTCCTGCCATTCCGAAAGGAGAAGATATAGTGGTCCTTCTTGCACACCTGGTTCATTTCCGGGTCGGCGCAGCCAATGCCCCGACAGAGACTCAAAAACGCGGTGCTGTCCAGAGGGAAGCCGGGCAGACGTATCTCAAGCTCGGTGTTATCGACGCAGTTCGCTCCAAGAACCTGCTGGGATGTGACAAGTACCCATCCGTTCCTGCACGCATCGAAGTAGACGATTTCCTCTGAGTGATGCGGCGAGGACAGATGGGCTCTCCGATAGCGTGCTCGCCATTGCTGTAGTTCGGCCAGGAGTTCACGAACTCCGATGCCATGCCAAGAAGCGCCCGTCTGGTGGATCGCGAAAGTTCCCCTCCCGGTCAAGCAGAGGTGCGAGTGTAACATCTCGAACAGTTCCGCAAGCTCCGACAGGGTTTCAGTCGTCAGCATGAGAGTCAGACGTGCGCCGAAATCCCCCATCAAACCCCATCCGGTTTCTGGAATGCGCAGAGCAAAGACGTGGTCTCCCCCACGCTCATCGGGCTCGATGGCGGTGACCACGGTCTGCTGCGAACGGAACCGAGCCTGTTGACGCGGAAGGTCGATGACCGAAGGTTCCGTGATCCTCTGCGCCCCTTCTGAACGGTGGAACCAGACCTTGCCCTCGATGCGGAGCTTGTCCCTCTTGGCTTGCAGCAGATCGTCGACGTGATGCTGTCCACGAAAGAGAAGCTCGACCTCCTTCGGGTCGAACACGAGGATCTCGAATTCGCGACTCTCGCGCTTGATCTCCCTCTTGGCACTTGCAGAAACCCTGGCCATGGTGAAGAAGCAGCCGACCATTCCAGGAGACGCCCGCCGCAGTCGCATCGTCAAGTTGTCTACATCGGAAGCGTCGATGGGCTTCTCCCGCCACTTGACCTCGACAAGTATGTCGGTCTTGCGCCAGCGGAAGGCAAGATCGATCTGCCTTGGTTCCGCCGCACCCGGGTTCATGTATGGCTGCAGACCAAAGCGTCGAAGTAAATTAAAGACGAGGACCTCAAACTTGTGGCCCCGTGCGTGCCTGTCGCGAGCACGGCACAGATTCTTGAACTCCTCACCGAGATCGTGGACCAGCTGCGGGTCGCCTCGCTCGCTCATTTCCGTCGAATCTCAGAGCACAGCCTCATGGCTGGGGGTGGTGCAGGTGATGGAGTCACGGGCACGGTCGGCATCTCTTCATCTCCGTCTGACGCCTGCCTTTCCAGGCCGCAACTATACACCTCGACTGGCGCCTCGCGCAATCGGGACCGCGCCAGCCGTCGGTCTGGTGCCACACAAACCGGCGTCCGCTCCTGTCCACTCGGGCGTTCCTCATTAGAATGAGGGACGTTCCTCATTCCACGCTGACGTTCCTCGTTCCTCATGCGCTGGACCCGATTGACCCTGGTCATCACCGAAGCCTTCGTGGCGCTGAGCGCCTTCGCGGCCGGTGCCATGTTCATGGTGGAGCCCAGCGGCCGGCTGATGGGGATGACCAAGACCACGCTGGCGTGGTCGCCGTTTGGGAGCTACCTGGTGCCCGCGATCGTGCTGTTCGTGGTGGTGGGGGGCACGCTCGCGATGGCAGCGTGGGCGGAGATTCGGCGCTGGCCCCGGGCCGGGTGGCTGTCCGTGGTGGCGGGCGTGGTGCTGGCTGGGTGGATCGCCATGCAGGTGGCGATGATCGGACTGGGTCACCCGATGCAGCCGAGCCTGCTCGGGGCGGGCGTGGTGATCGCGGGGCTGGGGTGGCGACGACGGACCAAGGGGCGATCGAGGCTACGACCACGCAAACGGCATTAACCGCCGAGCCATTCACCGAGCCATTCGCCAGTTGACATGGCCGCGATCTTGAACCCAAACTGCTGCCAGACGTACTGCGCCCGCTTGCGCTGACCGCCATCCTCGGTGAGAAACACTTTGCTGTAGGCGGCGCAAGCTGCGATTTGGGCGTCTACCCAATCGCCGGCGTGCGGCGCCTTGAGGATGCCGGCGTACCTGCCGTAGTTGAAAGTGGCGACCAGGGAGCCAACGGCGTTCAAGTAGCCGTAGGCTGCGAAGGTCACTTTTGCTCGGTAGCGGTGTGGTACTTCGCGGAGTCTCTGGCAATAGAAGCCAGGTTTCGCCACCGTTCGAACGAAGGTCCAGAACAGATCGTTGTTTTTGAGGTTCCCAACGAACTTTTCTAGGTCTGTTGATTCGTAGCCAGCGAGCAGGGACGCCCCCGCCGCACCGGCCTTGAGATCGGCCTCGTGCGTCCATGCCTTTCCAAGCCGTTGGCGCAGGTCCACCGCCAGGCTCGGAAGCCGGCTCTCAAGATCGGACCTCTGGAGCATAAGCCAGCACTCCCTCACGCTGAAGAGCGGGCAGCGGGGGCGTGCTACTCCAGGGCCTGTTCTGCTCGCATCGCGCGATGTGCGGGGCTTCGCCCGTCAGGAGAAACCGCGAACCCAGCTGAATGGAGAGCGTCACCAGGACGCGCGCACGCGCCATCGCATTCCTTGGACTTGTCTCGGCGAACGTCTCGCTAAGCACAGGCAGCGAGACGACCAGGCGTGCGCCATCCTTGGCAATTTTCGACTGGACCCCAAGCAACAAGTCGGAATGCTCCGCCATGCGGGAAATCACGCTGTTGTCGACAGCTATGTCCATGGGGCTGGTGTGTGGATCTGATGACCCGGGACTCAATCGAAAGCCGCCCATCGTGCGCGGTTTGGGCTGCCCAGCGCGGCGGCCTGTAGCCGCTTCACTGCGGCCGGGTTCGTGGCCATGGCTTGGGGCGCAGAGGGGCGGGTCTGTCGATAACCCCTGAAGCCGGAGCTCGGCCCCGACGGAACTTTGGGCCACTGCTGGGACGGCTGGACTATCAGTGGAGGGTTGGCGCGACGTTCATGCCAGAGGTCCAGAAGGAGGGTCCCCGTTTTGGCGAGAGTAGCCTTCGTACTCGCGAGGAGGCCGGTCATGGTGACATCGGCATCTTCCCCAAGGACCGGATCGCCATCCTTCCAGGCCAGAAAGGCTTCGACATCTGAGAGTGCTGGATCGGTCGCCAGTTGGAGCACAGGGACGGATTTTAGGACTGGTTTGCCCTGGAGATCGACCAGGTGCGATTCGATGTCGATGCGGCCACCTTGCAGACGGCGCCCACGATGCACGAGCATGTTTCTGTAGTCGATTGCCCAGTCGAACCAGCCAGTGGGGCCGGCCGCGCAGATGATCTGCCGCAACGCCTCTCCGAGTTCTCGTTGGCGTGGTGACGGAGCCTTCTCTCGGGCGAGCCAGCGCAAAGCCACGGACATGTCGGCCTTCAGAATGGGGAGTGGAAGGCCAGCTACGCCTACGATCGCCCCACCCAGACAGTCGATCGCCGAGACAAGCCCTCGGAAGAAACCCGCGATATGCAGCGTCCCCAGTCGTCCGGGCAAATCATCACTGGGACGCGTCCGGTCGGGATGACGGAACGCGATCAAGCCGTTTTCTCTGACGGCGCAAGAGCGCGCCAGCTGCGTGCCGTGGATTTCGTGTTGTTCCTTGGCTTCAAGGTCGTGAAGGTAGGCCTCAGCGAGGTTCCTCTCGATACTGTAAACGCAAAGATAGAGTTGGTCGGAGATCAGAATACGCCTCTTTGTGCCGAGTTCGGGATATGAGGTCCACCACCCAATCCCAAATCGCCCGACGTCCAGATCCGTCAGCAGATCTGCGAGCAGTGCGCGGATGCTGGGGACGCCAGCGCCGATGACGTCGGCAAACGCATCGTCGCGTCCGTTTGGGTCACCACTCTCATAGGGGACGGAGAGACGCTCGAAGTCTTCGGGACGCATGGCTACAGGGTACGCGCACTCGCGCACGGCCGAAATCCTCTTTGCTTGGCCGTCACCATGTGACTTCGGACGCGCGGCCCCCAACTCTGCCTCGCGCACCGGTAGCCCGGCCGCCAGGTGTGACGAATGGGGGAGAGCAGGCTGACGAGTGATCGCCCGACTGATCGCCGCCCTGGCGGGGCCGCCATGGGGTAAGCTGCGCCCCGTGATTCGGACAGGCCGTTCGTGCCAGCACCAATCGACGTGACCCTCTGATGAGTGAGCAGGACTCCACAACGGAGGTGTCGCCCGCGCCCGCCGCTCAGGCCGCAGGATCGACCAGCGACCAGGACCGGATATGCAAGTGCATCACCACCTGGCGGCAGCGGCTACTCTGGAAATCTATCGCCGTCTCTTGCGCGATCCGAAGGTCAACTCCCCGGTGAGTTCTGGCCGATCTTCCTCCTCTTCCTCACCGTCTCGGAGCGATAGGATCTGCGCCTCGTCCTTCCACCACAAGAGCGTTAGGACCAAGTCCTGCCCCATCCGCCGCGAGTCCTCTACGAGGGTGTACTTCGATGCCTCCGAATGATCGATCCATTCGTCCGCGTCCACTGTCGTTGGTTCAACCGGCGCTGACGGGTTTCCGCTGAGGAGTCTGGTGGCCACGGCGCCTGCCCCCGGTTTCCTCAGAGGCCACAGTTCAGCCGGGACAACCGACGAGCGAATGAACCACTCCCGCCGCGCGGCTTGAGTGCAGACGAGCATAGCCGGGTACGCACCGAATTCCACGAGTCGAATCGCGGTCGCCATGAGGCTGGTGGTGAAAGTTTCCCCGAGAGTGCGGGCGCTGGCGAATGTCGGCGGCATCCCGCGCGCAATTCGTTCGATGAACTTTCGGGGCAGAAGCAGATCGGCAGCGTAGCGGTTCGCGCGCCGTTCCGGATTGTCCTCGTCCCACTCCCGCACCAAGTTGCGATCGGTGCATGAGAAGGCGACCTTTCCTCGGTCGCGCATCCAGTGTCCAAGTTCGTGCGCTGCCGAGAACCGCTGACGGGGGCGTGGGGCCTTAGCGTTCACCGTAATGATAGCCCGATCACCGGCTCCGAGAATCCGCGCTTCCGAACCTTCGAGGGGTTCGTAGACGATCGTCGCCCCGCAGTACTCGGCGATAGCCTCGATGACGATCTCAGAAGGATCGGTGATTCCCAGCTCGTCCAGGATCTCGGCTGGTGGTCTAAAATGGGAACTCATGAGTCTTGCTCGGAATCGTCGTCGAGCAATCCGAGTGCATCCATCTGTCTCAACGCACTCTCGACGTCAGCGTCGCTGAATGACTCGAACTCCCGATGTTGGAGGGTCACGACCGCTTCCCGCATCTGAGGACGTCGTCGCAGTGATTTGGCGAGCAGTGCCCTTCGAAGTGCAGCATCACTTGGGACTCGGGATGTCCGTGACCCGAGGATTGTCACCGTCGCCTCGTGAGCCAGAGCTGCCGTGCTAAGGCGCTTCTTCTTTGCGCGAAGAACACTATCCAGCAAGAGGGTTCGCACCCGGTTGGCTTGTTCCTTTACATCGACACCATCGGCCGCCGCTTCGTCCAGCAGGTTCTTGTCCGAGGTGGAACCCGCGTGGTCGGCAAGAGCACGCATGATCGTGGCCAGCTTTTCGCCAGGGCTCATCGGATTTCTCATGGACACCAGCCTTCCTTGCGGTCGACGCCACGCCGAAGACGCGTCATTATGGTCTCATACTGCTTTTCCGTGATGTCGAGATCGGCCTGAATCTCGGGGCCGGTCATGCCCGAAGCGAGTCCCTGGATGACCAGACCCACCTCATCATCGTCGGCGAATCGAACCTCGATTCTCTCCAGTTGCTCGGTCGCCGCGGTGACACGTTCACCGTTGGGAAAACATGACCGGAGAGGGATGCCGTCTAGGTAGCCACTTTGGTCTTCGGCTGTTGCGGTCACGATGGAAGATCCTTTCAACTCGTCGGGGGCATGGTTGGCTAGGCTTCGCATCGTTTCTATTAGATGCTTCGGGAATGTGACGGTCTTCCTCCAGCGCCGATCGCCGTCTAGGGTGCGAGCAATGGCATCTTGCAGGAGATCGTCACCACATATGCCAAGGCCAAGCCCGATTAAGGCGCGAGCGCGGTAGTCAGCAACCTTGCGGAGCCGGAGTGCCTCAGCATCGGTGAGCGCGCGGATCGCCCCCTCGACCTCCAAATCGGTCGCAAATTCGCCGGGCGCGGAGCCTTTCGCAGAAGTCATGCTCGGGCTGGCCACCTATGCCCAGGTCCAGCGCTTTTCCGACAAAGAAAAATCGCTGCGCAACCTGTCGGGAAGTTCCCAAGGCCCGGCAAGAGTTGCCTGAAGGCAGATCAACGAAGCCAGCACACAGGAGATTTGGAGATGACACGGACGAATGTTCCGCATTCCGAGCCGCATGATGTCCACATCGTCGCGGAAATCGATGGCAAGAACAAGTCCATCTCGTTCGATCACTCGTCCGTAACAGGTCGGGCGATTCGTGAAAAGGCCGGCGCACCATTCACCGACGATCTGACTTGCCTCGTCCATGGAAAGCCATCTGGTGGCAACATCGGTCTCGACGAAAAGGTTGAAGTGCTCGAAGGAACTCGGACAGGCGATGGCTCGTCGGGTATGTGACCGAATAAGCGACTTGGCACTCACGGCCTGCAACAACCGCCTACGAGATCTTTGTGACGCCGGCCTGATTCTGCGTCTCGATCGGCACGGCACCGTCGGGGGGAAAGGAGTTCGTGTACGTCGCCCTTAAGTAGTTTTTTTCGCCTTGTGTTCACTGGTTTCACTGAACGAGAAAAGGAGACACATCATGAGCAACGACAGCAAGCAGCAGCACTCCGCGACGAGCGGCGAAGGGAACGACCACAATCAGCCCTCGGCGAGCGCGGAAACAGGCGGGGCCGGCCCCCACGGACGCAGCATCGAGGTCAAGGTCCGCTTCGGCGAGAAGTACGGCGTCGTCGTGGCGAAGGGGGCGGACATCATCGCCTCGATCAAGGTGAGATCTCTAGCGGCGCTTGAACTGTCCACCGATGCGGCCGTCGACTACGTGCTGCGTGAGGGAGACCGCGAGGTCGAGGACGAGGCGCAGACGCTGCACCAGTTTCTTGGCGGCCACGAGCACCACCACGTCGAATTCCACCTCAAGAAGCGCCACCACGCGATCACGTACTTCGTCGACGACGTGAAGCAGACCACGACGGAGCACAATCTCACCATTCGCGCGATCCTTGAGCACGCCGGGTTCGCGCCCGCCGAGAAGTACACGCTCGCGAGCATCGCACCGCACGAGGACTACGGCGACGATTACGATCGCCTCGTCCACATCCACGAGGAGCAGCACTTCAAGGCGACCCTCAAGGTGCCGGCGCTGGTGACCATCTATGTCGACGACAAGGAATTCCAGATCGCGCCGGGCACGCACACGGTCGTCGAGGTCAAGAACCTCGGCGGAGTCCCGCTCGCCGACCAGCTGCAGCAGGAGAAGGACGGTGGTCTCATCAAGCTCGACCAGAATGGTTCTATGACGATCTGCGGGAACGAGCGGTTCGTGAGCTTCGCAGCGACGGGCGGGTCCTCTTAGGAGCGCGCCATGGCTGCCATCGACGATCAGGTTTGCGAGTTGGCGCGGGCGTTCCCTGACGCCCGCGCCGCGCCGGAGGGCGGGGTGACGTACTACCTGCTCCCGTCCGTCACGCTCCCGGCGCACTGCCAGCCGAGGGCGGTGGATCTGCTCCTCTGTCCGTCCCAGCGCGACGGCTACGAGACGCGGCTTTTCCTCTCGCAGCAGGTGCAGCGCCCTCCCCATCCCGACGAGAAGAAGCGTCTCAACTGGAACGGCCACGCGCGAATACTGGAGCGCAACTGGCAAGCATTGTCGTGGCGGATCCCCGGGGCTCTGAGCATGCGCCTGCTCCAGATGGTCCTCTGCCACTTGGAGGCGTTCCAATGAAGTGCATCGTTCGCCTTCGTCGCAACCTCTTCGACGAGATGCGGTCCGACCTGCGGCGCCGCCACGCGCACGCCTTCGAGCGGGTGGGATTCCTGTACGGCCGATTGGGGCGCGCCGGCTCGATCGCGATCGTGGTGCCGTTCGAGTACACGCCGGTACCCGACGAGCAGTACGTCGAGGATCGCACCGTCAGCGCGATGATCGACGCGGACGCCCTCTTCGACGCACACCAACGCGCGCGTTCGACGGGCCAGTGCTGCCTCCATGTCCACGCGCACGGTGGCAGCGGCGGCACTTGGTTCAGTCGGACGGATGTCTCGACGCTCGATCGGATCGGCCCGAGCCTACAGCGCATGGCAAAGAGCGCGGCACATGGCGGGCTCGTCCTCACAAAGACGACGGGCGCCTGCCTCATGTGGCTGCCAGAGGAGACGAAACCCGTGCGCAGCGCCTTGTCGATCGTCGGCTTCCCCCTCACGCTCGACAGAGGAGGATCCCATGGCTGCTAGCAGCCGGTTCAGTCGTCAGGGCTTCCTCGGCCCTGACGCCGAGGACATTCTCGCGACGGCTCGCGTCGGGATCGCCGGTTTGGGTGGCGGCGGCTCGCACGTTGCGCAGCAGCTTGCGCACCTCGGCTTCCGCAACTTCGTCCTCTACGACGACGACGCGATCGAGGAGAGCAACCTCAACCGCCTCATCGGAGGGACCAACATTGACGTGGCGATGTCGACGCCGAAGGTGCTAATCGCGGAGCGCCTCATCCGGTCGGTGGCCGCGCCTTCCGTCGTCGTCGAGCAGCACCAGAAGGCGTGGCAAGACGACCCCACTGCGCTGCGTTCGTGCGACCTCGTCTTCGGCTGCGTCGACGGTTACAGGCAGCGGTGGGAACTGCAGATCATGTCGCGGCGCTTCTGCATCCCGTACATCGACATCGGCCTCGACGTGACGAATGCCGGCGACGAGGGACCGAAGATGCGTGGGCAGGTGATCCTGACGGTCCCTGGCGGCCCCTGCATGCGGTGCATCGGCTTCATCGACGACGAGAACCTCAGCGACGAGGGGAGGCGATACGGCGACGCCGGCATTCGCCCGCAGGTCGTGTGGGCGAACGGCGTGCTGGCGTCGACCGCAGTGGGACTCGCCATCGATCTCCTCAACGGCTGGACGCGCACCGTGCCCGAGAAGGGCGTCGTCTACCTCTCCTACGACGGCAACACCGGGCTGGTTTTCCCCGACAAGCGCCTTCGTTACGTGAAGTCGCCGAAGTGCTCCCACTTCCCCGATGATGAGGTCGGGGAACCGCTTTGGCAGTCGTTGTGACAGCGGGAGCGCGCAACTCCCGCAAGCAGGGATCAGTCGGTCGATGATGCTAGGAGGCTTAACGCCTTGAACTCCTCGGTCCGGTGCCAGGCAAGGTAGCTCCGGTGGCCGGGGGCGAGGCGGTCGACACGTAGTGGGACGTCGAGGCCCAAGACCCTCCGGTCGTTGTCGGACAGGCGGGGCGAGACGATCACCTGGCCGTTGTCGGCCACGGTGATGAAACCACGGTCGAAGGCGGCGTCGAGGTGCGGGGCCAGCAAGAGGCCGTTGAACACGTCCAGGCGCTCGGCGTCGCTTGCACAGGCGGCCCAAGGCTTGATGTGGCTTGCCCGAAGGAGGTCCGGCACGGCCAGGCCGGTCACGGCGCAGCGACCGTCCCAGTAGTCCAAGAGGCCGGCGCGGAAGACGTCCTGGCCCACCCGCTGCACGACCAATCGCTCGGCCTCGGTGCTCCTTGGCAGCGTGGCGGTCTGCTTCGCGAATTGGTTCAGCAACTCGTCGGGCAGCGTCCTAGATAGCTGGAACGCCCGGCGCACCAGCCGGTGCAGGGCGGGGATGTCGACAACCGATCGGCCGGCGGCGGCGCCCGCGGGCAAAGGCGAAATCACCGTGGTGCCGTACTCCCCCAACGCCCGCGCTACATGGGCCTGGGAAAGTGCGGCTATAAAGACCGCGTCGCTGAACGCCGACAGCCACAGGCGCAGCGGGGCCTGCGTGCTGGCAAAGCCAAGCCAGTCGCCTTGGCGGGGAAGCTCCTGATCGAATCCATTGTCAACCGCCGCCTTTTCCAGGCGCGTGATCGTTGCTGGTGTGAGGTGCGCGGTCACCGGCCCCCCTGTACGACACGGGACCGGCCCCTATTGGCAGTCCACAGGGATCCTTCCTCGAAGCCGCGCCCGAACCGCTGCTCCAATTGTCTCCCCACTGCGGAGACAATCTCGCCGCTCTTGGCCAACCGTAGGCAACCAAGCTTCGGCGAGAAGCCGCGTGGCTGGGTCTTGCCGGAGGACGATCGAGACATGACGGCCAAAACGCCACCTGTCGTGTGGCGAATCCGGCGCCCAAGGTTTCGTGGCATCGAGCCGGTCGCGGCCGGGCTAGATTCGCCACTTCCGATGTGGCGAATCTCTGGCCGCCGAGTGGCGTAGGCCAAAAACAACGAACGGAAATAGCGCAGATTCGTGGTTGAAAAGCCGCGACCAAATCGCATCCCGAGGCGCCGCGCAAGCTCGTCGATCACCTGCTTGCCGTAGTCAGCACGAGGGTCACCCTTTTGCAGGTGCTCCACGATTTCGCGGCCGATGTGCCAGTAGGCGAGCACCATCTCGCTGTTCACCGCCCGTACCACCCGCGCCCGCGCGTCCTCGAGAATCGAGACAATGCGGCGGAAGAGGTGGTCAGCCGCCTTGGCTTCCGAGCCGCCTGTCGCCTTTACCATCGCGGTGGGCAGCGTCTTGCGCGTCGGGGTCTTGCCGGGCTTGGCCGATTGTCGCGGCGGTGCGGCGACTTTCTTCGGCCGGGAGGTCGGCTGCTTGCTCATGGCTTGCTCCCTCTTATATCCGGATGTGCGACGCGGGGGTCGGCGGG
>Ga0181533_1005826_pt1 | contig 11555 bp, 4 predicted proteins | sample PEATcosm2014_Bin_45_FD_119772 | JGI IMG/M metagenome (GOLD analysis project Ga0181533, IMG submission 119772) | Peatland microbial communities from MTU Mesocosm Facility, Houghton, MI, USA - PEATcosm2014_Bin11_60_metaG | ecosystem: Environmental > Terrestrial > Soil > Wetlands > Peat | place...
ATGCTGCTGCGATTTAGCCGCCGCCTCTTCCCATTGGTCAATTTTGGTTTCTCTATCACCAAATCATTATAGTGCTCTGCAGCGCAATCCTGTGACATTGTCCGGCCTTCCGTAAGTGAGGCCACTTGGATTCCTTAACCGAGGGTTAATTCGGCAATCAGGTCGCGGGTGATCTGGAAAGCAACCGCGGAACGACTACTTCTCTGGCCAGGTCCGCTCGGCCATGACCAGCTTGCCGCCGTCAGTGATGCGGAAGGCGTCCCCACCATGGCTCCCCGGACGAGCTTTGCTGCAGGTGAAAGCAACGCCGAACTCCAAAAACGGGAGTTTCCTGATCTTTAATAGCTTTCCAAGCTCTTCGATGAACTTTGCTGGAATGGCGTCCACGCTGGCGTTTTGTTCACCACAAATGTACAGTTCATTCTCCTTCGGGGAGAATTCGAGGCAGAGGGCTGATTCTTCGTGCGTCGCGGTCAAGGCTTCGCCGCCGCCGATCTTCCCGCCTTTCTCGATCCCAATGCTTTTCACCAGGGCGTTGAACTCCTCTTCAGAGCACTTGATGGTTTCTTCGGCAGTAAACGTTGTGTAATAGTCAGACATGTTGATTTGTTTGGTGAAATACCGGACATCCGACCCACTAGAGGTTAATAAAACACGGCCTTCTCATGAGTCGGGACAGCTACGTCAACAATCTCTCTCCCGTCATCCCGTCCCTGGCCTGGCCGGCGGCGGGCCTCTTCCTAAACTTCGGCCAGTGGGCGGAACCGCTCCGCGTTGAACCCACGCTCAGGAAAGGGCGGCACGCTGCAGAGTGGATTTATCAGTCAAATGAGGCAAACGCAGAACTCGCCGAGCGTCCCGTCGGCGCTCGCGCCAATTTTCATGTCGCGGACGACCCAGGCGGCGTCCCTTTTGGGGAGCGTGACATAAAACTTGGCGATTTCCTGGGCAAACTGGCCGTTCACTCACACAACTCTTTGTCCAATGATCCTGCCTTCATTCTACCCGCTGATGCCTGCCGCGCTCAAGCTTGGAACGAGCCTCCATTGTCGCTGTTCTGTATTGTTTAGGCGGACCAGGTTTTTGCGATTTTTGAGCGCTGCATCTCGTGGATTACGGGTTTTGCGTGCAGGTCACGCTGTCTGACGTCGAATCCCAACTCATATAATAGCCGTAATAGCCTGTCGAACCTAATGAGGTGCCATAAGTGTATTCGATGGTCCCATTATAGACAAAGGTGAGGCTTCCGTTGTGAACCCTGATCGCGAACACATCTCCCTTTGACACGGTCGAGGTAAACCAACCGGTTAGCGAAGTACTAGAACCGTTATACAGGGCTGCTAGGGCAGACTGGCCATTTAGATTAAAGTAGAAGCCGTAGGGGTAGTACGCAGGGCCGGAAGTCTCGCTGGTTGCACTTGATGTAATCCCGAGCCCCATTCTCAAGTTTCCCGGTGTCATCCCTATGGTAAAAGTGTTTGTGAAATTGTACGCATCCGTGTAGGAGGACCTTGCCTCTATGCTTCCGCTGTCGGTGATTGACCCTCCCGTGATGCTATAGGCGGCCCCAGCATGCAGCACCACCCAGTTGGGTACAGCGGTGCTGACCCCCACTGTTGTAGAATTCGTAGAAGTATATCCATAGGAATCTGTGCCTGTGGCGGAGATATTGTAGCTTTGGCCCGTTGCCGCGGTGAAGCTTGTTGAATAGGGCCCGCTGCCGGCCACTGCGGCTAACAGCGTTCCATTGGTGTAGAAGCTCATCTGCGTCGGAGGATCCCCGGAATACTTCTGTGTTGCGGTGCCGGTCACCGCCACGGCTCCAGCCGCGACCTGGGCCCCGTTGGCGGGACTGGTTATCGCGGGGATGGGCGGGTTTCCGACCGTAAAGGTGTTGGTTACCGATCCCGTCGCCCCGTATGTGTCCGACACGGTGGCCGCCAGCGTATAGGCGCCCCCCGTGGTCGGGGTGATGGGAACAGAGTTAAACGTGGTCATCTGCGCTGCGAGCACGCCGTTCGTTTTGTAAACAACGTTGGTCATTGAAAACGGTCCGCCTACAGTCACACTAACGTAGAAAGTCGTTCCACCCAGGTTCGTTCCTGATATCCCAGGACTAAAAGTGACGGTTGGGCCGGTGTCAAAGATGAACGACACGCTGGCCTTCTTCACCGCGCCGTAGGAGTCGGTGGCTTGCACCGTGACGGTGTTGCTGCCGAGGGCAGCACCGACCCAGGTGTAAGAGTAGGGGGCTCCGCCGGTCATGGTGCCCAGGCGGCTGGATCCCTGGTAGAGACCCACGTCGGTGATGGTGCCACCGGAGTTCTGGTCGCTGACGGTGGCGGTGACCGTGACGCTCCCGGAGGCCAGGATGAGCCCGGAGGTCGGGTAGCCGATGTTGACCGTGGGCGGCCCGTAAACGGTGATCGAGTTTGTGGCGGCCAGTCCGTAGTTGTCATAAGCGGTGGCCGTGATGGTGTGGCTGCCTTGCGTAGTCGGGGTCCATGTTGCTGGGCATGTTCCGGTGTTGTAAACGGTGTTCAGGGCTGATCCGTCCACTTGCAGGCTGGTTTGGATGATTTCTCCGCCCGAATTGGGGTCGGTTGCCGTGACGGAGAGGCTATAGGGTTGATTCACAACGTATTGCTGGCCGCTGGTCAGTCCCGTGATGGGGTTCAAGTTGGGCGCGCTGAAGGAGCCGCTCGTATAGGCTACGGTGAATGGGAAGTTCAAATAATCGCCCGTGGTATTGTCTGCGGCTCCGCAGTTAACTTGAACATAAACCGGTGTCCCCGCCGTTACAGTCATGCTCGTGCCGATCATCAGGCTCTGGTTGTTTCCAACTGTCGTCCAGCCGGATGAGGGGTAAACTTGCGCGGTTCCGTTCCAGATTTTGATTCGGACTCCGTCGCCCGCGCCTGACGCGATGGAGGCTACACCGTTCAACGTGATGGTGCCGCTTTGAGGGGGGTTAAAGGCCAAGAGGCTGTCATTCGCGACATCTGGAATAACATAGCTGCCCCCGTTCGCCAGTTGCGGAGTGTAGGAGGAGCTCCCAGCGTAAACCCAGTTTCCCACACCCGCATTGTACCAACTCATGGCCGCCTTGGAACTGGATGGCGTGGCGCTCGCCAGCGGACAGCCAAAATAGGACCAGATCGTTCCAGCGGGCAGCCCAACGGTGCCACCCATTATCTGGTAATAGCCCGGCTCGGCTGTAATGCTCAATTGGTTGCTTGCGCTGATGCCCAAGCTGTCGGTGGCGACTGCGGTGATGGAATGGCTGCCGACGGCCGCACTCTGCCAATTGAAGGCATACCAGTTGCTGCTTGTGCTGGCGCTTCCGAAGGCGTTTGTCGTCCCGCCACCCAGGAAAGTTCCGCCATCATAAAACGACACGTTGGTGATGGGGCGCAGTGTGGGAGTGACAACGGCTATCAAGGGCATCCCGTCCTGGTAAACGCTGGAACGGACGGCAAAGCCATTGTAGTTTGTAAAAGTAATGCTGGGCGGTGTCAGAACTGCCGTGTTGATCGTGTTTGTCGCGCTTTTGGTGGATCCGCTGAGGTCGGTCGCGGTAGCGTAGAAGGCGTGGGCGCCTATGGGGAAATTGGTGGCGTAGCTTACCGGGCTTCCTGCGTTGGCAGCAATTTGAACCCCGTCGATGCAGAGCGCCATCGCCGTGATGCTTTGGCCTGCCCGGTCCACAGCGGTCGCCGTGATGGTGGTATTGCTGCCGAATGCGGTCAAGCTGCCGTTAGCGGGTGTGAGGGTGATCTGAGGGGGAGTGTAAGCTGTGACGGAAAAAGTGACGGTGTTGGTCGCTCGTGTTCCATTGCTGTCGATGGCGATGGCCGTGTTCGTATGGTTCCCCACCGTCAGCGTGCCGGACGTGTTGGTCTGTCCTGCGAAGCTGTTGCTGGCCGTCAAGGTGGCATCGGAATACAACTGGGTGTTGGTGATGGCGGTTCCGTCATGGGCCGTGGCGTAGAAGCCGCTGAGCACCGGGACATATTGGACAAAGGCGCTGCCGTTGGTGGGCGAGGTGAATACGATGCTTGGTATCATGTGTGTCACGGAGAAGGTGGTGCTGTTCGTCATGCTATACCCGTAGGTGTCCGTGGCTACAGCCGCGTAGCTGTGGCTGCCTGCCGGCAACGTCGATGTGGAGTTGGTCAATCCATTCTGAGTAGTTGATGAGCCGCAACTTGTCCCATCGACGCTCTGGCTGACGCTGGCGATGGAGGTTCCGTCTTGAGGTTGGGCGGAAAAGCTCAGCGACACTGGCGAGTTTAAGGCGAAGGAGCTCCCGTTGGTGGGCGAGTACAGCGCGATCTGCGGCGCCATGTGGATGGCGTTGATTGTGTTCGTCAAGCTGGGGATGCCGGGGTTGCTGAACCCGTAGCTGACGGCCATGGCGGACACCGTGTGGCTGCCGATTCCAAAGGTGGTGGACGATGTGAACACGCTGCCGCTCGGAGTGGTGTTGGTGATGATGGGCGTGCCATCAACATAAAATACGACTATGACCGGGTCCAAGTCCGGATCGGAGGCGGTGGCCTGGAGGGTGACACTGCGGTTCAGCGCCTCCGTGGCGCCATTGGTCGGGCTGTTCAGGACGATGGTGGGCGGATTGTTGGTTTCCATGACGATGGTAAGGGTCGGCGACGACCCGGCGATGCCGGACTCGTTGGTGGTCCAAGCTGTCATGTAGTGCGTGGCTCCGGCCGTTGGGATATAGCCCGTCATTGTCCAACTGTTTCCCTGGTTGACGGTAGCGACGTAGTTGCTGTTGTCATAGATTGCGACATTCAGGGCGCTCTGCGGAGTAAACTGGTCGCTCGGCGTGACCTCCCAGGTGAACGGATAGTTGTAGCGATACGTCCCCGATGCCGGTGAAGGCGAAGTCCAGGCGACGGCCGGCGCGGTGGCCGTGGATATGGTGACGCTGACCACGGCCGACGTCAGGGTCAGGCCGCCGTTGTTCTGCGCGATGGCCGCGAGGTTGTAGCCGGCTGCCGGCGGGTTGACCCAGGTGTAGGAGTATGGCGATACCGTCAGCGTGGTCAGCGGGACGCCGTTGGTGAGGAGGGTGACCGAGGCGATGCCGTCGGCGTCATCCACGGCCGTGGCGCTGATGACGACGTTGTAGGGCGTCGGCAAATTTGCTCCGCTGGAGGGGCTGGTGATGGCCACCGATGTCGGCGGCTGGAGCTGGGACACATTGATGGTGATGGGCGTTGTATTCGTGTGCGCGCCGTAAACATCATATGCGGCGGCGTAAACGGGGTAGCTGCCGACGGTGCAGTTCGACCAGGCAAAGGTGTAATATCCCCCGGTGGCGGTGGCCGCCGATCCGACCACGCTGCCGTTGGCAGTGAAGTCAACCCGTTGGATGGCGCCATAAAAGCCAGATGCCGTCGCCTGGAAGGCGACCGTGGTCGGCCCCAGGAAGGTCTGATTGGCCACCGGCGTGACCAGCGCCACGGTGGGCGCCTGGTTGACGAACGATATGAGGGAGATGTTGGTCGAGGCACCGGGCACGTTCAGAGCCGTGTATGCGACGGCTTCGATCGTGTTGGTCGCGGCGCTCACTGGCGTCCACACGTACGTGTATGGGGCGCTGGTGAGAGTGGCGACAGAGCTGCCATTGACCATGATTTGCACGTCCGCAATGGATCCTCCATTCCCGTTGTTGACTGCGGTCGCCGTCAACGTAATCGGCGTCCCCGTGGGCACGATAGTTCCACTGGCAACGGAGCTGGAGATGGTGACTGAAGGCGCTTCCAAGTTCCCGCTGGCGACCGCCTGAATCGTGATGCTGTTGGTTTGGCTGCAGCCCACCTGCGAATAGCTGTCGGTGACCTTGGCCCAGAGCGAGTGCGAGCCGTTGGCCAGTGTTGTGTCCGTGAAGTTGGTGGCTCCGGTCGTCTCTGTGAGCTGCGTGCTGCCGTCGTAGAAAACGATCGTCGAGATCAAGAATCCCGAGTTCGAGTCGGTGATCGTGACGCCCATGTTGACGCTGACCCCTCCCTCATCCAGGTTGGTGAGGATGGTTCCGTTGGCCGGAGAATTTAAGACCACCACTGGTGCCACCGGGCCGTTGACCGTGACGCTGACGGGCGCGGAAACTTGCGAGGCATTAAAGTTGTCGCAGGCCTTGGCCGTAATCGCGTATGAACCCTCGCCCGCAGTCCAGTTGGTCGTGATCGTGTCAGAGTTGGCGGAGGCAATCAAGGTCCCATTGGCGTACAGCTCAACCTTGGACACTCCATTTCCCGTTTGCGCGTCATTGGCGCTGGCCGTGATGGTCACGCTGGCGGGGGCCGTGTAGGATGCCCCGCTCGTTGGCGAGCTCAGCGCCACGCTCGGAGCCTGGCTCTGGATGCCGGTGACCTGGATCGTCGACGAATCGGAGGCTCCGTGCTGGTCGTAAACCGTGGCGGCCAAATTATACGTGCCCACTCCGGCCGCCCATGTGTTGCTGTACGGTCCCGCGGGGGAGGTTGACATATAGAGCCTATCCCCGTACTGGTCGGTGATGGTCACGAGGGTCACCTCGTTCTGCGGATCCGTGGCCGCCACCTGCAGGGCGAGGTTGGCCGGGACGATGAGGCTCAGGCCATTGGTCGGAGTCACCCAGACGATGGTCGGGGGATAGTTGGTGCCGGCCTGAATGGTGACGTTGGTTGTGGAGGTGGAGAGCCCCAGGCTGTCGGTGGCCGCGGCGTAAATGACGTGCGTCCCGTAGGCCGGGTTGGTCCATGTGGTGGTGTAGGGGGCGCTGTAAACCGTCGCAAATGCGCTGCTGTCGACGTAAAATGTGACCTTGCTGATGCTGGACAGCTCCGACGAGGCGGTGGCCGCCATTACAACGTTGGTCGGGTTCAAGTAGTTGCCGCCATCCGCCGGGCCGGTCAGGTTGATCTGCGGCGCCACATCTGCCGTCACCGTGATGCTGACGACCGCGGACGTCAAAGAAAGCCCTTTCGAGTCATAGGCAACAGCAGCCAAACTGTGTGTTCCAGTGCCAGGGTTTGCCCAGCTGAACGCGTAAGGTGCCGCGTAGCTCGAGACGATGACCGAGCTGCCATCCATGAAGTCCACGCGGGCTACTCCGTCATCCGGGTCGCTGGCGGTCGCCGTCAAAGTGACCGAGGTCGGAGTCAGGTATGACATCCCGTTTGCGGGCGAAGTCAGCGCGACGCTGCTGGGCGGCTGGTCCTGGGCGGCCGTGACGGTGGATATCAAGCTTCCATTGGTCACGCCCAAGTTGTCCATCGCCACTGCCTGTATGGTGTATGTCCCCGCTCCCGTCAGCGGCAGGTATAAGGTGCTGTTATAGGGCGTGCCAGTGATATTGGCGTATAGCACGCCGTTTGTGTAAAAGCCCACCCCTGCGATACTGCCGCCGACGTTGAACTCGGACACGGATGCCGTCGCGCTCAGTACGATGTTGGTTGGGGTTAGCACCGTTTCAGTCGGGGGGCTGGTCAGCGTCACCCCGGGCGGTGGATCCTGGTTGACCAGCACGGAGATGGTGGATGATGCGGTCGAGAGCGTGTGGTAGTCGTATGCGACGGCCTGGATCGTGTGGGAACCCGAGATCGGGTTGACCCAGTTGAAGGTGTACGGGCTTTGGGTGACGGTGGCGATGGTCTGCCCATCCACGACGAAGTCCACGTAGGCCACGCCGTCGTCGGGGTCAGTGGCTGTGGCCGCAAGCTGCACGGTAACTGGAGTCAAGTATGTTGCCCCGTTGGTGGGGTTGGTTAATACTACAGAGGGGGGCTGGTCCTGGGCGATGGTGACCTGGTTCGTCGCCGAGGATGCCGTGACGCCGTGGCTGTCGGTTGCGACGGCGCAGACGGTGTAAGTCCCGGCATACGGGTTGACCCAGGAGTAGGTGTAAGAGGATGAAGATGAGCTCACGGCGTTGCCGTTGATCAGGATGCTCACGTTCGTGACCGTGCTGCTCGAGCTGGTGGCCGTGGCGGTGACGGAGATGGTGATCGGGGTGATGAAGCTGCTCCCGTTGGTGGGGATGAGGCCCACGGCTGGCGGAGCATCCTGGGTCACCGTGATGGAGCTTGAGGCGGACTGCCCGCGGGCGCCGCTGTTGTCGTAGGCAAACGCCTGGATGCTGTAGTTTCCGGCGGACGGGTTGACCCAGTCGTATGAGAACGGGAAGCTGGTGACGGTGAAGGTGGGACCGCTGGTGATGACGTACTGGACCTGAGCCACCGGCCCGCCGTCGGCAGAGGCAGTCACCCGCAGTGGAACGGTGGTGGGCGATACGAAGCTCTGGCCATCCGAAGGGCTGTTCAGCGTGACGGTGGGCGGGTTGAGCGCCAGGAGGGTGACGGCGACGGGGGCGGAGACCGTCATCGCGTTGCCCACGTCCCAGGCCTTGGCGACGAAGGAGTAAATGCCGGGAGGCCCTGTCCAAGTACCAGAATACGTGCCAGCGCTCGTGGTCGCGATCTGGTTGCTCCCGGCAAAGATGCTCAGCTTGGTGATCCCGCCGCCGGCGTTCGGGTCCGAGGCGACCGCCTGCAGAGTCAGGGAAGCCGTATATGGGTAGCTGCCGGCCGTCGGCTGGTACAGGTAGACGAGCGGGGGGACGTTGGGGTTGACCGTGGCCGCAACCTGGTTCGTCCCGGTCTGGCCGCTCTCGGATGTGGCGATTGCGGAGAAGATGTGGGGTCCCTCCGGGGTGGTGATGGTGAGGTTGTAGGGCGCAACGGCCGCGGCGCCGACGGTCGTCCCGTTGTCGAAGAACACGACCTGGCTGATGTACTCCGAAGAGGACACGGTGACCGATAAAGTGATGTTCTGGCCGGCCAGGAACGTCTGCCCGCTGGTCGGGCTGATGAACGCCACGGTCGGTGGCGGGACGGGCTGGTTGGACGTGTTGGTCTGGGTGATGAAGGCCGCCGTGTCGTTGGTTATATGGCTCCCCGGCGCCAGGAATATCTTGGAGAGCGAGTTTGCGCTCGGTATCTGCGAGATCAGAGCCCACTCGTAGGCGTTGGTAGCGAAGACCAGGACAGAATCGTTGGTCAAGATATCCAGCTGGTAGTTCACGGCGCGGTCATAGGCCAGCTGCAATGCGGAGGCATCTGCTTTGGATTGGGCGTCCAGGGCGGCGTCTCGCACCTCGCCCACCCTTATGATTGTGATGGCAGACAGGATGACGATGGCACAGACTGCGATCGTCACTTCAACTACCGTGAAGCCCCGCAGCTTCCGTAGGTTGGAAAGCAGCGGATCGAAAAATGGCACATTAGCACGCATGGTATATTATGTTAACTAGTTCCCCTTTTACAACCAGAAAGGTAACTTATTACAGTCTAACTAAGGCGTCGCTGGTGCATGCGGATCTTCTATAACTGCTGCCGGTTATGTCTAAAGTGCCAACCTTTGCTCAATTCAAATGCAAGGCGTGCTCTGCCAAAAGCGCGCCTGCCATGGCAGCCGCTGTTTCTACCGGAACAGCATTCCCAATCTGCTTGACCTTTTCCCCCTTGTTTTTGCCGGTGAAAACGTAATCCACTGGGAAGCTCATGCCAGCCGCGAGCTCGTGTGGTTGGAGCATACGCAAAAGGATGTCCATCTCAGCAACGGTCTTCTTCGTCCCAGTATCCACCAGCCGGTAGCGGTCATCCTCGAGGACAGCCTCTATGGCCCCTTCGATCTCGATGTTGTTCATCCTGGTTACCCGAGGCTCGACCAGCGCCAGCTCGCCTCGGTTGGCTCCCGTAATGGTGGGAGCGGGCCTGTCCAGCGAATGGCAGCGCCGATTGCTCCCCTGATGGGTGGTATGAATCAAAAATGGCTGTATTAGAGCTGTGTGGAACCCTCCGGCCGTGATGGTGGGCAGGGGGTCGTCCAACGACCTGGCACTGCTGCGGATGTGGCTTGGACTTGTGCCTCGCAGCTGGATCAGAAATGGCTGCGGATTTAGGTGGCTGAACCTCTTGACCCCGTAGAGAACTCTAAGCAGTGTAGTTGGCTTGAGCGGCCTCTTCCGGCCAAAGATGCTGTTTCCTGCCAAATCCCAGTCGATGATTCCGCGGGCCGCTCGCCAAGGCAGCTTGTCTGGCGGGCAGTTGTCCGGATCGGCGTGCGAGGAGTCTGGCCAGATGACCGCCTTGTCCTTGCGGCACAGGATGATAAGGCGCTGCCTCAGCGTCGGATCCCCGTAATCCGCGCAGTTTATAATGCGCCAGTCGACGTTGTAATTGAGGGAGCGGAGGGAATTGATGAACGCATCGAAGATTTGTCCTTTTTTCTTCTTGATGGATCTGCCGTGGTCGTCAAGGGGTCCCCAGGTCAGGAGCTCAGGCACGTTTTCGATCATGATGTTCTCTGTCGGCACTGCCTCCGCCCATCTGAGTACGTGCCAGGCAGTCGCACGCGACTGGTCGCTGCATGGTTTTCCACCCCGGGCAGACGAGTGATGCGTGCATTCCGGCGACGCGGCCAACAGATGGAGTCTTTTAACTTCTTTGCGAGGATCGATGCTATCCAGTGACTCGCAGAGATGCCGAACGTGGGGGTGATTCAAGCTGTGCGTGGCGATTGCTGAAGGCCAGTGGTTTATGGCCAGGAGTTGCATGTTCCTCCTAAGCAAAAATCCTGCCTTCAAAATTCCCGTTGACGTCCCCCCAGCGCCGCAAAAAAGGTCCGTCACTAAGAGCAAATCATCGTCTGGCTCTAGCTGCTCATGGTTGAAGCGCGTAGAGAACGGGGTTCCGTTCTGCTCGATCAAACTGCATGATTCCGTCGTGATATTCACTCGGCTTTTTGTTCGCCGAAAATGTATTGGGGACTGGTGTTAAACTCGGGTTGCGCAGCTCTGCGATGAAGATTGACCTGTGCTTAACGGATTGCGCGTAAGTCCAGAGGAAAAGGTCGCGGATGGAAGCAGGGCCTCGCAAGGGGCACTCACGAGCTCTCTGCTTCACCAAGTGGCTCATGTGGGAACCGGGAGCATCCTGCAACGTAAGCAAAACCCGCTCGTTTGAGGTCAAGGCCTGACCTGAAGAAGAGCAAGGAGGGCTTTCTTTTCCTTACAGATCAACTCAGCCATCCACTTGGACATTGCGGCGCTCTTATCTTCGTAGTAAGGGGAGAGCAGTACCACGCTCAAATTCTCGGCATGTGTGCCATCCCTGCATCGCCCTGATGCGAAAACTGCGATCTCTTCCGGGGAGGAGTCCATGATCCCCAACTCGCGCATTACGGCCTCGCGCGGTTCAGAGTATTCAAACGCAGCCGACAGCAGCAGGATGGCTTGCTCGGGGTGGGCGCAATCAGCTTGAAGCCGTTCCAGGACGTCTGGCATGCTGCAGCACCCGATTGTTTTTATAAGCTCTTCTCGGAATACAGAGCCATCGCACAGCGAATCGGATTCCCCGTTCCACCCAAGCTCCATCAATATGACATACCGGATATATTGCAAGGCGTGGGTGCGATGGTCCGTGTCGCCGTATGTTCCGTCGGCGTACCAAACGTCACTGTCCACAATCCAATATTCGCCTCGAATCATG
>Ga0181533_1005828_pt1 | contig 11555 bp, 8 predicted proteins | sample PEATcosm2014_Bin_45_FD_119772 | JGI IMG/M metagenome (GOLD analysis project Ga0181533, IMG submission 119772) | Peatland microbial communities from MTU Mesocosm Facility, Houghton, MI, USA - PEATcosm2014_Bin11_60_metaG | ecosystem: Environmental > Terrestrial > Soil > Wetlands > Peat | place...
AAGCGATCCGCGCTAAGGCGAAGCCGGAGACAGACGCTTTCTTTATCAGCGAACGGCGCAGCCCCTTGAGCCGCAAGACCGCATGGCTTGCAATCCGGAACTATGGGGAGAGCGCCGGGCTATCCCTGCCTGCTCACCCGCACATCCTCCGCCATGCCTGCGGCTTCGCCCTTGCCAACCAAGGGGCAGACACCCGTTTGATTCAGGACTATCTAGGACACCGGAATATTCAGCACACCGTAATCTACAATGGAGGGATAAAATGACCGTTAATGGAGATTTTAAACTAGCGTCGGCAGTGGATTCAACATTAACTATTTGCCGAACCCTCGATCCTAACCAAGTAACCGCTTATGCGACCGTGGTTTTGGCTGTTCTAGCTGTCATTACCTCCATTACCTCCATTATTACTATCATTATCCTCATGAAACAAACCAAAGTGTCTCGTCTTCAGACCCGCGTCACAATCCTAATGAAGTATACAGATGAGTTTGATTCCCATCTGATGCAAGATGCTCGTATACGTGCAAGTGAGGCGCTCAAGATAGCCAGAGAAACACAAAAGATAGACGGACTCGGAGAAATTGAAGACGTGCTTGACTTCTTTGAAGGTGTTGCTTTGCTTGTCCGGCAAAAAGCTATCGAACCCATTCTTGTTTGGCACTCCTTCTTTTATTGGATTCACCGTTACTACTCCCTCGGCAAAGATTACATTGATTCCGTCAGAAAAGACCCGAAAGAGCGTAGCACATGGGAGGACTTGGTATGGCTGCATCCCCGATTGCTCAAAATTGAAAAAAAGAGAAATGGCTGCAAATATGAGGACCTAAAGCTAAGTAAACAGGAACTTGAAGATTTCCTGGAAGACGAAAGTTGTCTTGGAGAGCGGGATTTTACTCGATTGCCAAGTTAAGTCTCTTTCGGTGCCTGATTGAGGTTCACCCCTATTGGACAAATTCCGCCGGTTTGGGCTTAGAACCCCCTCTTCCAATCCGCGATCGTGGCGGATCATTCATTATCAACTATCCCGATGATGGAACGCCAATCTCGAAGATGTTCAAGCTTATTATTTATTTATAAATATTAAATATCTCCCGAATAAAAAGAGGAAATCAAAATGCGTCACGGAAAGGGGTGTTATGTGAAGTTGCCATGCAAATTAATGATGTAATGCTTGCCTTATACTTACTGATCGGTTATAGTTATAACAACAGAATGTGTGACCGGAGGTAATACATATGGCAATATCAAGCGACACCATAGATCATGTGACCTTGCAGCGGCTTGTAGAAGCCGGAGCCGTGCGCGGTGCGGACGTGGTAGGGAGGCCGGGAGGATGGGGGATTATCGTCAAGTACGGCATGGTAGAACGGGCGTTAGCGGCGCGTCGCGGCGCTGTGAGAATATTCAGCCGGTTTGAAACCCTCGTCAACTACCTAAAAAGCATCGGCATCTCTCAATTTAACGTTAATGCGAGCAACTACGATCCTGCCGACAAGAGAGCGCGCCCGGACGCGTCAAAGCGGATGAAGCGTACCTTTGACGCAGCCGATCATGATAAATGGTTTCGGGAGCAGGTCGAGGAAGGAGTCAGGCAGGCAAACGACCCGAATACGGTATGGGTATCGCACGAAGAGGTAGTAAAGGACATGCACCGGCAGCGTGAGGCTATCAAGGCTAGAATCGCCGGGAAAAACCGCTAATGCATGTCTCCTGGACACCACGAGCGAGGGCGGAGCGGGAGGCGGCTATTGACTACATCGCCCAGGACAACCCGCTTGCCGCCCTGGACCAGCTCGACGAGATTGAACAGCAGACAAGCCTACTCAACACACAACCGAAAATGGGGCGAGTAGGGAGGGTAAAAGGAACCCGCGAGCTGGTTATAAACCGCACCCCGTTTATTGCGGTGTACCGCATTGAGGGGAATCGGATCGAGGTATTACGATTTCTTCATGGAGCGCAAAAGTGGCCTCTGGTGCCTCAAGAGAAAAGGCAATAGGTGGTATAGCAATGCAACGTACAACTAAAAAACCGCACCCTCAGCTTGAACTTTTTGTAGCGGCAGACGTGTTGTCATGGAGTCCCAAGGCCGACCGGCACTCAATGGAACACCCGTTTTTTTCAATCTGGGGTTTAGGGTCCAACGGACGTTTATGGAAAGCTTTCCATAACTGTTCCGTTGGACCCTAAACTCTACTATTCACTTTTGTAGAAACTTTTGTAGCAACCTTCAATCCTATTGAGTTCGAATTCCTCTGCCCCGATGCGAGTGGCCACATACTCGTCGTGTGCAGGAAGAAACCCGACTGATATTGGGTTAAATGCATAAGGGTTGTGAATAACAGCCAATGGTCCTGAAATTCCGATTGCCGATGTTCCGTCTACATCCACGGCCCAGATTGCGCTAATTGGTTGGAATCTATCATCAAGAAAAGTGTACGCAGGAACATGCGCCCCCTTGGGTTTTGATATTAAGGGACGATGTTGATGTCCTGAGCTAGTCTTTTCCAGTGTATCGCGATTGATTAATATCTGGTAAGGCCCAATTGCGAAAACAGCTTCGGCAGCAAAAGGGAACTGACTTATGCCAAGCAGTGCGGGAAATGGTCCATGGCGAAATCGACGACCATTCACAGCGATTACATACGCATCTTCTGGATCGACGATTCCTTTATCAATATAGCCTTTAACGGTATCGTCCAAGCTGCCAATTAGTTTTTCGGCCTTCTCTTTAATCGCGCTTGTCCACCGCAGGAGTATCTGCTCATGTGGAAAATTTACCACTTTTACCACCTTACTGAGTTCAGAACTCAGCCAGTCAGACGATACTCCGATTGGTTCTGGGCAAATAACCTCGATCCAGATCTTTCGTCCATTCTCGATTAATAAAAAGTCTGGGCCGCCATCATGTGAAGGGATAGGGTCGAGGCCTACTTTGCGCAAATGTGCTGCTAGTAAAGCTTCCGAAACACGGGACCAAAATCTTTGCTCGGAGCCCGAACATAGTTCTTTAGTGAAATTAACATCAGCCAGGCCGGACTTTACAAATGATTTGCAAACGTTAGCAAGTTCATCGCGCCATACTTGTCGTCGACCACTCCCGGGATATCGTTGTAGAAGGAAAGTTTCAATGTCCATGAGATTCCCCCTGTAAAATTTCGTCAATTGCATCCCTTCAATAGCATATTTCCCAGTGGAAAGAATTCTCTGCATCGGGATCCCGCCGGCACCGAGCATTGTCCAGGTAGTAACTGTTGCTCTGTATCCGCTATTGATCTTCCGCGGGATTGCTGAAATAAATGCTTATGGTTGCGCTGATTTTGCCATTGATTTTCCAGCAGGGTTTGCCACAATCGCACTTGATATTACCAGCCAAATCACAAGGGAAGGGACCGTAGGCATTAAGACGGACAGTCGGCGCTTGAACGGGGTGGCATACAGGATTGGGTCCCTCGATACGCTTCTGTATCTCTGCTTCGATATAGCCCTTTTCACTCGTGCTGATCGTGCTGGTTGGAACCCAGTCAAAATTAATATTCATGTGCAACTCCTTTTTGTATTTTCTCATCTGCACTAACTGTACGATTAGTATACAATTTCGAGACAAGTAAAATCAAGGTCGGCTAGAAAAATATCCCCTGGCACCCTCCCGGATCCCCGCAGCCATCCCTTGTCCTGGCCGCAAAATATTCCGGAAATTACCATCTGCCTGCTTAGTCAACCGCCCGCATTTTAAGCCAGGATCGCTAAGATAATACTTCTCCATAATTTCCCCTCCTTTTATTTAACTGTGTGCGGTTCAATCCCTAGTTGCCCGAAAATATTCCTTTCAATACCACAATTCCCCGCCAGGGCCAATAAAAACCATAGCTGCGATTTCGTCCTGTAGAACTTCCGTTTTTATAAATGGAACTGGAACATCCTTTCATATTTTGTTAATATCCTCTCCTAAAGACAATACATTTTATTTGCAAATGAGGCCGAAAGTTTTCGCCAAATAATGGGGCAACATATTTCGCAACTACTTTCAGCAATTGTTGCCTCACAGATGTCGAGGGGTAAAACAACTCTTGAAATATAAAGTATTCTCTGAAAACCAATATATCCTTATGAATTCGACCACAGATTATCCTAAGCCAGGACAAATCGGGACAAACAGGTAGGTCTCGGCCCGGGAATCGGCGTCGTGAACCTTCTGCTCAATGTTCTTTTGCTGAGCCTAAACAAGGTCGCGCAAATACTGGAATGGCTGTGTTGCAAGGTTTTGGTTTTGAAGCGGGTGAAGTTCTGTGTAATGGCGGGCGTGGGTGGCTTACAATAAACATTAAAAACATTAATATTGTTGTGGGCCTTCATAGCCTACTTGCCTCAACGTGTTGACAGTGTAACACATTTTAGGCATATATTCAAGTAGTTAGCAGCTTGTAATATTCTTGAACTCTTTCCCGAACAAAGGTTGAGCGGTAAAAATGCCACCATACTGAATCCGGCCACGGCAGGTTTGCCTGTCTGTCTGGCCAGGATGATTGCCCCGGCTGTACGATGTGGCTGTAGCTGGGAAAGTGGAAATGGTTATTGAAGTTTCCGTTTTATTTTGATGTGTTAAATGCACGGCAAGAGCCTTTCTCGTTGACATTAGAGACAAAAAGGGTATTAATATGGCGTAATTTTACGATGTTTTTGGGGAGAGCGAATGAGTTCTGCGCCCTTGGAAATCCGATTGAAATAGAAGCCGCCTTGTCAACCTAGTGCTGACGGGCGGCTTTTCCTTTGCCCTATTAGCATTTCATAGAGGAATATTTCATGCCCCGCATATTTGACAACATAGAAAACAAGCTCCTGCCAACGTTGCGAGAAACCCTCAATGTCGCCGATCATGCCGATTTCTGTGTCGGCTACTTCAATTTAAGGGGTTGGAAGCAGCTTGACTCCTATGTTGAGCAATGGGGTGGTGGTGAAGGTAACTGTTGTCGTCTTCTCGTTGGTATGCAACGCCCTCCTCAAGATGAATTGCGCGAAATCTTTTCACTTGTAAAGCAGGACACCGGAATTGATAATCAGACTGCTCTCCGCCTCAAAAAGAAGTTGGCTGAAGATTTTCGGGACCAGTTGACCAAAGGTGTACCGACAAATGAGGATGAGGCTGGCCTGCGTCGTCTGGCGTCTCAGATTAAAGCCTGTAAGGTAGTCGTAAAATTATACTTGCGACACTCACTGCATGCAAAGCTTTATCTATTGTTCCGACCCGATCCGATTAATCCGATTATTGGCTATCTTGGAAGCAGTAACCTCACATTCCCAGGGTTGTCAGGCCAAGGGGAACTCAATATTGACGTGCTTGACCATGACGCCTCACTAAAGCTGGCAAAATGGTTTGAAGACCGTTGGCGAGACCGCTGGTGCATTGATATCTCAGAAGAGCTGATACAGATTATCGAGGAAAGCTGGGCGAGGGAAGAGATTATTCCTCCGTATCACATCTATTTGAAGATGGCCTATCATCTTGCTCATGAAGCACGCGAAGGCTTGCTTCAATTTCGCATCCCCCGTGACTTCGGCAAGAAGCTATTCGAGTTCCAGACCGCGGCAGTCAAAATCGCTGCCCATCATTTGAACAAGCGTGGCGGAGTGCTGATCGGTGACGTGGTAGGATTGGGTAAGACCCTCATGGCATCGGCTTTGGTCAGAATCTTTGAAGATGATTATGGCCTTGAGACCCTGATTATTTGCCCAAAAAATCTCGTGTCTATGTGGGAAGACTACCGGGAGCACTACCGCATGCGGGCCAGAGTGTTGTCAATAAGCCAGGCCACCAGAGAACTGCCTGATTTACGACGTTATCGACTCGTCTTGATTGATGAAAGTCACAATCTCCGCAATCGTGAAGGTAAGCGTTACCACGCCATTAAAGAATACATTCAGGAAAACGAGAGTAAATGCATTCTGCTCTCCGCAACACCATACAACAAGACCTACCTTGACCTTTCAAACCAATTGCGCCTTTTTGTTCCTGACGACAAAGACCTCGGAATACGCCCTGAACGGAAGTTGCGGGAAATGGGGGAAACAGAGTTCATTCGCCGTCATCAGTGCCCTGTACGGTCACTGTCTGCATTTGAGAAAAGTGAGTACACAGACGATTGGCGCGAATTGATGCGCCTTTACATGGTGCGACGTACCCGAAGCTTTATTCAGGATAATTACGCGAGAACCGACCCGGAAACTGGGCGAAAATTCCTCACCTTTGAAGATGGCACACGATCATATTTCCCCACACGGCAGCCCAGCACGGTCAAATTCGCGATAAACGATAGCGACGAATCAGACCAGTACGCACGGCTATATGCGCCGGATGTGGTGGATACCATCAACGTGCTCAGTCTACCCCGTTACGGGCTTGGCAACTATGTAGCTCCGTTGCCGCATGAGCCACCAACGACCAATGAGGCGAAACTGCTGCATGACCTGTCCCGTGCCGGTAAACGCCTCATGGGTTTCTGCCGTACCAACCTCTTCAAGCGTCTCGAAAGCAGCGGACAGGCCTTCATCCAGTCACTTGAACGGCACATATTGAGAAACCATGTATTCCTTCATGCCATAGAACAGGGACAACCGCTTCCAATCGGTACGCTTGATGCCGGTTCACTCGACACTGCTATCTATGATGAGGACTCCGATGATGTCTGTGCAACCTCTGACCTGTTCGATGAAGAAAACGGTGAAGAAGAATGCACAATTAAAGGCACGACAGGCCCTCGAACCGAGGAAGAATTCCGCCAACGTGCGGCGGAGATATATGCAGAATATGCCGATCATTATAAAAAGCGTTTCAAATGGCTCCGGCCATCCCTTTTTGTCAAAACCCTTGCCAAGGACCTGGCCAATGATGCAACGGCATTGTTGTTAGTTCTGCATAAATGCGGGGAGTGGGATGCAGCCAAGGATGCCAAACTGAATGCACTCATAGAGCTTCTTGCCGAGAGACATCCAGCGGAAAAAGTTCTCATCTTCACCCAGTTTGCCGATACAGTCCGATATATTGAAGGACGATTTAAATCAGACGGAATCAAGCAGCAGGCGGGAGCAACCGGGGCGACGGCTGACCCGACCATGCTTTCGTGGCGTTTCAGTCCGGTAAGCAACAATAAACGAGACCGGATAGCTGCGAGCGAAGAGTTGCGCATTTTAGTTGCAACCGATGTTCTAAGCGAGGGGCAGAACCTTCAGGATTGTTCGGTAATCGTCAACTATGATCTACCGTGGGCGATAATACGCCTCATCCAACGGGCCGGCCGTGTAGACCGTATCGGCCAGCAGGCGGAAAATATCCTCTGTTACTCATTCCTCCCTGCGGACGGTGTTGAACGCATCATTAGACTACGGGCACGGGTACGCCAACGGCTTCAGGAAAATGCAGAAGTGGTTGGCACCGATGAGGCCTTTTTTGAGGGAGACGGTGACGGTCAGGCAGTCATTGACCTCTACAATGAGAAATCCGGCATTCTCGATGGTGATGCTGATACCGAAGTTGATTTAGCCTCATACGCCTGGCAGATATGGAAGAATGCCATCAATGCCGACCCCGGATTACAGAAAACCATCCCAGCACTCCCCCCGGTTGTTTACTCTACGCGCCCTCTTCCAGAGCAGGGGCAAAGTCCGGCAGGCGTGCTCGTCTATCTGCGCACGGCTGAGGGTAATGATTCGCTGGCATGGATTGATACCGAGGGCAAAAGTGTTACTGAATCGCAATATGCTATCCTGAGAGCAGCGGAATGCACAGCCAAGACTCCGGCGCTACCACGCCAGGGGAACCATCATGAATTGGTACAAAAAGGAGTAGAGCAAATTGTTGCGGAAGAGAAAACTGTCGGCGGCCAGCTTGGGCGGCCTTCCGGCGCACGGTTCCGTACCTATGAGCGGTTGAAGCGGCATGCGGAGGATATCAGGGGGACCCTGTTTGAGACCCCGGAACTGCATAAGGCAATTGAAGAAATTTATCGTCACCCTCTGTGTCAATCGGCCACGGATGCGCTCAATCGGCAACTGCGGAGCGGCATTTCAGATCAGTCATTGGCAGACCTCGTAATTGCGTTAAGGGAAGAGGATCGGCTGTGTCTAATTCATGAAGACGAGCAAAATCTTGAACCGCGCATTATCTGCTCCATGGGGCTTGTGCATCGGGAGGAACCGTGTCAATAGACGTTCCCAAGGCGCACGACCTGCTAAGAAAATTTGATTTCCGCTCTCTTTTCATAGATGAGCTTGGCTGGGATAGGTACTCGCGGACAATTGAAGCTGATATTGAAAACCATGTGTTTTCAATAAAGGCATTCGCGGAAAAGCGTGGGGTACAAATATTCGAATGTGGCCCTGACAAGGATGGATGTATTCCTGGACGATCCATCTGCAGAAAGATTGACAAGGGAATCGCTAAAACCGCGCATGAGCGGATGGTGATATTCGTTGACAAAAACAGGGAAAACCAGTTCTGGCTGTGGGTTTCTAAAGAACCTGGCAAACCGACCTGTTTTCGTGGCCATGACTATAACGCCAGACAGGACAACTATCTTCCCCTTATCCAAAAGCTCACCAAGATTGCCTTCACCCTGAATGAAGAAGAAGCGCTTTCGATATTCGGCGTAACCGTCCGGCTGCGTGACGCATTCGACAGGGAACGGCTCACCAAGCGTTTCTATGACTATTTTAAAGTTGAGCACAAGGCTTTTCTCGAATTGATAAACGGCATTCCTGACAGTGACCTGCAGCGCTGGTACGCCTCTGTCATGATTAGCCGAATAATGTTCATCTATTTCATCCAGGAGAACAGGTTCCTGGATAATGACCCGCGCTACCTCAGAAAAAGACTGGAAAGAAGTGCGGCGAACGAGCCTGACCGCTATTACAGGGATTTCCTCTGTCCCCTCTTTTTTGAAGGGTTTGCCAAGCCGGAAGAGGACCGTTTGCCGGAAGTTCGTAAGCTGTTGGGCAAGATTCCTTATCTCAACGGCGGCCTATTTACAAAACATCAGATTGAAGAACAGTTTGACGGTATACAGATTTCCGATGCCGCATTTGAACGGATATTCACATTCTTTGACGGCTATCGTTGGCACCTTGACGAACGACCGTTAGCCGATGGACGGGAAATCAACCCGGATGTATTAGGCTACATCTTTGAAAAGTACATCAACCAGAAGCAGATGGGGGCCTACTACACCAAGGAAGACATAACCGAGTACATCGGCAAGAACACAATTATTCCGTACCTTTTCGATGTCGCTCAAAAACAATGCGCCATTGCTTTTGAGGGGGAGCATTCTGTCTGGCGGTTGTTGCAGGCAGACCCTGACCGTTACCTGCATGACGCCGTGAAACGTGGAGTCATTGACGGAAACGGTAATATCATTCCCGAAGATACCTTGCCCAATTTCGTGAAAGCCGGGATGCATGAGCCAAAGGCCCGCATGTTTGATCGACGCTACAACCTCGAAGCGGCTGTCATCCTCGATTCTCAGGACAACAACCTGGCTTTACCGGCGGAAACCTGGCGGGAATACGTTGATCGTCGTAAACGCTGCCTTGGGTTGAGACAGAAGCTGGAAAACGGTGTAATCCGTTCCATCAATGACCTGATTACCTTTAACCTCAATATTCGCCAATTTGCCCAGGATGTCATTGAAACCTCAGAAGGGCCTGAACTGCTCAGGGCTTTCTGGCATGCCATTGTCGGAAGAATCCCGGAGAAGTCCGGCGATATCTTCAAAAGTGGTATTACTATCCTTGACCCGACTTGCGGCTCAGGGGCATTTCTCTTTGCCGCCCTCATTATACTGGAAGCGCTGTACGAAGCCTGTCTTGATAGGATGGAAGCATTTGTTGCCGAGTACGACCGCTCTGCCGATAAGGAACATCCATCACATCAGGGCAAATACTCTGATTTCCGCCGCGAGCTTGCACGAGTGGCTGAACATCCCAATCGCCGCTATTTCATCATGAAGTCCATCATTGTCAACAACCTCTATGGTGTGGACATCATGGACGAGGCGGTCGAGATATGTAAACTCCGGCTGTTTCTCAAACTGGTAGCCCAGGTCGAAAAGGACGACAACAAACCCAATTTCGGAATCGAACCGTTACCGGATATTGACTTCAACATTCGGGCAGGAAATACCCTTGTAGGTTTTACCACAAAGGCTGAAGTAAAGGAAGCGGTCACCCATGCTGAAGCGGGACAGATGAAGCTCCTGATGGGAGATGATGACACCCTTTCCCGCATCGAGGAAAAGGCCGACATGGCCGACCGGGCTTTCAAGCGGTTTCGACAGCAGCAGACCCAGTACGGTGCAACGTCACAGGATTTGGGCAGTGCCAAAGCTGAGTTGAAGGAACGGTTGCGAGATCTAGAAAATGAACTTAATCGTTACCTGGCAAAAGAATACGGTGTCAATTTAGGACCGAAAGGTAAATTATCAGCCTATGAAAAATGGCTAAAGAACTACCAGCCGTTCCACTGGTTCATCGAGTTCTTCGGGATTATGAAACAAGGAGGGTTCGATGTAATTATAGGGAATCCGCCGTATGTGGAATACAGCAAAGTAAAAACTACATACTCCGTATTGCCTTTATACAAAACACTCCCTTGCGGCAATATTTACACGATGGTCTTGGAGCGGTGTTATGAATTAGCGCGATTGCGCGGGAGGGTAAGTCTGATAGTCCCTCTAAGCCTCGTCTGTACTAACAGGACCAACGAGATTAGGGATATCGTAAGGAAATTCCCTTCTTGGATTTCCTCTTATGATATGAGGCCTAGCTCTTTATTCGAGGGGGTAGCCCAACGGTTAAGTATAATTATCACGCAGAATCTTGAAAGTGACTCAGGATTATACAGCGGAGGATATCGGCGATGGAGTGCTGATGAACGAACAAATCTGATTAATTTGACATCTTATGCAGAATTGATTTTGCACTCTAACACAGGCCCATTCCCGAAGATCGCATTGCCTGTGGAACATACTATATTGGCAAAAATTGATGGACCACCACTGGAAAAATTTATCAACAAGACGTCACAATATATTCTTGTACATCGGATTATTCGCTATTTTGTTAAAGCTTTGAACTTTGTTCCTTTGTTTCAAGGCCCCAAAGGTGATAAGGACAAATCCGATGATTATAAGGAGTTTCGTTTTGATACTGAGGAACAACAGCAGATCACTGCGATTCTTAACAGTACCTTGTTCTACTGGTTTTGGAGGTCCCATTGTGACGGCTTTCACTGCGGGTACGCCGACGTTTACTCTATGCCATATAAAAATGTTACCGACCCGGCATATAGACAGTCTTTGGAAGTATTAGTTGAAAAACTCATAGAGCAGTTACAAAGCACTTCAGCAAAGCGAACCATTAAAACAAAGGCTGGTCAAATTATTTATCAAGAATTTTATCCAGCGCAAGCAAAAACCATATTAGACGAAATAGACCAAGTGCTAAGTAAGCATTACGATTTCACAGAAGAAGAGCTTGATTTCATAGTCAATTACGACATC
>Ga0181533_1005830_pt1 | contig 11551 bp, 6 predicted proteins | sample PEATcosm2014_Bin_45_FD_119772 | JGI IMG/M metagenome (GOLD analysis project Ga0181533, IMG submission 119772) | Peatland microbial communities from MTU Mesocosm Facility, Houghton, MI, USA - PEATcosm2014_Bin11_60_metaG | ecosystem: Environmental > Terrestrial > Soil > Wetlands > Peat | place...
ACCCGAGCCACGGTCGCCGAAGCGCCATTAGGATGGAGAAGACCCAGAGTTGCAGCCGTCCGGTAAGCGTCATGCTCTTGCCCATTAAAGCGGTGACCGTAGGAACGTGTGTCACAAGATAGGTGAGGCTGAAAAGTGCGGCTGAAGCCAAACAGACGACACCGGCAACGAACCTGCGACTTCCTGCCCTTGCCATCCATCGCAGGTATGGGATGAGAGCTAGCAAGAGGGCAACAACGACGATCGAAGTCATCGAGTGTGAGAGTAAGACGAGAATGAGGGATCCCAGGACACCCATGGAAGCGATTCCACTATGATCGGGATCAATGCGCCTCCAAAAGAGAAACACTAAGGTGCTGAGAGTCATGATGGCACCTAGGCTGTTCTTCTGGGTGAAGGCTCCATACCAACCTGCAACGCCCTGGTCGACATCGACGGATGTACCTAAACCGAATAGACCGAAGATGAAGCTGCAGACAATACAAATGCCGAGAACCGATGCTAGGAGCCTGATTTGCTCCTTCAGAGTATAGCGAACCGCAAAGTAGACCCCAAATAAAAAGGTGAAAAGCAAACCCGTGCCGTACCGAATCGAAACTACGGGCGCTTCAGACCAAATCGCCGAGATGATGGCGAGTCCGCTGATCGTGACCAGAGGCCACTCCCGAAGAAAGAGCCCTATCCAACCCTTGCAGTGAAGCGCAAGAAGAACTAGCGTAACGAGGTAAATCAAGAGCGTGATTGAGGCACTCCCAACGTTTGCATTCTGGGTGGGCACGACATGCGTATTCAGCCAGAGGTTTTGACATGCTCCGGTGGATAGAAAAAGGGCAACCCCAACGAAGGCCTTCTCGCCAGCAGAAGGAAAGTCCTGTGCGGCCAGATCTCTGCTGACATCAGGCATGCACTTTTGTCCCCATAAAGCCCTTCACAAAAGCTTTCGTGAACGCGCCCGCGACATAAATCAGGCATAAGGGCGAAGAGTTCACGACGCTGTAATGTGATTTGACATGCGATCTCACTTCGCCTGCCTTCTCCGATTTGGCTGACAGCAGACGATAGAGGATGTGCCCGTACTGCTTACAAATCAGTTTCGTCAGCAGCGGATGCCGTTTAATGAGGTGAAACCCAACTTGAGCATTGACTACGGCCCGACGCAGTTCTCTTGCTTCGCCGGCAGCTTCCAACGGCGTACATGTGTAAGCGTTCGCACCGTGTATTCGTTGTCTTGCCAAGTTCTCCGGTGTTGCCAATACCGGACTGTACAGTAACGCAGCAATCTTCAGATAGTTGTCAGCCGTGATGCGGATTTCTTCCGGCATCGGCAGCATCTGATGCAAAACTTCACGCTGAAAGCAGAGCGCGGAGGTCGCCGGGAAAAGCATGCTGACCTTCCCTTGCCGAACGCTCTTTCGGCCATCTACGAGCTTCTGCTGCGCAATAACAGGAGCATCGAAAACCATCGATTTTCCATCGATGCCACAGTACTCCAAGTTGTGGACAATCATCCCTACGCCAGGGTTCTGATCCGCCAATTGCAGCACCCTCTGAATTTTCTGCGGCAGGAAGAGATCATCTGAATCCAGAAGGAAAATCCACTGCCCCTTGGATGCCGCAAATCCGGCGTTGAAGGCCGACGCCTGCCCTCCATTTTCTTTGAAAACTGAGACAACCTGTGAGCCGTAGCCGCCGATGACCTCATGGGAACTGTCCGTGGATCCGTCATCTACCACGATCACTTCTATATTTGCATATGTCTGGCAAAGAGCGCTGTCGATCGCATCCTTAAGAAAGTGTCCGTAGTTGTAATTGTTGATCAGGATACTAACGAGCGAGGAGCTTGGCATCAGCCCCTCGCTCTCGACCACCGGATCTGCGCGTATCCCGCCAATCTCGACCTTCCCTCCAGGAAACAAAACGGACAGAAAATAACTATCACTCCCAAATATAAGAACGGAACTCCCATAGCGCACAGAATAACCACTTAACATTCACCACATGTTTTGCACGTGCGCTGATACTCACTAACGTCCTTCCGCACGTAGCACAGCAGGAATCGTCCGTAGCACAATCATCATGTCAAGCCACAAACTCAAATGATCGACATAGTAGAGATCCAAGTTCATATACGTAAGAAACGAAGGATCACTTCTTGCGCTAACCTGCCAAAGCCCGGTCAAACCAGGGCTCACAGCAAAACGTCGCAGATGGTCCGATTTGTATTCGCACAACTCCTCGGATAACGCTGGCCTAGGTCCGACCAGAGCCATATCACCCCGCAACACATTCCATAGCTGTGGCAATTCATCAATGCTGTACTTTCGCAGGAATCTCCCTATACTTGTTACGCGAGGATCCTTCGCAATCTTAAACAGCGGCCGATGACGTTCGTTGAGGTGAAGTAATTTCTCCTTGAGCTCATGCGCGTTGCTCACCATTGTTCGGAATTTGTAACATAGGAAATGACGCCCATTCTTACCCACACGCCAGGATTGATAAAGGACCGGCCCGCGCGAATCCGCCTTTATAAGTATCGCGACCACAATCATGACCGGTAAGACCACAATTAACAATAACGAGCCCAAAATAAGATCCATTGCCCGTTTCAGAACAGCCTGTACGTTAGAGTCAGATCTGTCGCGCAGGATGCTGTCGGCAAAATTACCAAGTTCAGCGCTATCAGCGGATGAGCGTGCCTCGACAAGGTTTCGTGAAAACAACTTCACCGCGAACCGCTGCTTGTGGGCCTGCTCCAAGATCGTGCTTAGCTGCTTCTTCTCCCACGCGCTTGAGACGAAAACGTGGTCGATAACGTGTTGCTGGACGATTGTGGGCAAATCGGTGAGCTTACCGAGTAGCCTCGGATCCGTGTGTGAATCCGGATCTACAAAACCCTTGACTAGGTAGCCCAGATGTGGATTTGTGTCCAGATACTCTGCGAGGACGCGGCCGCTTTCATCGGCTCCAACAATCAGCGTATTCCGACAAACCGTGGTGCCTTGCCGATGCGGCAGTCGACGATTATGCGGATGATGGTACCACTTGCTTAGAACCACAGTGTTGAGCACGCCAGCTACGAGGATGACTTGCCAAGCCGGCCGCATCCCGTTGTTATAAGTAACAGCGGCAACCAACAAAGTAGAACCCACTACAGCAACGCCCAGCCAAAGTAAGTTGTTTAGGCCTTTTGTGGTTTGACCTGCTCGATAGAGGCGCCCAGCGCTCATCACAACAACAATCGAGACTGCACACACCACGAGCAGACCCCACGCGGCTCTCAGTTGTGTCAGGAATACAGATGACGTGACATGTGATGCGGACAGCTGATAATTCGTTAGCAGCCAGAGAGCATAGACTGCGAACGTCGAAGCAAAAGCGAGAGTTAGGGCAACTGCCACGAATTGCAAAGACGACAAGCCTCTCCGCCATCCGCGAGGTGCTTGTGGCGAGCCTTCATGTTGCGAGATCGCCGGAGGCAGAGGTATTACTTCCAGCGATTCTCGACTCTTTCTCTTCCGAACCGGGGTTGCGCTTCCCATCGATGATTTTCCTCAGGTGTCACTCAAGAAGACCGCAGTTAAGTTTGTCGTAGAAAGTCTCATGTGGTTGTGAATTTGAACGCCACGCCTTCACAGCATAAGGGCTCACGGTACCAGCGAGCACGCGGTCCTCCATGACGATGCAAACAGAAGGCCGCAACTCCTCTTACCACAGACTCGACCTCTTTCTTCGCAGTTCGAATCCGCCCACTCAACCACGCCCGCCTGATTGATGCATCTGCGGCCAGAGAAAGGAAATCTTTGAGGCGGATCCGTGGTCGTTTCACGAATTCCATGGGCTTGAACAGAGGATCGTAACTGTACCAACGAAGCGCCATGCCATTCTTGAGAAATAAACTGGGCGTTCTTCCAGAGTATTTGCGGTTGCTTTCTAGGTGAGTTGGGAAGGCCTCTGCCAAATATGCAAATGCTTCGGTCACAAGTGCAATGCCATCAAACTTGAGCATCTTGCGTAAATCACTGATTGCAACGCATGGATCGGGGAGGTGTTCCAGTACCTCAAATGAAATCACCGCGTCGTATTGTCCCAAGAGACAGTCTTCATAGGAACTTAAAAGGTTGATTTGCCGGTCGAGAAGTCCACGACCGCGAAACCGCTTGACAGCGAAGTCGTGTGTCCTGCTGCCGGGGACCTCGAAGAAATCGACATTGAGACCGTTTTGGGCGAGGAACAGGGAATCGTTGCCTGCGCCGTCACCTAAGATCAGCACTCGCAATTGCGACAGGCCCGTCCCACACGCGCGAGCATGTAGGACGAGCCTCTCAAGCGCATGAACTATCCATTTCTGCCGAAAAGGTCTGGCCCAAAACACCAACGTTTCGAAAATAAACCCGTCTCCGTCCCGATACAGTCCTAGCATGCATTCATCGAAGCGATGCGGAGTTACCCGAAAGCGCTTCACGTCGTTAGCGACATTCCAGCCTAATTGCAGGGCTTCCATCCAGACACGATTTTCGGTAGCTTCTCGGGGCAGTCCAGAAAAACAGATTATCTCCTCAACAATTTCCGTAAAACTGCACGGAATTCCGGTGAGCAGCCAATGAGATTCAGAAACCGTGGGGCTACAAAGCATGCTTGTGTTCCTAAGAAACTGAACTGTCAGCATCGTGTGAATTCACATTGGAAGTAGCGAGTTCGGACGCAGGATAATCACGCTTAATACAATCAGCTAGTGTTCTCAGAGCAAATCTCACGGTTGATGAGTCGCAATGATGCTTAACGACGGAAACCGCAAGTCGAATATCAGCCCATCGATTCCGGCTGTAAGGGCGGGAGTAACTGGAATTGAAGAATGACACTACTGGGGCGAGGTCGTTCTCACGTAGCTTTTGATTAAGGAAGCTTTCCATCACTCGCATGAACTCGACCGACTTGAGAGGCTTATTACCAAACCAGCGATTTTCTCCGTGAACACGGTATGCCCCAAGGACTTTGTCTATTCCAAATATCCTACCGAGAAGCGCGGCAGCCCGAACCACGAAATCGTCCGCAGAGACTCTTGCCTCCGAAGGAAGAGGAAAAATCCGATTTGCAAGCGTCCTACTTAGTGCGAGACCGCTGGTCGGAGAGGCAACGTATGGAAGAAACCTGTATTTGCAGGCATATTCGTACAAATTCTCGGGGACGTTGTAAATATGTCTGGGTATCCTGTCTCCAAGCGCCTCCCCCCGTTCGTTAACGATCTCTAAAAGGTGGTATAGGAGGAAACTAGAAGTTTCCTTGTATAGGCGTTGAAACACGCGAACAAGCTCTTCAATTTTGTTGTCAAGGAAGTAGTCGTCAGAGTCGAGAAAACAGATCATCTCGCCGTGGCTGTTGGCAATCCCTTCGCTGAGTGCAGAAGCTTGACCGCCGTTCTGTGTCGCAATGTGGCAGAGTCGGCCAGCGTACCGCCCTATTAGCTCAGAGGAATTATCTGTGGAGCCGTCATCGACGACCACAATCTCAATGGCGGGGTAAGATTGGTTCAAAGCACTATCGATGGCTTTAGACAGGAAGCGAGCGTAATTATAGTTATTGATGACAATGGTGACGAGGGGTTGTGTGGTGCTCATACACCTGTTCGAGAAAGCAACAGATGAGCGTATCCGATCAGCGATGTCCTTTCCTTGGAGAACATCGTCGGCACCAACAAGATCAGGAACGCCAAATATGCCACGGGAGCGCCGAGGCTGCATAGCACAAAAACGGTCACAATGGTCACGGACCAGATCAGGGATGTGCTGTAAGAAGGGTTTCCAACGTGGCGCGTGATTGGAAAATGCAGGAGTAAATAAGCTGGCAGTGCTACGACTTCGGCCCACCCGTATCCCATTAAACCTAGGCGTGGTACCAACAGGGCAGCACCGCTAGCAAATAACGCTACATGGGCGCAATTAAACCAAGTCACCTCCCAGTTCTTCTGAAGAAGGTAAAGTACAGATGCATGGAGATTGAACACAGAATTTGCTAGGTAGCTTAGCGCAATAAACGGAAAAATTCGAAGGGTAGGCATCCACCGTTGGCCGAAAAAGAGCGGGAAAACAAAGGGCGCCACAATCGCGAATCCCGCCAGCGGGAGGCCGATGGCAACAGCCTGAAGCCGCATTCCCTCCGTTATACCCCTACATAAACGCTCACGGTCGCCTCCCAACTTCGCGAGTGCGGCCAGTGCCACCCGCCAAGTTACTGCTTTTGCAAAGGATAGCAGGGTCGCGATTCGTATTGCTAAGGCCACGAAACCAACAGCTTCCGCGCCCGCAAATCGCCCGACAATCAATGGGTTCACCAGATTCCGCAGTTGCCAGACCCAGATAGAACTGGAGTAGCTCAGGCCGTAACCGAGCATTCGTCGGATTAAGTTGTACTCCCAGTGCCAACCCGGCCTCAGCTGTGCCGTCCAGAAGCTAAGAAGGCACAGGCTCACCTGCTGCGCCAGGGACCCGACGACGGGAGCCCATGCGCCAGCTCCCCTGAGTGCAAGCGGCACGGCGAACACGTAACACAAAACCTGACTCACGAGCTCGTTGACTGCCACAGCCTTAAAGTTCAACTCCCGATCTAGCTTAACGATGGCAGGAATAGCCAAAAGGCTGAACGGAATCCCAATAGAAAGGACGCCAAGAACGGCTCCTGCTTCTGGGATTCGGATGAGGCCGGCAATCAAAGTCCGGAAAGCTACGATCGGGACCGTAAACGCCAGTGAAATCCAGAAGAGAATTGTGAATGCCTGATCAGATTCCTCAGCGGTTGCTCTTTCTGACTTACGAAGCAAGTAAACATCAAGACCCCAAGTACCGAATGTGCTCAAGAATGTTGTGATCCCGAGCCCAGAGGCATAAATGCCAAATTCGCGTGGGCCTATCACACGGGTCACAAACAATACACCGACAAGGCTTAGGGCAATACCAACGGCTTGCCGACCGACGAGGATAGCACCACCTTTTATTGCCTTCTCTCGCAAACTCATATCAGTGCTAAAGAGTCCAATTGAGAGTTTAGACGAAACGGCCAGCGGACCAGGTCCCTGAGGACCACCAGGAAAGTTTTCAGCAGCGTCTTAGAATTGAGAAACAGGATCCAGTCTCCGATCTGCTGATGGTCGAGGGCGACCGGTCCGTATCAAAAGATGGATTGTGGCGAGAGCTGGCCTGCGAATCCGTGATTCCAAGGGTGGTATCCAGCCTGGCTTATGCTGCTCCCACTTATGATCAATGATCTGACCGAATCCCAGAACCCGCCGACCAACCGGCTCAAGTCTGCCTTCAAGCGGCCGTTCCTTTTTGTTCGTGATCTTGTTCCTCCCTCTTTCGCACGACGAGTGGCCTGAACTTGCCAAGCGTTGCGCCAGCAACGCGACCAATTTTTGAACGTTCGATCCTTGTCTTACAGGTCTGGAATACTTCCTGTGCGAATACCTTCCATGGTAACCGCGGATCGGTACTCCTCCAGTAAGCGGAGCCGAGTAGCCAAACTGTCCCAATAGCGAATGTGAAGAACGTCCCCCCGAGCACAATGTACGTGCGTTTCGGACTGCTCTTCTTCTGTGGGACTACGGCAGCGTCAAGGACCTGGGCGGAGGGAGTGTCGCGAGCTTCTTCAAACCGGGCTATTTCATATTCCTTGGTGAGCATTTCGTAGACGGCCTCATCGATTTTGTTTCGGCGAAACAGATCGAGGTATCGGACGCCTAAGAGAGGAAGCTGTCGGATGGAAGGATAAAGTTCACTTGAGCTGAGCACCGACCCATTGGCTGGAGTGATATCTTTGCCTCCTATCTTATTGAGCTGGCGTTCCAACTCGCGGACTTGTGCCTTCAGCTCTCGTACGCGATGATTGTCATCCGTATAAATCTGTTGCAGGCCGCTCAGCATTGACTGCGAGGTGATGAGTTGCGCCTGCAAGTCAGCTGCAGCAGCCACCATCGCCTTGGCTTGTTCAGGGATATCAATTGCGGTATTCGAGCTCGCGAATTCACTGAATTCCTTAGATGCGTCGTCCAGTTCCTTCTTCACTTCTTCACGACGCCGTTCAATAAACAACCGCTCACGATGAGCGGACGAGTCAGTCAGACTTGCCAATACCTGGTTCAGGTCCTCAACATAAGCCTGCGCCATGGCGGTCGCACGCACCGGATCATGATTTTCTACAGAAATACTGAGGATACCGGTCTTTGGGTCCGCCGTGATTTCTGTCATACCTTCGAGTTTCGCGCGGGCGTCCTCGGGGTAGCGCAAGCTATAAAACTTCAGTAGCCCGAACCGGTTGACGATTTCGTCTTCCACCGTGCGGCTTTTAAGCACGCCAATGAAAAGATCACCAGAAGAATTTAAACCAAGGAGTTTGTTCGCCATGCCCATTAACCCGCCGGCTCCGCCCCCACCTCCGCCTCCGCCGGAGCCTTCTCCGCCCCCTGAACTAAGCGCCGGCAGAGCCATCATCATGTCCGAAGTATTGAAATCAGGTGGCATCAACTGGACGGTCGCGGTGTAGCGCTTCGGCAGGATCAGCGCCAGAATCAGGAAAGCAGCAAACCCTGTCGCGGTGAGTCGTACCAGAAACCTACGTTCGCGCCATAGGAGCCATGCCACATCGATTGACTCGAGAACGGAGGCCCGTTTGCGAGTTGGTTGCGGCTGCAACCCGATGTAGTCGTAACCGCCAGCAGACCCGTTTTCGACAGAGGGCTCAATCAGCGGTGCTAGAACTTCGTTGTCAGCACGATCCACAAACGCAACCTCGAATCTCGGTAACCCAACACGCTAACGTAGTGTCGGATCTCAGTTTGGTCCCAGCCCCAGTGCTTACAGCGTACATCTTCATGCCAAAATTGAGAATTTTCATCGGATGTTTTTCACTTCCGAATCCGCCAGCCGGGCCAGATGGTCAACTGAACCGATGCCGTAACATTCGATTGGCGATTGGCATCAAGGACCGGGAATCTCCACTGCTCATACTGAAGAAACCCAGAGATGGAGACATCGCCCCAGCATGAGTTCGCCTTATGCGGAACATTCAAACTGCTTCAGAAATGAGTCGCATAGAAGGCGGCAATACCAATCGAACTAGCGATCTGTGCGGCCTCCAGGGTAGTCTTCCACTTGGTGTTGATGGAATACGCCTTCTCGGGCACGACCACCATGTCACCGGGACGCAGCTCTGCGCTCAACGCTCCACCACCGAACATGCCACCTGCCCCACCCGCCACGGAACCATCCGCGCGGACGACGAAAACAGCTTTCTTGTTCGCCATTTGGGTCGGTCCGCCCGCCTGGTTCAAGTACCAGCGAGCGTTCTTCCCTGGCTTAAAGGTTATCGCCGTTGGGTTATAAACCGAGCCATCAACAATCACAATGTTAGCCCTCTTGGGGATGTTGATCTGATCGCCGTTTCGCACAAAGATATCGCTCGATGTGTTGGCCCAGCGCCCAACGTTGTTCGAAATATGGACGACCAGGCGCCCTGCCGGCGGCGTGTTTATCAGACTTGTAACCGTGGTTTGGTACTGCAGCAAGGCGGCTTTCGCAGTCTGCATCTCATCCGAGTCCATGCCGGGAAGCAGCTTCACTTCTGCTTCTTCCGCCTGCACCTCCTGGATCAGCTCAGCGCGATTCTTTTCCTGTAACTCTCTCACCTGGTCTCGCTCGAAAATCGCTCCGTACGGATAGGCATCGGCGCGGAATCCTCCGGCCCGCTGGATAACCGAGCTTAGACGCTCACCTGCCTGAATTCCGTAAGTACCGGGATGAACCACTTCGCCCGTAACCTTGATGGTTGCACCGAGATCGTTCCATCCCCCGATCTGGCGGATGGTAAGAACGTCCCCATCGCGCAGCCGCACGTCCGTATCTGGTTCGCCGGCCAACGCGTACGCAATCGGGACCGCAACATGGTCGCTAACAAGCTTGGTACCCTGTTCGACTTCGTAGCGCGTCAGATCAGCCTCTTGAGTGTAGGCGCCGCGCTTGAATCCTCCGGCGAGGCGGATCAGAGTAGCGGCTGTCATGTCTTCGCCGAGCGGGTACTTGCCAGGGTGCCCGACTTCACCTTCGATCGTGACGGTGGGTGGATCAAGCTTGTTGAGATCGCGATGAATGAAGACGCGGTCTTTAGGCGCAAGCTCGACGTTGTCTTTGGCGTCGCCCTCGAGTGCCTTCGCCAGATTCACGCTGATCACTTTCAACTTGCCGTCGCTCGTCTTGCGAAAGACTTGAGCATCGCTGAGCAGCGCGTCAGGTGTGGTGCCGCCCGCCAAGTAGACCGTATCTCGCAGGTGGGCGACACCATTCGTCAGATGGTCCCCAGGATCGCGGACTTCGCCAGTAACCGTAATCACTGGTGGATCCTCGAAATCAAATCTCCCGAAAACGCGAACGGTATCAAATGGCTTGAGCACCAAGTCCTGATCCTTGCCATCGAGCGCATCGCCCAAATTGAAGGCCAAGATCGTGGGTGTGAAGTCCGGCTGGTTCAAGCGGATGATCTCGGCGTGAGTAGTGGAAGGCTCAGGGAGTAGATCCTTATAAGACTTAATCAGATCCGTGACCTTCATTCCCTCGCGATACGCGAACTTGCCAGGTCGGGAGACGTGACCGTCCAGGTAAACGGTCTTGTCCGCATAGGGCAGGATAGGCGTAATCTTAATTTTATCCCTGTCCTGCACCTTGAAGTCTTCGAGCGCCTGCGTAACTGCCTGCTGATTATTTGTTTCTGGAATGTCAAGACGCAACATGGTGCGGCTGTCGTGACTTTCCACACGCTCTACATCCACGTGCCGCAAAGTACCGGTAGGCATTACGCCGCCGGCAAGTTCCAGTACTTCAGCGAGGCTCTTCTCTTTATCTAACTCATAAATTGCAGGCCTTCTAACCATGCCTTCCACAGTGACTTCCGAGCCCAACGGCGGGACCTGAATTGTGTCCCCCGGCTGCAGTCGTTCCACATCAGCACGGATGCCATGGAGCAGCAAGTCGTAAACGTCGACTTCCTGCACGAGCTGTTTGCCACGGTAGTGTCGCAGAATTCGCAGTGAGCCTCCCGACGTGGGTCCGCCAGCCGCGTAAAGCGCGTTCAGAGGCGTCGAGAGTGCGCTAATGTCGTAAGCCCCGGGACGTTCCACATCACCGACCACATAGACACGAACCGTACGTAGCCGCGAAAGCGAAACGTCGGCATTGACGTTGCGGAACTGCCCGCGCAAAACCGTCTGTACCATGTGTTGGACGTCGCCTAGACTCCGTCCTGCCACGTCCACCGTACCGACCTCAGGCAAGTCCACACGACCGGACCGGTCGACCACACGTTGCAGTCTCTGCGAGGTGCCTCCCCAAATGTCGATAGTAAGGCCGTCCCCGGGGCCCACGACGTATTCTGGTCCGACCGGCACGTCCATAGGCAGTTCATCGAAGTTTCCCGTGCCATTGCGGAAAACGTCTTCGCCGAAACGCTCAAGTGGCAGCGGCGAATGCCGCGAATACTGGGCGTACAAATCGTAGAGAGAAGGAACATCCGC
>Ga0181533_1005832_pt1 | contig 11550 bp, 7 predicted proteins | sample PEATcosm2014_Bin_45_FD_119772 | JGI IMG/M metagenome (GOLD analysis project Ga0181533, IMG submission 119772) | Peatland microbial communities from MTU Mesocosm Facility, Houghton, MI, USA - PEATcosm2014_Bin11_60_metaG | ecosystem: Environmental > Terrestrial > Soil > Wetlands > Peat | place...
GAGAGGGTGAAGGCGAAATTGCCGCCGGCGCCACTCGTTGCCGTCTGCAGGTCGAAGCTTCCGCTGGAAGTTGCCGATCCATCAAACTGCGTAATCAGCGCATGATTTGCGTTGACAAACTGGACGGCGAATTTTTCGATACCCTTCACGCCCACATTAGGGTCGCTTGCCGAAACATTAAGGACTAGCGTCCCGGTGCCGGTGGTTGGATTCACCGTCATCGAGCTGCCGGCTGCCGTGATTACATCGGGGGTGGTGGGTTCGCCGGGTGACGTGAAGCCGCTCGCGTCGTTATAGTCCTGTTCGCCGCCGAGGATTTTTCCGCTTGAGTCGAAGCCCACCGCGCCTGCAATGGCGTAGTAAACCGGCCCGGGTCCGTAGGCGGGGCTGTTTTCCAGCCCGATCACATAGAACACGAACACGCGGGGAGCTGTGTTGCCTTCGGTGAAACTGGCCGTTGCTGTGGCTCCCGTCGCCGCGGCCGTTACTGAGTAGGCGCCGGGCGTCGAGTTTGCAGTGCATGTGATCGATGCGGTGCCATCGGAGGCGGTGGTAGCAGTGGTGGCGGAGGGGGTGCAGCTCTGACCGGCTGATCCCGCGACAGGCGTGAACGTAACCGTTACCCCGCTGGCCGCCGTTCCGTTGGATGTCACGGTGGCTACCAGCATGTTAGTAAAGGCGTCACCGACGTTTGCGATTTGTCCCGATCCGCTCGTCGCTGAGATCGCGATGGTGGGAAGCGGAGGCGGCGTACTCGAACTGCTGCTGCCGCAACCCGTTAGGAACCCGAAAACCAGGGAAACCAAAATCAATGCGAGAATGCTGGTGAATTGGCGGTTCATAGCGCCACCCCTTTCTTGGCGGCGCGTTCACGGGTTAATGGCGATACTTCGATCCCATGCTCATTGCGCATGGTATAGGTTATGCCGTTGGCTTTTACGCTGCGGACCACGAAGACTTCCTTATCGCGAACCGTCTTCATGAAGCCGGTGAGTTCAATCTGCTGGCCGGGGGTGACGGACAGCGCGCCTTTGCCTTCCAAACCGAACCGGCCCAGACTCGCGTCTAATCTGCCGGAGACAGTCTCGACCATGAGATGGGAGCCCCAAATCATTCCCGGGGCGGGTTTGTAGAGCACGCTCGATACGGTGCCGCTGAGCGTGACTTCCTTGCTGACGTCATACCGCGAATCAGAGTCGTCTGCGTTAAGTGGAACAACCAGGATCGCGAACAGGAGGCCGGTCAGCAGCCCCGCGATCAGTGGGATCGAACTGATGAAATGACTATGCCTCATGGATTCGCTCCTCTGAGTGATGAAAGTTGTAGAGTGAGTGCTTTGCACAGATGCCATCTTCGTTACTTAATTGCGCTTCACCAGCGTGCCGTTGACAACCGTGTCCGCGTCCGTCTCAACGGCCAGCATTTCCTTCCCGCAGTCGACAATCACGAAGCTGAAATTCAATACGGACTCGCCTTTCGGCGTTATTGTAAGTGTGCCCTTGCAGTTCGCATCGACCGAGTAAGACCCTGTGACTGGTTCCTCAGTGAACGTGAGAATCGTGCCGTTCTCGCTACCCGCTATGTGTCCGTTTATCACTCCATCTCCAGAAGCGTTGACACTTAACGCCAACTCGCCGATGAGGATCACTGGACCCGTGAACGGCGCTCCTGCGAGGAAGCTCCCCCTCACTGCCAACCCAAACCTACCCCTAACTCCGGCGTTGGTGCAGGAGGGGGAACCTTGCGCCACCCAAAACCCTCCATTGGTAGCACCTGGGTTTCCGCTAACTGATTGCAACCCGGCGGAAGTGACCACAGCAGAGAAAGGGTGAGTGCTTCCGCCTTTCGTGGTCGTACCCGTGACCGTGCAGTTTGAAGCGACTTCATATGTTCCACTAACAGAAGCCCCGGTTTCATCCGTTCCCGTAAACTTGCCTGTGGATGGGTCAAATTTGAACTGGAAGAGGTTGGCCTCAGGCTGACCCTCGGGGTTCGTGCCCTCGCCCAAAGACCCGTAGGTGCCACTCAGAGAGGCGTTTGAACAAGTCGCCGCCCAGGCAGCGGAACTGAGCGAAAAGCTGGCAAGAACAAACATTCGAGCGATGCGAAGTGTTTTGGAAATCATGGTGCTCTCCTCTTCCTTGCGTTTGTTGCTTGCGTTCGTCTATCTAGCCCGAACTTTCCTTCTTAGCCCCAGAGACGGCCGTCATTGTCCGGTCAATCCCTGTTCGCGAACGTGCCTGCGGACGAGTCAAACGTGCTCTTCCCGAGGTTGGCGGTAGGGGCACCGTTGCTGTGGAGAAGTGTGCATCCAACTTGGTCAGCGCACCGTTAGTCCTTCTCCTCCTCCAGCCTCGTCCCCTCTCCCGTGACAACCTTGCCCGTCTGATTTAGCCCGCTGAGCACGGAGAATCTCTTGCCTCCGTCAAGGACGATGATGTTGGCTTTTGTACCATCCGCAGCTAAGAGCGAGCCGGTACAATCCGGATAGACCGTGTAGCTTCCGTTCGGCCACGAGTAATCGGTCCAGTCGTAGGATCCATCAAGGCTGCTTCCGGTCGCGCGAATGATGCCGCGCGTCCCGTCTCCGTTAAAGACGTCGAGGCCCATCTCGGCGACAGGGCCACCCAAGGCACTGTTCACGCCCGTCCTGAGGTAGGCATAGGTCCCTTTGAGGCTGGCAACGCTGCAGGCCTGATCGTGGGCATGAACGTTGATGACAGCGCCTGGAATGCGTGCAAGAGTCGCGAGCATCGCGAAACCTGTCACGAGAAGAAAATACTTTCCGAACTTGCTCATTTTTGATTCTCCTTTCTTTTTCCGGCTCAAACTAGAGTTCGTGTCTCTGGGGTCCGCGAATTTGCATTGACTCCGTCATGCTCAGTCGTTGTACAAAAAGCTCGGCCTGCGCCCCGCGACATTGGCGCGAAGTCGCTTGAGACACAATGGTCGGCGTATGGTTTGTAGGTGTTTTTGGTCTGATCGTGCAACTCGTTGAATGCCGGGGGCTTGTAGGCACACCCGCATTTTCGTTAGTGGATAAGTAGGTAGTGATAAACTACTGGCCGTCTGGGGGACCTGCTGTGGAGGCGACCGACCGAACCCGCAGAACGCGCTTCGACGCCTTCGAGGTGGACATGCGTGCGGGTGAAGTGCGCAAGCACGGCATCCGGCTAAAGCTTCATCGCCAGCCCTTCCAGGTACTCTCGCTTCTGCTTGAGCATCCGGGGGACGTGGTTACGCGCGAGGAGCTTCGCCAGAAACTCTGGCCCGGCGACACTTTTGTTGACTTCGATACCGGTCTGAACAGCGCCGTCAAAAAGCTACGCGACGCGCTGTGCGATTCAGCCGAGAAACCCCGCTACATCGAGACTCTGCCACGCCGGGGATACCGTTTCATTGCTCATGTGCAAAATGGCGATTTGTCTACCGGAGTAGCGCCGATCGAGTCGCTCGCTGTTATCCCTTTGCGGCCAAATCCAAATGAGACGGGGCTTAGGGCGGAACGTCCGGCGGATCGAGAAGTCGACGTCCGACCAACCGGGACTTCGCGGGCGCGTCTCTGGCTTGTTCTAGGCTGTGTGGCTGCACTCGTGCTTATGGCCGTCACCTCCGTTATGCTCCGGAGCCACACTGGACATACATCCCAGACCAAAATCAGGTCGCTGGCAGTCCTGCCCTTGAACAACCTGTCGGGCGATTCAAGTCAGGAATACCTGGCTGACGAGATGACCGAAGAGCTGTGCGGACGCCTGGCCAGAATCCATGATCTGCGCGTCATTTCCCGTACCTCGGTCATGCGCTTCAAGGGTACGAAGCTCTCGGTGCCAGAGATTGCCCGGACGCTTGGAGTGGACGCCCTCGTCGAAGGTTCGGTGATTCGGCAGGGCAACCGAATTCGTGTGCACGCCCAGTTGATTCGTGCATCAACCGACGAGCACCTTTGGGCGGACGAATACGACGGCGAGCTGGGGGACGTACTTACTCTCGAGAGCGAGGTCGCGCAATCCATCGCGCGCACAGTGGAGGTCAAAGTCACCGGAGAAGAGCGTGCCAGGCTGATCGCGGCGCATCATGTCTCGCCTGAAGTTTACGAGAGCTATCTTAAAGCCGAAAATGAATTCAGCAAGAGTAGCAGCAAGGCTGAGCTTGAACAGAGTATTGCCTACTTTGAGGAAACGATCGGCAAGGACCCTAACTTTGCACCAGCTTACGTCGGCCTCGCGAAGGCGTACGAGAGGCTCGGATCAGTTCTTGGCGGCGCCCCCCCGAAGGAAACGCATCCAAAAATGATGAGTGCAGCCCGAAAAGCAATTGAACTGGATCCGGACCTTGCGGAACCACACGTCTTGCTTGCAGAGGTATATCAGAAACAATGGCAGTGGAGCGACGCCGAAGCGGAATTCAAGCGGGCTCTGGAGTTGAACTCGAACGATGCTGGTGCTCACGTCGGATACGCTAAGTGGCTGCTGTGCCAGGGGCTGACGGACGAGGCCCTGGCGTGGGTCCAGCGTGCCCGCGAACTTGATCCGCTTGGAGGCGCTGGGATCACTCCGGTTGGAGGCGTTGCTATCACTAATGGTTTCATTTTGTTTTATGCGAGACGTTACGACGAGGCCATCAGGGAGTTGCGAAACGACGACCCGGACCATTGGTATCTGGGGCTCGCCCTGATTGCCAACGGCCAACCGGACGAAGCGATTACGGTGCTGGAGAAGGCGCTCGGCCCCGACCGGAATCCGGCGGTGATGGGCGTGCTGGTTCGGGCCTATGCGCATGCTGGACGCCGTAAGGAAGCCCTGCGGCTGCTTGATGAGTTGAAACGACGGCAGCAGACAAGCTACGTTGCCGCCGCCCCCTTTGTGAATGCTTATTTGGGGCTCGGCGACAACGAGCAGGCACTTGCCTGGCTGGAACGAGCCTACGAGGAACAATCAAACATGCTGCAGTTGATCAAGGTCCATCCATACTTCGATCCCTTGCGCAGCGACCCACGTTTTGTGGATCTGGTCCACCGCGTCGGGCTTGACCAGCCTCGATAGGCACCTTTCTTCCTTTGGAGAGGCGTTGCTCGCGAATTTAGCCTTGTTCCTAGACGCTTCGTTTGATTATCTGGGAGTCATCTCATAAATACTCGGTGGGCTACATGTTCTTTCTCGCCAATGTACGACGCACAGGCAATTACGCACACGTTGGCCGAGTTTCGGATATGATGCCGCACTACAGATCGCAGGTCCGCTTCGATCGAATCTGCTTGGGGTGTTTCGATGAGATTGCGACCCCGACGCTGCGTTTCAGCCTTTCTCCTGGCGATTTCCTTCGCAAATGGAGTGGGGGCGGCGCAGACCACGACCTCCGGCGCGGTGACCGGTGTCGTTACTGATCAGAGCGGTGCGGTTGTGCCGAATGCGGATGTCGAGATCAGGGACGTCAACAAGGGCACGACCGAGTCAACCGAAACAGATCGCGACGGCGTGTACCGTTTCTTCTTTCTTTCTCCCAGCCAATACACGCTAACCGTCGAGCACGACCGCTTTCGCAAGGAAAGCCGAAGTGTGACTGTATTGCTGGAGACGCCAGTCACCGTCAACATCACGCTGGAGATTGCAAAAGCAGCCACGCAACTCTTTGTGACCGCAGAAGCTCCGCTCGTTCAGGCAGACAACGGCGACGTTTCGATTACCATGAGCCAGACGCAGGTCTCGGAACTACCCAATCCCGGTAACGACCTCACCTACATCGCCCAGACCGCTCCCGGCGCAATCATGGCCACCGATAATGCGCGCACTGGAGGCGTGGGCGGGAACTTTTCAATCCTGGGAATGCCGGGCACCTCAAATCTCTTCACCTTGAATGGCATGAACGACAACTCGGGTCATCTTAATTTTACTGGCGCTACGGGTATGCTTCTGGGTCAGAACCAAATTCAGGAAGCCACTGTGGTGAGTAATGGCTACTCGGGACATTTTGGAGATGCCCCGGGCTCGTATGTGAACTACGTCACAAAATCCGGAGGGAATGACTTCCACGGAAACGCCGAGTACTTTTGGAATGGCAGCGTGTTGAACGCTACCGACTGGATCACGAAAGCATTCGGCAATCCACGGCCGTTTGACATCGCCAATCAGTGGGCAGGTTCGGTGGGAGGGCCCATCCAGAAAAATAGGCTTTTTTTCTTTTTTGATGCCGAAGGCTTGCGAGTCTTGCTGCCCTCTCCTGTTCAGGTGGTTCTCCTGAGCCCACAGTTCGAGGCGGCAACCATCGCCAACATCGATTCTATCTTTGGCTCTGCGTCCGCTTCCGATGCTTTCTATAAGCAAATCTTCAGTCTCTACAACCAATCCCCTGGAGTTGCAGCGGCTACTCCGGGAAGCTTCTCCGATCCTCTCGGCTGTCTCGACGCAAGCCCGACTGGTGTATTCATCGGTCCGCAGACCGCGCAAGGGCAACTCGGTGTGAATCTTCCGTGCGCAATCCATTTTCAGACAACACTTGGGCAGCCGACGAGTGAATCCCTTGTGTCTGGCCGTATGGATTGGAACATCCGTACCAACGATCGTGCTTTCTTCCTCCTCCAATACGACAATGGCCGACAGCCCATTGTCGTCGACCCCATAAGCTCAGTTTTCAACGTCTATTACAGCGGGCCATGGTGGCAAGCCCAGTTGAACGAAACTCACACATTTGGAACAACCGCCGCGAACCAGTTCCTATTGGCGGGTATTTACCAGGATGGGGTGACGAGCGTTGTCAACCCGGCGCAAACCCTGGCTGCTTTTCCGACCACCCTGGATTGGTCTGACGCCGGTGGGCCATTCACGCAGCTGGGAGGATTTGACTACATCTACGGCTATCCCATCGGCCGAGGGCTCACGCAGTACGAGATCGCCGATGATTTCCTGAAGATTCGGGGCAAGCACAAGTTCGGATTCGGTCTAGATTTCCTGCGAGCATATTTGAGCAACTCAGCTTATGCGCAGAACGCCGTCGGAGATGTCGTTCCACAAACCATCGATGCATTTTATTCCGGAGGCGTGGACCCAGCATCTCCACAGAGTAACTCCACACGCTTGCGTCAATCGTTTGCCACGCAGCTGGCACAGCGCTTCGCTTCCTACACTCTTGCGGGCTATGGGCAGGATGAGTGGAAGGTAAAATCCAACCTGACCCTTACTCTCGCGCTGCGGGCGGAACATGAATCAAATCCGGTCTGTGCCGACGATTGCTTTGCTGAATTATCTGGACCATTTGAATCGATCAGTCACGACCCCGCACAGCCTTACAATCAGGCGATCTCGAAACGTGAACAAGCTTTCTTTCACAAGGATGCTGTTGATTGGGCGCCGCGATTCAGTTTCGCCTGGCAACCGCTGGGAGTTTCGCATAATGCCGTGGTGCGTGGCGGTTTCGGTTTATTTTACGAGCTAATCGGCGGGTTCGGAACCCCTTTCTCTGACAATCCACCATTCGTTAACCGCGTGACCGTATTTGGCGCCTACAATCTCGCTCCGGGAGAAACCAACAGCCTTTTTAAAGTAGCCGCCGCCTCAAATGCTGCCTTTGTCGAGGGGTTTGCAGCCGGCGAAAACGTTGCTCAGATCAAAGCGTCAGATCCTTACTTCTTCCTTCCCAGCATTATCGTTGCGACTAATAATCCCCGTTCATCCCAGTATCAGAAGTGGAGCCTGGAAATGCAGCAGACGTTTGGTACCAGCACTTCCGTGACTCTCGGATACTACGGCAATCACGGAATTCATGAGTTCGTGCAAAATCCCTCAGCCAATGCTTCAGGATTCGGCCCATTTCCAGCCACAGTCTGTGCGAGTCCGCCGGTTCCGCCATGCGCCGACCCTCGTTTCAGTGGCGTCACTGAATACGCGACACCGGGAATCTCGAACTACAATGGCGTGGTTGTTTCCTTCCGACGACGATTTGCTGGCTTCGGCGGTGGTTTGTTCCAGGCAAACTACACCTACGGCCACGCTCTGGATGAAGTTTCCAACGGCGGCCTAGCCCAATTCACTGCAGGCAGTTCCGAATTCCCCCAAGACCCCTTTAATCTGCGGGGCAGCTACGGAGCGGCAGATTACGATGTTCGTCACTCCTTCAATGCGAACTATGTGTGGCAACTCCCGGTAAAGACCATGCTCCACGGCCGCGGCCCCGATTACCTGGTGAGGGGATGGCAGGTTTCGGGAACGATTTTCGCCCGAACCGGATTTCCCTACACGGTGATCGATCTCGCAGAAAGCGGTAACCTGGCTCGGAAAAATTTCTATGGAACAATCTACGCTGTGCCAGTTGCCCCACTCGGCGGGTCCCATTCCTGCGGAGCGGGGGCCGTAATCCCTCCCTTCCCGCATCCTTGTTGGCCGCCGCAAGTGGTGACGCTGCCGGACGGCACAACGACACCCAATACAAATGCAGATTTCGTGCAAACGGGTTGCGAGACAGGATTCAATACCGGGAACTTGCCAACTTCACAGGGGCCTTGTTCAGGCGGTGCCGTTCCCTTCGCTCAAGGCCGCAACCGTTTCCGCTATTCGAGCTATTTCAATACTGACTTCAGTGTCATCAAGAAAACGAGCCTTGTCGGTCAAGACAAAGTGGTGCTGGGTATAGGTGTCCAATTCTTTAATTTCTTCAATCACCCAAATTTCGGCCCGCCCGACAACTACAGCTCGGACCCATCGTTCGGAGAGATATCGACGATGGAGATGCCACCGACCAGCATTTTGGGATCTGGTCTGGGAGGCGATGTTTCCCCCCGGATGATCCAACTGAAAGCGCAGATCCGCTTTTAGGCGCTTCTGGCCTCGTTAGGGTGCCGAAACCCGACTGCCTTGGCGAAGCTCAGTCCGGGCGAGACGGTGCTGGACCTTGGGTCGGGCGTTCCGGCGGCTCGCGTCATATCCAGATCGGGGCGAAGATTATTTGGTAGTTTCGGAGGGAAAGCACATACATGGAAGCATGTGTCTCCTAATGCCTCTCCGCTGGCGTAGTGTCTTTGGAAGCCCGCGCCGGCTTGGGGCTTGATGTCGACCATTGGACCGCCTGAAGTAATGAGAGGTCAGCTTGTTAAAATCGAGCCAGTCACCCCGCGAATAACGGGCTAACCGGCAGTAATCCGCCTTGGCCGAACGCACGAATACTTGCCGCCTGAGAATTTGCTGATCAAGTGGCGAAGTCACGCTGGCTGCGGATTCAATGTGTCAAGCATGTGTTTGCTCTTACACTTACTTTCTTCCCGATGTCCTCTATGTCATTCCGGGACTCAAAAACATTTCCGCCAGAGGCTCCCACGGTTGGATTGGAGTGCTCAGAGCCACGCTGTTTACGATTGTTGTCCTCATTCTCTGTGCCATCCTCACCAAACGGAAGATTAGGTTGCAGTTGTAATTCGTTATGCGAAAGGGGCCTGGCCCCTGACTAAGTACCGTGACAATGCCTCGGTCTGGACCGCTGACGTTATATCGCGATTACGCTCATTGACCCTGCCAAGGGGGTTTTGAGCGTAAAGGCCTGTTTGCGACAGTTATGGGCGGCGTCCCAGATACGAGGATGTGCTCAGTGCGATTCGGCGCGTTCGCTCACGATCCGCACCGCGTTTTGGCTGGCATCCAGCCGCTTGCATTTGTGTGCGATGAATTGTTTTTGGATGTGGGCGTGTGCATCCTTAGGTCGGCCTATAGTCTCGGGATCTGCCGCGAACTCGGCATTGCAATATTCACACACGCCAAGCACCGGGAAATTATTCTCTCGTTTGACGATCCGAAACTTGCGTTTCGCCATGCTCTGATTTTCCCACAGGGCGGAACCCGATTGCTGATTATTACGCCACTGTTTCGAGGAGCGGTAGTGGTGCAGGTTGAATTTCCACACTGACCGTGGTCGTGAGCGCTATGGCCTGATAGCGTCAATCATGTTTCGGAATCCGCTCGGCTGATCGGCGAGTGATCGGTCGTGTTCACAGAAGGGGCTCCCAAGATTACCTTCGACAGCCCACCGTGGTGCGTCCTTCCTTCTAAGCAGAGGACTACAATCAAATCGTGAGATACTACACCACCAACCGGATCGAAGGGGGAATGCAGTTCAAGTGTACCCGCTGCGAATTAAGCGTCAGTACACTCGATTTCGACGCCAGGTACGGCAACCTCCGCACCCAGGCGGCTACCGCTATCGTCATGCTGCCGAGGCGCACCACCAGCCTCCGACGTATTCATCCCTCGATCCTCAACGGCACATCTGGCGGGCGTGAACTCATTGACCGCAGTCGGCCAATTCTCAATGCGTGTAATCGGCCTGGTTTCGAGACTGCGACCCCCTCCGCTGTAAGATGGTAATGGAACACTCGCGACATGATGAAAAAGCTTCGATTCCTGGTATCTCTTCACACCCGTGAGAACGATTTCCAAGTGGCACAAGCCCAGTCCGCAGAAGATGCCGCGCGCAAACTGGGGGTCGATGCGGAGATCGTCTTTGCCGATGACGACGCCGTGAATCAGAGCACACAACTTCTGAAGGCACTTCAAAGCCGGGTTGAGTCGAGACCCGATGCGATTGTGGTGGAACCGGTTGGGGCCACGGCCCTGCCTCAGGTGGCCCGGGCCGCCAGCGCCGCCGGAATCGGCTGGGCGGTCCTAAACCGGAGGCCGGATTACTTGGCGGAGTTGCGCTCGGCGGCATCCGCGCCCATCTTTGCCGTCAGTTCAGATCACGTCGAGATTGGACGCATTCAAGGAAGACAATTCGCCGCGTTGCTGCCCGGAGGTGGTGCTGCTCTGTACATTGAAGGGCCTTCACACAGCTCTTCAGCCAAAGAACGTACGTCCGGGATGCTAGAGACGAAACCGGCGAACATTCAAGTGGCGATGCTGAAGGCGCAGTGGACAGAGGAAAGTGCCGCGCGGGCGGTGCGGTCCTGGCTGAGACTAGCTACTGCGCAAAGAGCGTCAATTGACATGGTCGGCGCACAGGATGACTCGATGGCCATGGGCGCTCGCAAAGCTTTTCAGGAGATCGCCAACGAAGCGGAGCGTTCGCAATGGCTGAGCTTACCATTTACCGGATGTGATGGTCAGCCGGCCACGGGCCAAGCCTGGGTACGCGAAAAATGGCTCAGGGCTACGATTCACATTCCACCGCTTACGGGACGGGCGATGGAGATTCTCGCAAAAGCCATTCAGGACGGAACCCAACCGCCTGAACATTCCTTGACCACATCCTTCTCGATTCCTCCCCTCGAATCATTGGTTGCGCGAAACCCATAGGCATCTCTGCCGAGCGAGTTGCCCGAAGGCACCAGTCCTTCGCCTGCGATGGGTTGCAGGAGACGGTAACCACCGCCGTTCAGTTTTTGTCGAAGCGTAGCAGCATAACTGGCGAAACATCCCGATAGCACTCAAAATCCCCGGCCCGGGCGAACAAACGGCGCATCGCGTTCGGAAAAGCTTGGAAGAGGAGGAACTGTTAGTGAGATAAGCGAAACCTCTTATTGTCATCCAGCGGGTGCAAATCCCGCCTGATCAAAGTCGAGCAGACAGGTCAGTA
>Ga0181533_1005833_pt1 | contig 11549 bp, 6 predicted proteins | sample PEATcosm2014_Bin_45_FD_119772 | JGI IMG/M metagenome (GOLD analysis project Ga0181533, IMG submission 119772) | Peatland microbial communities from MTU Mesocosm Facility, Houghton, MI, USA - PEATcosm2014_Bin11_60_metaG | ecosystem: Environmental > Terrestrial > Soil > Wetlands > Peat | place...
AGGTGGAAAAGTTTACCGTGCCGGGAGTGGACCGGATCGTTACGCTGACGGAGGGCAAGGGGAAATAAGCGGTTTGCGATACGCAAAAAGGGCCGTGGAGGCAACTGCCTCCACGGCCCTCTTTGTTCTGCCGGCATCCGAAGGTTAGAACGTGATGCGTCCGGAGAGTTCGAGGCTGCGCGGTCCGGCGCCCTCGGCGGTTTGCAGCGCGGTGATGGAGCCAAAGCCGCTGGAGTCCACCTGCATGTTGGGCGGTTCGTAGTTGCGGTGGTTGAAGACGTTGGCCGCCTCGACGCCGATCTGAAACCTGGACTTCTGATAAAGCGCAAAGTTCTTCATCAACGACAGGGAGAAGTTGGCCGTGCCGGGACCGACGACACCGCCCACGGGCGCATCGCCGAAGCGGCCGATGCCGATGCCGCTGGCGGTCTGAAGGTTGAGGTATGGAAATGCAGCCGGATTCAGCCACTGTGCGGTGGTGCGTTGCGGCGCATAGATGCTGACGTTCTGCAACTGGTCGGGACGGGTTTGCCCAACGGTCGTAAGAATGTTGGTATTGGCCGGATCGACCGTCTGCTCGAAGGGGGTGAGGAACGGTCCGCTCTGCAGGATGGCGATGCCGGCCAGTTGCCAGTCGCCCACGACGCTGTTTACCAGGGAGCCGTGGTTCAGCCACTTCTGGCCGTGGCCGAAGGGCAGGTCGTAGAGGTAAGTGGCAAGGAAGCGGTGGCGGCGGTCGTAAATCACGTTGCCGTAGTCCATGCCGGGATGAAAGCGGTCGGTCAGGAAGCTGCCGCCGGCGACGGCAAAGGCGGTGGGCGTGGCTCCGCCGGCGTTGGAGAGGTCGCGCGTGAAGGTGTAGCTGGCGTCGAAGGTGAGCCCCTTGCCGCTATGGCGGGAGACCTCGGCCGTGCCGCTGTTGTAATTGCTTTCAGCGGCATTCATGACGCTCTGGATCACGGCCCAGCAGGGAAAGGGACGGTTGCCGCTGGCCTGGGCATAGCCGATGGAATTGGCCGGCACCTGGTTGAGGTCCTCCATGGTTTCAAGGTCCCGGCCATGGCTGCCGGAGTAAGAGAGGCGCATGCCGACGCTGTGGCCCAGATCCTGCTCCAGAGTCAGGTTCCACTGCTGGACTGAGGGATCTTTGTAGTGGACGGGAAAGGCGTAGTCGAAGTTGGCGGTTCCGGTGGAGCTGCCGGCAAGGGTGTTGAAGGGATTGGCGAAGGAAAGCAGGGGCGTGACTCCATCGCTTTCGAAGGCCTGATTGTAAGTGGCCAGATAGCTGGCATGGACGGCCCAGCCGGAGACCAGGGAAAAGCCGAGCGGAGTTTCAATGAAGCGTCCCCAGCCGCCGCGCACGACCGTCTTGTCATTGCTGTAAGGCCGCCAGGCAAAGCCCAGCCGCGGACCCCAGTCGGTCTTGTCGGTGTAACGCAAGGACTCCGGAATCCCGGCCTCCGCGGCGGTCATGATCAGCGTGGGATAGATGGCATTGGCAAAGCCGGTGGACTCGAAGGATAGGGCCTGCGCGTTGGGCACCACGACCGCGCCTTGAACCGTCGACGCGCCATCGGCGCCTATGCCAGTCCAGCCGGGCTGGAAGACAGCGGTGTTCGAGTGAGTATCCCGGATAGGCGGGTGCAACTCGTAGCGCAGGCCCAGGTTCAGGGTGAGATGGGAGGTTATCTTCCAGTCGTCCTGAGCAAAGAACGCGTAGGCGTAGCCGAGCCCGTTCATGGTGGGATTGTTCGTCGAACTGACCTCGGTGTAATCAGGATAGCCAAGCAGGAATGCAGTGTAAGGGTCGCCGATGGCTACGCCCACGTCCGACGAGCCGTTGAAGACATACCAGCCGGAACGATAGTTGCCGTAGACATTGTCGTCGTGGTCGCTGAGGCGCTTGAAGTCCGCGCCGAATTTGAAGGAGTGGTTGCCTCGGGTCCAGGTCAGGTTGTCCAGCGCCTGAACGATCTGCCCGCGCTGCATGCCGGGGTTGCCCGCGCCGGTGGACATGAAGCCGTTGCCGATAAGCACCTGCGGGGCCTCAGACCAACTGGTGTCCGGTTGGGGCACGCTGAGCCCGGTCTGGGCGAGCAGGGAGTTAGTGGAGTAACTCTGCGTCTCCGAGGTGTGCTGGGCGTTGAAACCGCCGCGGAACTCGTTCATCAGCCGCGGCGTGAAGACGTAGTTGTGCGCGAAGGTCAAGCCCTCGTCGATCTCGGGCGTGTTGTACGCGCCTTGCAGCGGGCTGCCGGCCTCAGCGCAATAGGAGTAGGTGCAGGTGGCAGAGGGCGCGGTGGTGACCTGGCGGTTTTTGTAGGAAAAGCACGCGAAGACGGACTGCTTTGAGGAGATGGCCTGGTCCAGCCGCACGTCGCCCTGATTGCTGGAGATGGGAGAGGGGAAATTGATCTGATAGTTGTTGGCGTAGGAGCCGGGTGCGCCGTAGTTGGGCGTGGGCATGAGGTATTGGAGCAGGTTGGCGGAGATGGGGTTGACCGGCACCATCGCATTGGTCAGCGTGGAAGTCAGCGGAGTTCCATCGGGGTTATAGACGGTGTATCCATTGGGACACTGGGTGGCCGGATCGGGCTCGCAATAGCTTTGGTCGAGGTAAGAACCGATGTTCCCGTTGCGCATATCCGTGGAAGGCACGCTGAGCACGATGGGCGTCTCACGCGGCAGACGCAGCCCTTCAAAGCTCACAAAGAAGAACGTCTTGTCGCGGCCATTGTAGAGATGCGGAAAGCTGAGCGGGCCGCCCAAGGTGCCGCCAAAGTCGTTCATGATGATCTTCGGCTTGGAGAGCGCGAAGGTATTGTTCGAGTTCAGGACCGTGTTCTCGTGGTTCTCGAAGAGCCCGCCATGAAAGTGATTGGTTCCGGCCTTGGAGACGGTGGTGATGTCGGCCACGCCGCTAAACTCGGCGTTGTTATTGGACTCGCTGACGCGAATCTCTTCAATGGAGTTGAAGGAGGGAAACATCTCGTTGACGGGGCCGGAGTACTCGACGCCCACGCTGGAGATGCCGTCGATGGTGACACTGAGCAGGGCCGCTGTGGTGCCCATAACTGCCAGGTTGCCGCCATCGTCGGTCTGCACGCCGGTTTCGGTGGTGAGCGTGGAGATGGGACTGGTGGAACCGGAGGATCGGGAGTAGATGGCCACCGGAAGCTCGACCAGCTCGTCGCCGATCTTGGTCACGGCCAGGTTGGAAACATCGGTGGTGATCACGGGCGCGGGGTCGTCGAACACAATGACGGTCTGAGTCTCAGCGCCCGGCTTCAGGGTTGCATCCAGGCGCCGTGTCTCTCGAGCCTTGAGCACGATCTCGGGAAGCGATTCCTTTTGAAATGCCGGCGCCGTAAAGGTGAGGGCATATTTGCCCACTTCGATGTTCTTGAAGGCGTAATTCCCGCTGGTGTCGGTCGCCAGGGTACGCGTAGCGGTGGTGCCGGAATTGACCAGCGTCACCTGCGCGCCTTGAATCAGCGCCCCGCTGCTGTCGCGCACCGTGCCTATGATGGAGCCGAAGGTGGATTGCGCCGGCAGCCGGCCGGCAGCCAGCACAAGCAAGCAACACGCCAGAAGAAGCCGCGCGGCGACCGAGCGGTGAAAGCAGACAAGGGAAGGAAAACCGCGCATGAGCGCACCTTTCACAAAAGATTCACGGTAGAGACGATGTTTCTTCGCTTTTGAATTGTTTTTCTTTACAAATGTATAGCCTGTTGGGAGGTATGAGGGCGTATTTTTTACAGAATTCTTTGCGCCTGCCGGCAGCGACCCCCAAGGGGCCGGTTATACGGGTTTTAGCCTCCTTTTTTGGCGAGATGCGCGTGATAGCCTGCCGGTCGACAGACGGAAAAGAGACCGGCTCCTGACCGGAACAAGCTTCCCCGGCCGATTTCACGGTCCGGCTTGACGGGCTGGCATGGGTTTTCTGCCGCCCGGGCCTTTCTCCTGCCTGGCCGGCGCCAGGAGCCTAGACTTTGGCGGCAAGCGCGGCAGCGCCGCGGTGGAGGCTCAAGTTTGCAAAATCCGGCCGGGAGTGTTTCAATCTGACTATTGAAACAGGGGTGCTCCACGAAGTGGGGCTGAGAAATACCCTCGAACCCGATCCGGATAATACCGGCGTGGGAAGTTTCCCAGGGCCTTGCGGTCCTTCTTCCTCGAATCGCAGCGTGAGTTCTCTTGTTTCATTGAGTTCAGAAACAAGGGGAGCCCATGCTCGAAGCCGCAGCCGCCGCCCCGGCGCGCATCCCATCTCAATCATTCCCGAGCGGCAGGTTCGCCGCCGGCAGCGGGTTGTTGCTGGCAGGCCTAGCCAAGGCCAAGCGAGCGTCTGGCGTGGGCCGCCGTTCACTGCGTATAAGGTTTGTACATTCCCGGGTCTCTAAATCGAGACCTGGGGAACCCAGCTCTTTGGTGAAAGCGCTGATGCTGCTCTGCTGCGTGGGCGCTCCGCTTTGCGCATTTCCGCAGAACCCGGCGACCCCGCCCGCGAGTCCCGTTCCGTCTTCCGATGCGCCGAGGCCCTCCGCGTCTGCGCAGGTGCCGCGCGTTACGACGACGGTCGTGGTCCACGGCGAAGTGAAGGACGATTACCTTCCCGATGCCGTCACGGTGGGCACTCTGGACGGCGCGGCGCTGAAGGAGACGCCGCTGTCGGCGACGGTAGTGACCCGCGATTTGCTGACCGACCAGGTTTCGCGCCTGCTCTCGGACGTGGTGAAGAACGACGCGTCCATCGGCGAGGATTACGCGCCGGTGGGCTACTACGGCGACTACGAGATTCGCGGCTTCACGATCGACCTGGCCACGGGACTCCAGATCAACGGCATGACCATCGCCGGCGAGCAGGATGTGCCGCTGGAAAACAAGGAGCGGGTCGAGCTGCTCAAGGGCATTGCCGGCGTGGAGAGCGGCGTGGCCTCGGCCGGTGGGCTGATCGACTACGTGACCAAGCGGCCGGCTACGGTGGAGGCCGTGGACCTGGCCACCGATCATCGCGGAACAGCTTATGGGGCCGTCGATCTGGGCCGGCAATTCGGGAGCCGGAAGCAGGTGGGCGCGCGGATCAATCTGGCCGGCGAAAAAATCGAGAGCTACGTGAACGACGCCAACGGCTGGCGCGGGGTGGGCGCGGGCGCAGCCGACTGGAAACTGAGTCCCAAGGCAATTCTGAAGGGCGACTTCGAGTACCAGCACAAGGTGGAGCGCTCGGTCTGCGGCTACCAGTTGCTGGGCGGAACGACCTTGCCCGATCTGGACCAGGTTCACCCTTCGACGATGCTGGGCGAGCAGTCGTGGGCCAAGCCGAACACCTTCGACACATTCAACACCGGGGCGCGGCTGGACTACGATCTGCCGGGCGGGTGGCGAGCCTTCTCCGCAGCCAGCTACAGCCATTCGCTCATCGACGACAACGTGGTTTATGCGTACGGGTGCTCCTATGAAGCGGAGTGCCAGGCGAGTGGCGGCACAGCGCCCAATTACTTCTTCGCTCCCAGCGGCGGCTACGACATCTACGACTATCGCAACCCAGGCGAGCTGCGCATCGACGCGCAAGCCGAGGCTCTGGCCACCGGCCACATCAAGACCGGGGCAATCAGCCACGACATAGCGGGCGGCGGTGAACTCTTCTTGCGCAGCGTTCAGCAGCCCGGCGCGCCACCCAGCACGGCGCCTGGCTGGGTGCAGGATGGCGCCGTGTACAGCTACATCGGCTCTGAAAATATCTATCAGCCGATCACGCCGTTTCCGGGCGCGGCTTACGGCGGTGTCCGAGAGCAAGCAGGCCCGCGCGCGCTCTGGGAAGACAGTCACCAATCGGCCGCAGTGGTGCAGGACCGGATACATATCCCTGGCCGCATTCAACTGTTCGCCGGGGGACGGGAAGACTCCCTGCGCGACAACAACTACTCCCTCACCGCCACCAGCCCCGGCACCTTGCCGACCATCACGGACAAGCTCATGTGGCTGCCGCAATACGCAGTCACCTTCAACCCGGCAAGCAGTTTAACGTTCTATGGAAATTACGGAGTGCTGCTTTCGCTGGGGCCACAAGGGCCGTGGTGGGTGGATAACGCGAATGAGTTTCTGGGACCATTCTTTACCCGGCAGGCTGAGGCCGGCGCCAAGTTCGAGCCGGGCCAGCGCATCCTGCTGACGACCGCGCTCTTCCATATGCGCGCGCCCTTCTTTTATCCCAAGGTGATCCAGGCTCCCGACAATTTTTGCACGGCAAATCTCAGCACCGGGGGAGCTGTTGCGCCCGGCGATCTGTGCTTTGAATCCGAAGGGCGCGAGACGCACGATGGAATCGAGTTAAACGCGCAGGGCAAGGCGACACGTTGGATGCAACTGAACGCTTCGGCGGCGGCGATTCGCGCGCTTTCCGACGAGACGGGCACGCCGGCCTTCGACTCGAAGCAGGTGCTCAACGTGCCGCATCTGCGCACGGCTGTGTTTGCCGATCTGGTCCTGCCCCACGCCCGCGGCCTGTACCTGATGCCGGGCTGGAGCTACACAGGCCGCAAGGAGGCCACGCGCGACGACGCGGTGAGCGTGCCCAGCTACAATCTCTTCAACCTGGGCGCGCGTTACACGCCGGGCGGCGAGCAGGGACACGTAACTTTCCGGCTCTATGCCGACAACATCACCGACAAACGCTACTGGAAAGATACCGGCGCCAGCTACGGCGACACATTCATCCACCTAGGCGCGCCCACAACGGTGCGGCTCTCGGCCCATTACACATTTTAGGTTTGCCGGTTCGGGTGAAAGATGATATCGCGATGAGTTCAACGGCAAAAGCGCACGGCATGGACGGCACGCTGGTGGAGCCCGACTGGGCGCCGCTCACGCTGGCCGAGGTGCGCGCGTTGTTGAGCCGGTTTCCCGGATTCGGCGAGCCGATCGAGATATTGTCCGTAAGCCCGCGGCCGTTTTCGGCGGCCAGCGTGGTGGCTACGCGGGGCGGGCGGGTCTTCATCAAGCGCCATCACCGGACCGTGCGCGATGCGTCGGGATTGCTTGAGGAACATCGCTTTCTTGCGCATCTGCTCAGAGCAGGAGCGCCGGCGCCAAGGGTCTTTGCAGCGGCTTCAGGCGAGACGGCAATCGAGACCGGCGAGTGGAGCTACGAGGTGCACGAAGCGCCCGAGGACGTGGACCTTTATGAAGATGCGGTCTCCTGGACGCCGTTCCGTGGCGTGGCGCACGCGCACTCCGGGGGCCAGGCGCTGGCGCGGCTGCATCGTGCGTCGGAGGGATTTGCCGCGCCGCGCCGCAAACCGCGCCCGCTGGTGGCCAGCTTCACCATCTTTGCCGCGCAGGATCCTGGCGCGGAGATGAACCGCTATCTGGCCGCGCGGCCGGCGTTGGCTGGGGATGCGGCTGTGCGCAGCCGATGCGATGAGGCGCTTGAATTGCTGGCTCCGTTTCATGCTGAGCTTCTGCCGCTCAAGCCCGCACTCCCGGAGCTGTGGACGCACAACGATCTGCACGCTTCGAATCTGTTGTGGAGCGATGCCGGACCCGCTGCGCGGGCTACGGCAATCATCGATTTCGGGCTGGCCGACCGCACCAATGCGGTGCATGACCTGGCGCACGCAATCGAGCGCAACATTGTTGAGTGGCTGGTGCTCGTGGAGAACCCGGCACATCCTGAAAATGTGCCCGTGCATCTCGACCATCTGTACGCATTGCTTGCCGGATATGACTCGGTGCGTCCGCTCTCGGATGAAGAGGCCGCGGCGCTGGCGCCAATGACTGCGCTGTGCCACGCAGAGTTTGCGCTGTCTGAGGCGGACTACTTTCTGGGCGTGCTGCACTCGGAAGAGAAGGCGCGGATGGCCTGCGAAGGCTGGCTGGTGGGGCACGCGCGCTGGTTCCGCGGCGCGGACGGCAAGAAGCTGCTGGATGCAATTGGCCGTTGGGCTGAAAGTCGGGAGTGCAATCCGCAAAGAGTTCTACCCAAGAGAAACGGGTCATGATGAGCTGGATGGCGATTGCGAACTACTTGGCCGCAAACTGGCTGGAGATTGCTGGAACCGTCACCACGGTGCTGGGCATCTGGCTCACCACGCGCCGCTTGCTCATCTGCTGGCCGGTTGTGCTGGCCGCGGATGTGCTCTATCTCATCGTCTTCTACCGCACACGGTTGTTCTCCGATGCGCTGCTGCAGGTCTTCTTTGTGGCCTTCACGCTTTACGGCTGGTGGCACTGGTGGCGCGGCGTGCGCGAAGAGGGCGAGGTGCGCGTGGTTCCGCTGAGCGTGAGGGGATGGCTTGCGGGAGTGGCGGCGGGAGCGGCGGGAGCCGTGCTGCTGGGATGGTTGATGGTGCGCGTGGGCGCGGCGCTGCCCCACCTGGATGCCGCGCTGACCAGCTACAGCCTGGTGGCCAGCTGGTGGCAGGCGCGCAAACACACGGCCAATTGGTGGCTGTGGATTGCGGTGGACGTAGTCTACATCGGCGAGTATCTCTACAAGGACCTGAGGCCCACGGCCGCGCTCTATGCGGGGCTTGTGGCGCTGGCTGCGCTGGGGCTGCGCGATTGGCGGCGCGCGGCGGCGACTCAGACCGCGGCTTGCACCACGTTGCGAAGCGGCTCGCCGTCGATGTAGCGGCGCAGTTCGCCGGCAGCAACTCGCAGAGAGTTGGGTGCAAACTGCGGGCTCGATCCGCCGACGTGGGGCGTGAGCAGCAGATTCGGACAACTCCACAGCGGGTGCCCGTCCGGCAGCGGCTCGGGATCGGTCACGTCGAGGGCGGCGCGGATTTTTCCCGATTGAAGCGCGTCAACCAATGCGTTTGTATCCACAATTGAACCGCGCGCGGCATTCACCAGCAGCGCGCCCTGCGGCATCAAAGCAAGCTGGCGCGGGCCGATGAGCCCGCGCGTCTCCGCGGTGAAAGGCAGGATCAGCACCACGATCCCGGCTCGCGGCAGGAGGCTGTCCAGGTCGCCGACGGCATGGACGGCGGGTTCGGTGCGCGCGCTGCGGGCCACGCGCAGCATGTGGACATCGAACGGCGCAAGCATGCGCTCGATCTCCTTGCCGATGGCGCCATAGCCCACCAGAAGCACTGTCTTGCCGGTCAGTTCCTCCAGCATAACCGGGGGATAAATCGGACGCGTGTCCCCGGTGATGGCGGCGTAGCGCGCGCTGGCCTCGAAGCGGAGCTTCCATCGGGCGGCTCGCTGGACATCGAGATAAAACGGGAAGTACTTGAGCATGGCCAGAATGGAGGCCACGGTCCACTCCGCCGTGGAGATGTTGTGCGCGCCGTGGGCATTGCAGATGGTAACGCGCGGCCCGACCACGCCGGGAATCCATTCCGTGCCGGCCAGCAGCGCAAGCACCAGACGCACCCCGCGCAGATGCGGCCAGGTCTTGATGGCCCGCTTGGGGTAAGGGTCGGGAATCCAGACGTCGATGTCTACGTCATGGTCCAATGAATCGGGTAGCGGAATGAGTTCGACTCCCTGGGGAAAGTCGCTGAACAATTCCGCGGCCAAGGTTGCCGGGTATCCGACTCGCAGCATGGGTTTGACCTGCCCGACCGGTGCGGGCGCCTCGCTTTTATGCTACACGGGCAGCTTCATTCCACTCCCACGGGGAGACTGATAGCCTTGATTGAGCTTGCCGGGACAAGCGTGAGATTGGTCACGGCAGGAACGGCCGGATCAGGCGATCCTGTAATCAGGAGACTTTGCGATTGCATCCATGCGCCTGAAGGCAAACAAGACGTGGTCCCAGCAACTGCTTGACCTGAAGCTGCGCCTGGAACCTAAGAATCGCCCTGGATTCTTTTCCTGGGAGCGCCAGCGGCTGCTGATTCACGCGGCAAAAACCGCACTGGCCGCGGCTCTGTGCTGGTGGCTGGCGCTGCGCTTCGGTTTGCACGACGGCTACTGGGGCGCGATCAGCGCCATCATCGTGATGCAATCCAACATGGGCGCCACCGTTACCGCCTCGCGCGACAGGCTTCTGGGTACGCTGATCGGCGCGCTGCTTGGATTTTCGTTTTCGCTCTTCGGCGCGCTTCCGTGGAACTACATTTTCGCTGTGCTGGCGGCGGTCATCGTCTGCGGCTTGCTGGGGCTGCGCAGCAGCGCACGGCTGGCCGGAGTCACCATCACCATTATCATGCTGGTGCAGAAAGCGGGTTCGCGCTGGGATCTGGCGCTGGACCGCGTGGGCGAAGTGGTGCTGGGCATCGTGGTGGCTCTCGCCGTGACCACGCTGGTGCTGCCTGACCGTGCCCGGCTGCGGCTGCGCGACGGGCTGGCGCAGGAGTTCCTGGTGCTGGGGGCCTTCTTCGAGGCGATTTTGCAGGGTTTTCGCGGTACGCCCGCTGAGAATCTGCCCGGGCTGCGCGAGGATGCGCTGGCCATGCTGCGCGGCAACAATCAACTGCTGGAGGCTGCGCGCAATGAGCCCTCGGGAGGCCCAGGCTGGCGCGAGGGGCTGGCAACGCTCTCGCAGTTTGGCCGCTCGCTCTTCGACGCCCTGGTGGCGCTGGAGTTCTCAGTGAAAGACACCAACGAGTTTGGTTACGCGCAGCAACTGGAGCCGGCGCTTGGACAACTGACCGCTGACATTCGTACCGGATTCCACCATGTGGCCGGCTGCATTCACGCATGGCGCTTCCATGTGCCGCCACAGATGAGTCTCGAGGAGGACATCGCCCAACTGGAAGCCCGCATGACCGCGGTGCGGCCCACGGGCATAGGATTCTCGCAGGCTGAGATTCTGCGCGCTTATGCCGTGCAGCTTCATCTCAAACAGATTGCGCGGTTGCTGAGGGCTTCGCGGGTTGAGACCAGCCGCGCCATCGGCGAGGCCGAAGAATAGCTAATCAGACCGCGAGCAGCTCCGTGTAGACAGCCATGCCCACCACAGCATCGGCGCCCAGCGCATCCAGCGCATCCACTTCCTGCTGGCTGCGAATGCCGCCGGCCACGATGAGCTGCCTTTGCGTGAGCTTGCGCAGGCGCGCCGCCGTCTCGATGGGAAAGCCCTGCATCAACCCTTCGCCATCCACGTGCGTGTAGAGGAACGCGGCGACGTGGGATTCGAGTTGCGGAATAGCGTCGTCGGGCGTAAGCGCGACTTGCGCCTTCCAGCCCTTCACGGCGATGCGGCCATTCTTGGTGTCGATGCCCGCAACGACGCGGTCAACGCCGACGGCGGCGGCCAACACGGCGGCAAATTCGGTGTTGACTCTGCCTTGCCCAGATTTGTTTTGTGCGAAGAGCGCGGAACCTATGATCACGCGCCTTGCACCCGCATCGAGAACCTGTTGCGCGCGGTCGATGGAGTGGATGCCGCCGCCCGCCTGACAGGGCAACCGCTTCGCAATCTGCGCGACAAGTTCTGAATTGTCGCCCTGGCGCATGGCGGCGTCGAGATCGATCAACTGCACCAACGGAAAACGAGAAAACTTTTCGATCCAGTATTCGAAATCGTCGAAAGCGAGGCGGAGTTTTTCGCCCTGCACAAGCTGAACGATGCGCCCGCCCAGCAGATCGATGGA